>ERZ888423.1007-NODE-1007-length-26602-cov-16.481071_pt1 | contig 26602 bp, 22 predicted proteins | sample MGYA00520523_ERZ888423 | MGnify/ENA primary metagenome ERZ888423 (study PRJEB32303, sample SAMEA104408611) | aquatic metagenome | biome: Brackish water; feature: Pelagic; material: water | place: Baltic Sea | collected 2014-06-08T10:24:00 | depth 30,27 m ...
CGCGTCGCCGGGTGAAGAGTCCGGGGCCGACCGGGGCGCGGTGAGCGCCGGAACTGACCCCGCGTCCGCCGCGGCGAGTGCGCCCGTGCGGTCCAAGCCGGAGCGTGCCCGCGGCGCGGCGCAGCGCACCGCGAACAGGCCCGCGACAACGCCGCTTACCGACCGTCAGATGGCCGCAGTCGCGGAGCCGGCCCGGAAGGCCGCAGCCGCGGCGCCGGCCCGGAAGGCCGCGGCCGCGGCGTCAATCAGGCGGGGCAACGCCGTTGTCCCTCAACCGGTTTCGGTTCCAGCATCCGTGGCCGCACCCGCCCAGCCCTCGGCGCAGGCTCAGCCGGTCCAGGCGGCACCAGCTGTGTCCGTCGCCTCCGTGATCACCGCTGTCCCGACACCGGCCGCGCGGGCAACCGCGCCGTCGGCCAACGCCAGCCTCAACATCCCGATCGGCCCGATTCGGGCGGCGATCCTTGCTGCACAGGCCTTCATCTACGGCTATCCGCTGCTGGAGTTCGAGCGCGCCCGCGCCGAAGTGGAAGAACTCAATACGATCTACTCGCTCACCAGCTTCGCCAACCCCGACGTCGACCCGGTCTGGCAAGCAATCGGCGGTGGCAAGCGGCCCAACACCGACACGTTCTACTCGCTTGCGTATTTGGATCTCAGCGACGGCCCGGTTGTGCTCTCCATTCCGGATATGGGTGATCGCTATTTCAGCTTCCAGTTGACCGAGCCGTGGATCAGCGTCGCCGCCTACATCGGTTCCCGCACCACCGGTCCCGGGCCGGGCAGGTATGCGATCACCTGGTCCGGCGGACCCCCGGTCGAGTTCCCCGACGACGTCGAGGTCGTGGAGGTCCCCTACGCCAGCATGTTGATGCTCGGACGAACCCTGGCCGGCGACGCCGCCGATCAGGCGATCGCGATTGAACTGATGAAGCAGTACACGCTGACGCCAACCGGTCAGCCGAATGACCCACCATTCTTCGTCCCCGCGTCGCGGAACGGTGTCGACATTCTCAACACCATCAGCAACGCGATGGCGGTCAACCCGGCGCCGGCCATCGACGGCCCGAAGCTGGCCCAGTTGGCCAAGATCGGGGTTGGACCCGGTTTGCAGATCTCCGATGCCAACCTGGGATTCTTCTCTACCATTGCCGTCGACCTGGCGGTGCGCGCCACCTCGGCCGTGCTTCCGTTGCTGGCGAATCTGATCCAATACACCTCCGCGCTGCAGAACAGGGGTTGGGCGATCCCCAATCCCTCCATTGGCGACTACGGCACCGACTACCTGTTCCGGGCCGGGGTGGCCGAAGTCGGCTGGGTCGCCAACACCCCCGAGGAGGCGACCTACTATCCGGGGTTGCTGGGCCGGTACCTGTTGCCGCTGTTCGGCTTTCCGAGCCGGGTGCTGCACTTCGCGCCCGGTGAGACCCCGCCGGTCGACGCCGACGGATTCTGGTCGGTGACGGTCTACGACGGCAACGGGAACCTCTACAAGAACCCCGCGAATCGCTACAGCGTCAGCAACAGCCGGCCCGAGGAATTGGTGTATCAACCCGATGGGTCATTAACCATCGTCTTCTCGCACAAAGATCCCGGTGATCCGGACGTGAACTGGTTGCCGGTGCCGCTCGGATTCTTCGAGGCGTACCTGCGGATGTATGTCCCCAGTGAGGAGATACTGACCGGCACCTGGAAGGCGCCGGGCATTCGTTGGGCCTAAGAAGCGCTGCCCCCGACTTCGGCGGGCAGGGGTGGCGGTAACGGCGCCTTGGATGTCGACGGCGTCGCCGTGGTCTTGGATGGCGATGCGGTTGCGGGACTCGATGCGGTGGCGGAGACCGAAGTGCTCGGCTTGGTGGTTGCCGCGGGTGGCGTCGAGTTCGCCGGTGACTGCGGGTTGTTGAAGTCAGTCCACGACTCGGTCCGCACGGTGTCCCCGCCGACGCTGACGCTCAGTGTCGTGGCCGAGACGGTGTAGGTCACCCCGTCGTTGGATGCGACGTACGCACCGTCGGAGGTACGCGACGCCGTCACGATCAACCGCGCGCCATCGCGCACCCTAACGCCGCGGTACTCGAAGTCCCCATTGGCGGTCTTGCAGATCGCCACTCGGGAAGTCTCTGTGGTGCCGAAGACCACGGCGGTGTCCGGTTTGGTGCAACGGGCGGTGGAGTTGAGGTAACCCTGACTGTCCGCAGGGGGCACCGCAGTGGGTGTCGCGAGAGCAAGCGGCAGGCTGACGGCGATCATTGCCGAGACCGCCGCCGCGGCGGCGATCAGACCGGATTTACGCAGGGTGGTGGTTTTCATTGACATCCACCAGAACACATTGCTACACCGCTGGGCCAGCGCCGGCTCAGGAAGTTGCCGAGCCAACGCCCAATCGTTAGGCGCCTGAGACCGATTCGCCGATCCATCGGCCGTTGCAGAGCACGGCATGCACATTGAGTCCGACGTCGAGAACCACCAGATCGGCGCCGGCACCGGACTGTAGTACCGGGTTGGGCAACCCCAAAGCGCGGGCCGGGTTTACCGAGGATTGCCGCACCGCCCGCATCAGCGCTTCGTAGCGGTCCAATCGACTGTGTTTGACGCTGAATCGAAACAGCGAGTCCATGGTGGCGGTGCTGCCGGCGATGGTCTCGGTGCCGGCAAGGCGCGCCACTCCGTCGGTGACGTCAACGGCCAGTGGCCCGATCCGGTAGGCGCCGTCGGCCATCCCGGCGGCAGCCATCGCATCGGTCACCAGGGATACCCGGTCGATGCCGGCGGTCTGGGTCACATGGCGGTAGAGGGCGGCGTCGATGTGGACACCGTCGGCGATCAGTTCGACGGTCACCCGCGGATCCTCCAGCAGCGCGATCACCGGACCGGGTTCGCGATGGTGGATGGGCCGCATCGCATTGAAGAGGTGGGTGCCCACCGTCGCTCCCGCCTCGATCGCGGCGCAGGTCTGCTGGTAGGTGGCTTCGGTGTGACCGACCGCGGCGACCGCGCCGGCATCGACGATGCGGCGAATGGCCTCGAGTCCACCGGCCCGTTCCGGCGCCAGGGTCACCATCCGGATCGCCCCCTCCCCGGCGTCAAGGACACGATCCAGTTCATCGGCCGCGGGATCTCGTAACAGAGCAGGGTCATGGGCCCCGCATCGATGGGTGGCCAGCCAGGGACCCTCGAGGTGGATGCCGCCCACCAGACCGGTCTGCACCTGTTCGGTCAGTTCCTGCACCTGGCGCAGCAGGTCACCGGGCGTCTCGGAAACCAGCGACGCCAGCAGTGTGGTGGTGCCGTGGCGGCGGTGGAACGCGACCGCGGTCGCTGTCTGGTCGGCACCGCCGGAGAAACTGCCACCACCGCCACCGTGCACGTGCGTGTCGACGAATCCAGGCACTACCGTCATTGCCGAGAAGTCGCGATCCGGCGGGCGAGGTGGTGACCCGGCGCCGACCGCGGTCACGGCGGAGCCTGACACCTCAATCCAGCCGGGCCGCAACAACTCCGAGCCGGTCAGCACGGCGCCGGCGGTAAGGAGCACCTCAGATTCCCTGCCAGTCAGGTTTGGCACGGTAGGTCTCCCGGTAGTAGTCGGCAAGTTGCAACCGCCGGGCCGCGGCGTCGTCGACCAGCACCGTGGCGTGCGGGTGGTGTTGCAGGATGCTCGCCGGCCACATCGCCGTGACCGCGCCCTCGGCCATGTGGTGCACCGCTTCGGCCTTGCTCTTGCCGGTCGCCACCAGCAACAGGTGGCGGGCGGCCATGATGGTGCCCAGCCCCTGGGTGAGACAGTGGGTCGGAACGGCGTCGATCTCGCCGTCGAAGAAACGCGCGTTGTCCAAACGGGTCTGCTGGGTGAGCGTTTTGATCCGGGTGCGCGAGGCCAGCGAGGAACCCGGTTCGTTGAACCCGATGTGGCCGTCGGTGCCGATGCCCAGGATCTGGATGTCGATGCCGCCCGCGGCTGCGATGGCCTCCTCGTAGCGTGCGCAGGCGCCCGGGATGTTGGTTGCCAGTCCATCCGGTCCGGCCACCGCACCGGGTGCGAAGTCGACCCGGGAGACGAACACGGTGTCGATGACGTTGCGGTAACGCTCGGGGTGGTCAGGGGGCAATCCGACATATTCATCAAGGGTGAAGCCCCGAACCGCGGCGAACGACAGTCGTCCCGCCCCGTGGCGGGCCGCGAGTTCGTCGTAGATCGACAGCGGTGACGATCCGGTGGCCAGTCCGAGCACCGCATCGGGCTTTCGGGTAATCAGGGATTCGATCGCATCGGCGGCGACGCGACCGATCTCTGCCGCTCCGTCCAGGATGACGACTTCCATGGCCGCGTCTACTTGTTCGCGACGAAAAGCGTTGCACCCGCAGCAATGTCGGTACCGGTGCTGACTGCTTCCCCGACGGCGATGTTGGCCGGCTCCCGTTCGTCCATCACCACCACCGGCACCACCGGGCTAAGACCTGCCGCCACGATCACCGGGACGTCGTAGGTGATGACCGGTTGCCCGGCCGACACGGTGTCGCCCTGTGCGACGTGCGTGGTGAATCCCGCGCCGTTGAGCCCCACGGTGTCAAGGCCCAGATGCACCAGGACCCCGACACCCTCGGCAGTCATGATGACGTAGGCATGCGGCAGTAGTTTGATGATCTTGCCGCTCACCGGCGCGATCGCATCAACCACTTGCCGGGGTGGGTCGATGGCGGCGCCGTATCCGACCATGCCCTGGGAGAACACCGGGTCTGGGACTTCGGAAAGCGGGAGTGCGTGGCCCTGCACGGGCGCAAGTACCGGTGTCGAACTCATCGGGTGATCTCCTCAAGGGCGGGGTGTTTGGGCACCAGGATAGAGACCAGGAGTTGCCGGGGAGGCCAAAACCGGGTCTCGCGTCACCGGATTGGGTTTAAGCTTCGCTGAATTGCGACACAGGAAAGGCCCCGCCGGATATGAGTAAAGCGACCAAAGCTGCAGGTGCACAATCGAAGTCAGGTCTGAACATCCCGGGATTCGCGCAATTGCAGCGACTCGGCAAGAGTCTGATGCTGCCGATTGCCGTGCTGCCTGCCGCAGGAATTCTGCTGCGACTGGGCCAGGACGATCTGCTCGGCCGGATTCAGGCCCCGGTGATCGGGCCGTTCTTCCAGGCCATGAGTGCTGCCGGTGGTGCGCTCTTCACCAACCTTCCTCTGCTGTTCGCTGTCGGCGTCGCGATTGGTTTCGCCCGCAAGGCGGACGGCTCCACCGCGCTGGCCGCAGTGGTCGGGTACCTGGTGATGCAGGCGGTATTCAAGACGATGTCGCCGTTCGTGCTCGCCGGTCAGGTCGATACCGCGGGCGGTCAGGCTCAGATCAATTACAGCGTGTTCGGCGGCATCATCGTGGGCCTGCTGACCGCGTGGCTCTTCGACCGATACCACACCATCCAATTGCCGCCGTACCTCGGCTTCTTCGGCGGTAGACGCTTCGTACCCATCGCCGTGTCGCTGGCGACCCTGGTGGTCGCCTTCGGGATGAGCTACTTCTATCCCGTTTTCGACGCCGGGCTTACCGGGCTGGGCAGGTTCATCGGAGGTGCGGGCGCGCTCGGTGCATTCGTCTACGGATTCGCCAACCGCATGCTGATTCCCATTGGCCTGCACCACATCCTGAACTCCTATGTGTGGTTCATTTACGGCGACTACAAGACGCCGGATGGCAGTGTGGTCACCGGTGAACTGACGCGCTTCGCCGCCGGCGACCCGACCGGTGGGCATCTGACCGCCGGTTTCTACCCCATCCTGATGTTCGGGCTGCCCGCGGCGGCTTTGGCGATGATCCATGTCGCCAACGTCCGCCAGCGAAAAGTTGCCTTCGGCATCCTCTCAGCGGCCGGGTTGACGGCGTTTCTGACCGGCGTCACCGAACCGCTGGAATTCGCATTCATGTTTGTGGCGTTCCCGCTCTACGTCATTCACGCCCTGCTCACCGGGGCGTCGCTGGCGATCGCCTACGCGCTGGACATCCATCTCGGGTTTTCATTCTCCGCGGGTTTGATCGACCTGTTGCTCTACGGCACCGCCCCGGCGGCCAAGAATGTCCCACTACTGATTCTCATGGGCGTGGTGTTCTTCGCGGTGTACTACCTGCTGTTTCGGTTTGCGATCACGAAGTGGAATATGCGCACCCCCGGTCGCGAACCGGAGGGTGAGTTCGAGGCCGAGGAGCGAGCCAACCTCAGTGAGGGTCCGGTATCGGCCATCCCGGACGCGTCCGGGGGGTCGGGCGCGACGGCGGTGACCGCCGTGGAGAGCAAGGCCGAGCAACTCATCGCGGCGTTTGGGGGCCGGTCCAATCTGGTCAACGTCGACGCCTGCATCACCCGGCTACGGATGGAGGTGGCCGACCCCGGGAAGGTCGATCAGGCCCGGCTGAAAGCACTGGGAGCCGCCGGCGTCATCGAAGTCGGTAACAACGTGCAGGCGGTGTTCGGCACCCAGGCAGAGGCGCTGAAGAACGACATCACCGACGTCCTATAGCAGGCTCGCGGATCCCGGCTGCGGCGTCGCGGCCCACGCTGCGCGCCTGACGGCCTGCGGGGTGAACCGACCCTAGGCTGACCTGGACCGCTGGAGGTGAGTGCTGGAGGTGAGTGTCTGTGAAAAGACCGGGTCTTCGCGCGATGGCGGAGAAAATCGCACCGCTGATCTATGACCAACTGACCGTACGGGTCTGAGTACCCTTGCGGCGGCGCGGATGGCAAGCCGATGCTGGTTGTATGGGCAGCCGACGCCGCCGGCCGGTGGCGGCCGCAGGGTTGCTCGGCGCTGTGGCCCTGGGTCTGGGGTTGCTCGTCGCGGATCACAGCACCGTGCCCGGCCCGGCAGGTGTCATCGGAGGACCGTACGGGCGCCTCCTCGCGCAAGCCGTTGATCTCGGCACCGCCCGTTTTGAGCGGGTTCAACTCACCGCCGCCCTGAGTCGGCCCAGCCGGCCGTTGGCACTGACGGGCTGGGCCACGGCTCGCGGACTGACGGTGCGGTGGCGCGACGGCGACACCTGGGCGATCATCGAGGGCGCAGCCGAGGCGATCGCTGGTTCGTTCAATGTTTCGGTGCGCGACTACCGTTTCCTCGGCGGCCCGGACTCCGGCCGGGTCTTCTACGCGTCCCCGCAACAGCCGGAAGTCCCGGATGCCGCTCGCGCTGAGGTCGTCGGTCTTGGCCGGATCATGAGTTACACCCCGTTTCGCGAGGGCCTTCCGCCCACTCCGCCGCTCGATGTTCCCGACGGCGGCCTTTTGCCGAATCAACTATTGAGCGCCTACCGTGTCACGCCCCTAACGGAAGGGGGGCTCACCGGCGAGGGCACCACGGTCGTGGTTTTCAGTTTCGACGGGTTCGACCAGGAGGACATGGACAGCTACGCCGACTTGTTCAGCCTGCCGCGGTTCACGCCACTGGTCGTGGGCGGCATGCCGAGCCAGCGCAGCGGGGAGGCGACGATGGATCTGCAGATGGTCCATGCCGTCGCGCCCGATGCCAGGCTTGTGCTGGTCAACGCCCGCCCGACCGTCGAGGGCGGTGGCACTTACGAGAAGTTGGGCCGACTGATGGAGTCGGTCGACCGTCAATTTCCCGGAGCGATCTGGAGTTTTTCCATCGGTTGGGGATGCGACCGGCTGATGACTGCGGCGGATCTCGCGCCGGTCCGCTCGGCACTATCGGCTGCCCATCGCCGCGGGACAACGGCCTTTATCGCCACCGGCGACTTGGCCGGACTGGAGTGCCGGGGTGGCAAGAACTGGTCGGACCCGCCGACCCCGGACGACGTCGGAGTAGATGCGGTGGCATCGGTGCCGGAGATCACCGCCGTCGGCGGCACGACGTTAACCACCGATGCCAACGGCCGCTGGCTGGGCGAACAGTCCTGGTATGACGTTCCGCTGACGCAGGGCACCGCGGGCGGGGCCTCGCGGTTATTCGCCAGGCCGTCCTGGCAGACAGTTGACACCGCCGCCGGGCCGGTCGACCGGCGACTCGTCCCCGATGTATCCGCGGTTGCCGACCCGTTCACCGGTGTCAAATTCGTCTTCGGCCAGCAGGTGGTCGTCGGCGGCGGAACGTCACAGGCCGCGCCGATCTGGGCCGGGTTCGCGGCTTTGATCAACCAGCATCTCGACGACCGCGGCCTCGCACCACTGGGTGACTTCAACCCGCTGCTTTACCAGGTCGCCCAGGGCGCCGCGGTGCCCGGCTTCCGTGACGTAAGGCTTGGCGGCAATGCGGTCAGTCCCGGTCGTGACGGGTACGACATGGTGACCGGGCTGGGAAGCCCGAACGTCGAAAACCTGCTGAAGAACATCTTGCTGGTGCGATCGGTGGCTCGATGAGGGGCCAAGAAACGGATGCGACCCCCATTGGATCCTTCGAGGGCTATGCCGTGCCGCCGGGGCGGTACACCGCCCGCCGGGTCCGGGGCCCGAAGTATTTCGCCACCCTCGGGCTGTGGGTGCTGATCCTGTTAGCGGGCATGATGGTCCTCGCCCTGGTGGATAGTCGGATCGATAACGTGACCAGCCGCTACGCGTGTCCCCCGGACTGTGGTCGGCCACCAATCGGCCTACCGGTGGCGACCAATCCCCGTTTCACAGCGCCGGACGGTTCGTTCTCGGTGTCCTACCCGGTACCCGGCGCGGCCTACGATGTGGCACTGCAACCCAATGGCGTCATCGCGGATTGGACAGTCGGCGACGGTGGCACCCTGCGGCTGTTCAGTCAGCCTGCCAACGGCCGCGACGCGCAACAGGTCGCCAAAGATTCGTTGCGGAGCGGGTTCCCCGATGTCCAGACCGCCTACGAACTGCCGAATGCGACTGTCGGCTTTCACCTGGGTTACGGCGAGGTCGCCGACTTCTGGCCGCTCGGCACCACCGGCGGTTCCAATCGAATCCGGTTGATCATCGTCGTCGCGGTCAAGAACGATTTAGCTCTGATCGCTGCCGCTCAGGGGCCATTCCGGGAGTTCACGCCGAACGTCGGGCCGGGGCCGCCGTCCCCGGCGAACCTAGAAATCGCTCAGGACATGGGCAAGTACGTCAACAGCTTCAGCTGGCGGGGCGATCCACGCCGCTGAAAGCTATGACGAGTCGGGACCCTGGGGGCTGGCGGGGCCGTCCGGGCCCTCGCCCTCGACCGCGGGGGGCGGTGGTGGCGGCTGTCGTTCCAGCCAGTCCTTCAGTCGAAACAGCTGACTGGCCACCATGCCCATCCCGACGAGCATCACACCGCCGACGATCACGGCAGTCGTCATGAGATGCCCTTTCCGGGCGCCAGTTTACGCACCGCGAACCTGGCCGGTGGTCCTGCGCCGCCTATCGTGGCGTGAGTGTCTGGCGAGGCCTTCGGTGACGCGCGCGGCTTGCGCGCGCGATTGACGGGCCTGACCATCGCCGACGAGGTCCGACTGGGGCGGCGGCTGAAGGCGATTCGAGGTCCGGTCAGCGCGGCGAGATTGCGGGATCTCACCGATCGGATCGGCACGGCCGAGGCGCTGGTGGCTGAGCGGTCAGCCGCCGTGCCGACGATCGCCTATCCGGATCTTCCGGTCGCTGCGTTCCGGGGGGAGTTGGCCGCGGCCATCACCGAACACCAGGTGGTGGTGGTGGCAGGTGAGACCGGCTCGGGCAAGACGACCCAGCTGCCCAAGATTTGTCTGGAACTCGGACGCGGTGTGCGCGGCACGATCGGTCACACCCAGCCGCGGCGACTCGCGGCTCGCACCGTCGCGCAGCGTATCGCTGATGAATTGGGTACCCAACTCGGTGATGTGGTCGGCTACGCGGTGCGATTCACCGACAAGGTCTCGGAACGCACCTTGATCAAGTTGATGACCGACGGGATCCTGTTGGCCGAGATCCAGCGGGACCGCCGGCTTCTGCGATACGACACTCTGATCCTCGACGAGGCTCACGAGCGCAGCCTCAACATCGACTTCCTGATCGGGTACCTGCGCCAGCTGTTGCCACGGCGACCCGATTTGAAGGTGATCGTCACATCGGCGACCATCGAACCGCAGCGCTTCGCCCGCCATTTCGGTGGCGCTGATGGTGGGGCACCGATCGTGGAGGTGTCGGGGCGGACCTTTCCGGTCGAGATCCGTTACCGGCCTTTAGAAGCCGGTTTCCCGAGCAACCGTGATTCCGACTCTCAGGACCCCGACGATCCGGACCAGGAGGTGGTCCGGGTCGAGCCGCGCGACCAGACCGAGGCGATCCTCGACGCACTGGCCGAGCTTGCCAGCGAGCCTCCCGGCGATGTACTGATCTTCCTGTCTGGTGAGCGGGAGATTCGCGACACCGCCGAGGCGATACGCGCCGAGATGGCTAACGTCGAGGTGCTGCCTCTCTACGCGCGGTTACCCACGGCCGATCAGCAGAAGGTGTTCGTGCCCAATGCCAGCCGGTTGATCCGTCGGGTGGTGCTGGCGACCAATGTCGCCGAGACATCACTGACCGTTCCGGGAATCCGATACGTCATAGACCCGGGCACCGCCCGAATTTCGCGGTACAGCAGGCGCACCAAGGTGCAACGGCTGCCGATCGAACCCATCTCCCAGGCATCGGCCGCGCAGCGGGCCGGGAGGTCTGGGCGCACCGCGCCCGGGGTCTGTATCCGGCTTTACTCCGAACAGGACTTCACCGACCGGCCGCGCTTCACTGATCCGGAGATCCTGCGCACCAACCTAGCGTCGGTCATTTTGCAGATGGCCGCCCTGCAACTCGGCGAGGTCGGGAGTTTTCCGTTCCTTGATCCGCCCGAACGACGCAGTGTCAACGACGGCGTGGCACTGCTGCAGGAACTCGGCGCCTTCGACGCCGCCGGGGACATCACCGATGTCGGCCGCCGATTAGCCAAGTTGCCGCTAGACCCGCGGTTGGGCCGGATGATCCTGCAGGCCGATACCGAGGGCTGTCTGCGGGAGGTGCTGGTACTCGCCGCGGCGCTGTCCATTCCCGATCCCCGGGAACGTCCCGTCGGCCGGGAGGAGGCGGCGCGTGCCATGCACGCGCGTTTCGCTGATGAGAATAGCGATTTCATCTCCTACCTCAACCTGTGGCGTTATCTGGGTGGACAGCGCAAAGTATTGTCCGGCAGCGCATTTCGCCGGATGTGTCGTGAGGAATACCTGCACCATCTGCGGATTCGGGAGTGGCAGGACTTAGCCGGACAGCTGCAAAGCATCGCCGCGGGTATCGGGCTCGTGAGCGCAGCGGAACGTGACGATTCCACCCCCGCTGACCTGCCCCGCGTGCATGCCGCCCTCCTGGCAGGCCTGCTGTCCCACATCGGATTGAGGGAGGGCGAGACACGAGAGTTCGCAGGGCCGCGCAACATCAAGTTCGTGTTGGCCCCCGGGTCGGTGCTCACCCGCCGTCCACCCCGCTGGATCGTAGTGGCCGACCTAGTGGAGACGAGCCGGCTTTATGGCCGCACCGCGGCGAGCATCGAGCCGGAGACCGTCGAACGCCTTGCCGCTCATCTGGTGGTGCGCAGTCATAGTGAGCCGCACTGGGATGCCCGGCGCGGCGCCGCAATGGGTTACGAGAGAGTCACCCTTTACGGACTGCCGTTGGTCGTACGTCGCCGCATCAACTACGCGGCGGTGGAACCGGAACTGGCCCGCGCACTGTTCATCAGGCACGCACTGGTGGATGGCGATTGGCAGACCCGCCATCATTTCTTCGCCGACAACGCCCGGTTGCGAACTGAACTCGCCGCTCTCGAGGAACGGGCCCGCCGCCGCGACCTCCTGGTCGGCGATGAGGAGATCTACAGCTTCTACGACACCCGTATTCCGGTCGAGGTGACCTCGGCGCGGCACTTCGATGGGTGGTGGAAAAAGCAGCGCCATCAGACCCCGGACCTGCTGACGATGACCCGCGGGGATCTGCTGAGAGTCCACGACGCCGACGACCAACAACCCGACCATTGGCAGGCCGAAGATCTCGCGCTGCCGCTGAGCTATCGGTTCTCCCCGGGTACGCCCGATGACGGCGTCACCGTGCATGTCCCCGTCGGAGTGCTGGCCCGCCTGGGCGGTGATCAGTTCAGCTGGCAGGTCCCGGCCCTGCGCGAGGAACTGGTCACTGCGCTGATCCGGTCCCTCCCCAAAGACCTGCGGCGCAATTTCGTTCCCGCACCGGACACCGCGCGCGCGGTGCTGGCCGATCTCAGCCCCGGCGACGAGTCGCTCCTGGAGACCTTGCAGCGCGAACTTCACCGGCGGACCGGTGTCCTGGTACCGATCACCGCTTTCGATCTCGACAAGCTGCCGTCGCATCTGCGGGTGACCTTCGCCGTCGAAGGTGCCGACGGAGCCGAAGTGGCGCGCGGAAAGGATCTCGGTGCACTGCAGATCCGCCTTGGGAGGCAATCCGACCGCGCGGTCACCGACGCGGTGGCCGGTGAACTCCAGCGCAGCGGGCTGCACGCCTGGCCCGAAGATCTCACGGAGTTGCCGCGCTGCGTGGAGAACTTTGTCGGCGGACACGGTGTGCGCGGATACCCGGGGTTGGTCGACACCGGCGAGTCGGCGGCCATCCGAGTGTTCACGACCGCAGCCGAGAGAGACGCGGCGATGGGAATGGGGTTGCGCCGCCTGCTGAGGCGCAGTACGCCGTCGCCGTTGAAGTCCCTGGAGAAGGACCTGGATCCGCGTCGGAAGCTGGCGCTCGCGGCAAATCCCGACGGGTCGTTGCCGGCGCTGCTGGACGACTGCGCCGATGCCGCCGTCGATGCGCTGGTGTCAGCACCGGTGTGGACCAGGACGGAATTCGATGCGCTGCGCCAACGGGTGGCTGCGGACCTGGCGGCGACCACATCGGCGATCCTGGGCCGCGTCGAGACCGTTCTGGTGGCACTGCATGCGGCGGAGGTGGCACTACCGGGGAGCCCACCGGCGGTACAGACCGCCGCCGTCGCCGATGTCAAGACGCAGCTTCGAGCTCTAGTGGCACCCGGATTCGTCGCCGCGACCGGCGCCACGCACCTGGCAGATCTTGCCCGCTACCTCACCGCGATCGTTCGTCGGCTTGAACGGCTTCCGCACGCCGTAGCCGCCGACCGCGAGCGGATGGCGCGCGTTCACGCCGTCCAGCAGGCCTACGACGAACTCCTTGCGGCGCTGTCGCCGGCACGAGCCGGCACAGACGAGGTCCGCGACATCGCACGGCTGATCCAGGAATTGCGGGTCAGCCTGTGGGCCCAGCAGTTGGGTACCCCCCGACCCGTCAGCGAGCAGCGCATCTACCGCGCCATCGACGTGGTCTTGGCCTGAGAGTCGCCCGATAGACTCCACCAGGTGGAGCCCCAGGACAATCCCGATCAGCTCTCAACGGACGATGCTCACATCCTCAAGCTGGAGTCGGCGGCGATCACCGGGCACACGCTGAAGCTGGTGATCCTCGAGCCGGGATCGCAACGGCTCGACCTAGGTGCGCTCAAAAAGCATGTTGGCCAACGACTTTCAGCCCAACCGCGGGCAATCCAGCGCGTTGATTCCGGCGGAACCGCGCCCCGCTGGGTGGCGGCCACCGATTTCGATATCGAGGATCACGTCCGGTGTGTAGTAACGCCGGATTTTGCTACGCAGGCCGACCTGTGGCGGATCGTCAGCACGCTGATGTCCGAGCATCTCGACCGCGACCGGCCACTGTGGACATTCGATGTGATCGGTCCCCTGGCCGACGGCCGGGAAGCCATCGCGGCGCGAATTCACCACGCGATGGCGGATGGAATCGCCGGCGTGCGGTTCCTCGACGCCGTGCTTTTCGATACCCACCCTGACACTCCGGCATCCGGGGAGGTCCGGTCGGGTCCGCGACCGGTAGTCCCGGCGACTTCCCGCCGGGAAAAGGCCCGTCGGATGCCCGCGGCGGTCCTTCGCGAACTTGGTCACCGCGCTTCGCGCTCACCTTTCGACCAGCCCATCACTGCTGCACGGGAGTTGGCCTTCAGCGTCGCGCCCCTGGCGGAGATGAAACGAATCGGCGCCTCGCGGCCGGGCGGCGCCACCGTCAATGACGTGCTCCTGGCGATCATCTCTGGCGGATTGCGCGAGTGGTTGCCCGCCGATGCGTCGCGCGCCCGGCACCTCCGCGCTCAGGTGCCGGTTAGTCTTCATCACCGTGACGAGGGCATACCCGCCGCGGGCAACCATGACTCGTTCATCAATGTTGATCTGCCCCTGGCCGAGAGCGATCCACTCGTCCGACTGGACCTGATCAGCGCTGAGACCACCAAGCGCAAGCATCTTGAGGATGCCGGAGAAATGTACGACCTGTTTCATGCCCTTGGTCGGGTGGAACTCATCGACCGAGCGGTTCAGCGCTTCGCCAACAGCGCAGCCGAATTCAGCCTCGCGATCTCGAATGTGCCCGGTCCGTCGAACCCGGTCAGCGTCGCCGGCCGCCAAGTCCAGCAGTTGTTCTCATCGTCGGAGCCGGGAACCCACCACTCCCTACGGATTTCGGCGATCTCGTGCTCCGGTGATATCGGAATCGGACTGTGCACCGATCCCTCCGCGCTTTCGGGTATCGCCGAACTCGCCGACGCGATTACCCGCGCCTACGAAGAACTACGCGGCGCCGCCGGGCGGACGTGACGAGGCGATGTCAGGCGACGCCGACTGCGATCGGCGGTAGTTCATCGATGGTTGCGGCGTCGAGCACTAGATCGGCCACCCGCGCGCGGTGCTGTTCGGCGCTGCCGAGTAGTGCGGCATCGGTGGCGGCACGCTTAAAATACAAATGCGCTTGGTGTTCCCAGGTGAAGCCGATACCGCCGTGCACCTGAATGGTGTCGGCGGCGATCCGGCTGAACGCGGCCGAACAGATTGCCTGCGCGATACTCGCGGCCAACGCCGGGTCGTCGGTGCCCTCGGACAGCGACCAGACGCCGTGGTAGGCGGCCGAGCGGGCATGTTCGAGATCAACGAGCATGTCGGCGAGCTTGTGCTTGACCGCCTGGAAGGAGCCGATCTGACGGCCGAACTGCAAGCGGGACTTGGCGTACTGCACCGACAGGTCGAGCAGGTGTTGGGCGGCACCAACCTGCTCGACTGCGAGCAGCACCGCGCCAACCTGCAGTGCGTGGTTGATCACCCGGTCGGCTTCTGCCGGCCCGGCTAGCAGACGCGCGGGGGAGTCGGAGAATTCGATATCGGCCTGCGGCCGGGTCAGATCCATCGTGACCAGCGGAGTGAGCGCGACATCGGCGGCATCGACGGCGTAGAGGCCCACGCCGTCAGACCCTCGGGCGGCCACAAGAAAGACGTCGGCCATCGTGGCGTCGACCACGCGTGCGGTCTTTCCGGTGAGCACCACTGCATCGCCGGTGCCCCCGGCGGCGACGGTGACGGTGGCATCCTCCGCGAAGACTCCGGCGGTGTCGGGTACCGCGAACGCGGCGGTGCGATCACCGTCGATGAGAGCGGCCAGTAGATCGCCGCGGGCGGCTCCGGTCGGGCAGGCAACCAGGGCCGGGACGGCGAGATAAACCGTGCCGAAGAGCGGTCCACAGGACAGGGTGGCCCCGAACTCCTCGACGGCGACCGCCTGATCGACGAGTGAACCGCCCACCCCGCCGTCGACTTCGGGCACCGACATACCGAGCACGCCGAGTTCGGTGCCCAGTCGCCGCCATACCGCGGGGTCATAGGCGACCTTGGACTCCATCAACTGGCGCACTGTCGGCTCGGTGAAGTTCTCGGCGTTGAACTTGCGCACTGCGGTTCGCAGTTGCTGCTGTTCGGTGGTGAACGTGAACTCAGCCACGGGGTACGTCCTTCCACGGCATCCCGGCGTCGGCCCGCAGATCGCCGGGCAGGCCCAGCACCCGCTCGCCCAGGATGTTGCGCATCACCTCGGAGGTACCTCCCTCAATGGTGTTGGCACGACTTCGCAGGTAACGCTGCTGGATTGGACCGCGCCAATCACCGTCTCGGTGCGATCCGTGCATGGCGTAACCGTGGTACAGAATGCCCTCCGGCCCAAGCAGATCCATGCAGAACTGGTAGATCTTTTGATTTAGTTCGGCACCGACCATTTTGCCGATTGACCCTTCCGGGCCGGGATCGCCGGCGGTTGCCGATGCGCGTGACCGTTCGGAGGTGAGCCGCTGCGCCTCGGCGCGTAGCCATAGCGCTGCGAGGCGGTCGCGCATCACCGGGGTGTGCAGATCCGGGCGTGCGGCCCATAGCGCAACGGCCTCGGCGATCGTTCCGGCGCCGCGGCGACTACCGCTGGCTCCCAGGGCGCTGCGCTCGTTCATCAGTGTGGTCATCGCCACTCGCCAACCGTCGCCGACACCGCCGAGGCGATGGGTGTCACCGATGCGCGCATCGGTGATGTAAACCTCGTTGAACTCGGCCTGTCCGGTCATCTGGCGCAGTGGCCGGGTCTCGACGCCGGGGGCGTGCATGTCCAGAATGAAGTAGGTCAGCCCCTTGTGTTTGGGTGCGTCGGTGTCGGTGCGGGCCAGCAGCAGGCCCCAGCGGGCCTTGTGGGCCAGGCTGGTCCACACCTTCTGCCCGTTGATCACCCAACCGTCTCCGTCGCGCACCGCCGAGGTGGCCAACCCCGCGAGGTCAGAGCCCGCCCCCGGCTCAGAGAAGAGCTGACACCAGATGTCCTCCGTCGTGGCCAGCGGACGCAGGAAAAACTTCTTGATGTCTTCGCTCTGCGCGTGCTCGCGCACGGTCGGTGCGGCCATTCCGTAGCCCATCGGATTCAACCCAAGAGGTACCGGGCCGCCGGCACCCTGCAGGATTTCGTCGGCGACGCCCTGTAGGCCACGGGAGGCGCCCAGCCCGCCCAGGCCTTCAGGGAAGTGGACCCACGACAGTCCCGCATCGAAGCATGCGCCGAGGAAGTCCGGCAGCGGTACTTGCTTGGGGTCGTGCTCGGCGACGACCTCCTCAGCGATCTTGGCGACTTGGTCGGCGTCGATAGCGGTGGTCATGACCCCACCTTAGAAAACGTCGAGTGTCGCGTTGGTGGCAGGTCGTCGTTGGTAGGCGCAAGGTGGCAGTCCTTAGCCGATTGCTATCAGGCCGGCGGAATGATTCCGCCGGGTGGTGGCGGTGGTGGTGGTGGCGGCGGCGGCGGCGGTGGTGGCGGCGGTGGCGGTGGCGGTGGTGGTGGTGGCGGCAGGAATTCGGGGACGGCTGGTGGCAGGACCGGAACCGTGATCGGCGGTAGACCCGGGATCTCGATAACGTTCGCACCCGGTGGCGGCGGCGGGACCTGCGCCGGGGGTGGCGGCGCAGGGGCGTCGTAGTTCTCGCTGTAGTTGTTGTTGTTGCCGGGGTCGTACTGGGGAACCGGGGCGCGGTACACCGGCGGCGGCGCCGGAGCGCTTCCACTGCTCGTGGTTATCGTGATGACCGAGCCGGGTAGGACCGGCCCGGATGGGCTGGTCCCGACGACGGTTCCCCGGGACGCCGTGCTGTTCACCGGTATCGACTGATACGACACCCGGAAACCCGCTTCCCGGATGCGTTGTCGCGCGGCATCGAGATTCAGACCCACCACGACGGGCACAGCCTTGCCCGGGGCACCGTTCAAGTAGCGAGGATCGGTCGGCGGCAACGTCACCGGACCGAAACTGGTGGCGATCGGGCTCATCGCCAGGAACCAGGTTTGGGCCGGTGATGTTCCGCCGTAGAGGTTGCCCTCACCGCCGCACTTGCGCAACGGGAAGGCGCACAGGGCCGCGGGCTTTGGGGAGTCGTCGAATACGTAACTGGCCGCAGCGAGTTGATTGGTATAACCCAGAAATCCGGAGGAGCGGTGGGATTCGGTGGTTCCCGTCTTCCCGGCCATCGGCAGGCCCCAGCCGACGGACCCCGCCGCGGCGGTCCCGGTCCCGGTGATGGTGTCTTTGGCCAGAGCGTTGGTCAGGGTGTTGGCGAGACCTTCGGGTACCACCTGCTCGCACTTCGCGGTCGGGACGTCGATCGGCTTACCCCCGCGATCCAGCACCTTGTCGATGGGGGTCGGTGGACACCACACGCCCCCGGAGGCCAAGGTGGCGGCGACGTTGGACAATTCCAACGCATTGACTTCGAAGGGCCCGAGGGTGAAGGAGCCGATGTTCTCCCGCTTGACGTACTCGGCGAGGCTCTCGTCACTGTTCTGCACGTAGGCCCGAGCGGTGCCGGGATCGGCGTAGGAGCGCAGGCCCAGGCGCACCGCCATGTCGACCGTTCGCCCAACCCCGACCTGTTCGATGAGTTTCGCGAAGGTGGTGTTCGGCGACAACGCCAGGGCATCGGTCATGCTCAGCGGGCTGCGATAGCCCGCTGCATTGCGAACGCACCAGGTTTTGGGCGGGCACCCCTTGGTGTCGCTGTCGCCGAGTCCCTTTCCCTGGAACCCGGGCGGAACGTCGAGCATTGCGTTGATGCCCATCCCCATCTCCAGCGCCGCGGCGCTGGTGAAGATCTTGAAAATAGAACCCGCACCGTCACCTAGAAGGGTGAAGGGCTGCGGTTGCACGGTTTGGCCGGCCTCCAATTTCAACCCGTAACCGCGGTTGTCACCCATCGCGAGCACCCGATGCGAATCCTTGCCGGGCCGGATGACACTCATCACGCTGGCGACGCTGTCCAAGGTGGGAGCGGCGACGGCGTTGATCGCCCGCTTGACGCTGGTTTGAACCTTAGGATCCAGCGTCGTCTTGATCAGATAGCCGTTGCGGGCCACCTCCTCCTTGCTGATGCCCGCCCGGGCCAGGTATTCCAGCGCGTAGTCGCAGAAGAACGCGCGATCGCCCGCGGCGATGCAGCCCTGCGGGAGGGTACTTGGTTTCGGCAGAACGCCCAACGGTTGTTCTCGTGCGGCGCGAAGTTCGTCGGTGAAGGCGGGCAGGTTTCCGATCATGGTGTCGAGCACCAGGTTGCGCCGATCCAGGGCGCCCTGCGGATTGGTGTAGGGGTTCAGGGCACTGGTGGACTGAACCATCCCGGCCAGCAGTGCCGACTGCTGCCAGTTGAGTCCTACCGCATCGATCCCGAAGTAGGTGCGGGCGGCGTCCTGGATGCCGAAGGCGCCGTTGCCGAACGGAATCAGGTTCAGATAGCGGGTGAGGATCTCGGGCTTGGTGAGTTGCGTACCCAACGCCAGAGCCGTCCTGATCTCCCGGAGCTTGCGGGTCGGGGTGGTCTCTACCGCGGCCCGGCGCTCTGCATCGCTGTCGGCAGTGACCAGCAGGTTGTAGTTCTTGACGTACTGCTGCTCGATGGTGGATCCACCGCGGGTGTTCCCGCCGCCTTTGAGGAACCCGGCCAGGCCGGTGAGGGTGCCCTGGAGGTCGACGCCGTTATGATCGGCGAAGCGTTTGTCCTCGATGGACACGATCGCGAGTTTCATCGTGTCGGCGATGCGGTTGGTGGGCACCTCCCAGCGGCGTTGTAGGTAGAGCCACGCGATCGGAGTACCGGCGGCGTCCACCATCGTCGAGACCGCGGGTACCTTCCCGCCGACGATGTCTTCGGAGCTTTGAGTCACCGACTCTGATGCGTGGTTGCTCGCCATCCCGATGCCGCCAACGACCGGAAACAACAACGCGGCGGTCAACACGCCTGCTAACAGGCAGAACAGGGCCATCCGGCGCAACGTCGGCTTCGCCGGGGGATAGACGTCCGACATGCCGGTTACCTTAAATGCTGGGAACCGGGAGCTCCAGAGCGGGGATCCGATCGCCCCTGGTGACGGTGCTCATCCGGTCCCAACGGCGACGAAGTCGCCGAATCTCCGGTCTCAGCGGCGACGAAGTCGCCGAATCAGCATCGCGCCGAGGCTGGCCGCGGTCAGCCCGATCGCCAGGGGGATACGGATCGGGGTCCTGGCCGCGCTTCCCCGCGCGGGCTTCGCATCCGTCGGTTCAGCAGCGCTCGTCACTGCGGTGGGAATGCCGACCACAGGCGTCTCGCCCAACGGCCCGGGTACTGCCGCTGTGTGCGCCCGGGGCGGTCGGGGCGCGGGCGCGGCCCGCTGCGCGGATTCGGTGGCCGCTTTCGCGGGAGCTTTCTTGCTGCCCGCTTTCTTGGCGGGCACCTTCTTGGCGGGCACCCTCTTTATGGGTGCTTTCTTGGCGGGCACCGTCGGAGCCTTCCGAGCCGCGTCCTTCCTGACGGGCGTCCTCTTCGCCGGAGAGGAGGGGATCGCGCCGGACGTATTGTCGGGCCCGCCCTGTGGGTCTGCCATGAAATTGCCTTCCCTAAAAGTTTTCAACAGCGCCGATTGTCAATGGCGTCGATTGCCCGGCGAAGCCCCGGAGTTTCTCCAGATCATTCTGACCAGAGCGGTCGCAACGATGACCCTTGCCGTGGTCCGCGCCACCACTGACTACAACACCCCCAGCCGCGCCAACAGGTCGGCCTCTATGCCGTCGAGTTGTCCGCTGATCGAGTTTTGGGCATCCCGTCGGCGGGGGCCGGGCATGTTCTCCGCGGCCGGCACGGCTGCCGACAATGCGGTCAATCGGTCGGTCATCGCGGCGACGAACTGCTGGTTCTCGTCATCTCCGGGTCTCTTCTCGGCCACCAGTCGCAGGGTCTTCTCGGCTCCGGAGATCCGGGCCGAAAGCCGTCCACCCTGGCCGGAGAACTGACCCAGCGCTGTCAGTGGCACGCCGAGTCGATCCGCCCGGCGTTCGTCTATCGCACCCCGGGCGGCCATCGCAGCCCGGTAGGCGATCGGCACGACGACCGGCGCCAGAAGTCGGGACACCGTCAACGTTCGGCGCACCCGGCCGGGAGAGAGAAGTCTGCCCTCGCGTTTGGTGCGCAGTCGGGTCTCGGCGACCCGCACTGCTGCGCGATCGCTGTCCTTTTGTGCTTTGAGGTGTGCCTTGACCGCCTTACCCTGCGCCGCGGCGGTGACCTTGATGCGTTTGGCCTCGTTCTTTGCGGCGAGTTTGGCTTCCAACCTGGCCTTGGTCTTGAGTGCCCGGGCCTCCGCGCGCTTTGTCGCCCGACTCTTGCGCTTGATGAACAGGCCCATGGTCGCTGCCTTCCGATCGTCGGCGATCGGCGAGACGGGGTTCGTCGATCGGTGCGCTTAACACTATCGCCCGGTCCAAGCCTTGGATTCACGACCTGCGGGTATGCCACAATTGGGGGAACTCCGCAAACCCGGGCGACGCCCGCATATGTCAAGGGGTATCCGTGAACCGGTCGCGACGACGCGCCGTGGTGATGAGTTGGACGCTCACCGCGGGAGTCCTGTGCGGCACAGGGGGTGTCAGCGCCGCGGCGAGCATAGGTCTGGCCGCGCCCGCTCAGGCGGAACCCGCCGCGGTGGACCGGGCGCCGGACAACTCGCCCCGCTCGTCCGGCGCGGACCGTCGCGGCAATCCCGTAGGCGGACAACCCCGGGCCCGCAGCCAAGTGCCGGGGATTCGCCCCGTTGACTCGACTGCGCAGCGCCGAAGCCCCGGGCGGCCCGCCGGGCGCGGGTCCGCCGGTGAAGCTCCGGGGGAAAACGCCCACTCCGCGCAGTCGCCCGAGTGGCACTGTCACATCAACTGGCCTCACATCAACTGGCCGGTCTGGCCGGATTTACCGGTCCGGCCGGTGCCATTGCCCCTTGGCGGCGGCGGCGGATGGGATGGCAACTTTCTGGTGGTAACTGCCCCTCCGCCGGCCCCTCCGCTCGCCCAGTTCCCGGCAACGACCGGGCGCGCGTTGCCCGGGCTCGGAATGGAGGGGCTCAGCAGTCCCGCGACATCCGGCGGCACGGCGCTCTCGGAGTCGCCAGTGGCGGCTCCCGCAACATCTCCGCCGGAATCCCCGCGAGCGGCTCTCGCTACCAGCGGTCCGATTGAACCGACCCCGCTGGCCCGGGTTATCGCGCCGCCGGCTGCGCCCCCTACGCGGCCCGGCGCCGATACCCGGCCACCGGAGGCGGGCCGGGTGGGATACCCGAACTATCTCCGCGAGGCGGACATCGCGGACGTCGCTGCGCTGGCGTTGCCGGGAGTGGCTGGGCTTCTCGGCATCACCGCCTTCGGCGGGTTCCTCGGCTATCGCCAGGCCAAGGCCGGTTACGCGCTGCCCGCCGGCGGGATCGCCCGGTTCCTGCAGTGACCGAACACCGGGTGGGCCGGGCGGTGAACGACGTGCTCGCGCTGGCACCCCGCCACGGCGAGGTGTCACTGGCCGGCCTGGTGACCGCGGTCGGCGAGCACCGGGGGAGGAGCATTGTGGTGAGCACGGCCGTCTTGCCGCGGGGTGTCTCTGGGCAGTGGCGGCAGTACGCCGATTACGACGAATTCCTGATCCAGGACGGCCTGCCCACCGCCGATCGCACCCTCGCCCACGAACTGGGCCATCTGGTCCTGGGCCACGATGGCATGCCGGTCATCGAAGCGGCCCGGGAAGTCGCCGAGGTGGCCGGCGACGATCTGATCAGCTACATGCTCAACCAGCGCACGGGCTGTATGGGACCCGGTGGCGAGGATGTCGAGCAGGAGGCCGAGGACTTCGCCGCACGCCTGATCTACCGGCTCGGCCGGCTGCCCAGCGACCGCGCGTCGATCGTCCAGGTCCGCCTCGGAGAGGCGTTTGGTTGATCGTCTGGGTCATCGCCGGCCTGTTGGGGATGGCCACCGGCCTGCGGATCGGTTGGGCGCTGGTCAACCAACGGTCGGTGGTCAGCAGCGCGATGATCATCGCGCTGGGCAGTCTGGCCGTGGTGGCCACTCTGAACTGGGCGCCATTGACGCTGTTGGTCGATACCGCGTTGGGCTGGCCCAATATCGCGATCGGACTCAGTCAGGTGGCGCTGGTCGCCTCGGCCACCGGCAGTTGCGTGATGATCACCTCCGTCGCCTCGACCCGGCAGCCGGGGGTCACGCGCCGCCGTGCCGTGCTGCAGTACGGGCTGGGGGCACTCATCGCGGTGCTCACCGTGACGTTGTTCCTCGGCGGTGAGCGTCAACCTGAGATGGCGCCGCGGGAGTACCTGACGCGCAATCTCGGCTCGGCGAATACGGCGTTGCACTGGCTGGTTCCACTGCTGTATTTGCTTTTTGCCCTGACGTTGGTGGCCTGGGTCGGAATGCGATTTGCCAATCCCAGTCGCCGCGGCCGGGCACTGTTCATCTTCACGATCGGGATCGCCCTGATGGTGGCGGCCAGCGCCTTTTTCCTGATGCGTGCCGTGGGCAGCACGCCCCTGGTGGGCGTTGGGACCGCCGCGACCCTCCTGATGTGTGCAATGGCCGTCGTGGCGGCGGGATCGCTGCTGCCGGCCGTTGAGGACTGGTTCGGCGCACGTCGTGAACTTCATCTCATCGGGCCGCTGCGCCGGGAGATGTCACGGCGCCACCCCGACATCGGCATCGGCGTGCGACCCCGTGGGCCGCTGGTATTCCGTGTCGCGGAACAACTTTCATTGATCTCAGACGCGCTGTATCTGGAGGCCGAGGCGGCCCGTCAGACGCCGGACTTCGCCGGGAGCGCGGATGTGCCGCCAGGTACCTCCGCGTCCGCGCAGGCACTCGCCGTCGCACAATGGATTCATGCCGCCGATGCAGCCGGCGCCTTCCCGGGTCACGGTTGGCTGCGGCAACCCGCGAACTGCTCGGATCGGGAGTGGATTCTGGAGATCGCTCGTCAATATCGCAACGTCGGAAGATCCTCCGGATCGAACGCCGACGACGGTGCGGGTGCCACCCCGCGCCCGGTGACCGGTTGAGGTCCTAGGCGTCGAGTTGTTCCCGACGACGCAGTTCGTCGACCTTTTCCGCGACGTCGCGCTGTGCCTCCGGGGACAGACCAACGGTACGCGCGGCGATCCGGCGGACGCCGTCGTCGCGCATGCTTGCCAAGAAGGTCAGCTCGGCATCCAACTTCGCGTAGTACGCGTCGTCGGTGAAGTATTCCGGCTTGATGCGGAAGAAGTTAGCCAGTGCCGTCATCGTCGTTGCGGAAGGGTTGGTGCGGTTACCAGACCGCAACTGCGACAGATACGGGGCCGACATGGTCACGCCCTCAGCCTTGAGCGCGCCGATTACTTCAGCGGAGGTGTGCGGCCCGCGACCCGGGGGATAGACCGTGTCGAAAAGGCGATTCAACCTCGCCGAGAACGTTGTGCTCATCGAAAATGACCTCCAGAGACGAACTAAGAGCTTTCTGGGCCCTCTAGGTGTTTGCTGTTCAATGTAGCCGGTTGGGAACCAAACACCAAGCGCAAACTCCCTGATGCGGGAAAACAACTGCCGTGAAGTTGGTCGGGCCGAGCCGGCGGCCACAGCGGATCCCCGTGATCAGAGCTGCGGAAACTGTGCTGAGGCTGAGAAAATACGCAGTCAGCCGGGCGGCTGTTGCGGCGGTTCGGGTCGGTGCCGGACGCCGGGGCGGGACCACCGGTCGACCCGTTGGGCAACCTTTCCGACCGCCCCCGATCCGTGGCGCAGCATTTGCTGGAAACCTTCAGGGAACGTTAAGCCTGTTATCAGCCGGGTGAGCCACCGGATGTGTGGCGAGTCCACCGGCTACGCGGCGAGCAACATGGCCAAGATCGCGGTGTCCGGATGGTTGATCGGGTCGACGCCGACCCTGCTGACCATGCCGGTGATCGTGCCGTCTGCCTCCGCCTCGACCCACGCGGCCCGATGTTCCAGACCAAGATGAGGTAGGCCGGGAAGCAGCAGGCACCCGGATGCCGCGCCTGAGCACTCCGGAAGCGACGGGGTCGTCTCCGAGGGCGGATGCAGCATGATCAGCGCGGGGGGTTGCTTGCCGGCGAAATATCCGGGAGCGATCGCCGTCTCACCGACGACCGTGCCCTCGGCGAGAACCAGTCCTACGGTCCCTGGCTGCGGACGGTCCGGCAGTTCCTCTCGCACGCCGAAAATCGTTGTGGTGGACAGCAGTCCGGGCAGAGAGGCAACGCGGACCGCGACCATTAGGAGTTGAGCCCATTCCTTGGTGGAGTTTGGCCAGCGGCCCAAAACGACGAAACCCTTGAGGCACCCACCGGCGTGAAAGGGCGCAATTTCCACCGCGCGTCCTGAGTGGTTTTCCATCTCGCCGCCTCCAGACCGGGCTCACACCAGGTTGGCTCACAGCATGAGCCACGCGAACGCCGCTGCGCAACGCGACACGGGCGGCAGGACGCGAAAAATGCATTCCGGGCGGTTACCCGTCAGCCGAAGATGAGCCCTTTGGTCTTGGAGATCGCTGCCGCGTGGCGATTCTGGACGTCGGCCCAGTTGACGACATTCCAGAACGCCTTCACATAGTCGGCTTTGACGTTTTTGTACTGGAGGTAGAAGGCGTGCTCCCACATGTCGACCTGGAGTAGCGGGACGATGCCGATCGGTACGTTGGCCTGTTGGTCGTAGAGCTGGAAGGTGAGCAGTCGTCCGCCCAGGCTGTCGTAGCCGAGCACCGCCCAGCCCGAGCCCTGCAAGCCGTTCGCTGCTGCGGTGAACTGCGCCCGGAACTTGTCGAACGAGCCGAAGGCGTCATCGATTGCCGCCGCGAGGTCACCAGTGGGCTTGTCGCCCCCGTCTGGGGACAGGTTCTTCCACCATATCGAGTGGTTGACGTGGCCACCGAGGTGAAAGCCGAGGTTTTTCTCATTGAGGAAGATGGCGGAATGATCGTCGTTCGCCCGCGCCTCCTCGAGTTTGGCGATGGCGGCGTTGGCGCCGGCCACATAGGCGGCGTGATGCTTGCTGTGGTGCAGCTCGTTGATCTCCCCTGAGATGTGGGGCTCCAATGCGCCGTAGTCCCAGTCCAATTCAGGCAAGGTGTAATCAGCCACAAGAATCCTTTGTGTAAGCGGTATGCGATCGGCGGTCCGGGCTTCACCTTGCTCTATCCCCGCGCGCACCGCAAGGACTGCCTGGGGCGAGCAGGTCGGTGGACCCGTCAGCCACGGCCTTCGACCCGGGATCGGCTTAGAACAGGACGACGAGGGCGAGGACGCCCAGCAGAACTAGGGCGATCAAACCGGCCCGCATCGCGGCCACCAGGTAGGACCGGTTGCAGGCCGACGACCGATCCGACCACGGGGAAACCGGGGCGGTCGAGGCCACCTCAAGTGGCTGAAATGCCATGGGAGCCTCCCGGCCGGGGTGGTCGACCGCTTGGGCAGTCGATTGACGGTCGAACGCAGTGAAATTGGTCACAACACTGCAGTGCGTTCGCGAGCATAGCCGGTGAACGGTTCGGGTTCAAAGGGAAAACTTTTTGCGGCCCCCACGGGTGAATCGCGGGCGAGGCCGGGCGAGGCCGGGCGAACCGGCGTGTCGGGCGGTGAGTCGCAACGCGGTTGACAACTGTTAGCCCGCCAACACACTTCGCCCGGCGCATCGCGGCCTGTTGATCGGTGCATGAACCGGGGGTGGGTTATCCACAGACGCGATTACGCATTATTGGGATATCGGGATGTCAGCGGGTATTCGTGTGGCGACAGGGGTGTGGATAGACCTGTGGAAGCTGTGGATAGGCCCGATATTGCTGCGTCGTCCCAACCCCGCAATCGGCACCGCGTGCCACATTGCCCCTTGGTGTTCGGTGCTCCGGGGCGTTGTGGTTGCGGGGCGTTGTGGT
>ERZ888423.1008-NODE-1008-length-26586-cov-14.656327_pt1 | contig 26586 bp, 27 predicted proteins | sample MGYA00520523_ERZ888423 | MGnify/ENA primary metagenome ERZ888423 (study PRJEB32303, sample SAMEA104408611) | aquatic metagenome | biome: Brackish water; feature: Pelagic; material: water | place: Baltic Sea | collected 2014-06-08T10:24:00 | depth 30,27 m ...
GCCGGGTCGCCGACGCTCGATCAACTTCGCTCGGCCGTCAACGGACACTGATCGGCGGCGCGATGTCAGGCTGAGTGATCGTCTGGCTTGGTGACGCGCGACGCAACGATGGGCAACATCTTGACGGCGATAGCTGGAACCCGCTTGAGCAGTACGTCGAAGGCTCCACCCTCAATGTGAAGCACGCGTGAGTCCACCGTGGCCGCAACTGTTGCGTTGTGTGGCGAATCGGTGAGGAGCGCCATTTCGCCGGCGAAGCCGCCGGGCCCAATGTTCGCGACGTGTTGACCGCCGCGAGTGACCTCAAGGTTGCCGTCGATGACAATGATCATCTCCTGAACGCTGGCTCCTTCTTTGATGAGGATCCGGGCAGCGGGCACGCTGATGTCGGTCGTGATGTCGATGACCTCATCGAGCTCTCGCGTATCAAGTCCGGAGAGCAGCGGAACGTTCTGCATGTGCTCGCGGTAAGCATTCTTGGACATAGCGGTGAGCTCGTTTCTCGTCGTGTGGTCAACATCGTATGCGCTCTTGTTGCACCGTCTTGTCATCGCAGCAGCGCGACGTGGCGTCTGGCGCTGCGGCTCGTGCCTTAGACGGTGATCATCGCCGGTTCAAAGTTTTTCGCCAATTCGACCTGATGGTGTTCGAAGCGCTTGATGAGTTCGCGCGATTCTGGCGATTCGCGGCAATCGGGCTGGTCAGCATTGTCGAGCAGGAACTGTCGGTACAGCTGAACGAGCGGGGTGCCATCCGTCGCAACGTCGAGATTCATCAATGCCCGGATCTCGACCTCGCGGCGTCGTGCCTCCTCGACGGTGCGTACCGCGTCTGCGAGCGGCATTGTGCCAGCGTCGACCTGCTTGAGCAGCAAACATCGATAAGCATGGCAGAGGAGCGGCCGCTCGGTGTAGATCGAACATCCTTTGTCTCCAAGTGCAGAACACGGTTGATCGAAGAAATGGCGTTCGTCGACCACGTGGACGGGAATCCGGAGGGCGCGTACACGCTCAGCTTCAGATGGGTCCGTAACCGTGACGGAAGAAAACAGGATGCCGTCGCAGCAGATCCCGCAGGCAACGCAGAGTTCCGAGCCGTCATCAAGGGGGGCGATGTCAGTCATCTTGCGCAGGGTACGACGTGGCGGCCGGCATACCGAGCGCCTCCTCGAGAACTGCCAGCCGGGCCTCCAAGCTTTCGACCCGCTGCGCCAGGGACGGGCTCGCAGGGGTCGTAGGGGTTGCAGGGGTCGGGGGAGTGCCGAGGTCGTTGACGTCGGGCACCGTCTCGCCGAAGAGATGCGCCCACCGGTCTTGGCTTTGGCCCGGCCCTCGACCGATGTTGGCGACGTAGGGGTCGGCCTTGTCTGCCATTGCTGTGAGCACTGCTTCGATGTCGTCGGGTGACTCAAAGCCCGAGCCCTGCGATGTTGCGTACCGATCGGTCCGTGTCTTCAATTCGCCAGACGACTGCGGCCCACGCAACATCATCACGGCGAGCAACGCCTGCTGGTCGAGATCGATCCCGAGCGCGTCGATGAGAATGTGCCGGTGCTTGTCGGAACGGCCACTCCCGTTCGTCCGCGCCAGTCCGTTTTGGCGGACGAGAACCATCGCAGCGACAGCCTCCTGTTCGCTGTATTCGACGACCGGCTCACGGTTCGACCTTTGATTGCATGCGTTGACGAGCGCGTTCGTCGACAGCGGATAATGATCCGGGGTCGTCGCACCCTTTTCGATCAGACACCCGAGCACGCGGACTTCTTTGACGGTCAACTCCATGACCGCAGGGTAATTCGCGTTGGGCCCGCCGGCTCGCTCCGACCACCTGGCGGCACAAAGACCGTGCCTCGCCTCCTGGCTCACGAAGCGTGAGTGCGACACTGGCCCCTGTGCCAGCGCTTCACCTTGACGTTCTCGACGTGTTCGAAGGATCGGACTCACATCTCCAATTCGACGACGGGACGAGTCGTTCGGCGCGCGAGCTTGCCGACGATGGTCGTCGACTCGCTGCCTGGCTTAACAAGCAGGGCCTTGAGCCCGGCAACCGCATTCCGATCCGACTCCCCAACGGCATCGGATATTTGCGGCTGCTGCTTGCGTGTGCCGCGGGAGGATTCATCGCCGTGTCGGTCAACACGCGTTATAGCGACGATGAGGCTGCCGATTTGGTTGAGCGATCAGGCGCTCGGATGGTTGACGTTGCGGCTTCGCTTGATGGAGCTCTACCCGAATGGACAACGGCGTCGCCCATGGGGCGAGTACGTAGACGGGAAGATCCGTTCGTCGTCTTCACCACGTCGGGGACCACGAGTCGTCCCAAGATGGTGCTCCAGCAGCAGTGCTCGATTGCCGACCATGCCGTCGATGCCGCCGCACGTTTCGGCTACCGATCGGACGACACAGTAATGGCGGTGATGCCGCTGTGCGGAACCTTCGGCCTTGGCTCCCTCATGGCTGCTGTCGCAGCCGGCTGTCGCGTCGTCGTGAACGACTTCGCTCTCGCGCTGACGGCGGCCCTGATCGAGTCTGAGCGGGTGACCTGCCTGAACGGCAGTGACGACATGTTCCACCGGCTGCTCGAGCATGGCACCGACGTATCGATGGTCCGCCTCGGCGGCTACGCCCGTTTCAACACCAGCCTTGACGGCATTGTCGAGCGGGCCGCAGCGGCAGGTGCCACGCTGACAGGCCTGTACGGGATGAGCGAGGTACAGGCCCTGTTTACGCTGCGCAACCCCGACGGCGACGCGGCCAACCGCACCCGAGCGGGTGGCACGTTGTCGTCGTCGCACGCGTCGTACCGCATCGTCGACGGAGAGCTGCAACTCCGTGGGCCGAGCCTGTTTGCCGGCTACCTGGCCGAAGGCGGCGAACACATCGACGCCGAGTTGACAGCCCAGCATCACGACGACGGCTGGTTCCGGACAGGTGACCTCGCTGAAGCCGACGGTGACCGCAGTTTCGAATACATCGCACGGATGGGTGACGTCTTGCGGTTGGGAGGGTTCCTCGTCAGCCCCACGGAGATCGAAGCAGTGCTGATGGACGACGATGCAGTCGATGCGGCACAAGTCGTCGCTATCGACCTGCCCAACGGAGCGCGCCCCGTCGGGTTCGTCGTCGGCGCTGGGGTGGGGTTCGTCGAGTCAACAGCGATTGACCGCTGCCGCGAACGGCTTGCGCGCTACAAGGTGCCGGTCCGTGTGCTCGTGATCGACGAGTTCCCCACGACTCCTGGGCCGAATGGCACGAAAATCCAGAAAACAGAGCTGCGCGCTATTGCCGCGCGTCTGCTGGGCGTCTCGGACGGATGAACCCAGACGTCAACCGGCGTTGAGCATCGTCGTGATCGCCTCGGTCCACGTGGTCTCGACCACATTGACCGGGCGGCCCAGTTGTCGCTTCAGCACGTCGTAGCTCTCGAAGCTGGTCAGCAGGATCATGGTGTCGATCACGCGTTCGCGTCGCTCGTCGTTCATCTGTGCCAGTTCTGGTTCAAACTGATCAACGAGCTGTAACCGAGCGATGTTGGTGATGACAACGAGACCATCTCGGACGCCCTCGATATCGGCCAGACGACGGCGAGCCAGCAACCCGAATGCATGTGTCTTGGCGAGCGAATGGAGGCGGACCGACGCGAAAATAGAGATCCGTTCGGGCAGCGGACCCACCCCCGGATTGTCGAGTACTGCATCGCCCGCAGCTTCTTCAGCCACACGTCGGAACACCTGCATCGAGAGGTCGGACAGGTCGTCGAAGTATCGGTAAATCGATCGTCGAGCAACACCTGACCGGTCAATGACTTGGTCGAGCGTGCCTTCCTCACCTTCGTTCACCAGCTCGATGAACGTGTCGATGACGTGCTCGCGGTTGCGGAGTCGGGTGGCGATTCGGCCATCGGACGAATCGCGAGTTGTTCCGCTCACCGACTTGACCGCGCGTGCTTCAAAGAGAGCCGGAACGCCGGACTTTAGTAGAGTCATGAGAATGCCAGTATTCCACGTATGGGGCTGGATCCGGACACGTGACCTCCGCCTCACCCGACTGCATGAGCGGTGCCGTCGACGATGTCGACTTCACGGCCGGGGCGGACCATTTGACTGCACAGCACCATTGCGCCGGCAGATGCTCCAGAAATCGATGCACCGGCCGTGTGCATTTCGAGCAGCCGCGTCAAGACCGCACCGGACAGCACAGAGCGCGAGCTCGCAGGTGATCCACCGGGCACGACGATAAGTGAGACGGCGTCAGTCATTGCATCGACTGCAGCGCTGACCGAGTCGCGTGGGTCCGGTACGACGGCCACGTCGCTGCCGAGTGCGCGGTAGTGCTTCCGGGCGCGCTCTGAAGCACCGGAGTAGTCGTCGCCGGGTCGGGCAGCGCCAGCAATGACGGCAACGCGGCCAGGGCCTGCGAGTTGTAATACCTCGGTATCTATTTCTTGGCAGCCTGCAGTGAACTCATTCCTACCCTGCAGACAGATCGCACCGGCCATCGACCAATCAACGCGCAAACCTGAGCTGCACCAGAGGTTGAGGTGGATGCGCCTGAGGCATGCGCGGGCCTCGCGTCTTCACTGGGGTTCATGTTGGTAATGTCGGTGGTGTGACAAGGAGCGCCGCCTGGATCCTCGGCCCCGTACTCCTCGTTTGTGCAAGTTGCAGCGCCAGCGACGCCGACGAATCACTCGCTGAGCCAGCGGCAACGACGGTGGTTGCGGCAATGACGTCCAACACGTCGACACCCACGTCGACACCCACGACGACTTCGACTTCGACTTTGGAAACGGTTACGGCTGAGCCAGACGACAGCGGCAACGCGTGCGTGGTCACTGTGCTTGCCGGAGATTTTCTTGCCAGGATCGCTGGACGCGTTGTCGACGCCTCGATCGAGGGAATCGTGGCCGAAAACCATTTAGTCGACGGACACGTCCTGCACCCTGGCGACGTCCTTGACGTGTGCATCGACAACGACGTCGACGACATCACTGGTGCATCGCTGGTGGCGGCGGACGCAGCCGTCGTCCGTCGCCAGCAGACCAAGCTCAATGAACTCTTTGCGCCGTATCGATTCGTCGATCTCGTCATCGACGGTGACTCCGGGCCGCTCACCCGCCAGTTGCTGTGTGCTGCCCGCCTGGGGTTGGGGCTCCCGGCGAGCGGGGCGCACATGGCAGACAGTTCAGCGGAAGCAGAAACCCTCTTCGCTGCCAGCTCGGTCTCGCTCCCCGATGGTGTCGACACCTCGGCCGAGAAGTGGATCCTGATCGACAAGACCTGTCAGGTCATGTTCACCGGCGAAGGCGACCAACTCGTCAACATCTATCCGACCTCAACCGGAGAGTCGGGCCATGCAACGACGAACGTGAGCTCCGTCAAGGCATTTCGATTCAACCCGGCGCTTGAGACCGAGGGATGGCACGACAGCACGAGCTTCCCCGTCGCTGCGGACAATCCGTTGAACGGCAACATGTATAAGCCGATCTACTTCAACGACGGCGAAGCAATCCACGGCGCAAGCTATGTCCCGCCCACGCCGCGCAGCAAGGGGTGTGCTCGGACCTTCCCGCTGCATCAGGACGAGCTGATCTCGTGGCTCGGATTGGCCGATGTCACCGAGGCGATTTGGCAGACGGCAACGATCGGATTACGCGTCACGGTGCAGGGCGAGTACCTAGATATCGATCGATGACCCTCGGTTCCCAACCGGGCTCTCGACAGTGGCATCGTGGAACATGGCCGACTTCGACGATGTGCTGGACAAAACGCTGGGTGGCATCGATTTCGACCCGCGCGAGCTGAAGGCGAAATACCTCCAAGAGCGCGACAAGCGGGTTCGTACCGACGCCAACGCTCAGTACATCGAGGTCACTGGCGACTTCTCAAACTTCGTCGACGACCCCTACGCACAAGCAGTCGAGCGCGAGCCGGTCACTGACCACGTCGACGTCGTGATCGTTGGCGGCGGATTTGGTGGTCTGCTGATGGGCGGCCGCCTCCGCGAGGCCGGTTTCCACGACATCCGTGTCATTGAGAAGGGCGGCGACTTCGGCGGCACCTGGTATTGGAACCGGTACCCGGGAGCAATGTGCGATGTGGAGTCGTATTGCTATCTGCCAATGCTCGAAGAGCTCGACTACGTCCCGAAGCACAAGTACTCGTTTGCCCCCGAAATCATGGAACACTCGAAGAACATCGCGACGCACTACCGGCTTTATGACAACGCCCTGCTGTCGACCGGTGTCACACACACCGAGTGGAACGACGACACCGGACGCTGGACCATTACGACCGACCGCGGCGACGAGATGACAGCGCGTGTGATCGTCATGGCCAACGGTCCGCTGAGCCGTCCAAAGCTGCCAGGTATCGACGGCATCAACGACTTTGGCGGACACACGTTTCACACCAGTCGCTGGGACTACGAGTACACCGGCGGCAGCAATGAGGGTGGCCTCGACGGGTTGGCCGACAAGCGCGTCGGGATCATTGGCACGGGCGCCACTGCGGTGCAATGTGTGCCGCACCTTGGGGCGGCGGCGAAGGAGTTGTACGTGTTTCAGCGGACTCCTTCGTCGGTCGACGTGCGCAATAACCGCGAGACGCCGCCCGACTTTCTCGAAGGTCAAGAGACCGGCTGGCAGTACCGCCGGATGGACAACTTCAACAAGCTTGTCACCGGCGCCGATCAAGATGAAGATCTCGTCAACGACGGCTGGACCGACATCTTCCGCAAGCTCACCGGCATCGCTGCTAAGACCGCGTCGAAGGAACTCGGTCGACGGTTGACCCGCCACGAACGGGCCGAACTGATGGAGATGGCCGACTACCGCAAAATGGAATCCGTGCGGCGCCGTGCCCAGGAGATCGTCGATGATCCTGACGTCGCCGAGTCACTGAAGCCGTACTACCGACAGTTCTGCAAGCGGCCCTGCTTTCACGACGAGTACCTGCCGACCTTCAACCTGCCAAACGTCCACCTCGTCGACACCGACGGCAAGGGTGTCGAACGCTTCACCGAGACCGGCCTCGTCGCCAACGGTGAGCACATCGAACTCGACTGCATCATTTTCGCTACCGGCTTTGAAGTCGGCACGAACTACGTCCGCCGCGCCGGCTACGACACCGTTGGACGCGCCGGCCGCCAGCTGAGCGAAAAGTGGAAAGACGGGCTGCGCACAGTGCACGGTCTGCAGACCGAGGGCTTCCCGAACGCCTTCTTCATGGGGTTCAATCAGGGCGCCGTCACGGTCAACATTCCACAGACCCTCAACGAGCAGGCGGTGCAGATCGCGTACATGCTCGACCAGGTGCGAGCACGCGGCGGATCCCGGATCGAGGCAACACCCGAGGGCGAGCAAGCTTGGGTCGACGAGATGATCGACAAGGCGCGGCTTGGCGCGAAATTCCGAGCCGAATGCACGCCCGGCTACTACAACAACGAAGGTGTCGCCGACAACCCAAATGGCTTCTTCAGTGCAAACTACGGCGCCGGCCCCGTGAGGTTCTTTGAGATCCTGAGTGACTGGCGTGAGCAGGGTGATCTTGAAGGCTGCACCGTTACCTGACGTTCGTTACCTGACGTCGATCAACCGCCGGTCGCAGTCGGGTCCCAGTCGGGTCGCAGTCAGCCGTGTTCGGCACGCATGGCGGTGCCGAAGATGGCATCGGCGAGCGGCGACCAGTACAGCTCGGGGATGTCGTGACCCATCTGTCCGTACACGATGAGGTCGGCACCGGGCACAGCCGCAGCCGTGGCCTCGCCGCCCGACAGCGTGACGAGTGAGTCTTCGCGACCGTGCACAACCAACGTGGGCATCTGCAGGGCGCCCAGCCGTTCGGTGCGGTCGCCAGTTGCCGCGATGGCGGCGATCTGGAATGCGGACCCCTGGGGATGGAAGCAGCGGTCATAGGTTTCGATCGCGCGGGCGCGAGCTTCGGTTGCATCGAACAACGATCCGGCGATGATTTTCGACATCGCAACGGTTGCCGCAATCGCCCCGTCTCGATCGGTCGGGGGCGGTGTGAGGAGCGCCATGATCGCTGATGCTTCGGGCTGGCCGACGTCGGCGGCACCGGTCGTCGACATAATGCTGGTCATCGACAGGACTTTTTCCGGGTGCTCGATCGCCATCATCTGGACGATCATCCCGCCCATCGACGCACCGACGATGTGCGAAGCGGAGATGCCAAGGGCTTCAAGCAGCCCGACTGCATCGGCGGCCATTGTCGACAGGTTGTACGGAGCGTCGACCGGTTGGCCGGCCATCATTTGCGCGTAAAGCGCCATCACGTCGGGCGGATCGCCAGCGGTCTTGGTCGAGAGGCCAACATCGCGATTGTCGAATCGGATGACCCGGAATCCGCGCTCAAGTAGCTCCGAGATAAAGCCGTTGCTCCACACTGTCATCTGGGCACCGAGCCCCATCACGAGCAAGAGCGGTGGCGCGTCCTGCGGGCCGAAGCTCTCGAAACAGATCTCGATGTCGTTCACTTCGATAGTAGGCATCGCAGGATCATGCCACCTGGCCTTGCTGCATTTGTATCGGAGCGGCTCAGCTCTGTGTGCATACGCTGGGCCTCTTCCTTGTCAGGCGGATGTCATCAGGTGAGATCGCTCGGGAGGACGCGCCCGGCCACGCGTGCCGCAACTCGAGCGAGAGCAATATAGGGCTCGCGTTGTTCCTTCTCGAGCGCGTCGAGGTGGGCGCGGACTGTTGCCCAATCGCCACGTGCGACGGGCCCGGTCAGGGCAGCTGTCGACCCGTGTTCGGCGACGTCGGCGAGTGTTGTCTGCATCATTGGCCAGAATCCGGCTGGGTCGATGTCGAGCCGACCCGCAAGTGCTTCGACCTCGGCACAGAGTGCAACAAGGTGATTGGCCGCAACCGATGCAGTTGCGTGATACGCCGAGCGATCGTCGTCGGCAACATTGAAGGCGATGCCTCCGAGCAGGGCAACCATTGTGGGGCCGGCGGGGTCTCCCGCCACGGCGAATTGGCAGCCATCGAGCAGGCGTGCTGCTCCGATCGTCGGATTGGGCAATGACATGAGTGGATGTACCGAGCATCGGCGTTCGTGTGGGGCCAGTACATCGAGCCGACGGGAACCGGAACAGTGCGCAACGACTGCAGGCCCGGGATCAATCGACCGAGCGACCTCTGAAATGGCATCGTCGGGCGTGCAGATCATGACGAGATCGACGTCGCCCGCAGCGGCAGAGAGATCGTGGCGATCAGCGAAATCGACGTCGACGCCGACAGATACCAGCGCACCTGCGAACGCTCCGCCTGCGCGTCCGGCCCCGACGATTCGGACCCGGGTCAGAAGCAGTGAGGTTGCATCGAGGTCTGCCATGGTCATCATTCTGCCTCAGTGGCACAGCGATGCAGTTCGCTGGAGCGTGGCGTCTCTTTGAGCTATGTCTGAGCAGATGGTGTCCGTGTCCCGCGTGATCAAAGCATCCCCGGAGGCGATCTTCGATGTGCTTGCCGACCCGGCCCGCCACGCCGACATCGATGGCTCGGGCATGGTTCAGAAGGTGCGCGGCGACGGCACACGGCTGTCGCTCGGCGCAAAGTTTGGGATGGACATGAAGATGGGGCCTTTGCCGTACAGGATCTCGAGCACGGTCGTCGAGTTCGAAGAGAACGAACTGATTGCCTGGGCGCACCTCGGCAAGCACCGTTGGCGTTATGAGCTCGAAGCCACCGAAGTCGACGGCGCCCCTGCCACCACGGTCACTGAGACGTTCGACTGGTCGACGGCGCGGATCCCCAAGGCCATCGAGCTGGCCGGATACCCGAAAAAACACCCAGCCAACATGGAGGCAACACTCGTTCGCCTTGCAGCACTCTTCGAAGCCTGAACCCCTGTCAGCGCGCCCAACGCCCGCGCCCCAGTGATGGCCACATCACCGAAATTGAGACCGTGACGCCTGACTGGCGCGTTGAGATGGTCTCCATTTCGGGGGATGGGGGGATGTGATTCAGTCGTCCCAGCCGACGAAGCTGACGACGTCGTCGTTCTCGGCGCGGCGCGAGACCACGTCATTGGCGACGAAGTCGGGGTTGGGCCAGCCCATGGCGACGCAGGTCATGATCACTTCGTCTTCGGGAATGTTCGCGTGCTCGCGCACGACCGTCGACTGCATGATCCCCTGGCCATTGATCACACAGCCCAAGCCCTTCGACGTTGCAGCGAGCACCAACCCGTAGGTCGCGGCGCCACAGTCGAAGTGAGCAACGGTGTCATCAGCGAGCTCACGATCGATCGTGACGACGACCGATACCGGCGCGTCGAACTGACGGAAACCGCGCATGACCCAGTCTTGGCGCATCTCCTTGTCGTGCCGTTCAATCCCCATTGCCTCGAACAACTGCACGGCAATCTCGACCTGGCGATCGCGGTGAATGCCCTGGTAGCCGTGGTCAGCCATCTTGATCTCACGATCAACCGCTGCGCCGGCCAGCATCCGCTCGGTATTGCCCTCACGGATCAGTTCGAGTGGGCCACCGGTGATTGCGTGAAAGTTCCACGGCTGTGTGTTCATCGACGAGGGGGCACGCTTTGCGGTGGCGATGATTTCGGCCATCAACTCCTTCGACACCGGATCGGGCTTGTAGCCACGGATGCTGCGCCGAGACGCAACCAGTTCTTCGTACGAAAGCGATGCAGCCATATCATCCCATTCTGAAGGATCCGTGGCCTGTGTAACGAACGCGAGCGGATCAGGGCAACTCGATGATCGCCTCGTGTTCGTACCGTGCAACCGGTGAGCCATCGGCGCTGATTGCCACATCAAGGATTGCGCGCTTGCCAGCACGCGAGTCGAATCGCTCGACCACGACGGCGGTGGCCTCGATCTGGGCGCCGACGGATGCGACGCCGAGATGTTGCAGGTTGCTCCGGACGTGGATCCAGGAACCGCGCACGACCTGTGTGTGGAAGAAGTCGTTCGCCACGCGCATCCAGGTCACCGGATGCACAATCTGTTCGTCTGAGTAGATGGCGAGGTCGTCGCCTGCGCGCCAGGCGTAGTCGTTCCACGTCTGATCGGCCACAAACGAGATGGGATCGAGATGTTCACCGTCACCGGTGCATTTTGGTGGCCGGGAGCCCACCAACGACACAGCGCACTCGGAACGGGTTGCCCCGGCGACACGTGCTTCGACTGTGCCGTCGACGGGAACGAAATCCACGACGTCGGCTTCGAGGACCGGTGTACGGAATCGCACATGGCCGCCGCCATTCCCAAGCCACTCGCGACCCCACGCCGCAGCAGGAACGTGAGTCATGTAGGCGTAGACAGTGACGCCCGCGACGAGTGCCGAGGTAAAGCCGGCGGCGCGTGCGCCGGCGTCGGTGTGAATGGCGTTGTTGGCGTGATCGGGCAGGTTGACGGCAACTGTCGACCAGGTGTCGAGTTCGATTGTCATCGGTTCAGTCTGGCCGATTCATTACAGGAGAACCGTGGTGGGCAATCAGTTGCCAGACGCCAGACGGTGAGCGGGCGAACATGTTCGTCGCGGCGATCGTGCCGGCGCCATCGGTGTCGACCAGATTTTCATCGAGGTGCACCCATGCCGCGTCGCCAATCACCACATGTGATTCGTTAGTGAGAATGAACTGGTTTCGGCCAGATCCTCGGAAGATCCCTTCCCAACTCAGCATCACGTTGTCCCACCCCCGCAGGATCGGCCAGCCTGGATGGATGCACGCCACTCGTGATGAGTGCTCCCAGACCTGCGTCATTGCTTCGAGGTCGCGGGCCTCGTGGGCGTTGTAGAACGCCTGGTTTGCTGCGAGGACCATCGTGCTGTCGTCCATGGCCGCAGTCTGGCAGCGCACCGCTGGGAACGACGCGCGAGCAACGATGCGGTGAGATTTCTGCGGTGCGCAATTACGTAGTGGTAAGGGCCGGGTTCGGCGATGGCGAGCGCCGAAAAGGCAAGTTGTGGCGATCGGCGTAGAGCAACATCAACGCCGCGCTGGCAATGATGCCGGCTGCGACGATGCCCAGCGAGGCACTTGATCCGGTAGCCAAGAGCGCGCCGCCGATGAGGGGCCCGAACACCCGCCCGAGTGCCATGATTGCTTGCGCGTCGCCTGCCCGCTCTTGGGGGTAGGCCGATCGGGAAGCAAGCAGGCCGAACGCCGCCGGCAAGCCCATGAAGAAAATGAACCCCCAGCCGACCAGCCCAATGGCGAAGGCGAGGTCATTGCGCACACAGGCGATCAGCACTGAACAGATTGCGGTGCCAAAGAACCAGAACCCGGCGGATCCTCGACGGCCCTGCCACCTGGCAGAAGGGATGCCGGCCAGAGCGTTGCCGCTGAACAACAAGGCAACCGCTCCCGCCGACAACCCGTTCAGCCCGGTTCCGATCGCCGCGGCGTAGACGAAAACGGTCGAACCGCCCATCGTGATCAGTCCGAGTGCCAGCAAGATCAGTCGAGCGGCGCGAGTCGCGCTATGGCGTTCGCCCCGATCGATGGGCGCGACCGACTGCTCGATTCGTTGGGCGCAGAGCAATGGCAGCCCGGTGATCGCCGCGAGCACGACGAAGAGCCAGTTGACGCCTGCCGTGTGGATCAGCAGCGATACCGCCGGGGCCGAAACGACGCCGACGAGCGGGCCGATGACGGCGACGTCGCCGGTCCGCCCGTTGTCGCCGAAGGCGGCCTGCCAACCGAACCATGCAGCAAGTCCCAGCGACAGGCCGCTGATACCGCGGGCGATCGTGAGCAGAGCGAGGTTTGGTGCGACTGCGGACGACAGATTTGAGAGCACGCCTAAGACGGCACCGATGATGAACACATGGCGTTCGGGTCGGAGCAATCTCCCGGCAAGAAACGACGCCAACACGAACCCGCCGAGCTGTCCGGTCGATATCCAGCCGACAGCACTCAGCGAGATGTCGCGGTCGGCAGCAATCGCGGGGAGCAGGAAGGGCGTGGCACTGAACACCACGGTGCTCGAGGCAATCGCCACCAAGAGTGCCGGAGCAACCTGTGGCTTGAACGCAAGGAGCAGCCGGACGGGGACCAGCATTACCCCGCCGTTCGATTGGCGAGGTCAGATGCCGCTGTCACGCCAAGCGTGATTTGACCAAGGCGGCCACGATGCGACCATCGGCTCGGCCGGCGACCTCAGCGTTGACAGCCTTCATCGCATTGCCCATGTCTGAGTTCTCAGTGAAGCCGTTGTCGGTCATCACGCGGTCGACGATGGCGGCAACGTCACTTTCGCTCAGCGCAGCAGGCAGATACTTTTCGATGATGACCTTCTCGGCGCGTTCGGCTGCACCGCGTTCGATGGCTCCACCCGCTTCGAACGCCTCGGCGGCATCGACCCGTCGCTTTGCCTGCGCCTTCAAGACTTTAAGGATGCCGTCGTCATCGAGTTGGATTGCTTGGTCGCCAGCGACCTGCGCTTCCTGGATGGCAGCAATGATTGACCGCAACGTGAGTTGTGTGGCGGCGTCGCGAGCACGCGTCGCATCGTTGAGGTCGGAACGGATCTGCTCGATCAACATGGTGACCATTGTGTCGGATGTTGGCAGGAATGCTGCGGTCAGTTGTCGAACGGACGCGAACGGTCAGTTGGGGTCTTTGTAGCTCCCGCTTGCCTGAGCGTCGCGCGCCTCAGCAGAGAGCGCTTCGGCCGCGGGGTACACCGGTGGCACGTAGCCGTGTTCGTCGCGCAGGGCTTGGCGGCCTGCCTCGATTGCTGCGCTCACCTGGGCGCGTAGCGCTGGCAGGTCGTCGTTGGTCATTCCCTCGGTCGAGATGGGCTCAAGCACGCGGACCTCAGCAGTAGCGCGACCCAGCCGCCAATCGTTCTTGCGCAGACAATCGCGGGTGCCGTGAACTGCGATCGGCAGGATCGGATGCTGCCCCTCGATTGCGAGCTTGAACGCACCTGCACGGAACTTGCGCATTTCACCGGTCTTGGACCTGGTGCCTTCGGGGAAGATCATCACCGAGACCTTCGTGGCAAGCCGCTCGCGTGCCTGATCGAGCGCGGCGCGGCCCGACGTGGTGTCGCCACGTTCGAGCGGGATGTCACGCGCCAGCCGCATCATCCAACCGAGGACAGGGATCTTCATGATCTCGGCCTTCGAGAGCCACTTGAACTCGGTCGGCAGGTGTGAAATGAGCAAGATGTCGACGAAGCTCTCGTGGTTCGCGACGGCGACGTAGGGACGCCGCATGTCGTCTGGCAGCGTGCCCGAGGTCGAGAACTTCCAGAGTGGGTTCAGTGCCGAGTGGATTCTTGTCAGTTTGCGGAACAGATAGCCAGCCGCGTAGGCGCCATTATCGAATGGCATCGTGACCAGTCGGGTGATTGCAACGAGGGGCATAAAGACACCGACGAGCAGTCCAAGAACGATCCAACTCCAGATGCTCAAGACCGTCCTGGCCAGCTTCGTTTCCATTGGTTCGATCTTAGGCAAGCAGCTGCGTCACGCCCATCCCTTTCACACCGCCTTTCACATCGCCTTTCACATCGCCTTTCACATCGCCTTTCACATCGTGGTTTAATCTCGGGCTGCAGCTTGACTCGCTGACGCTCGGATGGCGGCGCGGTCGCTCGAGTCCATGAAGCCGGTGCGCTCGACGAAAAGGTTGCTGGCCTGCGTTGTCTGAGTAATCGCGTCGACAGCAAGGATGACTGCAGCGGCGGTGTACGACGAGTGTTCGTCGAACGGGAACAGGACGCGGTTTGGCCCGCCGGTGGGCTCGCTCAGGTCGTGCACGATGCCGGTCCAGTAGGCGCCTGGTGAGGCAGCATCGTCGCTGTCTGTCAACGGCGCACCCGATGCCGATGTGTTGCGGTGCGGGCGGATCCACTGCAACAGATCGGTTGCAGTCGACATGTCGCCTATCACGGCACACGCCAGCGCGCATTCAGCGGTTTCGGATGCGGTGATCCACGGTTCGTCGTCGACGCAACGAACGCCAAGACCATCGATCACGAAACGATCCCAGCCGCTCTCCATCCGGATTTTGGCAGCAGTGCCCGTGAGCGCGCTGGTCAGCACCGGGTAGTACCAGTCCATTGCCCAGCGCGCCTTCGGTTCAAAAGCCTCAGGCTTCGAGCGAATCACTTCGCACATCGTGGCGGCAGCGCGGCTCCACTCGGGCCGGGGTGAACCAATGGCCTCACCGAGGTGGGCGCCGCAACGCAGAGCGTGCTGGATGCTGGCTGTACCGGTCAGCAGCGCGTAGTCCCACGGCTTGCCGTCGGGTTCAACTGCCCAGAGCGGGACGCCGTCGTCGCGGCGCAGGCTGAGGACAAAGTCAAGCGCACGTTCGACGGTCGGCCACATGTTTTCGGCGAATCCTCGGTCCCAGGTGCTGCGCCAGTGATGCCATACACCGGTGGCGATGTAGGCGCACACGTTGGTGTCGATCTTGGTGTCTTCGACCGACCCATCTGGGCGGTAGTAGTTGTGCCAACTGCCGTCTGGGCGCTGAATGTCGGCGAGCCACTCGTAGGCGTTTTCCGCTTCTTTGTGGAGTCCGGCGACATCGAGCGCCATTGCCGACTCGATGTGATTCCACGGATCACTGTGGCCGCCGGGGAACCACTGAATCATTCCGTTCGGCAGCTGCAGTGACGCCAGTTGGTCGGCAGTTTCTCGAACCTCGTCTGCAGTGATGACGCTCTCAAGCGAAGGAATTGCGCTCACGTCATGCTCATTGGCTTGTGCCCGTACAACACGATGCTCTTGCCGAGTACCGGCGAGAGCACCTTCTCAGCAATCCTCGTCGAGGTGGGTTGCGTCATGATGTCCCACTCGAGGAATTTGCGATACTTCGCAACCATCGGGTGATCGTTGTTGGTGGGGCCGACAGCACACTTCAGCCACCAGTACGGCGAGTGCAGTGCGTGGGCACGATGTGCGCCCCGCGGATCGAGGCCGGCGGTGACCAGCTTCGCCTTCAACTCCGTGGCCGAGTAGATCCGTACGTGGCCGCCGACGCTGATTGGGGCATGGTAATCCTCACTCAGCATCCAGTTGATTTTTTCGGGCAACCAGGCTGGCACCGTTGCAGCAAACATGCCGCCGGGCTTGAGGACGCGCACCATCTCCGATATTGCTGCCACGTCGTCTTGAATGTGTTCGAGTACCTCGGAGGTGATGACAACGTCGAAGGCGCCATCGTTGAACGGCAGCTTCGTTGCATCGCCGCGCAACACGCCCTTAAACCGGTCGATGTCGATTTCGCCGGCTTCGACCATGGCCCCAAGAGTGGCACGCGTCTGCACGACTTCGTCTTGGGCGTAGTCAAGCGCCACGACGTCGGCGCCGCGTCGTGCGCACTCGAAGACGTGTCGGCCGAAACCGGCGCCGACGTCGAGGACTTTGTCGCCGGGCACGAGGCCGAGCTTGTCGAACTTGATTGTCAACATGTGAAAGGGGTCTTCCTGGGATCCGTGTCGATCAGATTCGGCCGTTGCGTTTGAGTTTGGCGATGTTGTCGGGCATTGCGAGTACCTCGCGATATTGCTCGACGGTCTGCTCGGCACAGAGACGCCAGGTCCAGCGTTCGAGCACACGCTGGCGACCAGCCGCTCCGATACGGGCTCGCGCCTCGGGATTGTCGAGGGCGCGCTTGAGTGCGTCGACGAGGCTGTCAACGTCGCCGGCCTTGCAGCCGAAGACCGTTTCGCCGTCGGTGCCCGTCACTTCAGGAAGTGCGCCGCCGTCGGTGGCGACAAGCGGCGTGCCAGAGCACATCGCTTCGATCGCGGGGAGCGAGAAACCCTCGTAGAGCGACGGGACCACGGCGAGTTCGGCCTCGGAGTACAACTCGACGATTCGCTCGTCGGTCACGCCCGACACAAACTCGATGTACGGCTTCAGGCCGAGCGATTCGATGAGGTCCATTGAATGACCAGGACGGGGCTTGCCGATGATGGTCAGGGTGATCTCGCGCTCGGTGCGCAGCTTGGCCATGGCCTCGAGGAGGTAGGGCAAGCCCTTGAGTGCCACGTCAGCCGAGGCCGTGGTGATCAGGTGGTTTGGGCGGCGTTCGGCACCCTCGAGCGGCTTGAACAGGTCGGGGTCGACGCCCACCGGCACCAGCCGCATACGGTCTTTACTCACACCCATATCGGTATGGATGTCGTCGATCGAGTTCTGGCTGACCACGACGATGCGCGGCAGCTTCGACGCAACCTTGCCCTGCATCTTCACGAACGAGTACCAACGGCCGACCGACCACCGCTTGTAGCGACTCTTCGCGTGCTCCATCTCGAGCTTGCGATCTTTGGTGATCGGGTGGTGGAGCGTGACGATCGTCGGGATCTTCTCTTCGATCTTCAAGATCCCGTAGCCGAGGCACTGGTTGTCGTGGACGAGGTCGAACTCTGCGGCACGGGGGATCAGGTTGCGCTTGGCCCGCGAGCTGAAGGCCATTGGCTCGGGGAAGACGCCGGTCAGGTACTGGGCCATCTCGAGCAGATCGTCACGGTTCTTGATCTCCCAGAATCCGGGCACGCGGCCCGGATAGTGATCGTTGAACGTGTCGAGGCTGGGGAGCTTCGTGAGCGGCACACGCTCGTCGAGCACCGGGTAGGGCTGGCCGCCGAGCACTTCAACCGTGTGGCCGAGATCGGCGAGTGCCCTCGTGAGGTGGCGTGTGTAGACGCCCTGCCCACCGACATGCGGCTTACCTCGGTATGTGAGGTACGCGAGCTTCAGGGGCTCACTGGGATCCAGGAGCCGGTGGTTTTCCCCCGATGACATCCGACGGACGATATCGGCGCGTTGTTACCGTCCGGTAACGGAGTGACCCGAAGTGACAAGCGTCGTCGTGTGATGCGGCGAATCACCAGCTGATGGTCATGCTGCGTCGTAGAGGATGGCCGCCAGTGACGAGCCGAGGCCGCACGTTGAACGCGTCAGGCGGGCCGGATTGGGCCTCGACACATGTTGCGTGGCCAGGCTTGTCGTACACAACCCAGTGATCGCAGTCTGAACTGAGCGTGATGTCAGGGTGCGTCGGCCGGTCGTAGTGCAGCATGACCGGGGCCGTGTTGACGAAGCAGTCGTCCCAGGGGCCTTGCGACGGTGCAATGAGCTGCCCTGTCGGGAGGCCGACCACATCGCGTTTGTACATCGCATCAGGATGGAACGTCAGGCGGTCGGGCTTGTTCCACCACGGGTGCCAGCCGACCTCGGCCGGTATCGGGGGTGCGTCGGGGCCGACACTGACCGAAAGTTCGCACCGAATTTGGCCGTCGAGTACCTCGAACCGCTGGTGTGCGATGCCACCGAGCCCCCAGCCCGTATCGGCCTGATCGAGCGGTGCACTCAGCTCGACCGAGGTTGCGGTCTGTTCGGCAACGGTCCAGGCCCGTGACATGACCGTGCCGTGCATTGCGTGCTGGCAACCAGGGGTGCCATCGCCGCTGTCGTCTTGGTTCAGCCGCAGTTCGTGATCGACATCGAAAAACGAGAAGCGGCCGTCTCTGACTCGCCCAGCCCACGGTGCCATGGGATAGCAGCCCCACGTGAACGACGTCGAGTCGCGACGTTCGACCGTGGGCGACGGGATCAACAGTTGGATGCCATCGAGGTCGATCTGCACGATCCGCCCGCCATTCGTGGCATCGATGGTCACGGTGGCGGTGCCGTTCTCGCCAGACAGCGTGAGCTCGAGATCATCTTTCACCTGCATGAATCTATTGCGGCGATGCCAGGCTGTGGCGATGCGAGGACTGGTGCAACGTGTTCGTCGGGCCGAGGTGCGGAGCCGAACGTTAGCTGACGATCTGTTTGAGGTGGCAGGGGCGATCGGGCCTGGTTTATGCGTCCTGATTGGTGCCACCCACGACGACACGCTTGACCACGCCGACCGTCTCGCCGCGAAACTCTGGGGTCTGCGCATCCTCGACGACGCTGACGGCGTGATGAACCGATCGCTGTCCGACGTTGCATCCGATGGCCACCTGGCTGAGGTGCTCGTGGTCAGTCAGTTCACGCTGTACGGCGATGCCCGCAAGGGCCGGCGACCGAGTTGGATCGGCGCAGCACGACCAGAACATGCTGAACCGTTAGTCGACCGTGTCGTCGCTCGGCTCCGCGAAGCTGGCGCCACCGTCGAAACAGGAGTCTTCAGAACTGACATGGAAGTCGACCTGACCAACGACGGCCCGGTCACCCTGATGCTCGAAATTTGAGACGGATCCCCGTCCAGGGACTACTGCTCTAGAGGTCGACGGCGAAGAGGTCGGCCGAGCCAGCCATCACGGTGACGGCGAGGCCCGATGTTGCCGGCAGGATCTGCTCACCGAAGAATCGGGCGTTGACGATCTTGCCCTCGTAGAAGGCACGGTCGGCGCCGCCGAGTTCGCCGGCATCAAGGTGAGCCTTGGCCGCAAGCAGCGCCTTGCCGCAGAGCGCGCCGGCCAGCGCAGTACCGAGGAGGCGTGTGTACGGCGTTGCTCCTCCGAGCTTGTCGATGGTCGAGTCGGCGTTATTCAGCCAGTCGCTGGCACGGCGGGCGTCACCGAAGCTGGACGTGAGTTGTGCGGCAAACGTGGCAGTTGATGAGTCAGCGGCAAGGCGCGCAATCGTGTCGTCGAAGCCGTCGAGGAATGTGTTGACGGTCGAACCGGCGTCGCCGCCGAGCTTGCGCATCACGAGGTCTTGCCCCTGAATGCCGTTAGTGCCCTCATAGATCGCGGCAATGCGGATGTCACGCATGTACTGCGACGCCCCGGTCTCTTCGACGTAGCCCATGCCGCCGAAGATCTGCAGGGCCATCGACGTCAGCTCGTTGCCGACGTCGGCACCGATCGACTTTGACATGGGAATCAGCAGCGCAGCGAGGCGAGTCGACCATTCGGCGACCTCAGCGTCGGAAGACCGCGAGCGATCGAGCATGGCGCCGTTGAAGTACATCAGGTATCGCATCGCATCGATCCAAGAGCGCTGGGTCATCAACATGCGACGGACATCGGGATGCTCGACGATCGCGCTTTGCACGCCACGCTCGGCGCCGGGAGCGGTGCCTTGCAGGCGTTGGTGGGCGTAGGCGAGGCTGTGCTGGTATGCCATCTCGGCCATTGACAGGCCCTGGAGTCCGACCGACAGGCGGGCGTTGTTCATCATCGTGAACATGTTGGCCATGCCGGTGAACTCATCGCCGACGAGCCAGCCGATGGCGCCGTTGTTGTCGACGTTGTGCTTCTCGCCGAAGCTCAGCACGCAGGTGGGCGAGCCGTGGATACCGAGCTTGTGCTCAATCGACACCACTTCGACGTCGTTGCGTTCGCCGAGGGAGCCATCGTCGTTGGGTAGGTACTTGGGCACGAGGAACATCGAGATGCCCCTGGTGCCTGGCTTGGCATCGGGGGTACGTGCGAGCACGAGGTGGATGATGTTGTTGGTGAGATCTTGCTCGCCGTGCGTGATCCAGATTTTAGTCCCGGTGATCGCATACGAACCGTCACCGCGATTGGTCGGCACGGCCTTGGTCGCAACGGCACCGACGTCTGATCCCGCCTGCGGCTCCGACAGGTTCATCGTGCCTGACCATTCGCCAGTCAGCATCTTGGGCAGATAGGTCGACTTCAGCTCAGACGATCCGTGATGTTGGAGTGCGTCGATTGAACCCTGTGTCAGCAGGTTGCAGAGCGCAAAGGCCATGTTGCCCGAAGTGAACATCTCTTGCACTGCGAGTGCAACGAGCCAGGGGAAGCCGCCGCCGCCGTAGTCGGGCTCGAACGGGATGGCGTTGAAGCCGGAGTCGACGAGCTTCGAGTAGGCGCTTCGGAAGGAGTCTGGCGTGGTCACATGCGCCCAGCCGTCGGACTCGTCGCTGCCAGCGTGCCACTGCGCGCCGATCTGGTCGCCGTCGACGTTGGTTGGTGCAATGACATCAGCGGCGAAGCGACCGACCTCGTCGAGCACGGCGAAAACCATGTCGACTTCGACGTGGTTGAAGTCGTCTTGTTGCAGCAACCCGGGTAGGTCGCAGACGTCTTCGAGCACGAAGCGAATGTCGGTCAGAGGCGGGGCATATTCCGTCATATCTTCTATTCGATCAGGACGCCGTGCTGGTCACAACACCGCACGCCAAGCGGCCGTGTTGGTCGAAGTCAGCTCGGGAAGCCTGGAACACCGTCGTCGAGTTGCACGCCGGCGCTGTTCAAGAAACCCGATACGAGTCGGTAGAAACCTGCGACAACGAGTAATTCCACGAGTTCTGGCTCGGACCACCGGGTGGACAGCAACTCCCATGTTGCGTCGGAAACGCAGTCGTCCTCGGCCAACTCGTCGGCCATTGTCAGCAGCGCCCGGTCGTGGCTCGACCATGCATGCTCGCCGGGGTCCTGGGTGATGGCGGTGATCTCGGCGTCGGTCAGGCCGACTTGCTTGCCAATGACGGTGTGCTGACCGAACTCGTACACGGCCTGGGCCTTCCAGCCAATCCGCAAGATGACGATCTCGCGTTCCCGGGGTGGCAGTAGGCCCTTATTCAGCAAGAACCCACCGAGGAGGTTGAACCGCTTCAGCAGTTTCGGGTGTCGGCCAAGAGCGCCGAAGATGTTCAGCGGGCTGCCGTCGTGGGTCAGCGCGCCTTCGAGGATGGCGGTGAGCTCGGGGTCGACGTCTGGTGCGCTGAGGTCGACGGGGGTGATACGTGGCGTGGCTGGGCGATCGATCATCTCTCCATCATGGAGAACCTGGCCGACCGGCAGCGGATCGCAGCGATTCGCGGCTCAAGAGCACCGATGCGGCGAAGACGAGCCCGAGCAGCCAGATGAACGGGCCGTCGCCGACGCTGACGTACCAGGTGTTGCCGGTGCGGAGATCGACGGTGGCGTAGATGACGCGCTGCTCGCTGACCGATGTGCGCTGCAGTACATCGCCGTTGGCGTTGATGATTGCGGTGAAACCAGTTGGTGCGGCCTGGACGACCCAGCGACCGGTTTCGATCGCGCGGAGGCGGCTGGAGGCGACCTGCTGAGTCTGCACGATGGTGCCGGTGTAACTCGCGCCGTTGGTCGGGTTGAGGATGACGGTGGCCCCGTCGGTCACCCCTTCGCGTGCCCGCCCGCCGAAGAACACCTCCCACGAAATGACGGTGGCCATTCGCACGCTGCCATGTTCGGCCGTGGCGGGCAGGTCAAGGTAGGCGCGTTCGGTTCCGGCGACGGCTTCGCCGACGACATCGACCGCACTCGTGACCTTTTCGAGCGCGCCGCGCAGCGGAACATATTCGCCGAACGGTACGCGCCGAACCTTGTCGTAGCGGGTGCCGAGCGCGCCGTCAGCCAAGACCATGATGTGTGCATTTGTGTAGCGGCGTTGACCGTTCGCGGCGGGGGCATCTTCGGTGATGCCGACAGCGATTGGGGAGCCAAGCCGGGAGGCTTCAGCGGCGATCTGGCCACGGATGTCTGAATTTGAGAAGTCTTCGAAGATCTCGGTTGCCCGCTGATCGTTGATGTCGATGGTGTTCTCCGGCCAGAGGACGAGGTCGAGGTCGGTACCGGTGGGGATCGTGGCGGTCGCGTCGAGGTGTCGCTGGGTGACCAGTGACGACGGGACTTCAAGCGCTGATGTTCCCTGCTCGCCGCCGCCCTGTACCGCGGCCACATCGAGTGTGTCCCCTGTTGAGCGGCCTGATGGTGCAACCAGCGACAGCACGATCACCAACACCACACCGGCACGGCCGAGCGCGTTTGGCAGCACGGACCAGTCTCGTTTGGCAAGGGCGGCGGGCAGGTTCCAAAGTGCCGTCCGCCGGTCGGCAAGGGCGAAACCGATCTGGAACACGACCCAGGTGATGACGATGACTCCTCCGACACGTGCAATGCCAGAGAGCGGTCCGGCGACCTGGGAGATACCGAGCGTTGCCAATGGAACGCCGCCGAACGGAAATGAGAAACGCAGTGCCTCGACCAGGGTGTGTGCGGCCGGTCGCGCAATGACCCGCCACGGGCCCGTGGGTGCGGCCATCGCTGCGACGCCGTGCAGCGAGGCGAAGATCAGGCAGGCTGCGATATAGCCGGGGAGCGTGAGCTGGACCATCCACCCCATGCCGAGGTACATCCAGCCGGCGCCAAAAAGCGCGCCGAGCCGGAGTCGTTCGCGCCGAGTCGGCGTTGCTCCGAGGCTGACATCGAAGAGCATGACCCCGACGATCGCCAGCGGCCAGAAACCCCAGGGTGGAAGCGAAAACGCGGTGAGTGCTCCGGCGCCGAGCGCCAGCGCCGGTCGGGCGAGCCGAACGTGACGGTTGCGGTGGCGGTTGCGCGGCGCGCTGTCGTCCGACTGGGCAACACCAGAAACATCAGGGCTCGACACGGCGACAACTCAACACCGTGGGGACGCAAGAAACAAATCGCTCGGTGTCGTCAGTCTGGAATACAGCGCCGTGACTCGTTCGATGTCCAGTGACGACGACGATGCCGTTTCGGCCTGGCATTGCCGTTCCGGGCCAGCGCCCGGGCCAATTGTGGAGCGTGTTGAGGCGAATGCGCTTCAGAAATGGTGCGCCATGGCTGGCTCGACACGCGGCGCTACCGCGGCGTCGAACTGCGGCTCAGGGGCTGACATCTCGATAAATCATGTCAGAGAACGAACGAATTCTGCACTCGCCTTCGCAATTGTTTGCCCATCCCGAATACAGGCCGGAACACCGATGCCTCGGTAGCTGGCGCCGGCGAGGAAGATCCCTGCAGGAAGTGTGGCTTCGATGTCGTCGACCCAACGTCGGTGGTGGGGCCGGTACTGAGCAAAGGCGCCGGGCCAGCGTGAAACCCTGACTTCGCGTGGGGTGAACCGCACGCCGAGATGCAAATGGAGGTCGTCGAGGACTCGGGCGATGATGTCTTCGTCGCTCAAATGCAGCACCGGCTTGCCGTCGCGGCCGAGCGACACTCGAAGGATCTGGCCACCACCGGGTGGGGCCCAGTGTGCCCATTTTTGGGTACCGAACGAGACGGCCGTGATCGAGCGTTGCACCGGCTTTGGGATCAAGTAGCCGCTCCGCCCGGCGAGCCGGTCGGGCCATTCATCGGCGGCGATGTGGAGTGTGACAAGGACAACATCGGCGGTCTCGGCGCCGGCCAGGCCTTGCGCCGCTGCCGGGGCGGCGGCGCTGAGTGTCGATGCTGCTGCGCCAGCAGGGGTTGCCACGATGACCGCGTCGAATCGTTGCCCGTCGAGCTCCCAGCCGTTGCCGGAGCCTGCCTCGCTGATCGTGCCGACCGGGCTGCCGAGGCGGAGTTCGAGCCCAGCGGTAACGGCGTGGTCGGCTGTTGCTGTTGCTAGGGCGCCGACCCCGGATGTCGGGCTCGCAAAGATTGGGCTGGCCGAAGCGGAGGCGGTTCCAGCTGAGCGTGTGCGACGTGCTGCGAGCAAGGCCGACCGATGGTCGGAGGCGATGGCATGGAGTTGCGGTACTTCGGCGAGGCTGAACTGGTCGGTGTCGGTGGCGTAGATGCTGCCGACGAGAGCGTCGACGAGACGCTCGTGCACCTCTGTCCCGAACCGCCCGCGAACGTATTGCCCAACGGAGTCATGGGCGAGTGATTGTCGCGGCAGTATTGGCTCGAGGGCGGCGCGAAGTTTGCCTTTCCAGCTGATCAGCCCGGTCCGCGCGAGCGGGCCCAGCTTTCCGGGCACGCCGAGGAGAAGCCCGTCGGGGATGGGATGCAGCTGGTTGTGCCAGACTGCAGCGCCCACGGCTTCGGGGTGGACGAGTGATTCGCTGAGGCCGACAGTCGCTGCGAGATTTGTTGCGTCGGGAACGCGGGCCAAGAATGCGTCGGCGCTCTCATCGACATGTGCCAGACCGGCAAACGGGGACGCAACGAGCTTGCCGCCGACACGGTCGGAGCGCTCGAAGAGTGTGACCGCGATGTCGCCGTCGCGAGTCAATTGTTCGGCGGCGGCGAGCCCGGCAATGCCGGCACCGACGATTGCGACCGATCGCGAGCTCATGCTGGCCAGCGTATTGCTGAAGCTGTCTGGAAGGCGCTGTCGACGCGTCCTGGTTTTTGCGGACACCGTTGTTGTGCCCGTGATGGTCTGGCGTGGCTTGCGGTGAGCATCCCGATGGGGCTGGGGTAGCGACATCCCAGGATATTTTGACAGTCAAATGTCTCTATATGTTACGGTCGAAATGTGTTGGCGATCGTGCCGCACAATCTCCCTGGGGGTCTCATCATGTTTTCGTTTACTCTCCGTCGCCTTATCGGCGCGGCCGCCGTGGTCTGTCTCGCAGCTTCTGCTGTTGTGGTTGGCTCGGTTGCTGTTCCGGCACAAACACTTGCTTTGCCGGGTGCTTCAGAATCGACGGTCGTCACGATCGAACCAACCCGTGTTGCTGACACCCGCTACGACATTGGCCTCACCGGCCAGATCGCTGTCAACAAGCCACGCAAGTTCACGGTCACTGGACCAATCGACACTTACATTGATTCGACCTCAACAACAGTTGTCAAGCAGGTCGTGCCCGCTGGCGCGACCGGCGTGTTCTTGAACGTCACTGTTGTCACGCCGTCTGAACCAGGATTTTTGGCAATCCGTCCCGGCACAGCAACCGGTGTCCCTGCGACAGGAGGATTGAACTTCGATCGAGACACGGTGTTGGCCAACGGCATTCTTATTGCCCTACCCACCACCGTTGACAAGGCCGGCCAAATCGACATTTACTACGGCTCCCCGACCGCTGGTGCATCGACGGACTTGATTGTCGATGTTGTCGGCTACACCACCAGCTCCGGGCTCATCGACCTCGCCAAACGCGTCGAACAACTCGAAACTTCTGGCGTTGCACCCGCGTCAATCTCGACAGGCGAGCAAGGCCCAGCCGGCTCGAACGGCGCCCAGGGTGTCCAGGGTGAGCAAGGCCCAGCGGGAGTTGCTCCTGCCCGAGTCTTGTGGGTCGCTGAATCGGGCGGTGACTACACAACATTGTCAGCAGCGTTGGCCGCTATCCCCGGTGATGATGAGGATGAAAGACGCGAAATTGACGGCGGGATGTTGCTTGCCGCGACAGAGGACAACCCGTATGTGATCAAGATTGCCCCCGGCACCTACGAAGAAGTCGGTCCGGTCGTGTTGAAAAGCTATGTGGATGTTGAAGGCTCCGGGCAAGGAGTCACGACCATCACTTGCGAATGCGGCAGCAACAGCCTGGATGGTTCGGCTGCGACAGTTTCAGCCTCCAATATCCAGGCTGAGATCCGTCACCTCACCATCGCCAACACCACCGGTAGTGACGATACGACGTACAGCACCGGTGTGGCCACGTTCATGTCGGACGAATCGTTCTCGATGAACAATGTGACTGCCACCGCTACCGGCGGCGACAACATGTCCGGTGTTGCCAACGTTGGTTCGTCGTCGTTGTTGTCGTCGCCGTTGATGAACAATGTGACGGCCACCGCTACCGGTGGCATCAACAGCGCCGGCGTCGCCAACTCTTATTCTTCGCCGTTGATGAATAATGTGACCGCCACCGCTACCGGCGCCAACAGCGCCGGCGTGTACAACGAGCAAGGGTCGTCGCCGTTGATGAACAATGTGACTGCCGAGGGCACCGGC
>ERZ888423.1009-NODE-1009-length-26566-cov-7.987326_pt1 | contig 26566 bp, 26 predicted proteins | sample MGYA00520523_ERZ888423 | MGnify/ENA primary metagenome ERZ888423 (study PRJEB32303, sample SAMEA104408611) | aquatic metagenome | biome: Brackish water; feature: Pelagic; material: water | place: Baltic Sea | collected 2014-06-08T10:24:00 | depth 30,27 m ...
CTGTAGATCAGGTGCAGGATCGCGTGCGTGACGCCACCGACGTACTGATCGACGGGCATCCACTTCTTGGCCGCATCCACGTCAAAGGGACCGTCTGACTTGTGTGGGTCGAGATAGCGCAGGTAGTACCACGAGGAGTCCACGAAGGTGTCCATCGTGTCGGCATCACGCTGGGCATCGGTGCGTCCGCACCGCGGGCAGGCCACTGTCGCCCACTCGGTCGCCGCCCCCAGCGGCGATGTGCCCTTGGGCTTGAGGTCCAGGCCCTGCGCGGGCGGCAGCGTGACAGGCAGTTGGTCCATCGGCACCGGCACTTCACCGCAGTCCGGACAGTGAATGATCGGGATCGGCGTACCCCAGTAGCGCTGACGCGAGATCAGCCAGTCACGTAGGCGGTAGTTGACCGATGGTTCGCCGGTCCCTCTTTCGCGGAGGATCTCGATGATCTTGGCGATGGCATCGGACTTATCGAGTCCATCAAGGGGACCGGAATTCACATGCGGCCCGTCATCGGCTGTCGCGGTGCCCGTCTGCAACGGGTCCTCCCCCGCCTCGACGACGACACGCACGGGCAGATCAAAGGTGCGAGCGAAGTCAAGGTCACGCTGATCATGTGCGGGCACCGCCATGATCGCGCCCGTGCCGTAGTCGGCGAGCACATAATCGGACGCCCACACCGGGATCCGTTCGCCATTGACCGGGTTGATGGCGTAACGCTGCAGGAAGACACCGGTCTTGTCGCGATCATTGCTCAGGCGGTCCAACTCCGACGTCTGCTTAACCCTCTCGAGGTACGCCGTGAACTCCGCCTCGGCCGCCGTGCCCGCAGCGAGCTCGGCAGCCAGGTCGGAGTCAGCGGCGACGACAAAGAACGTCGCGCCGTAGAGGGTGTCGGGACGCGTGGTGTAGACGGTGACGGGCTCGTCGCGTCCCTCAATGACGAACTGGACCTCGGCGCCGGTCGATCGGCCGATCCAATTGCGCTGCATGAGCAGCACCTTCTCCGGCCAGGCACCTTCGAGCTGAGCCATGTCATCCAGGAGACGATCGGCATAGTCGGTGATTTTGAAGTACCACTGGGTGAGCTTCTTTTTGGTGACGGCAGTGTCACAGCGCTCGCACAGACCCTGCACGACCTGCTCATTGGCGAGCACCGTCTGGCAGTTGGGGCACCAATTGACATTGGAGGCCTTGCGATAGGCCAGACCTCGCTCATACATCTGCAGGAAGAACCACTGGTTCCAGTGGTAGTACTCCGGGTCGCAGGTGTTGAGCACGCGATCCCAGTCAAAGGAGCAGGCATAGCGCCGCATGGAGGCCTTCTGCTGGGCGATGTTCTCGTAGGTCCACAGACCCGGATCCTCGCCCCGGCGGATCGCGGCATTCTCGGCCGGCAGACCGAAGGCATCCCAGCCGATGGGGTGCATGACATTGAATCCGCGCTGCACCCAGTAGCGGGCGATCACGTCACCGAGTGCGTAGGCCTCCGCGTGACCCATATGGAGGTCACCGGAGGGGTAGGGAAACATGTCAAGGACATACTTGGTGGGACGAGTGTCTCCCTCGTTGCCGGACCGGAAGGGCTGCAGCTCGTCCCAGACAGGCAGCCAGCGGTCCTGGATCTGCTCAAAGTCGTACGTCTCGATATCCTCATTCATGGCGGAGGCAAGCCTACCGACCGCCCCAGCGCACGTGTGATGCCACGGGCACCTGCCCATCCTGAGCGGTGGAGAGAATGGCGGAGACAGCGAGTCAACGCAAGGTCGTCGGCACCGTGTGGGTCCTTGCAGCAATCGTCGGCATCGGTCTGGCGTTCGTCTTGCGACCCATCGGCGACTGGGCCAATGGGACGGCCGTCGACACGATTGCCATCGCCCTGTGGGTCGCCGTTGGCACGACCTTCCTCGAAGGCGTCATCGCCACACGCCAGCCGGCTTCGCGGTCCGCTCGCTAGATGCTCACCGGGGTGAAGTCCCCGCGCGCGGAGATGTCGCGGAATCGCGATGCGCCGCCCGTGAAGTCCGTCTCCTTGAGGTCGATCACGTAGACGGTCGGGTCGTCGAGTGCGCGGTAGGAGTAGCGCAGGTCGCTGAGATTACAGATGGTGTCGGCGTAGGTCACCTCATCGACCTCGACGCCTCCCGGCCCCGGCTCCTCCACGACTCCAGCGGGCACATCGAAGGTGTTGAGGATGTGCAGGGTGAGCATTTCTGCCTCGCGGCTGTCCTTCGGGGTTGCGGCGAGGCTGTTGAACATCACGGCCCTGACGAAGCGTGATGGGCCGGTGAAGTCCCCGGGCAGTCCGCGCAGGCCCCAGCCCACCCCGAGCGCCCGGATGTCCATGCCGCCGACCCGGGGCCGGAGGCGCTGGGCGAGATCCGGCAGATAATCGGATAGGCCGATCGCCCGGTCGTCCATGGCGCCGACCCGGGGCCGGAGGCGCTGCCGATCGGGGTTGTGCGCCGTCATGCCGACGTAGTTGTTGAGGTTGGTCAGGTGCCAGTCAAGGTACGGCGAGTTCGTGACGACTCCGGTCGGGTTATCCACGATGACCAGCCCCTCGGGGCGGAATTCAAGGACCACCGACTCCTCGCGATCGTACACTGCGACGTGCACGGGCGGGGTGAAGGGCAGGCCAGCGCGCCAGCCCCACACGTTGATCTGCGGCAGCACCTCGCGCACTTCCGCCACGCTCGCGCACGTGGTGAGCAGGTAGCAGGCCAACTCGATCTGGCTGACGTCAGATCCATCCCCGCGATATTCCGCCGGGTGGAAGAAACCTCCGACCATGTAGAGCAGATGTGCGGAGAGTCCTGCGGTGTTCATCCCATCGAGGATCACAGCCTCCACACCTGCCACGGAGATGCCGACGACGCCATGCTGGGTGGTCCAGGCTTTGCCCCCGGGAGACTCCGGGTCGGCAAGGGCGGTCCGCTCCAGATCGCGCGGGATCACGCAGATCTGGAAGCCCATGAGCGCCGGGTAGTCCAGCCCACGGCCGACGACGACGGTGCCGTCCTCGGCGATCGGTGCCTTGAAGTTGGTGCACATAGCGTCTCCTCAGTTGCCGATAAGACTAGATGACCAGCGTGGGGATTGCGAGCACGAAGCCCGCCTGGGCGAGCTGGTAGGTCACCATCACCGTCACACGACCGCCCGGAGCCGAGCCGACGAATCGAGCCCATGCCAGCAGCGTGTCGGAGGCCATGAAGAGCAATGCAGCGATGCCGGCAACCGTCGACCAGGATCCGACGGCAAGGACCACGACGGCGCCGATCGTGACCATGTAGGCGGCGACGATGCTGCCCAGGAGGGGTGATTGACGCCATGCTCCGCGCACGATGCACCGGCCGAGGCTGATGGCGAAGGCACCGACGATGACGAGGCCGAAGACGACGGCGGGCATCGGGTGCTCTATCGGCACGAGCGCGACGATGTAGGCGACATGCCCGACGAGGAACGCCGCGGCGCCGGGGATGAAGCGGTCCTGGAAGAGCAGGACATCGCCGATGAGACCGAATGCCAGGCCGATGACGATCCACCATCGGATCCAGTCGGACTCCGCCGGGATGAGCGCGGCCGCCGCGATGAGGAAGACCATCACCCCCGGCTTGGCCCAGCGCTCGATATCCCGACGGTCGGCGCCCACCGCCCACCAGTCGAGCAGAGCGATGACGCCGGCGACAGCCATCGGCACCATCCAGATCACAGCGCCACACCCCGGAATGATTCCGCAACCGCCTCACCCACGAGGGAATGCACCTCCCACGACCAGTGCATGCCGTCGGGATTGATTGTCGTCAAGCGAGGGCCGACGATCGGTTCGACATCGACGTACGCCACGTCCATCCGTGAGGCGAGGGCTCGCGCCGCGGAGACTGCCGGGGCGTGTGCACGCGTCGAGGGGTAATAGTCACCCCTCCATGGGGGCGGTCCGAGCAGAGCGATCGGCAGGCCGGGGCGCATCATGCGCACCCCCTCGACGATGCGCGTGAGGTAGCGGTCGGTCGCCGCCTGCGGCAGTGCGCGGAAGGGACCACCGACCGCGCGCACCATCGGGGGCGTCACCTTGAGCAGGACCTCTCGCGCAGTACGGCGTACCCGCCTCTGGCGGACATAGGGGATCGACTCGCGCAGCCAGGTCGGCACGGGGGTCGGTAGTTGATCCATCCCACCGACGCCGATGAGCAACGCATCGGCGCGAGGGAGGTAATCGCCCCACACGACCGGATCCTTGGTGAGCGCCCACCACGCATCGCGCGCGGTCCAGCCCTGTCGCGCGACGAGATCGACGTCGGCGTTGAGAATCCGGCCGGCAACCTGCGGATAGAGCCTCCCGTCCGACGGTCGCTCGGCCGCTTCGGGGCCGTGGAAGGCGAGCGAATCACCAATGACGAGAAGATGCGGCACCGCCACAGGATGTCAGTGCGCACGCGCAGGGAGTACGCAGCCAGGTCCTCACCAACTGAACTCTGGGTGGATTCGGCCCTGGCAGGGCTCAATCCACCCGAAGTTCGCATCCTTGACCGGCCCCTGTTGGCCGACGTGCAAACGGCGCACCCTGTCGGATGCGCCGTGCGTGGAGCTGAGGGGACTCGAACCCCTGACCCCCTGCATGCCATGCAGGTGCGCTACCAGCTGCGCCACAGCCCCGTTCAAGCCTGGAGCCCGAACAAGCCCCGCAAGCATACCCGGGGCTAACGGTCATCCGCGGGCCACACCCCATCGAACGGGACCGACTCTGGCAGTGAGCCCGCGTTGTACTCCTGCAGGCGCCAGGCGGGGCCGGAGGGAGAGTTCTCCAGCAGCACGCTCCACGAGCAGTTGGTGAGGACGCCCAGTGCTGCCCAGTGCTCAGGTGGCAGACCGAGGAGGCGCCCGATCCCTGCACGGGCCGCACCACCATGCGTTACGACGACCAGCACACCATCGGCCGGCAGATCGGGGAGAGCCCGATCCACCGCAGCGACGAAGCGGTCCGCGACCTCGAGCCGTGTCTCGCCCGTCGCCCCAGCACGCATGTGCGGATCAAACGACCAGCGGCTCAGGTCATCTCCATAATCCGCTAGGAGAACAGATCGCGTCTTGCCCTCCCACTCCCCCGCGAAGGTTTCGCGCAACCCCTCGTCGACGTGGGGCGTAATGCCCGTGAGTTCAATCAACGGCTCGGCTGTCTGCCTGGTGCGCATGAGGTCCGAGCAGATGATGGATGTGGGTGGCAGGCTCGCCAGCATGGCGGCCGCGCGACGGGCCTGGAACACCCCCACATCATCGAGAGGGATATCGGTCTGTCCTTGGAATCGCTGCTCGGCGTTCCACGACGTGCGGCCATGCCGCCACACCGCGATCCTGCGCATCAGCGCGCGGTATCCACGTCGAGGGGAATCGACGGGCAGTCCTTCCACAGACGCTCAAGGGCGTAGTGGATGCGCTCTTCGGCAATCTGGACGTGGATGACGATGTCGCCGTAATCGAGAAGGACCCAACGACTTTCCTTCTCACCTTCACGTCGCAGCGGCTTCTCCCCGTCCTGATGCAGGCGCTCCTGAATAGCATCGACGACGGCGCGGACCTGTCGGTCATTGGCCGCTGTGCACAGTAGGAAGACATCGGTGATGACGAGGTACTGACTCACATCTATGGCCACGATGTCGGTTGCCAATTTGTCCGCGGCGGCCTGAGCGGCAGCCTGAGCGAGAGCGATGGCATCGGTGGTGGCTGGCATGATCGATACTTCCTGTCATTGTGGATTCGACTCGGATCAAGACAGCCAGCCTGTCATCCCCCACTACCGGTCGTCATGCGGGCATCAGCGAAGAGCGACTGCACCAGGGTGGGCGCTTCCGGACCGGCGACGGAGGCAGGTCTCAGACCGCCTCGAATGACGGTGACGGGGAGCGTCTGCGACTGGGTACGTTCGGACACGACGTCGGCGCGCACCTGCATGAAAAAGGGCACGAGATCCTCGGTGGGGACCGTGGTCTGGGCCAGCGAACCCAGGCTGGTGAGTAGTTGACGCATCTGTTCGGAGGTACGCGGGAGTCGAGCCAGGGTCTCCTCCAGGATGCCGAGGAATCGATCGATGCGCGCCTGCTCCGTTTCGCCGGGCAGCCGCATGACCGCGTAGTCAGCTGCGGCGATGCCATCCATCTTGACCAGACCCGGGCCCAGCGTGCGCCACTGCCCATCGCCCACGGTAGGCAGCAACACCGGGCGATCAAGGTCGACCCAAAGACCATCGATAGCATCCACGAGCCCGGCGAAGGCTAGGCGCTCGAGGATGATGCCGGCATCGATACGGACACCCACGCCGTCCTGAACCGCATTGACCGCAGCAAGGGTGTCCGCGGACGAGGAGGTGTTCCCCAGCGTGATGCTGTCATCACCGGCCGGCACAAGCAGACTGGAAGGCAACGCCAAAAACACCGTCTCAGGGCGGGCATCAGGCGGCTCGATGCCCAGCACCACGTTGCCGAGCGCATATCCCTCACCATCGAGGACCTGGAGCAGAAGTGTCTCCTCAACAAGCTCGGAAGGTGTCGACGGCTCCGGACCAGGCACGCCCTCGGAGCGCAGCAGGGCGATGAGACCAAGGCCAATGACGATGGCCATGGCGCCCACGGCCACCAGCACCACGCGACGGGCCACGCTCATGCGTCGTACAACCCCACCTTGGCGATGTACGCCTCGACACCGGGTGTGACGAGATAACGGATGGGAGCGCCCCGGGCAACGCGGGATCGAATATCACTTGACGAGATGGCCAGGGCCGGGATCTCGAGCAGCGTGATGCGACCGGGAGCGAAGCCGGGGTCTTCCAGAACATGCCCGGGTCGGGTGACACCGATGAGATGGGCAAGTCGCAGGGCTTCCTCCGGCTCGCGCCAGGACAGGATGTCCGCCAGGGCATCCGCACCCGTGATGAAGTGGTAGTCGTGGTCCTCGCCCCACAGGGACCGAATATCGCGCAGAGTGTCGACGGTGTACGTCGGGCCGGATCGATCGATGTCGACGCGCGACACGACAAAGCGCTCGTCAGCCGCCGTGGCAATCACGGTCATGAGGTAGCGGTCTTCTGCGGGTGAAACGAGTCGATCAGACTTTTGCCAGGGCTGGCCGGTGGGCACGAACACCACCCGGTCGAGCTCAAACCGATAGGCCACCTCGGATGCCGCCACCAGGTGTCCCGCGTGGATGGGGTCGAAGGTGCCACCCATCACTCCGATGCGCATATCACTCCATCGCGCCCAGAAAGGGTGACTTAACGATCGACGTTGATCATCATGGTGATGATGAGCAGGAGCACGAGCAATGCCAAGGCCACACCGCCGAAGACATAGGGCGAGACGAGCGAGTCACCAGCCTCTGCTGAGGCCACAACGGCGGCGTTGACCTGGCTCATGACTGCCCTCCTCTGACCGAGCGACACCCGGATCCGAACTCGTTCTAGCCTAGCGTTGACTCGTCACTCCACGGCGCACTAGCCCCGGATGTGACCATTGCCCGTGACGACGAAGGTGGTGGTGGTGAGCTCGGCGAGCCCCATGGGCCCTCGCGCGTGCAACTTCTGCGTTGATATCCCAATCTCGGCGCCAAAACCAAACTCTGCCCCGTCGGTGAAGCGCGTTGAGGCATTGATCATGACCGCTGCCGAGTCAACGCCGGCGACAAACGCCGCGGCAGCGGACTGGGAGTCTGTGATGATCGCCTCCGTGTGACCCGAGGACCAGCGGCGTATGTGCGCCAGTGCATCATCGAGACTGTCGACGACTCCGGCAGCCAGATCGAGGGAGTAGTACTCCGCCGCCCAATCATCATCCGTCACGGGCACCGTGGCTGTTCCCGCAGCCTGGGCGTACACCGCCACCGCCTCATCCGCATGAAGGGTCACACCTGCCTGGCGCAAAGCTGTCACCGCCGCCGGGAGGAACTTCTCGGCGATGCCTTGATGCACGAGCAGGGTCTCCGCGGCATTGCACACACTGACGCGCTGGGCCTTGGCGTTGACGAGGATGCGCACGGCCATGTCGACATCGGCGTACTCATCGACGTAGACATGGCAATTGCCCACTCCGGTCTCGATGACCGGCACGGTCGATCCTTCGACCACACTCCTGATGAGTCCCTCTCCCCCGCGCGGGATGAGGACATCCACGAGGCCACGCGCGGTCATGAGATGTTTCACCGACTCATGCGAGGTCCCGGGCACGAGTTGCACGGCATTCGCCGGGAGTCCCGTGTCGACAAGTGCTTCGCGAAGGACCTCCACGAGCACCTCGTTGGTGGACTGGGCGGACGACGACCCGCGCAGGAGTACGGCATTGCCGCTCTTCAGGCACAATCCTGCTGCATCGACGGTCACGTTGGGTCGGGCCTCGTAAATGATCCCCACAACACCGAGTGGCACGCGCACCTGTCGGACCTGAAGCCCATTGGACAGGGTGTAGCCGCGTACGACATCACCCACCGGGTCCGGCAGGCCAGCAAGTTCTTCCAGCGCGACCGCCATCGCCTCAAGACGCCCACTATCGAGCGTCAATCGATCGATCAGGGCCACGGATGTGCCACTCGTGCGCGCGCGATCGACGTCCAGCTGGTTGATGCCGATGATGCGATCCGTGTGGAATCGCAGGGCCCTCGCACATGCCCGCAGGCCGCTGTCCTTGGCCTCACGAGTCTGGGTCCGCAATTGCGTTGCGGCTTCGCGCGCACGTTGGGCGCATTCCATGGTCTGCGACCGATCGTCTGACATGGGCCAAGGCTACGCGTGTCAGAGCGGTGTCACGCCTCCGGCGGCGATAAGTCCCGGGCCCAGACCGACGTGTCGACCGCGACGATGGAAGGTTTCGCGGTCGAGCACTTCCACTCCCACAACCTCCCAGTCGGGCAAACCGGAGGACTCGCGGTGCTCCCCCCACAGCCCGATGGCGAGATCAGCCACAGCCTGGGCGTCGCGGGCCTCCTCCCAATAGCGCACCTCGGCACGATCCGATGCATACCGACCCGACAGGAGGAAGGGGTGCTCATGGGACAGACACTCCAGGCCCGAGCGAATCACCGAAGCCTCGACAGGATCACCGGCGACCGTCACTGTCACGAACCAGAGCGACGTGGCCACCCCGATATCGGGCACTGCCATGAGACCTCCCTCGCGATCAGTCGCGCGGAACTCCGGTGAGGATCACGAGGTCGTCACGGTGGACGACCTCCCGCTCATACTCGGGTCCCCGCTCCCGGGCTAGATCCCTGGTGGATCTGCCGAGGAGCTCAGGGAGTTCCGCTGAGTCGTAGTTGACCAGTCCTCGGGCTATCGTGTGGCCGTTTTCGTCCAGAAGGTCCACCGGGTCACCCGCTGTGAACTCTCCGTCCACCTGGGTGACACCCGCGGGAAGGAGTGAGGCGCGACGGACCGTCACCGCCTGGACAGCTCCAGCGTCAAGGTGGAGGCGTCCCTGGGGAGTGCTCGCATGGCCAAGCCACAGGAGTCGTGTCGGCGTACGGCGTCCCGTTGGCACAAAGATCGTCCCTGTGTCCCCACCCGCCACTGCAGTCACGGCGGCGCGCGCGTGCGCGAGCACGACGGGGATGCCTGCGGCCGTGGCTATGCGGGCAGCCTCGACCTTCGTTGCCATGCCACCCAAACCCAGACCGGATCCCACACCGCCGATGGACACGTCGGACAGATCCGTCACGTCACGGATCTCGGGGACAAGACGGGCACCCTCACTGCCCGGAGGGCCGTCGTAGAGGCCGTCCACGTCGGAGAGCAGGACGAGGGCATCAGCGCGGACCAGGTGGGCGACGAGGGCGGCCAGTCGATCGTTATCGCCCAGTCGGATCTCATCCGTGGCCACCGTGTCGTTTTCGTTGACGATGGGGACAACACCCATCTCCAGGAGGCGTTCGAAGGTGCGCTGGGCATTGCGATAGTGCGTGCGACGCGTCATGTCATCCGCGGTGAGAAGCACCTGACCGACCGTAAGCCCCTGATCGGAAAACGCTCGGGAATACTGCGCCAACAAAACACCCTGGCCCACGCTGGCGGAGGCTTGTTGCGTGGCGAGGTCCCGGGGACGACCCGTGAGTCCCAGGAGCGGGAATCCCGTGGCGATCGCGCCGCTGGATACGAGCACCACGTGACTTCCCGAGGCAACCCGATCACTCACCACCTTCACGAGTGCCTCGACGCGACCCACGTCAAGGCCACCGTCGGTGCGAGTCAGGGATGATGAGCCGACCTTGACGACAATGCGATGGGCTTCGCCCACCGAACGACGCGCATCACGGGGAGTCAGGCTCACCAGTCCTCCAGGCGGCGGTCCGTCCCACGAGGGCCTCGGGCCGCGGCCTCGCCCGCGGCGATCGTCGGCTCCCAGTCGAAGATAACGCCGTCATCCCCGGGACCCACGACAACCGTGCTCCCGGGCAGTGCTCCCTCTGCGATGAGCCTCGCTTCGACACCGAGTCGAGCAAGTCGATCCGCGAGGTACCCGACAGCTTCCTCGTTGCTGAAGTCTGTCTGACGCACCCAACGCTCCGGCCGGGTGCCCGTGATGCGGAAATAGGGCTCACCCGTCTCTGAGTGCGTCGCACGCGTCACCTCGAAGCCTGTGTCATCCACCGCAGGCGGGGTGATGATGATGCGCTTTGTCACGACCTGCGCGGTGGCGGCACGATGCGCAGCCACCGCAGCAGCCATGGCGAAGGACAGGGCACGCAGACCCTCGTGGGTGATGGCGGAGACCTCGAAGGACGGGAGGCCCCGCTCAGCAAGCAGTGAGCCGACCATGTCGGCCACCAGCCGTCCATCCGGCAGGTCAACCTTGTTGAGTGCCACCAGGCGCGGACGCTCCTCCAACCCGCCGTAGGCGGTGAGTTCGGCTTCGATGGTGTCCAGGTCGGAGAGCGGCTCGCGGTCAGACTCCAGGGATGCGCAGTCAATGACGTGGACGATGACGGAGCAGCGCTCGATGTGTCGGAGGAATTCCAAACCTAATCCGCGCCCTTCACTGGCACCCGGGATAAGACCGGGCACATCCGCGATCGTGTACGTCACGTCACCAGCGGTCACCACCCCCAGATTGGGCACGAGAGTGGTGAACGGGTAGTCAGCGATCTTGGGGCGCGCCTCGGAAAGCGCTGCAATGAGACTGGACTTGCCCGCACTGGGGTAGCCCACGAGCGCCACATCCGCCACCGACTTAAGCTCAAGAGTGACGTCACATTGATCACCCGGCTCGCCGTACAGCGCGAAGCCGGGTGCCTTGCGCCGCTGGGAGGCGAGCGCCGCGTTGCCGAGTCCACCGCGACCACCTCGAGCGATGACAAAAGTGACACCGGCGCCGGTGAGATCAGCGAGGACCTCGCCATCCGCCGCGATGACGACGGTGCCATCGGGAACGGCGAGCTCGATGTCGGCGCCGTGGGCACCGTTGCGGTGTGATCCCTGACCCGGCTTTCCGTTTGCGGCCCGATGGTGGGGGCGGTGATGGAAGGCCAGGAGTGTGGTGACACTGGGGTTCACGGTGAGGATGACATCCCCGCCACGGCCACCATTGCCGCCATCCGGTCCCCCGAGCGGCTTGAACTTCTCACGATGGACCGAAGCGCAACCGTGTCCACCATCACCGGCTACGGCGTGGAGTTGGACCTGATCGACAAATGTGGTCATCTCACGCGTCTTTCACTGCGGCCTGTCGACCGCTCCGAGTCAGGCGTCGACGACGACGTTGATAACACGGCGACCGCGGGCGGTGCCAAATTCGACGCGACCCTTACTCAGGGCAAAAAGCGTGTCATCTTTGCCGCGGCCAACATTGGCGCCGGGGTGGAAATGAGTGCCCCGTTGGCGAATGATGATCTCACCTGCGCCGACCAGCTGGCCCCCGAAGCGCTTCACGCCAAGGCGCTGAGCGTTGGAGTCGCGACCGTTCCTGGTGCTCGATGCACCCTTCTTATGCGCCATGACTCACGCCTTCGTCTCGATAGCGGTCACCTTGACGCGGGTGAGGTCCTGACGGTGCCCCTGACGGCGACGGTAACCGGTCTTGTTCTTGTATCGCAGGATGCGGATCTTGGGACCACGCTCGTGGCCCACGACCTCGGCCGTGACCGCGACTCCGGCCAACGTGGCGGGGTCGGCAGTGACGGCACCATCATCGACGAGCATGAGGGCGGGCAGCTTCACGGACGAGCCGGGCTCAGCCTGGACACGATCCATAACGACGACGTCGCCGACGGCGACCTTCTCCTGCCGGCCTCCGGCTCGAACAATGGCGTACACGTGGTGCTCCCTGTGGCTATCCGACCTGGGGTCGGGCGATTCAGACGCTTCAGCGCCGGAGGGTAAGGCTACCTGACCGTGCCCTGCTCGGGCTCATCCGGGCCTCTTCCTCAGGCAGGGGCCGGTTCGGCTGCCTCAACGTCGATGACCTCAGCCGCCTCGGATACCTCCGCGGCCCCATTCGCGCGCGCGATGACATCGGCGGGGTCGACCCCGTTGCCCTTGCGCTTGCCGGCCTTGGCAATGACGGGTTTGGCCTCGTCTTCGGGCAGGTGCAGGGAAACATGGTGACCGCGGCCGCCACATGAATCGCACGTCGTAGAGAAGACTTCGAGGAGGCCTTGGCCGACGCGCTTGCGCGTCATTTGGACCAGACCCAGCGACGTGACCTCAGCGACCTGGTGCTTGGTGCGATCGCGTCCCAGACACTCGATGAGGCGTCGGAGCACGAGATCACGATTGGCCTCCAGGACCATATCGATGAAGTCGACGACAATGATGCCCCCGACGTCGCGCAGTCTCAACTGGCGAACGATCTCCTCAGCAGCCTCGAGATTGTTTTTGGTGACGGTCTCTTCGAGGTTGCCACCCTGTCCGACGAATTTGCCGGTGTTGACATCGACCACGGTCATGGCCTCGGTGCGGTCGATAACCAGCGACCCACCAGAGGGTAGCCACACCTTGCGGTCGAGCGCCTTGGTCAGCTGCTCCTCCACGCGGTACACCGCGAAGACATCTTTGGCATCCGCCCAGTTCTCGACGCGTTGGGCAAGGTCAGGCGCATCCGCGTCGATGTATGCACGCACATCCGTCGCGACCTTGGCACCGGACACCACCAGTTTTGTGAAGTCCTCGTTGAAGACATCGCGAATGACCTTGACTGCCAGGTCCGGCTCGACACTGAGTTGATCCGGTGGTTGCGCCTTGGCCGCAGCCACCTCGATCGCCTGCCACTGCTCCTGCAGCCGGGTCACATCACGGGTGAGTTCCTCTTCACTGGCTCCCTCGGCTGCCGTGCGCACAATGACGCCCGCACCCTCCGGCATGACCTTCTTGAGAATCGACTTCAGTCGACTGCGCTCGGTGTCGGGGAGTTTGCGGGAGATCCCCGTCATGGAGCCATCCGGCACGTAGACGAGGTATCGCCCGGGCAACGACACCTGACTGGTCAGACGCGCCCCCTTCTGTCCCATGGGGTCCTTGGTGACCTGCACGAGCACGGGATCACCGGACTTCAACGCCATCTCGATGCGGCGCGGCTGACCCTCAAGGCCAGCAGCATCCCAGTTGACTTCACCGGCGTACAGCACGGCATTGCGACCGCGACCGATATCGACGAACGCTGCCTCCATGGATGGCAGGACGTTTTGTACGCGACCGAGGTAGACGTTGCCCACCATCGAGTTGGATGAGGTGCCGCGATCGACGTAGTGCTCGACGAGCACTCCGTCCTCGAGCACGGCGATTTGCGTGCGCCCTTCGGCCTGCCGCACCACCATGACTCGGTCGACAGCCTCGCGACGCGCGAGGAATTCCGCCTCGGTGAGGATCGGAGCACGCCGGCGTCCTGCGTCTCGACCGTCACGGCGGCGCTGACGCTTAGCCTCAAGACGGACGGAACCCTTGAGCCCGGTGGCCTCTTCACTTCGAGACCGCGGTTCGCGCACATGCACGGTCGTGCGCTCGGGATCATCCGGATCGAGCCCAGCGTCCTGACCGCGGCGGCGACGGCGGCGACGCCGACGGGTCGACGAACTCCGATCGTCATCGTCGTCTGAGTCATCATCGGGACCGCTCGCCTCTGGCTCCGCGGTGGCAGCTGCCTCCGTCGTTGACTCCTCGCCGGCGGCGGCACCGCGTCGCCCACGCCCACCACGGCGGCGGCGGCGGCGCGAGGACGTCTCGCCCGACGCTGCCTCCGCATCCTCACCGCGAGCTTCGGTGGACGGTGCCTCAACGACCGGGGCCTGGAAGATCGGTTCGACCGCAGCGGCCTTACGACCGCGCTTGGGCTTGTCGTCCCCGCTCGCCTCCGTCGGTGCCGGAGCGGCCTTGGCTGCTGTCTTGCGGACGCGCTTGGGCTTGTCGTCCCCGGTCGCCTCCGTCGGTGCCGGAGCGGCCTTGGCTGCCGTCTTGCGGACGCGCTTGGGCTTGTCGTCCCCGGTCGCCGCCGTCGGTGCCGGCTCGGCCTTGGCGGCGGCCTTGCGGACGCGCTTGGGCTTCTCCTCCGACGCAGGCGTTGCCGGAGCGGCCTTGGCGGCGGCCTTGCGGACGCGCTTGGGCTTGTCGTCCCCGGTGACGGTCGCCGTCGGGGTGGCGACCGGAGTTGGTGGTCCCGCTGGGCGGGTCGCGGACTTGCGGGGCGTCGTGCGGCTCTTCGTGGGACCCGATGGGTCCTTCGTGCTATCGACCATGCGGTCGTGTCCTCTCACGGTCCCGGGCACGTGGCCGTCTCGGGACCTGCTCTCACCGGCCTGGGGCCGGCCGATCCAGCCGGAGCCGGATCGTTAAGTCTGGTCGGCCTCACGATCTGCGGCGAGGGGATCTCCGAGGGCGAACCCATCGGCAGACCCAGTCTCGGCGAGCGGTCCCTGCATCTCCCGCGTCACGAGGGGTGGCGGTGTGTGCCACCCGGTCAGAACCGGAGAGGGGGCCACGCTGCGCAGAGCCGCGAGGACGTCGTCTGGTCTCACAGCCGGGGTTGCCTGCCGTAGGACCACTGTCAGTATGGCACACGCAGCCCCTCCATCCGCTGTGGGCATCACGCGCGCCGCACATAGGGCACCTCGCACGTCAAAGGTGCGCAGGCCATTCTTCGTCATCCGCTCAACAATGACCTCCTCAGCCGCCAGCAGGGCCGCCACCGCCACCTCAGCCTCCGCAGGGGTGAGCCCCGGCAGTTCGATTCGCCAGCGACTCGCCTGGAGTCGCTCCGCAAAATCGGAGGTGCGGGCAATCACCACGTCAACGATGTCAAGGCCTGGAGGAAGGGCCGCATCCAGGCGCAGACGGACATCGTCGGGATCGCACATCTGGGCGAGTCCGATTTCAAAAAACTCCGCTTCGCTTGCCGTGCCCGTGGGAGCAGCATTGGCGTAGGAGATTTTGGGGTGGGGGCTGAAGCCTGCGCTGTACGCCATCGGCACATCAGCACGGCGCAGGGCACGCTCCAGGGCCCGCTGGAAGTCACGGTGACTGGCGAAGCGCAGCCGGCCGCGCTTGGCATAGCGCAGACGCATTCGTTGGACCGGCGCGACGTGATCACGCGGTGGGCGCGGGGTCACCCCGGGGAGCCCACCCGCACCTCGGGATGACCGACATCGGGCAACCCCAGGTCGGTCGGACCGACCTGGATGCTCGTGCCGAGTTGATCGCACACGCCGCAGTCAAAGCATGGTGTCCAACGGCAGTCCTCGACACCATGCTCACCCACCGAGTCCTGCCAGTCTTCCCAGAGCCACTCTCGATCAAGACCCGAATCAAGGTGATCCCACGGGAGCACCTCAGCATGGTCGCGCTCACGGGTGGTGTACCAGTCAAGGTCGACAGGCTCATCCGCCAGTGCGGTGTGCACTGCCATCGACCACCGGTCAAAGTCGAAGTGCTCACTCCAGCCATCGAAGCGGGCTCCGTCCCGCCACGCTTGCAGGATCACTCGGCCAACTCGGCGATCGCCCCGGGAGAGTAAGCCTTCGATCGTCCCAGGCTTGCCATCGTGGTAGCGGAAGCCAATGGATTTGCCGTACTCACGATTCGACCGGATGGCGTCGCGCAGTTTGGCCAGCCGAGCATCCGTGGTCTCGTGATCCAGTTGTGCAGCCCATTGGAAGGGCGTGTGCGGCTTGGGGACGAAGCCGCCAATGGACACGGTGCAGCGGATGTCACGGCGGCCACTAACTTCACGACCGACGCGAATCACCTCGGCAGCCATGCGCGCGATCTGAAGCACGTCCTCATCTGTCTCTGTCGGAAGCCCACACATGAAGTAGAGCTTCACCTGCCGCCAGCCGGCTGCATAAGCGGTCGCCACGGTGCGGATGAGGTCCTCCTCCGTCACCTGCTTGTTGATGACTCGGCGCATACGCTCGCTGCCCCCCTCGGGAGCAAAGGTGAGCCCACTCCGGCGACCGTTGCGAGACAACTCGTTGGCAAGGTCAATGTTGAACGCATCAACCCGCGTGCTGGGCAGCGACAGGGACGTCTGCGACCCCTCGTAGCAGTCGGCGAGATAGGTCGTCACCTCGGCGATCTCAGAATGGTCCGCGCTGGAGAGCGAGAGTAGGCCAACCTCTTCATATCCCGTGGCTTGCAGGCCGTTTGCCACCATGGCGGCGATACCTGCCTTGCTGCGCTCTCGAACAGGCCGCGTGATCATGCCCGCCTGACAGAACCGACAGCCACGCGTGCAGCCGCGAAAAATCTCTACACTCATGCGCTCATGGACTGTCTCCGCGAGAGGCACCAGCGGCGCCTTGGGATAGGGCCACTCATCCAGATCCATGAGGGTGTGCTTGGCCACCCGCCAGGGGATGCCCGACTGACGCGGCACAACTCGCCGGATACGCCCATCCTCGAGGTACTCCACGTCATAGAGCGACGGGACGTACGCCACCCCCGACGTTGCGATCAGCTGCAGGAGACCGGCCCGTCCACCCGGGCGCCCTTCGCGCTTCCAATCCCGCACGATGTCGGTGAGCCGAAGAACGGCCTCCTCCCCGTCTCCCAGGACCGCCGCGTCAATGAAGTCAGCGATCGGCTCCGGGTTGAAGGCAGCGTGGCCCCCCGCCACGACGATGGGATCGGACTCGCCGCGTTCCACGGCGAGTATGCCGATACCCGCGAGGTCGAGTGCGGTAAGCATGTTGGTGTAGCCGAGCTCGGTAGAAAAGGAAATCCCGAAGAGATCAAAGGCCCCGACCGGTCGGTGGGCATCCACGGTGAACTGGGGGACGGCGTGCTCACGCATGAGCGCCTCGAGGTCGGGCCACACCGCATAGGTGCGCTCACACAGCACACCCGGCTGCTCATTGAGCACCTCATAGAGAATCTGCACGCCCTGATTGGGGGCACCCACCTCGTAGGCATCGGGATACATCAGCGCCCAGCGCACCTCGGCGGCATCCCAGTCGCCGACGACGGCATTGACTTCGCCTCCGACGTACTGGATCGGCTTCTGAATGCGCGGGAGCAGGGCTTCGAGCGCGGGGAAGACGGAGGCAGCAGACATGGCGTCAGGATACCCGCGGGGCATATCCATCAGGACTGCTGTTGGTGGATCCGGACGTTTTCGAGCAGGCCGAGGGCTATCCACGACGCAAACATGGATGTACCCCCGTACGACACGAAGGGGAGAGGGACACCCGTGATCGGCATGATTCCGAGATTCATGCCGATGTTTTCAAAGGACTGGAAGGCGAGCCACGCCACCACGCCGGATGCCACGAGGCGCCCATAGAGTTCCGTGGCTCCGAGGGCGATCCGCATGCCTCGCCACAGCAGGATGCTGAGGAGCAGGATGGTGATGGCAGCTCCGACGAAACCCGCCTCCTCTCCGATGACCGTGAAGATGAAGTCACTCTCGTTGACAGGGACAAAGTTGCCCTGGGTTTGTGGTCCCTCAAAGAGACCCCGGCCCCACAGTCCTCCACCGCCAATCGCGATCCGCGCCTGATTGGCATTGTAGGCCGCTGTGCTGGCCACCTCCTCCGGATTGACGAAGGATGTGAGCCGGGCAATCTGATAGTCCTTGACGAATCCGAGTTGCCAGGCAACAACCGCTGCTGTGATGCCTCCGACGAGCAGTCCGGTGACCCACCGAGTGCGAGCACCGGACACGGCGACCATGGTCACCACGATGGTGCACATGATGAAGACGGTGCCCGTGTCATTTTGCAGCAGCACCAATCCGATCGGGATCGCCGCCAAACCCAGGGCTAAAGCCACATCGCGATCGCGGGGCTCGGCTTCGGCGTCACGCTTCTCGGCCAAAACAACGGCCAGGATGAGAATGATGGCGACCTTGGCAAACTCCGACGGCTGGATTGTGAACCCGCCCGGCAATTGGATCCAGGCGCGCGCACCCGCGATCGTCGCGCCCAGCGGGGTGTACACCAGCAGGATGCCAATGATCGCCAGGGCGTAGAAGATCGGTGCGTAGGCCCGCAGGAGGCGATAGTCCAACCGAGACACGATGAAGGCAAGGATCAGGGCGATCGCGATGTTGACCAGATGGCGGTTTAGGAAGTACTGAGGGTCGTCGCCGGCAAGATCCGACCTACTCGCGGACCAGACGAAGACGGAACTACCCACGCTAAGAATGAGTGCTGCCGCAAGCAGCCACCAGTCAAGTCTGTGCAGGTATGACTGCCGCCCCGTTTGCCGGGCACCTAGGAAGCGCCTTTGTGCGGCGGACTCGGGAGCGCTCACGGGGAGGGTCCCCGGATGGTCGATGACACCGATGTGGGCCTCTGCGCGAGTGGGCCGTCGGGGACCACCGGCGTCCCATCAGGACGCACCATCGGCAGGGTCTGGGAGGGGGCCCCGCCAATGAAGACGCTCTGCTCCGGGATGACAACGCCGTCGACCACCCCGAAGATTGCGTCATAAATGGTGCGAACGGCGGGTCCCACCGTGACCGAGCCCGTGCCACCGCGCGTCACCATCATCACCACGGCGTACTTCGGGTCATCCGCCGGGGCAAAACTCGCAAACCATGCTGTCGTTGAGTTGTCGCTGAATACCTGGGCGGACCCCGTCTTGGAAGCAATGGGGATCTGGTCGAGCGGGAAGCCTTCGAAGGGAACCCTGCCGGTGCCCTCCGTCGTGACGGTCGCCAACGCCGTACGCAGGAAGTCAAAGGTGCCCTCCGGGGCGGCTACCGTGCTGCGCACGACCGCTGAGAACTCCTGGACTACCTCGCCACGACTGCTCAGTACCGCCTTGGCCACCTGCGGCTGGTAGACGGTTCCTCCGTTGGCAATCGCCGCGTACGTCATGGCGAGTTGGAGGGGTGTAATCGACGTGTCCCCCTGTCCGATGGAGGCATTGATGGCATCCCCGTTGCGCCAACGGAATCCGTCGAGGCAATTCTCCTTGGCAAGGGCGGTGTAGTACAGCGCCAGGGTGAGATTCTCTTTACGCAGATCCGAGAAACCCTCCTTCGCATCGGCACACCAGGTTTCTCGACGCTGTTCCCAAACGAGCAACTTCTCGTCACGACCTGAAACTAGGCCGGCAGCCTCATTGGGCAGGTCGATTCCCGTCTGTTCACCCAGGCGGAAGGAGGCAGCAGTCTCTGCGATCGGATCGGGGGCGCCGACGGGAGCAAACAGCCCACCTCCCTTGAGCCAGATCTCGTCAGCGATGCGATAGAACACCGTGTTGCAGGAGACCTCCAGGGCGCGGGCAAGAGTGATGGGGCCGAAGCCGGAGGACTCGAAGTTGCGGAACAGTTGCGAGCCAACCTGGTAGTCCGCTGGGCATGGGTAGGTGCCGTTGAGGTCGTAACCTTCTCGCGCGGCAGCGACCGTCGTGACGGCCTTGAAGGTTGATCCGGGAGCGTAGGTGCCCTGCGTAACCGTCGACGACAGGGCACGGTCAGCCAGGAGCCGCTCATAGTCCCTGGTCGAGATACCTCCCACCCACAGTTGCGGGTCGTATGTCGGGTAGCTCGCCATGGCGAGCACAGCACCGTTGCTCACATCGATGACGACTGCCGCGCCCGTGTCGGCGATCTCGCCTGCCTCACGCGCTCGTTCCACCGAGTCGGCAATGGCCGCCTCCACGACCGACTGCAAGTGCGCATCAACCGTCGTGACAACAAAATTTCCGGCGACCGCCTCCGACTCCGCCACGGTGCCCGTCACCCGGCCCACCTGATCCACCGCGAGCGTTGTGATCCCCGGGATGCCTCGGAGTTCGCCGTCGTATTGAGCCTCAAGGCCATTGCGTCCCACAAGATCACGGGCACGCAGGCGGGCAGGATCTGTCGAACCTCCCTGTGCATCGATTTTTTCCTGGGTCACGGGTCCGACGTAGCCGAGGACATGGGCGAGATTGGCATCGAATGGTCCGGGATACTCACGCACCGCCTCCAACTGCGCAGTCACGCCCGGGAAGTCAGCACGGCGCTCCATGATTGTGAGCGCGGTTTCGGTGTCTACATCCTTGGCCACGGGCACCGGCTGGTACGGCGAACCGTCCCAGCACACGGGCAGCGGAGGCGCACCTTCTGATCCGCACGGCATGAGCTTCTGTTCGATCGTGCTGCGCGCCACGCCGAGAGCCTCGGCCAATCGGCCTAGGACAGCATCTCCGTCGTCGTCCTCCCTCGCGAGTACCGCGCTGTCAACCGATACAACGAGAGAGGTTCGATTAGCCACGAGAGGACGCCCCCGCTGATCCAGGATGAGTCCACGGACAGCCGGGGTGACCACCTCGCGGGTTGTGTTGCTCGCCGCTTGAGCGGCGTACTCGTCTCCGACCACGAGTTGCAGATAAAACAATCGCGCGGAGAGCGTGGCGACAAGGGAGACGATGAGGACCCCGAGCACGACGAGGCGCAGATGGGACCTGTCGCTCATCGCTGATCTGTCGCTCATCGCACCTCCCCACCTCACCGGCAGCCCTGGCGCCATCGATGGCGGCCAAACCACCACGGTACGGCGCACCAGGGGATGAGTCGCTTCGGGCGTGGTCGAGTGCGTCCGTTAGTCGGACGTTCGTCAGCGGGTGTAGGCCTCGGGCACGATCCGGCGACTCAGCCACGCGATGGGCAGAAGAAGGACAAGAGCCAGGATCGCGGCGTACAACGACGATGACAGCATCAATCCGAGAACCTCATCCCAACGCACCCGCGGATCACCGAGCAGGCCTCCGATGACCGCACCACCGAGGGTGGTGAAGCCAGCAGCCACCGCGGCGAGGACAACGAAAGAGGGCCAGGGCCGATCATCAGACTCCGCAAAACGTCCCACCACATACCCCACCACGGTGAGGAGCAGCGCGGTCACACCGATGGTGCCGGCTGCCGGCGGCGCGATATCGACCAATAGTCCCCCGGTGAACCCGCACACCGCTCCTGTGCTCGCTCCAAACTGCGCCGACAGCGCGACCACAACAACAAGGACAAGCGTCGGTGTCGCTCCGGGGAACGGCAGCGGTGCCAGAATTGTCACCTCAACCAAAACCGCCAGGATGAGGACAACGGAACACAGCAGACCACGTCGCAATGTCATCATCCACCGCCGGAATTCGGGGTGAGCACTTCACGCGGGGGTGACTCGGGCGCGCGCAGGACAACCCCGACGATATCGAGTCGCGAGATATCGACGTAGGGGGTGAGAAGTGCAGATCGAGTCAATTGACCCTGGGTACCGCGCATTTCGGCGACCACCCCGATAGGGATACCCGGTGCATAGGGACGACCTCCCTCGGATCCGAAGGAGACAACAACATCACCAATATCCACCACGGCCAAGGGGTCCAGCAACTGCATCTGCAGGGAGTCCTGGCGTCCCGTCCCGGCGATGATCCCGATTTGCGAAGTCCCCGAGAGACGGCCCCCCACCGACGAGGTTGCATCGACGATCAGCAGGACAGTCGACGTGGTCGGACCGACTTCGATGGTCCGACCCACGAGCCCGGCGCCGCGGATGACCGACATGTCCTTCTCAACGCCGTCACGGGACCCTGAATCAATGGTCACGGTCCAGGCAAAACCTTGCGCGGGTCCCACGCCGATCACCTGGGCCGGCACAGTGACGTAATCGTTGGCGTCGACGAGTCCGATGAGCGCATCCACGTCCGCGACACGGGCCCGATCGATGTCAACGGTGTCGAGCTCAGCCCGAAGGCGGGCGTTCTCGGCCTCGAGTTCGGTGAGACGCTGTTGCGTCTCACCGAGACTGGATAGCGACTCGACACCATCACGTAGTGGAATGACAACGACGGCCATCGCACGTTCAGCAGAGCCGAGAACGGTCTCACCAACGACACGCAATGGACGGGTGATGCCCCCATCGCCACCGCGTAGATCAAACACGATGAGCGTGATGGATGTCAGGACGAGGATGGCAAGAATGATCCGCGAACGCCGCGTGTCCCTCATGACGGCCGGGCCGCGAACCCTAGTGGCGTGGCTCGGAGATGAGCACCTGCTGAAGAGCCTCAAACTCCTCGACGCACTTGCCCGAGCCCATGGCGACGCATTCCAGGGGGTTTTCGGCGACCACGATGGGCATACCCGTCTCATGGCGCAGTCGTTCATCGAGGCCCGTCAGGAGCGCTCCACCCCCGGTGAGGACGATTCCCCGGTCCATGATGTCGCCAGACAGTTCGGGGGGCGTGCGGTCCAGCGTGGTTTTCACCACATCAACGATGGAATTGACCGGCTCGTCAATGGCTCGTCGGATCTCCTCGGCCGTCACCACAACCGTGCGCGGCAATCCACTCACGAGGTCACGACCCCGGATCTCTGCATGAGGCTCATCCGGCATGGGGAATGCCGAACCGATGGCAACTTTGATCTCTTCTGCTGTCCGCTCTCCCAGCAGGAGCGAGTACTCCTTCTTGACGTACTGAATGATCGCGTTGTCGAGCTCGTCACCGCCGACACGAATAGAAATTGATGTCACGATGCCACCCAGGGAGATGACCGCGACCTCGGTGGTGCCACCACCGATGTCAACGACCATGTTGCCCGTCGGTTCATGCACCGGCATGTTCGCGCCGATAGCCGCCGCCATAGGTTCTTCGATGATGTAGACCTTGCGTGCTCCGGCGGCATAGCCCGCATCCTTGACCGCACGTTGTTCCACCCCGGTGATGCCCGACGGGACGCAAATCACAAGGCGTGGCTTAGCCAGGTGACGACGGCGATGCACCTTCTGGATGAAGTAGCGAAGCATTCGTTCGGTCGTGTCAAAGTCAGCGATGACACCGTCCTTGAGCGGGCGGATGGCCACGATGTTGCCCGGGGTGCGACCGATCATCTTCTTGGCCTCGGACCCCACCGCCAGGATGCCACCCGTATTTTGATTGATGGCGACGACGGAAGGCTCGTTGAGGACGATCCCGCGGCCGCGCACATAGACGAGGGTGTTGGCCGTGCCGAGATCGACGGCCATATCGCGACCGACGAACGACATCGTGTTAGACACTCACCCTCCCCTTAACGGGACCCGCGCGGCGCCGGGCGGGATCTATCGTACGCGGAATAGCATGACCGCCCCAATGCCCGTCCAAGAAGGCCGTCCACGGAGTCCGGGCACGGGGTATGGAGATCCAGCCACCTATGCCTCATCGACGCGCTGTGCCCGGGTAACCTCGAGTTGCCGCAGGGCTGATTCCAGTCGTTGCGTCGTCGCGGAATCGATCGCGAAACCAAAGGCGGCGGGGACGATGCCACCAAGATCCGCTCGATAGTCATGGCCCCGGCTCTCAAAGTTGCCCGGGACGATGTGGGTGGCGAAGAGAGTGTCGACCAGGACCTGTGCCCAGGTGATCCCCGGCGCCCAGACCATCCCCTGCGGAACGTTGCGTCCCCGCGGGGGTACTCCCAGCCAGAAGGGGCGGCGATACATGACCGTCGGCTCAAAGCGCACGACCGGGTCACCGTCGTGCTCAAGGAACCACACCCGCGGTCGGGGTACCGGGAGCGTGGCCGGGACCTGGTCGGGGCGATCCACGGTGATGGACTCCGCCGCCACAGCCGCGTGGAAGTCCACTGACTCCGACCCGCCCGGCGTGCCGACCCAGAGAGCTGCGTGGACGCCGAGACGATCAAGATCAACCGTCCCTGCAGGAAGGGCACGCTGCTGAACTCGAGCGCCCAGGCTCTCACCGTAAAGAACGAGGCGAGGACGGTGCGCGCGTCCGATGAGGTCGGTTGCAATGGCTTCGAGTAGCAGTGACTGCGTGTGGCCGGCTAGACCGACCCGGTCAAGTGAGAGGAAGGATGGCAGCAACCCATAACCGACAGCGACGGATGCGCAGTCGCCCAGCGTCAATATCTCCACTACGTCAACCGGAGTGGGATTCGCATAGCCACTGCCCGCGGGTGAACCGATGAGCAGAACGGAGCGGTCGTAGGCAGCTGTCCGGCGTAACTCCTCCAGGGCGAGCGCGACCCTCTCCTCCGCCGTCGCAGCGGAATCCACACCCACGAAGACGCGGATGGCCTCCATGCGCGGCATTGACCCCGTGACCTGCTCGACAACGTCGGCGGGCACAGTCGAGCCCACGAATCGAGCTCCCTCTCGGCCCACCGTGGCAAAGTCGACGTGCGAGCCGGGGCCTCCCGACACCGTATGCAGGGTCGGCGGGATGGAGAATCCCGGCTCAATCTCGCGGCCGGCTCCCTCGAGGCGTGCACCGGCCTGGTGCTTGGCAATGCGGTAGGTGCCCAGCAGCCCCGCACCTGCCGCTGATGCAACAACTGCGCGCCGCGCGCGCTGACCCAGCGAAGGAAGACCACCGCCACGGATCCCGAGGGATCCTGCCGCGACGTAGGCGACGGTTGCGCTCACCAGGGTCGTGACGGCAATGAAGGCAGGACGCACCCGCGCTGGCCACGGCACCAGTGTCGGCCTGGAGGCAACCCGCGCACCGGCGACGGCCACGGCCACGGCCAGACCGACTCGCACACCTCCGCGTCGGCTGATCGTGACCATGTCAGGGAAGGCCGGGGAAGAAGAGTTCTATCTCACGGGCTGCCGACTCGGGCGAATCCGAACCATGTGTGACGTTGTACTGAGTTTCCGTCGCGAGGTCGCCGCGGATTGTTCCCGGGGCCGCAGTCGCTGGATTCGTCGCGCCCATCATGGAGCGCCAGGCGCTGATGGCCGCGGGGCCTTCAATGACGGCGGCCACGAGGGGGCCGGACGTGATGAATTCGACGAGATCGGGGAAGAATGGCTTCTCCGCGTGCTCCGCATAGTGCGCCTTCGCCACCTCAGCGGGGATGGTGCGCAACTGCACCGCGATGAGACGGAATCCCTTGTGCTCGATACGCGCAAGAACCTCGCCCACGAGGCCGCGGGCGACACCGTCGGGCTTGATCAGGACGAGAGTGCGTTCGGACACGTGTGCTCCTTAGCCGAGGGTGCGTGACAGTGCGGACCTATGGAGGTCGCTGCTGAAGGGGGCAGCCTATCCCGCAGCCTCATCCACCTGGCGAGCCAGGCGGATGGCCAAGCCCCAGAGCAGTGCAAAGATTCCGCCGACGATGAACATGGGGGGTGCAAGCAGGCCCGTGAGGACGACCAAGCCCTGCAGCACCCAACCCACGGGCACGGCCCAGGGTCGGGTGACGTAACGCGCGAGGACCACCAGTGCCAGTGCGAGGGTGACCCCGCCCGTGATGCCCAGCCATGGGGGCACCGGAACGGTGCCCACGACGACGACGACGGGAATGGCCAGGAGGACCACGATCGCTTCGAAGGCGAGAACCGCCGCGCCAAGAACCCTCACCGATCACGCCGGGCGAGCAAGGACCGAGCCTCCCCGGCGGTCACGACGGACCCGGTGACGATCACCCCCGAGGCGGCATAGGTGTCAGCCTCCTCGGCCAGTCGAACACCGGCATCCAGCGCATCCTCTAGTCGTCGGGAGACCGTGACCCTGTCCTCGCCGAAGATCTCGCTAGCCAGCGCGGCGAGGTCATCAGCAGGCAGTCGCCGCGGGGAGTCGTTCTGGGTCACAACGATCTCGTCAAGGACCGATTCCAGCGCAATGAGGATCCCGCGCGCATCCTTGTCAGCAAGGACGGCGACCACTCCGACAAGATGCGTGAAGGCGAAGGCCTCCCCCAGAGCATCCGCGAGGGAGGCTGCACCGGCCGGATTGTGGGCTGCGTCGATGATCACCGTGGGTCCTCTGCGCACGATCTCCAATCGTCCCGGCGACGTCACCGCGGCGAAACCCTCACGGACGGCATCAATGTCCAAACTCAGCGCCCCGCCGCCTATGAATGCTTCCGTGGCGGCGAGAGCCACCACAGCATTGCGGGATTGATGCCTGCCAAAGAGCGGCAGGAACACATCGTCGTAGATGCCCGTGAGCCCCCGCAAGGTGAGCATCTGACCGCCAACGGCCACCGATCGATCCATAACCTCGAATGCGCGGCCCTCCCACGCTGAGGCCACACCCATCTCGTCAATGCGCGACTGCAAGACGTCCGCTGCCTCAGGGTCCTGCTCAGCAATAACGGCGTAGGAGCCACTTTTGATGATGCCGGACTTCTCGGTGGCGATGAGGGAGATGCGATCACCGAGGACCTCAGCA
>ERZ888423.1010-NODE-1010-length-26555-cov-7.680830_pt1 | contig 26555 bp, 22 predicted proteins | sample MGYA00520523_ERZ888423 | MGnify/ENA primary metagenome ERZ888423 (study PRJEB32303, sample SAMEA104408611) | aquatic metagenome | biome: Brackish water; feature: Pelagic; material: water | place: Baltic Sea | collected 2014-06-08T10:24:00 | depth 30,27 m ...
GCTCAATGTCGCACTTGGCGGCACGTTGCACCAACACCTGCCCGACGTTCTCGAACACAACCGCCACCAGCAGGGAAATGCAGTGTTCACCACCTCGTCGGTGACGACGGTGCCCGGAACCCGGGTCGAGTCACTCGTCGGGCACACGACCGATGTGCAGTGCTACCACCACCAAGGCATCGATCGAGTGGGCGAGGGTCTGATCGTCAGCGCCACCGATGCCGATGGGGTGGTCGAAGCCGTAGAAGTCGATCCGGCCCGGCATCCGCGCAATTGGGTGGTGGCAGTGCAGTGGCATCCCGAGGAGCGTCTTGACGACCTTCGGTTGTTCGCGGGCCTGGTAGGCGCCGCAGAAGAATATGCGACCCAGAAGACTATGTGACCCAGAAAAATATGTGACCCAAAAGGCAAGGAAATAAGCCTGTGACCGCCAGTGAAGTGATCAACCCCGCCACCGGGGAACTGCTGCGCACCGTCGAGCAGACCGATAAAGCTGCCGTCGATGACGCGGTGGCCCGCGCCAAGGTGGCCCAGCGGGATTGGGCTCGACAGGCTCCAGCTGATCGCGCCGCGGCACTGAGGGCATTTGCGACGGTCGTGGACGCGCATATCGAGGAATTGGCCCAGCTCGAAGTCGCCAACTCCGGGCATCCGATCGGGAATGCGCGGTGGGAGGCCGGCCACGTCCGCGATGTGCTCCACTACTACTCGGCTACGCCGGAACGGCTGTCCGGCAAGCAGATTCCCGTTGCCGGCGGATGGAACGTCACGTTCAACGAGCCACTCGGAGTGGTCGGCGTCATCACCCCCTGGAACTTCCCGATGACGATCGCCTCGTGGGGTTTCGTCCCGGCGCTCGCGGCGGGCAACGCGGTGCTGGTCAAGCCCGCAGAGTGGACTCCGCTGACGACGATCCGACTCGGTGAGCTCGCCGTCGACGCCGGGTTGCCCGCAGATCTGCTCCGTGTGCTGCCCGGCAAGGGGTCGGTGGTCGGGGAGCGGTTCGTCAGCCACCCCGACGTCCACAAGATCGTGTTCACCGGATCCACCGAGGTCGGCAAGCAGGTGATGTCAGGTGCCGCCGAACACGTCAAGCGGGTCACGCTGGAGTTGGGCGGCAAGAGCGCCAACATCATCTTCGATGACTGCGACCTAGCCAGGGCTGCGGCGACCGCACCGTACGGAGTTTTCGACAACGCCGGGCAGGACTGCTGTTCGAGAAGTCGGATTCTGGTGCAGCGCACCGTCTACGACAGGTTCATGGAGCTCTTCGAACCCGCGGTCAAGGGCGTCGTGGTGGGGGATCCCCGCGCAGGCGACACCGAGATGGGTCCGCTGGTGTCCCAGGCGCACTGGAATTCGGTGTCCTCGTTCGTGCCAGATGACGCGCTCATTGCATTTCAGGGTTCCGCTCCGTCGGGCCCCGGCTACTGGTTCCCCCCGACCGTGCTGACACCACCGCGCGATCACCGCACTGTCGCCGAGGAGATTTTCGGGCCGGTCGTCACGGTCTTGGCGTTCGATGACGAAGCTGACGCCATCGCGCTGGCCAACGACACCGTCTACGGGCTGTCCGGATCGATCTGGACCGACAATCTTTCGCGGGCGCTGCGGGTGTCGCGCGCAGTGGAGTCTGGCAATCTTTCGGTCAACTCGCACTCGTCGGTCCGCTACAGCACGCCGTTCGGTGGCTTCAAGCAGTCCGGGCTGGGCCGCGAACTCGGACCGGACGCTCCGCTGTCGTTCACCGAGACGAAGAACGTCTTCATCGCCGTCCGAGACGAACTTGAGGACGAACTGGACGCCGAACAGGAAGGTGCCACCTGATGGATCTGACCCAACGACTCAAAGACAAGGTCGCTGTCATCACCGGCGGAGCCAGCGGCATAGGCCTGGCTACCGCCAAGCGGATGCAGGCTGAAGGCGCCATCGTGGTGATCGGGGATGTCGACCTAACGGCCGGCAAGGCCGTCGCGAACGACATGAACGTCACCTTCGTGCAAGTCGACGTATCCGACCAGGGAGCGGTGGACCACTTGTTCGACACTGCCGCCGAGGTGCACGGTGGGGTCGACATCGCGTTCAACAACGCTGGAATCTCACCCCCGGACGACGATTTGATCGAGCTCACCGGGATCGATGCGTGGCAGCGGGTGCAGGATGTCAATCTCAAGTCGGTATTCCTGTGCTGTAAGGCCGCGCTGCGCTACATGGTTCCGCAACAGAAGGGATCGATCATCAACACCGCGTCGTTCGTCGCGATGACGGGGTCGGCGACGTCGCAGATCTCCTATACCGCCTCCAAGGGTGGCGTGCTGGCGATGTCACGTGAGCTCGGTGTGCAGTTCGCCCGACAGGGCATTCGCGTCAACGCGCTGTGCCCGGGGCCGGTGAATACCCCGCTGCTCAAGGAGTTGTTCGCCAAGGATTCCGAGCGTGCCGCCCGCAGGCTGGTGCACGTTCCGCTGGGCCGGTTCGCCGAACCCGAGGAGCTCGCGGCCGCGGTGGCTTTCCTGGCCAGCGACGACGCGTCGTTCATCACCGCGTCGTCGTTCCTCGTCGACGGCGGGATCTGCTCGGCATACGTCACCCCGCTGTAGACCGGCCGCTGTAGACCGGTGCACCGCGAGCGCGCGCGTCTGCACGCCGACACGCCGCCAACGCTGTCATTTTGTGCGCGCTCGCGCAGGACTGCATGTGTGGTTGTGCGCGCTCGCGCAGGACTGCATGTGTGGCTGTGCGCGCTCGCGCAGGACTACATTTGACCGTGTGGAGGATCAGTCAGTAGTTGAGCTGGCCTCGTCGGCGCTGTCCGACGTGGACACCTCGGGCTGGGCTCAGCGCTTCGATCTGGTGTCTGACCCCCATCGCCTGGAAATCCTGCTGAGTTTGCATCGGGCACCGGGCATTTGCGTCAGCGACCTCGCCGCTGCTCTCGGGCGGTCGGAAAATGCAGTTTCGCAAGCACTTCGGGTGCTCCGCGCGCAGGGTTGGGTGACGAGCACCCGCACGGGGCGTTCGGTCCGCTACCGGTTGGATGACGAGACCGTGCACGATCTACTGCACTGGATCGGGGCCCGCCACACCGAACCGCACGTCCCCTCGTCGCGCCATTGACCAACGGCGCTACCCCGTGCGACAAGACGAGGGGTCGACAGTCATCTGATCAGGTGGACAGATGTTCAGATGACGGAATAGGCTCGCGGTGTGAGCGCCCGGCATGTCGCCATGCATATGAGCGACGGCATCGTCAATGCGCAGACCTCGGTGCTGTTCGGGGCGATCGCACTGATTGCACTGGTGTTCTGCGGGTGGAAGGCTCGCACCGAACTCGATGAGCGCACAGTGCCTCTCGCGGGCCTGGTGGCGGCGTTCATCTTCGCTGTGCAGATGGTCAACTTTCCGATATTGCCTGGCGTGAGTGGTCACCTGCTGGGTGGTGCGCTCGCGGCCATCCTCGTCGGGCCGTATACCGGCGCTTTGTGTATCGCGATTGTGTTGGTGGTGCAGTCCCTGCTTTTCGCCGACGGTGGCGTCACCGCTCTGGGCGCGAACATCGTCAACATGGCGATCATCGGCGTGGGTGCCGGGTACGGGCTCGCGGTTGCCATGTACTCAGTGGCGCGATACTCAGTGGCACGGTACTCGGCGGCGGGGCGCGGGGCGGGTGGTCCGCCGGTTCGTATCATCGGACTGATCGCATTCTTCGCGGGACTCATCGGAACAGTCTGCGCAGCAATGGGATTCGTTCTCGAGTACGCGATCGGCGGAGCCGCCCAGGCTTCCATTGGCACCGTCGCGGGCTATATGTTCGTCACCCACGTGCTCATCGGTGTCGGTGAGGGTGTCATCACCGCTGTCACGGTGATGGCGGTGGCGCGGGCCCGACCCGATCTGGTGTACCTCTTGCGGCACGACCGGGCGCGGGCTCCGGTATGACGCGACGCTGGTCGTTCTGGGTGGCGTTTGCCGCGGCCATCCTGTTGACCGCCGGGGTGGTCTCGTACTTTGCCAGCTCGAGCCCGGATGGCCTGGATTCGACGACACTGCGCGGCTGCGAGGTCGTCGAGACCGCCGCGGGCGAGCAGTTGACCGGTGACTGCATCGCGCAGGAAGCCGGTGAACACCACCTCGCCGATTCGCCGTTGGCTGGCTATGAACTCGGCGGACGCGAAGGTACCGGCGGGCTCGCGGGTGTCATCGGTGTTCTCGTCACCGTCCTGGTGGCGGGCGGCGGCTTCTGGCTGATTGCCCGTACCCGTGGTCGGGCCAGTGAAGACACAACCGCCGCCGAGTCGGGCAGTCGCTAGCGGTGGGCGCCGGAGCGCACCCGCTATACCGCCACGGCGACTCCGTGGTGCACCGGGCGCCGGCCGAGGTCAAGATCGTCTGCCTGCTGGTTTTTGTGCTGGCCGTCGTGGCCACATCGCGGGAGATGTTTTGGCCCTTCGCCGTCTACGCGCTGATCGTCGTGGCCGTATGGCGGCTGGCGCGCATCCCGCTGCGTTGGGTGCTGCCGCGGATGCTGATCGAGGCGCCGTTCCTGGTCCTGGCGCTGCTGTTGCCCTTCGCCGAGGGGGGTGACCGGGTCGAGGTCGGCGGGTTGGAGCTGTCGGTGGCGGGCTTGTACGCGGCGTGGGGGATCGTCGTCAAAGGCACCCTGGGGGTAGCCGCGGCGCTCACGCTGGCCGCCACCACGGCCACGGCCGAGCTACCCGCTGCGCTGAGCCGGCTGGGTGTCCCTGCGATGGTGACATCGGTACTGGTACTGATGATCCGCTACATCGACCTGCTCGCCGCGGAGGCCGGCAGGATGCGGATGGCGCGGATCTCGCGGGGAGATTCACCGCGGGCGCTGCACCAGGCGCGGGCCATCGCCACCAGTGTCGGCGCGTTGTTTCTACGGTCCTATGAGCGCGGAGAGCGTGTGTATCACTCGATGCTGTCGAGGGGTTTCGACGGGGGTGTGCCAGACCTGGCAGTGATCGGAGCGCCGCCCCGGGCGGTACCGATCCAGTGGGCGTTGACGATGATTCCGGCCGCCGGCGCGGTAGCTGTGTCGGTGCTGGCTTGGGTGATCCGATGACCGCCCCCTTAGCCGCGGCCGCGGTCCGGGTGCAAGCCTTGCGTCACGTCTATCCGGACGGTCACGTCGCCCTCGACGGTGTCGACCTCGCCGTCGCACCCGGTGAGCGGGTTGCCGTCCTCGGGCCCAACGGCGCCGGCAAGACCACATTGATGCTGCACCTCAACGGTGTACTGACCGCCACCTCGGGGTCTGTGCACATCGGCGGAACTCCGGTGTGTCGGAAGAACCTGCACGACATCCGTCAGCGTGTCGGCTTGGTGTTCCAGGATCCAGACGACCAGCTGTTCATGCCGACTGTCGCCCAGGACGTTGCATTCGGCCCCGCCAACTTCGGGCTCCGTGGCCAGCAGCTCGCTGATCGGGTGGCGCGGGCTCTGGCTGCGGTGTCACTGGCCGAGCAGGCTGACCGCAACCCCACCCACCTATCGGCGGGTCAACGGCGCCGCGCGGCGTTGGCGACGGTGCTGGCTTGTGATCCGCAGATCCTGGTCCTCGACGAACCATCGGCCAACCTCGATCCGGTCGCCAGACGTGAACTGGCCGAGACGCTTTCGGATCTGGATGCGACGATGCTGATCGTCACCCATGACCTGCCCTATGCCGCTCAGCTGTGTGACCGCGCGGTCGTGGTGGACGGCGGGGCGGTGGTTGCTGACGGCGTCATCAGCGAGATCCTGGGCGACGCGGCATTACTGGCCGCGCACCGTCTCGAACTGCCGTGGGGCTTCTCGGTTCACTGATATTTCGCCCAAATCGCATTCAAGCAGCGGAATGTCGCGAGACGCTCTGCCCGAATGTGAATTCGGCGGCAAATCCGGCCCAGTCCTCAATGCCGCCGCGCCGGCGGCCAGGGCGGCTCGTCGCACAGCGCCAGCAACGCGTTCTCGATGACTTCGGGCAGCCCCGGATGAATCCAGTACTGACCGTGAGCCATGTCCCGTGCGGGGAGGTCGAACGCCATTGCCTGGATGACCGGCTGGATGATCGATGATGCCTGATGTCCCATGATGTGGGCGCCGAGGAGTAGTCCGGTGTCCTGGTCGACGATCAACTTGGCGAATCCGGTGGAATCCTCCATCGCCCAGCCGTACCCGACGTCGCTGTAGTCCTGCACCTTGGATCGGATGCGGTAACCCGCGGCGCGGGCCTCATTCTCGGTTAGTCCGACCGAAGCGATCTGAGGTTCTGTGAAGACCGCCGATGGCACGTTTCGGTGATTGGCCGGCATCAGGTTGTCGGTGTCGTCCCAGTCTTGCAGCAGGTTGTACTTGACCACGCGGGCTTCGTGGTTGGCGACATGTTTAAGTTGATACGGCGAGCTGATGTCACCGAGTGCGAAGATGTTTCGCGCTGTGCTGCGCTGAAATTCGTCGACGACGACGAGCCCCGCGTCGACCCGAACGCCGGCGTGGTGCGCGTCGAGTTGGTCTCCGTTGGGGACCCGTCCGGTGGCGATCAGCAGGGTGTCGCCGTGCAGCGTCGAACCGTCGTCGAGTGTGAGGGTGACGCCGGACTCATCGGAATCCGACCCAGAACGTCCCCGCACGATGTTGCGGCGGCTATGGATCTCCCACTTCTTGGACGCGATGTCGGTGAACCGTTCACAAAGCGTGTCATCGGTGTGGCTGAGCATCGTCGTACCACGCAGCACGATCGTCACCCGGGACCCGAGGGAGGAGAAAATGTGCGCGAACTCCGCGGCCACGAACCCGCCGCCCACGATGATGATGTGCTCGGGAAGGTCGGCGATACGCATGATGGTGTCGCTGGTGTGGTAGGCGACCCCGCAGTCGGCAATGGCCGGGGGCACGGTCGCCCGCGCACCCGCGGCGATCACGACCTGGTCCGCGCTGAATTCATCGCCCCCTTCGGTGCGCAGCCGGTACCCGCTTCCTGGCGCCGGCGGGGCGAACCGGGCGTGGCTGGCGAAAACCTCGACGTTCGGTGACGAGCGCCGATACTGTTCGCCGCCGCTGGCCAGCGGGTCGATGCGACCGAACACCCTCGAGACGATGTCGGGCCAGCGCACCGAGTCGACGTGCGCGTCGACACCGAAACGGCTTGAGTCGCGGGCTTGTCCAGCCACCCCGGCGGCGTAGACGAACATCTTGGTCGGCAGGCACCCGACGTTGAGGCAGGTGCCGCCGAAGACCCCCTGCTCGCAGATGGCGACCCGTTTGTCCGCATAGCGCTCGTCGAGGATCGAGTTGCCCGAGCCGGTGCCGATGATGGCGATGTCGAAGTCAGCCATGCCCTTCACTCTCCTCGGTTTGCGTTGGCTTTGAAGAAGACTCGGCCGCAGCGTCGGCCAGGTGATCGGTCAGGTACCAGTCCAGCCAACGGTCCAGCTCGGCATAGGCCTGCGCGCGGGGCTTCTGCACCGACAGGAAAACGTCGTGTTTGGCATCGGTGATCGGCGTGATGGTGCTCCGGTTGCCGATACAGCCCGCCCAGCGGGCGATCTGCGCGACGTCGAGCACCGCGTCTCCGCGCTGGATCAGCTCGATTCCTCCGTTTTCGGTGGCGTCTTCGGTGGCGTCACCGACCTGGAGCACACTGCGGTCCGACCGCAGCACCAGGTTCGGGACACCGACATCGAGACCACGGTGCAGCTTGGCCTGACCGCGTCTGATCGCGTGGATCCAGCCGAACGTGACCGGGAAGCCCCCGATCGGTTTCCACTTGAGGTCATAGTCGAACTCACCGTGGTAATCGCGGTGCAGGCTGATGCCGTAGCCACCTTCGGTGGGTCGACGCACCACCGTCCGCTTGCGGAGCCGACCCAGTGCGCGCAGCGCCGTCGAGGTAGGTGGCATGCGAAGTATCGGGTGTCCGTGGAGGTCCAGCCACGGGCTGTTGAGAATCAGCCCCGACACGTCCTTGGCTGTGGTCGCTGCGCGGCGGCGCCGATCCAGCCAGAGCGAGACCACCAGGCCGCCCGCCGAGTGTCCGTAGATCAGCAACTTCGCGTTGCACTCCGCAGCGATGGCATCCAGCGCCCGTTCTAGTTCAGTGTCGTAGCGGGCCAGGTTGGTGGTGAAGTGTGGAGTCTGCCCGTCGCGGTGGGAGCGTCCGCATTTGTGCAGGTCGAGCGCATAGGAGGCGATACCGCGGGCGGCGAAGCGATCCGCCAGTTCGGTGTTGAAGAAGTAGTCGGTGAATCCGTGCACCATCAGCACCGCGTGGCTGACCGATGGGTCCGGCGCCCCGCGGCGGACCAGCGTCGCTTCGAGCTCGCCTTCGCCGTCCGGATCGGGGCCGAGGGCGAACGTGGTCTGCCAGTATCCGGGCAGCACGTCGGGCTCCCATCCAGACACGACAGCCACCCTAATGCCGAGCGGCGGGGTTGCGGAGCCGTGTGTTGCGGTCGGCAGGTTGTGACCGACTGCGTCGGGATAACCTGAACACCGGTAAGCCGTGATCAACGGGCAGCGACCAAGAAGGACTAACACAAAGTGTCTGAACCAGAGAAGACCGACGTCCTGCTGGTAGGTGCGGGGATCATGAGCGCCACGCTCTGTGCGCTGCTGCGGTTGGTGGAGCCCGACTGGTCGATGACGTTGGTGGAACGCCTCGACGGCGCGGCCGCGGAGAGCACCGACCCGTGGAACAACGCGGGCACCGGCCATTCGGCACTGTGTGAGTTGAACTACACCCCGGAGCGGTCAGACGGCTCCATCGACATCTCCAAGGCAGTCCAAATCAACGAGCAGTTCCAGGTGTCGCGGCAGTTCTGGGCTTATGCCGTCGAGAACGGTGTGCTGCCGGATGTCCGCAGCTTCCTCAACCCGATCCCGCACGTCAGCTTCGCGCACGGCTCGGAGAACGTCGACTACCTCAAACGACGTTACGAGGCGCTCGTCGGCAATCCGCTGTTCGCCTCGATGGAGTTCATCGATGATCGCGACGAGTTCACCCGCCGGTTGCCGCTGATGGCCCAGCATCGCGATTTCTCCGACCCGGTGGCGCTGAACTGGACGCAGGAAGGCACCGATGTCGACTTCGGTTCGCTGTCGCGGCAGTTGATCGGGTTCGGAGCCCAGCAGGGGATGGCCACGTTGTTCGGCCACGAGGTGCGCGACCTGCGCCAGGGTTCCGACGGCACATGGACGGTCAAGGTCGTCAACCGGCGCACTGGGACAACCCGCAAATTCAATGCCAAGTTCGTCTTCGTCGGCGCGGGCGGCGGCGCGCTGCCGCTGCTACAGAAGGCGGGCATCAAAGAGGCCAAGGGCTTCGGCGGTTTCCCGGTGGGCGGGGAGTTCCTGATCACCGGCAACCCGGCGCTGACAGCCGCGCATGAGGCCAAGGTGTACGGGTTGCCGCCGCTGGGCGCCCCGCCGATGTCGGTACCGCATCTTGATGCCCGGGTGATCAACGGAAAGTCATGGCTGCTCTTCGGTCCGTTCGCGGGTTGGTCCCCGAAGTTCCTCAAGCAGGGCAAGATCACCGACCTACCGCTGTCGGTCAAGCCGCACAACCTGGTGCCGATGCTGGGCGTTGGGCTCACCGAGGGGGGTCTGTTGAAGTACCTGATCAGTCAGCTGTTGCTGAGCGAAGGCGCCCGGGTGGATGCGCTTCGTGAATTCGCCCCCGGTGCAGTCGATTCTGATTGGGTGCTCGACGTTGCGGGACAGCGCGTTCAGGTGATCCGGAAGGCCAAGGGTAAGGGCGGTGTGCTGGAGTTCGGCACCACCGTCTTGTCGGCCGCCGACGGCAGCATTGCCGGTCTGCTCGGCGCTTCACCGGGTGCCTCGACCGCGGTGCCCGCGATGTTCGACGTAATGGAGCGTTGCTTCCCCGACCGGTATCAGGGATGGCGGCCCAAGCTCAAGGAGATGGTCCCGTCTCTGGGTACCGAGTTAGTCAGCGAGCCTGCGCTTTTCGAAAAAGTATGGGCGCATGGCACCAAGGTGCTCAAGCTCGACGAGCCCGCCAGCGGCGTCCCGGCCACGGCTGGCGACGGGTCGATCGCCGGATGACATTAGCGGCGGAGTCCCGCTTGTGCCGATGGTCAGCTTGTGACTGTGTCTGATCCTTCGTCGGATCCATCCCAGGCGAGTTATCCGTTCAGTGCGGTTGTGGGCCACGACCGCCTGCGGCTGGCGCTCCTGTTGTGCGCCGTGCGACCCGATATCGGGGGAGTGCTGATCCGGGGAGAGAAAGGCACCGCGAAGTCCACCACCGTGCGCGGTCTGGCGCAGGTGCTGACTGCGGCCTCCAAGGCATCCGGTGAAGGTGGCGGGCAGCTCGTAGAGCTACCGATCGGTGCCACCGAGGACCGAGTGGTCGGGTCCCTTGATCTGCAGAAGGTGTTACGGGACGGGGAGCACGCGTTCTCCCCGGGCCTGCTGGCTCGAGCACACGGTGGCGTGTTGTATGTCGACGAGGTCAATCTGCTGCACGACCATCTGGTCGATGTCCTGCTCGATGCGGCGGCGATGGGCCGGGTACACATCGAGCGCGACGGTGTGTCACACAGCCACGACGCCCGGTTCGTGCTCATCGGCACCATGAACCCCGAAGAGGGAGAGTTACGCCCGCAGTTGCTGGACCGGTTCGGGCTCACCGTCGACGTACGGGCTTCGCGCGATGTCGACGTGCGGGCCGAGGTGATCCGTGCGCGCCTCGCCTACGAGGCCGATCCGAGCCGATTCGCCGCCCGGTACGCCGGAGCTGATACTGAACTGGCTGCCCGCATATCCCAAGCCCGCGCGCTCCTGCCCGATGTCGTGTTGCCCGACAAGGAGTTACGCCGCATCGCGGCGCTGTGTGCGGCTTTCGATGTCGACGGAATGCGCGCCGACCTGGTGGTCGCGCGCACCGCGGTGGCCCATGCCGCGTGGCGGGGAAGTGGCACCGGGGCGAGCGAAGCGACGGGGAGTGTGACCGGGGCGAGCGAAGCGACGGGAAAAATCACCGTCGATGAGGACGACATCCGGGTGGCTGCCGAACTCGCGTTGCCGCACCGTCGCCGCCGTGATCCGTTCGACGACCCGGGTCTGGATCAGGGCAGCCTCGACGATGCGATGGAACAGGCTGGCGAGTCGGCGGACGATCAACCAGAAGCAGGACCAGAACCAGAACCCGATCCGCCGAGCGGTGGCGAACCACTTCCCGACGGAACCGCTGATGACCGAGCGGCGCAACAGAAATCGACGTCATCGGCGAAAGCGAACCGAGCCAGCGGCACGCCTTCGGCAGCATTTCGCACCAAGGCGCTCGTCGTGCCCGGTGTCGGTCAGGGCGCGCCCGGAAGGCGATCGCGTGCCCGCAACCGCACGGGCAGCGTCGTCTCCGCTGCCACCGAACCCGAAGCTGGCCACGGCGTGCATGTGTTCGCGACGCTGTTGGCGGCGGCCGGACGGCAGGCGGTCCCGGGTCGGCTACGCCCCGGCCCTGGTGACGTCCGGCGTGCCGTGCGAGAAGGGCGCGAAGGAAACCTGGTGATCTTCGTCGTCGATGCGTCGGGTTCGATGGCCGCCCGCGACCGTATGTCAGCGGTCAGCGGTGCCACGTTGTCGCTGCTGCGTGACGCCTACCAGCGCAGGGACAAAGTCGCGGTGATCACCTTCCGTCAGCAGGATGCACTAGTACTGCTACCGCCGACATCTTCGGTGTACATAGCCAGCCGCAGGTTGGCCCGCTTCGACACCGGCGGCAGAACGCCGCTGGCGCAGGGACTGCTGGCGGCCCGCGACATGGTGGTGCGGGAGCGGGCTCGCGACCGTGCGCGGCGCAGCCTCGTGGTGGTACTCACCGACGGTCGCGCAACCGGGGGGCCGGACCCGCTCGGCCGGACCCGCGTCGCGGCGGCCCGGCTGGTTGCTGAAGGTGCGGCTGCCGTCGTCGTCGACTGTGAAACGTCTTATGTACGACTCGGTTTGGCAGATGATCTGGCCCGGTATCTGGGTGCGCCGTCGGTGCGGCTGGCGCAGCTTCGGGCCGACAATCTGATCACCCTGGTCCAGGGGCAGTCCGACCGGGGTGCGGCCTGACGGTGACGAAAGTGGTGAAGCGATGCCTCAGGGTCAACCGCTGACGGTTCCCCGCGACGGGTTGACAACCCGGGCGCGGCGCAACGCGCCGCTGCTGGCGGTCCACACCGGGCCGGGCAAGGGCAAGTCCACCGCCGCGTTCGGGATGGCCTTGCGCGCATGGAACCAGGGCTTCGACATTGGGGTGTTCCAGTTCGTCAAGAGCGCCAAATGGAAAGTCGGGGAGGAGGTTGCGCTCACTGAACTGGGGCGAGTCCACAATGAGTGCGGCGTCGGTGGTCCGGTCGAGTGGCACAAGATGGGTTCTGGCTGGTCATGGTCACGTAAAGCCGGAACTGAGACCGATCACGCAACTGCAGCCGCCGACGGGTGGGCCGAGATCGCGCGCCGATTGGCCGAGCAACGTCACGACTTCTATGTGCTCGACGAGTTCACTTACCCACTGAAGTGGGGGTGGGTGGACGTCGAGGAGGTGGTCGAGGTGCTCCGGACTCGTCCGGGAGCCCAGCATGTGGTGATCACCGGCCGCGACGCGCCCCAGGTTCTGATCGACGCCGCAGATCTGGTCACCGAGATGACCAAGGTGAAGCACCCGATGGACGCCGGCCGTAAAGGGCAGAAGGGCATCGAGTGGTGACGGGCATGGTGACTTTGCGTTCACTCGAACCCCGCGAGCGAGCGCAAAATGACAGCGGGAGCGGTGCGTCGGTGTGCAGACACGCGCGCTCGCGGGGCTCGCGGGGCGTGCGGGGCGTGCGGGGCTTGCCGGGCGTGCGGGGCGTCGGATGAGTGCGCCGGCCGTAGTGATCGCCGCACCGGCCTCCGGTAGTGGAAAGACCACCGTTGCGACGGGTTTGATGGGGGCCCTGCGGCAGGCCCGTCGCCAGGTGGCGCCGTTCAAGGTGGGCCCGGATTTCATCGACCCGGGGTATCACGCGCTGGCCGCGGGCCGGCCCGGCCGCAACCTCGACCCGGTGCTCGTCGGTGACTCGTTGATCGGTCCGCTCTACCGGCACGGCAGCGACGACGCCGACATCGCCGTCGTCGAGGGCGTGATGGGGCTGTTCGACGGACGCATCGATTCCAGCGCGCAGGTCGCTTCGGCCGCGGCGCGGGGCTCCACCGCACATGTCGCCGCGCTGCTGGGAGCGCCGGTGATCCTGGTGGTCGACGCCCGCGGACAGAGTCACAGCATCGCGGCCCTGCTGCACGGCTTCGCAACCTACGACCACACCGTGCGTCTGGCCGGGGTGATCCTCAACCGCGTCGGGTCCGCACGCCACGACGAGGTGCTACGCCAGGCCTGTGCGCAGGCCGGAGTGGCAGTGCTGGGTTCCATTCCGCGCGCCGACGAGCTGACCGTCCCGTCGCGGCACCTCGGGCTCGTCACCGCCGTGGAGCACGGCCATCGGGCCGGTGCCGCGGTCGAGGCGATGACGTCGTTGGTTGCCCGCCATGTCGACCTGGACGCCGTGGCCTCGATCGCGGCGAGTTCGGTCCCCGCCAATCCGTGGACGCCGGAGCTGGCCGAACCTGTCCTGGCCGAAACTTTGGGCGATCCGGTGACTGTGGCGCTCGCCTCGGGCAAGGCGTTCAGCTTCGGCTACCCCGAACACGGCGAGCTGTTGGCGGCCGCGGGGGCGCGCGTGGTGGACTTCGACCCGCTGCACGACCCGTTGCCGTCCGGCGCAGCGGCGCTGGTACTGCCTGGCGGGTTTCCCGAACAATTCGGCACCGAGCTTTCGACCAACGACCGGGTGCGCGCTCAGATCGGCATGCTGGCCGCGCGCGGTGCACCGATTCACGCCGAATGCGCAGGACTGACCTACCTGGTCGACGACCTCGACGGGCACCCGATGTGCGGGGTGCTGCCGGGGTCAGCGTCGTTCACCGACACGCTGACCCTGGGGTATCGCGACGCGGTCGCGGTCGGTGATTCGTCGCTGCACGCCGTGGGCGACCGGGTGGTCGGCCACGAATTCCATCGGACCACGGTGCGTTTCGCCGGAAACCCGCGGCCGGCTTGGCGCTACCGGGGGCGGGCGGGCAAGCCCGTTGACGACGGCATCGTGCAGGGCGGAGTGCATGCCGGCTATCTGCACACCCATCCTGCGGCCCATCCGCAGGCGATCGCCCGATTCGTTGCCGCTGCCTCAACAATTAAGCTCACCGGGTGACCGAGAACGCTTATCTGGTTGGCCTACGTCTGGCCGGCAGGAAGGTTGTCGTGGTGGGTGGGGGAACAGTCGCACAACGGCGCCTGCCGCTCCTGGTCTCCAGCGGTGCCGACGTGCACGTCATCACCGTGAGCGCCACCCCGGCGGTCGAGGCCTTGAGCCAGGCGGAGGCCGGAATTTCCCTGCAATTACGCGAATTTCGTGACGGTGACCTGGAAGACGCCTGGTATGCGATCGCGGCCACCGACGATCCCGACGTCAACGCCGCGATCGTCGCAGAGGCTGAAAGCAGGCACGTGTTCTGTGTGCGTGCTGATGTGGCGCGCGAGGGCACCGCCGTCACGCCGGCATCCTTCGACTACGAAGGACTGTCGGTGGGAGTGCTGGCCAGCGGAGAGCACCGCCGGTCGGCGGCCATCCGTTCGGCGATTCACGAGGCGCTCCAGCAGGGGCTCATCGCGAGGGACAGTTCGGTGGCTCCCGGCGTGGTGCGCGGCAGCGTGGCGCTGGTGGGTGGTGGGCCCGGCGATGCCGAACTGATCACGGTGCGCGGCCGGCGACTGCTGGCCCACGCAGATGTCGTCGTCGCCGACCGACTCGCGCCGCAGGAACTCCTCGCCGAGCTCTCGCCGGAGGTGGAGGTCATCGACGCCGCGAAGATCCCCTATGGGCGGGCGATGGCCCAAGATGCGATCAACGACGTGCTCATCGACAGAGCCAGAGCGGGCAAGTTTGTCGTCCGGCTCAAAGGTGGCGATCCGTTCGTGTTCGCGCGAGGCTACGAAGAGGTCCTCGCGTGCGCGGATGCCGGGATTCCGGTCACCGTCGTACCGGGTGTGACCAGTGCCATAGCGGTTCCCGCGCTCGCGGGAGTTCCGGTCACCCATCGGGGGATCACCCACGAGTTCGTGGTGGTCAGCGGCCATCTTGCGCCGGAGCACCCCGAATCGTTAGTCAATTGGGATGCGCTGGCCGCGATGACGGGCACGATCGTGTTACTGATGGCGGTCGAGCGAATCGAATTGTTTGCCAAAGTATTGCTCGAAGGCGGTCGACCTGCCGATACCCCAGTTCTGGTGGTCCAGCACGGCACTACCGCGTCGCAGCGGACGTTGCTGGCAACGCTCTCTGACGCGCCAGAGCGGATCCGTTCGGACGGCATCCGACCTCCCGCGATCATCGTGATCGGCGAGGTCGCGGGCTTCGCGGCCTAAAGGATTCTTAAGAGTACTGTAAGGTAACTTCCCATGACGGCTCTCAATAACGCAGAGCGTGCCGCCATCCACCGTGATGCTGAAGGCCGGGGAAGGCGCAGCTCGAATCGAGCACTACCCAGTGATGTCTCGGGCTCGACTGCCGGCGATGCTGCCGAGCAGCGACCCGGCAAGGCTCCGGCCTGGCTGCCTTCGCGCCGCTTCTTCGCCGCGGTCATCGCGATCGGCGGGATGCAGCTGCTGGCCACGATGGACAGCACCATCGCGATCGTGGCACTGCCGAGGATTCAGGATGAGCTCAACCTGTCCGACGCCGGCCGCAGCTGGGTCATCACCGCCTACGTCCTGACGTTCGGCGGGCTGATGCTGCTGGGTGGGCGCCTCGGTGACACCATCGGCCGCAAGCGCACGTTCATCGTCGGGGTCGCGCTGTTCGCCATCGCCTCCATCCTCTGCGGAATCGCCTGGGATGAAGCCACTCTGGTAACCGCCCGGCTGCTGCAGGGTGTCGGTGCCGCTATCGCCTCACCAACCGGTCTGGCGCTGGTCGCGACCACGTTCCCCAAGGGCCCGGCCCGAAACGCCGCCACCGCGGTATTCGCCGCGATGACGGGCATCGGCTCGGTTATGGGCCTGGTGGTAGGCGGAGCGCTGACCGAGGTGTCCTGGCGGCTGGCCTTCCTGGTGAACGTGCCCATCGGCCTGCTTGTGATCTACCTGGCGCACAAGACCCTGCGGGAAACCAACAGGGAGCGGCTCAAGCTCGACGCCGCGGGTGCGCTGCTGGCCACGTTGGGCTGCACGGCCGCGGTGTTCGCCTTCTCGATGGGGCCCGAGCAGGGGTGGGTATCGTCGGTGACGATCGGTTCCGGCGTCGCCGCGATAGCCTGTATGGCTGCGTTCTACTTCGTCGAACGCACGGCAGAGAACCCCGTCGTGCCGTTCGCGTTGTTCCACGACCGAAACCGCGTTGCCACGTTCGCCGCGATCTTCCTCGCCGGCGGCGTGATGTTCACGCTGACCGTGCTGATCGGGCTCTACGTCCAGGACATCTTGGGCTACAGCGCCCTGCGCGCGGGCATCGGATTCATCCCATTCGTCATTGCGCTGGGTATGGGGCTGGGCGTGTCCTCGGCGCTGGTGTCGAAGTTCCCGCCGCGTGTCCTGGTCATCGCCGGCGGTGTGCTGGTCCTGGCGGCGATGCTCTACGGCTCGACGCTCGACGCCGGCATTCCGTACTTCCCGAACCTCGTGCTCCCCATCACCATCGGTGGCTTCGGCATCGGCATGATCGTGGTGCCCCTGACGGTCTCGGCCATCGCGGGTGTCGGCTTCGATCAAATCGGTCCGGTGTCGGCGATCGCGCTGATGTTGCAGAGCCTCGGTGGTCCGGTCGTGCTGGCGATCATCCAGGCCGTCATCACGTCGCGCACGCTGTATCTGGGCGGCACAACCGGCCCGGTGAAGAACATGAACCCGGCACAGCTACACGCGCTGGATCAGGGCTACTCCTACGGCTTGTTGTGGGTGGCGGCGGCCGCGGTCCTCGTCGGTGGCGCTGCGCTGTTCATCAAATACACCGCCGAGCAGGTCGCGCACGCGCAGGAAGTCAAGGACGCGATCGACGCCGGAGAGCTCTAACTCGACGTTGATTTCGGCGTGGTTGCCCTCGCTCACTGTCGATGGCCACGCCGAACCTGTGCTGGACAGTAAGGTTGTCGGCTGTGATCACCCGCATGTCCGAGCTTTTCCTACGCACCCTGCGAGAGGACCCGGCCGACGCCGAGGTGCCGAGCCATAAACTGCTGATTCGGGCGGGCTACATCCGGCCGATAGGCCCCGGCCTGTACAGCTGGCTGCCGCTGGGGCTGAGGGTGCTTCGCAAAATCGAGGCCATCGTCCGAAGCGAGATGAACGCCATCGGGGGGCAGGAGATCCTGTTCCCCGCGCTGTTGCCGCGCGGCCCCTACGAGGCCACGAACCGGTGGACCGAGTACGGCGACGGCGTCTTCCGGTTGAAGGACCGCCGGGGCAGCGACTACATGTTGGGGCCCACGCACGAGGAGTTCTTCACGCTGACCGTGAAGGGCGAGTACTCCTCGTACAAGGACTTCCCGCTGCGGCTGTATCAGATTCAGACGAAATACCGCGACGAAGCCCGCCCGCGGGCGGGCATCCTGCGTGGGCGGGAGTTCATCATGAAAGACTCGTACTCCTTCGACATCGACGACGCCGGCCTGGAGAACGCTTATCAGGCACACCGCCGGGCCTACCAGAGGATCTTCGAACGGCTGGCGGTGCGCTACGTAATCGTCTCGGCGGTATCGGGGGCGATGGGTGGCAGCGCTTCTGAGGAGTTCCTGGCAGAGAGCGACGTCGGGGAGGACACCTATGTGCGCTGCCTCGAGTCCGGTTACGCGGCCAACGTGGAAGCCGTGATCACCGCGGTGCCCGAAGCCCTGCCAACTGACGGACTGCCCGAACCCGTCGTCTACGACACCGGCGACACCCCGACCATCGCCACCTTGGTCGACTGGGCCAACGGTGCCGGGCTCGGGCGGCAGGTCACCGCTGCGGACACGCTCAAGAACGTGCTCCTCAAGGTGCGCCAGCCCGGCGGCGAGTGGGAACTGCTCGCGATCGGCGTTCCCGGTGATCGCGGGGTCGATGACAAGCGCCTCGGTGCACTGCTGGAGCCAGCCGAGTTCGCGATGCTCGATGACGACGACTTCGCCAAATACCCATTCCTGGTAAAGGGGTATATCGGCCCGAAGGGATTGCTGGCCAACGGGGTTCGCTACCTTGTCGACCCGCGGATCGTCGACGGCACGGCCTGGATCACTGGCGCTGACGAGCCGGGCCGCCACGTGGTCGGGCTTGTCGCGGGCCGTGACTTCGTCGCTGACGGCACCATCGAGGCCGCCGAAGTTCGCGAGGGTGACCCCTCGCCCGACGGCGCGGGGCCCCTGGTCGCCGCGCGGGGCATCGAGATCGGCCATGTCTTCCAACTCGGGCGCAAATACGCCGATGCGTTCACCGCCGATGTGCTCGGGGAGAACGGCAAGCCGGTCCGCCTGACGATGGGCTCCTATGGCATCGGGGTGTCGCGCCTGGTGGCCGTCATCGCCGAGCAGCATCACGACGAGCTCGGGTTGCGATGGCCCTCGACGGTGGCGCCGTTCGACGTGCACGTGGTGATTGCGAACAAGGACGAAGCCGGGCGCGCGGGTGCCACCGAGTTGGCGGCCGACCTGGATCGTCTCGGCGCCGAGGTTTTGCTGGATGACCGCAAGGCATCGCCGGGAGTGAAGTTCAAAGACACCGAGTTACTCGGGGTGCCGTGGATCGTCGTGGTGGGGCGGGGGTGGGCCGACGGTGTGGTCGAGCTACGCGACCGGCTCACCGGCGAAAAGCGGGAAGTCCCGATCGATTTCGCGGCCCGTGACATCTCGGCGGCTATCGCGGCGGCGATCACCTAAAATCGGCTCCCTCGCCCGCCGGGGGAGTACCTGCGGCAGGATGTAGCGGTGTCCGGATCGCTGCTGCCGCCGCTGGAGTCGCTGCGCGAAACCCTGGGGCGGGTGCGGATGCCCCTACTCGTTGCGGGTTCAGGTGCCGCGCGGTCGGCGGCGGGAACTCTGGCGAACCAACTCGATGACTACATCCTGCCCCGGCTTCGCGATGCCGGCGCGCCACTGCTGGCCGTCGTCGGAGGTTCCACCGGCAGCGGTAAGTCCACCCTGGTAAACCGCCTGGTCGGCACCCCGGTGACAACGCCTGGGGTACTGCGTCCGACGACGCGTCACCCGGTGCTTGCGCACAACCCGGCCGACACCGAATGGTTCGCCTCCGACAGGATCTTGCCTCGACTGCCCCGCATCACCGGCGGAACTGCGCTGGGCGGCACCGTGGATGTGTTCGGCCTACGGTTGGTCGCCGTCGACGCGGTACCGGCCGGCATCGGCCTTCTCGATGCCCCCGACCTGGACTCGGTGTCGCACACCAACCGCGAGATGGCCGGCTTGTTGATGGCGGCCGCCGATCTGTGGATCTTTGTCACCACCGCTTCGCGATACGCCGACGCAGTGCCCTGGGCGGCACTGCGGGCCGCAGTCGACCGCAACGCCGCGGTGGTGGTCGTGCTCAACCGCGTGCCGGTCGAGGCCATCGCTGAGGTGACTACCCACGTGCGCAAGTTGCTGGCCGACGAACGCCTGGCAAACGCACCGCTGTTCGTCGTTCCCGAGTCACCGTTGGTCGACGGCATGCTTCCGGCGGACCGTCTGGCCGATATGCAGACGTGGCTCAACGATCTCGTGGCGGATGCGGCCACCCGTGCGGCGGTGGCGCGGCGGACCGTCGACGGTGCCGTCGGTCACATCGTGTCCGATATGCCGGCCATCGCCGATGCCGTTGCGCTGCAGTGCAATACCGCCGACAGATTGCGCACGGCCGTGGACGAGCCCTATGCACGTGCTGCCGCCAGACTAGAGGAGGCCGCCTCCGACGGCTCGCTCATGCGCGGCGAGGTACTGGCGCGCTGGCAGGAGTTCGTCGGCACCGGGCAGCTGCTCAAGCGCCTCGAAGAGGGCGTCGGCCGCCTGCGGGACCGCATCGGTGCCGCCGTCCGCGGCGAGCCCCCGCCGCCGGAGCGGGTAAGCGAAGCCATCGAGTCGGGTCTGGCCACTCTGCTGGTGGAGGCGGCCAACGATGCCTCGCGGCGCGCCGATCTGGCATGGCGCGAAGACGACGCCGGGCGGGCGCTGCTCGCCGGATCCGACCTCGCGCGCGCGTCGAGCGACGTGGCCGACCGCGCCGCCGCGCTCGTGCGGGCATGGCAGGGCGACCTGCTGGACATGATCCGAACAGAGGGCGCCGACAAGCGGCAGACCGCGCGCGCGATGGCCTACGGAGTCAATGTCGTGGCGCTGGCGCTCATGATTGCGGTGTTCTCGACAACCGGCGGCCTCTCCGGTGCTGAGATCGGTATTGCCGGGGGATCCTCGGTGCTGGCCCAGAAGTTGCTCGAAGCGGTCTTCGGTGAAGACGGGGTGCGACGAATGTCAGCGATCGCCCTGGAGAAACTCAAGGGCCGCGTCGAGGTGTTGATGGCCGAGGAGAAAGGTCGCTTCCTGGCGCGCCTGGACGCACTCGAACTCGATCCCGAGTTGCCCGCGCGCCTGGAAGCCGAAGCAGCGCAGATCCAGCAGGCACGACACGCTGAAGATGGCGGGGCGGTGCTGCCCGCCGGCCCAACACCCCCGGGAGAAGCGGCCGCGCCACCGAAGAAGTGGCGGGATTCGCTGCGGGATTGGTTCAGCGGCTCATGATCAAGGATTTGCTCGCGCGGCTAAACCCGCTGCGCACCGAACCCGCGACTCATATCGACGCGGCGGCGTTGGACCGCAGGCTTGTCGGCCTGGCCGAGGCCGCCGATCTCGCCGAGGGTCGGCTGTCCCCGTCGGCGGTGGCGCAGGCCCGGTCGGTGGCTGACCGTGCGCAGGCACGACGCGGATTCTCCGAACAACTCACGGTGGTGGCTTTCGCGGGATCCACCGGAGCGGGAAAGAGCACCTTGTTCAACTCCATCGTGGGCGAAGAGGTGGCCAAAGCAGGCGTGCTGCGGCCCACCACATCCGAGCCGTTGGCGGCGATCTGGCGCGAGACCCCGGAGACGATCGCACTGCTGCAGTGGCTGGGAGTCACCCGATGGCATGTCGCGCAAGACGTGGCTGACGACGCCACCGAAGGACTCGCCGACCTGGTGCTCATCGACCTGCCCGACCACGATTCCACCCACTCATCGCATCGGGCCCAGGTAGATCACTTCGTCGAACGGGTTGATCTGATGGTGTGGGTACTGGACCCGCAGAAGTACGCCGACGCGCTGGTGCATGAGCAATACCTGCGTCGATTCTCCCGCCACGACGAAGTCACCGTCGTGGTCCTCAACCAGGTCGACAAGCTGACCGTTGCCGATGCCCAGCAGTGCCTGTCGCATCTCAAGCGGCTGGTGGCCGAGGACGGTCTGTCCGACGCTGTCGTGCTGGCGACATCCAATCGCAGCGGCGAAGGTCTGGAGAGCCTCGCCGATCGGATCCTGACCGCGGTCGCCGGTCGGCGGACGGCGGTCGCCAGATTGGCTGCCGACGTCGCGACGGCTGCCGACGGTCTGGCGCAGGCCGCCGACGATCCGGGGACACCGGTCTCCGGCGTCGTCTCCAGCGATGTGGCGCGGCTGACCGACACGTTGACTGAGGCAGCCGGGGCGCCCGTCATCGCGGCGGCGATCGAGAAATCCAGCCAGCGCAGGGCGGTGCAGTCAGTAGGGTGGCCGCCGCTGAAATGGATAGCCCGCCTGCGCAAGGACCCGGTTGCCCAACTACGCCTCGAACGCCCCGGTGTCGACCCTCGCCTGGTGCGATCCTCGCTGCCGTCCAACGATCCGGTTGCCCGGGCGCGCGCCAACTCCGCGGTGATGGATTACGCCGACAAGGCCAGCGCCGGAGCGCCGCAGGCGTGGGTGCAGAGCACCCGCGCGGTAGCCGATCGTGCATCGGCGGGCCTGACCGACCACCTCGACCAGGCCGTCACCCGAGCGCCCCTGGTATCGCCGCGCGACCCGCGGTGGTGGGCAGTTTTCGGGGCGATGCAGTGGGTGCTGTTCGCCCTCGCGGTGGCCGGCGGACTGTGGTTGCTGGGCCTGGCAGGGCTGCAGTACCTGCAGTTCCACGCTGCTCAGGCGCCCACCGTGGAAGGCTTCCCGGTGCCCACGCTGCTGCTCATCGTCGGTCTGCTCGGCGGTGTCGTCCTGGCCGGCCTTGGTCGGGTGTTGGCGCGGACCAGCGCGACCCGGGCGGCGCGATCGGCCCGCGCGGCCCTTCGTACCGAAGTCGAAAAAGTTGCCGAACAGCACATCGCTGCGCCCGTGGCTGCCGAACTGGCCACCGTCGAGCAGTTCCGCGGCGCGTTGAGCGCCGCCCGGGGGAGCTGAGGCCCCCGGGCTCACCGGAACTATCTCACCCGAACTATTCGGAACCGCCGGGAAACGCGACGGTGATGGTGGGGTCCTTGAGGACGCGGCGCCAGCGAGCGGCCATGACGCCACTGTCGGTCAGCGCGGTGACTGCGAACGCTCGCTGGCCCTGATCGGTCGCCTGCTCGAGGACGGCCCGCCACGCGGTGGCCGAGTCCTGCTCCATCGTCACCGCGAGTTTGGCGGCGTCGGCGGGAGTGTCGACCTCAATCGGTAGCGAATATCCGGCCGCCGGTAGCGGTGCTGCGACACCACTCTGGTCGAGGATCGCGACCGCCTCCTCCCGGCGTCTTCGGCGTTGGGCCATGGCGTCCGAAACGAGGTAGTTGACCTCGGGAACCGAATGCGCCGACACGACGCCATATCCGTAGATGGCGGCGTTCTCGGTGACGATCGCGTCGAACATCGCACCTTCGGCGGCGTCACTTGGGCGAGTCGGGATCGTAGGGTCGGGTACCGGATTGGGAGAGGTCATCGCCTACCACCGTTCGGGGTCAATGCCACGCTGTAGGAGGCCGTGCACGCCGCGGCGATGGACCCGAGCAGCCCCGCGCGATAGCCGGACAGCACGGCGGCCGACTGCGCGGCACTGTCGGCCGATGCCCGCAACGCCTCGTCGACGTCCTTGACTGTCGGCGCTGGCGGGTCCACCGGTGAGGACCCCGCCGCCGGTGTCGTCGTGGCGGTCGCACTGGTGGTCGGGGCGGCACGGCCGGTCATCCGCACGATCTCCTCAGCGAGCGCCTCGGCGTGCGCCGATCGCTCGGCGGCGACCACGGTGAGCGCGGCCACCGCGGATCCGCGGGCGGCGGCGGCCGCATCGGTGGCCAGCTCGCTGTCGGCCCGGGCGTGATCCAGCGCTGTCGTCAGATCGTCGAGATCGGGTGGCGGTGCCGGCGTAGCGCCGCAGCCTGTCGATGTCGCCGCCGTCGCGCCGAGAATCGCCAGTGCTGCAGCTCCGCCGAGCACGCGTCGACGACTGACGGTAGGCGGGCTGCTGTGCACGAGCAACATCCTGCCATTCCCGCAGCGCTGCCCGCGGCGACCGAGTTCGATGTCGGCTGCCGGGGTGCCCGATTTTCGTCATTTGACCTACTGAGGCTGGCGTATCGTGGGCTTGCGGGTCTCGAGGACCGTGTCCGGACAATTCAAGACGAGGAGCTCACTGTGGCGGAGCGGTCTAGGGGATTACCGTCGCAACGACAGGTGACTGAGCTGCTCGACGGCGAGTTCTTGCGCGCCGGATTCGACATCGAGGATGTCTTGATCGACGCTTCGGCGTCTCCGCCCAAGATCACGGTGGTCGCCGACGGTGACGACGGACTGGACCTCGACTCAGTCGCGCAGTTGGCCCGGTTGGCCTCAGAGTTGCTCGACGGCATCGACACTAGTGGCGGCCATGAAACTCCCGACGGTGCGACTCCGGCCTATGTCCTCGAGGTGACGTCCCCGGGGGTTGAGCGCCCGCTGACGACCGAGAAGCACTTCCGCCGGGCCCGGGGGCGCAAGGTGGAGATGACGTTATCCGACGGATCGGTGCTCACTGGCCGGTTGGGTCAGACGCAGGCGGGGGCGGTCGGGCTAGTGCGGCGTGAGGGTGCCCACCGCGGGTTCACTGTCCACGACATCGACCTCGAAAAAATCTCCAAAGCGGTTGTCCAGGTGGAGTTCTCACCGCCTAATCCTCAAGAGCTGGAATTGTCCGGCCAATCCGGGAAGGAGGCCTGAGCGTGAATATCGACATGGCGGCCCTGCATGCGATCGAGGTCGACAAGGGAATCACGGTCGAAGTCGTGGTCGAGACCATCAAGTCAGCACTACTGACTGCGTACAAACACACCGAAGGCCACGAGGCCGACGCGCACGTCGAGATCGACCGCAAGACCGGCGCCGTGAAGGTGATGGCGCGCGAGACTGATGCCGATGGCAACGTGGTACACGAATGGGACGACACCCCTGAGGGTTTCGGGCGCATCGCGGCCACCACCGCGCGTCAGGTCATCCTGCAGCGGCTTCGCGATGCCGAGAACGAAAAGAACTACGGCGAGTTCGCTGCCCGCGAGGGTGACATCGTCGCCGGTGTCATCCAGCGTGACGCCCGCGCCAACGCCCGCGGCCTCGTGGTCGTCCGGATGGGCAGCGAGACCAAGGGATCCGAGGGCGTCATCCCCTCCGCGGAGCAGGTGCCCGGCGAAAGCTACGAGCACGGGGACCGGTTGCGCTGCTACGTCGTCGGCGTCGCACGCGGCGCGCGAGAACCACTCATCACGTTGTCGCGCACGCATCCCAATCTAGTTCGCAAGCTGTTCTCGCTGGAAGTCCCCGAGATCGCCGATGGATCGGTCGACATCGTGGCGGTGGCCCGGGAGGCGGGCCATCGCTCCAAGATCGCTGTCACATCCCGCTTACCGGGGCTCAACGCCAAGGGTGCCTGCATCGGTCCGATGGGGCAGCGTGTCCGCAACGTAATGAGCGAACTGTCCGGCGAGAAAATCGACATCATCGACCACGACGAGGATCCCGCCCGGTTCGTGGCCAACGCGCTCTCACCGGCCAAAGTGGTCTCGGTGTCAGTGATCGACGCGGGATCTCGGTCGGCCCGGGTGGTCGTTCCGGACTTCCAGTTGTCGCTGGCAATCGGCAAGGAAGGGCAGAACGCTCGGCTCGCGGCCCGGCTGACCGGCTGGCGCATCGACATCCGCAGCGATGACGCTGCGGCTGACAAGCCCGATGCTGCGGCTGACAAGCCCGATGCTTAGGCCGATTTTCTTTTCCGCACCGCGGTGACGGTAGACTCAGCTGTGATCCAGCGCGAGACATCGGCTCGGACGCAGAGAAGCATGATCGAACCTTCGGGTGGACCAGTGCGGACCTGCATCGGATGCCGAAATCGAGAGTTGGCCGTCGAATTGCTTCGGGTTGTCGCTGACGACGGCGGAAATGGCCCTGGGAATGCCTCCAGAGCCGTGACCGTTGACTCAGCGAGAACGCTCCCGGGTCGGGGTGCATGGTTGCATCGCGATCCTGAGTGCCTCCAAGCCGCAATTCGCCGGCGGGCATTTGGCCGAGCGTTGCGGATCACCGGTAGCCCGGACATCACCGCGGTGGAAGAGTGTTTCACCCGGCAACAGAACAGGTAGCGAAGAACATGAGCACACCGTGAAGTCTCGATGACCATGCGTTATAGCTAAACCGAGGCGCGGCGCCCACCACCGCTGTCGCCTCCCAGACAGGAGATGTAGTGGCAGGCAAGGCCCGCGTGCACGAGTTGGCAAAAGAGCTCGGTGTCACCAGCAAGGAAGTACTCGCCCGACTCAGTGATCAGGGCGAATTCGTCAAGTCCGCGTCGTCGACGGTAGAGGCGCCGGTCGCCCGCCGCCTTCGCGCGGCGTTCGGCGGACCAAAACCCGCAGTCGAGAAGGTCAAGAGCAGCGGCGACGGTGCGCCCGCAAAGCCCGCCGCGTCCGCGGCGCCTGCGGCGCCCGCGGCCCCCGAGGCCAGGCCGGCAGCACCCAAGCCGTCAGCTCCACCGGTAGCGCAGGAACCCGAACCGGCTCCCGCCCCGCCGTCCGCGCCTGTCTCGCCCGCACCGGTTGCACCTGCGGCCGCGGCGCCGCAGGCCCCGCAAGCGCCGTCCCCGACCCCCGGCCCACGTCCGGGTCCGATTCCAGGTGGCGCTCCCAAGCCCGCCGCGCGGACACCGCGTGTCGGCAATAACCCGTTCTCATCCCAGCAGCCGGTCGAGCGGCCGGCCCCGCGTCCACCAGCACAAAGCCCTCGGCCGGGTGCCGGACCGGGTGGTCCGCGCCCCGGCGGGGGTCCGCGCCCCGGCGCGACCCCAGGCAACATGCCGCCCCGGCCGCAGGGCGCGCGCCCAGCGCGCGCCGGCGGCGGCCGGCGACTCTCGCCACGCGAATCCACGGCCGACGACACAACACCTCGCCATCCCTCCGCCTTTCTTCCTTTCATACCCGCGCCCGCGTGGCGGCAAACGTTGTGGAAGGCGCGCAGGCGCGCGTCGCGCGCCGACCGCGCGAGCAG
>ERZ888423.1011-NODE-1011-length-26530-cov-21.246723_pt1 | contig 26530 bp, 23 predicted proteins | sample MGYA00520523_ERZ888423 | MGnify/ENA primary metagenome ERZ888423 (study PRJEB32303, sample SAMEA104408611) | aquatic metagenome | biome: Brackish water; feature: Pelagic; material: water | place: Baltic Sea | collected 2014-06-08T10:24:00 | depth 30,27 m ...
TGCCGTGGTTGACGATTCCATGACGCCCATTGAGGGGGGTCATGATGAGGTCGCCCGGGACGACTTGAAATTCCTCGCCGTTGTACTTCATCATTCCTGTGCCGGAAACTATGAAGTAAATTTCCTCGGTTCTCGAGTGCACATGCTCCCCGACGGCGGCACCCGGCTCCAGGACATTGTGTTCGAACGAGTCCCACGCGGCGTGCAACATCAGGCCGGTCACGAAGCGTTTCCAGTGCATTAGCCCAGAGCCGCCGTGCACTCCAATGACCTGTGACGCAGAACCTGTATTCGAAACGATGATCGGGTTTGGCACGTCTACCCCCTGTGGTGTTCTGTGTAGGCTAACGATACTATGGATTTTGAGGCAAATCTAGAAACTTAGCCATTTTTGTGTTGTCAAAGTTGACAGAGAGCGAGGGTTAACATGCGTGTCAAGCAAAAAGTGTCCATCATCACCGGAGGCGCTCGCGGAATAGGGCGAGCGGCCGTGGAGTTATTCGCTTCCGAGGGAGCCATCGTCTACGCGGTTGATCTCAGTTTTGAGGAGCCATTCGAGTCGGAGTCTGTTCGCAGCGTTCATATGGATGTCACGTCACCCGAGCAGTGGGATGGTCTCGTGGCGAATGTGCTGAGCGAACAACAACGCATTGACATTCTCTTCAATAACGCTGGCGCGGTCGGTTCCTACGACGGAATCGCAGATATCAGCTTCGACGATTGGCACCGAATAATCGATTTGAATCTCAACGGGGTCTTCTACGGCACGAAAGCTGTTCTTCCCGCGATGCGCGAGGCAGGTTATGGCGCCATGGTTCACACCTCCTCAATGTGGGGCTATGTGGGCGCGAGCGGAGTGGCTGCGTACACCGCCTCAAAGGCCGCCGTGAGGTCACTGAGTAAGAACGTCGCACTCACGTACGCGGCCGAGGGAATTCGTTCCAATTCCATCCATCCGGGGATTATCGGGACCCCGATGGTCATGGCGCAGGACAAGAGTCTCACCCAAGAGCTGATCGACAAAACCCCGGTTGGCCGGCTGGGAACCCCCCTCGAGGTCGCGCAGGGCGCCCTTTTCTTGGCATCTGATGACGCCTCTTACATCACGGGGACAGAACTTGTGATTGACGGGGGTTCGACCGCTCAGTAACGCTATGCCGTGGTTGGGGTCTCCGGCGCGCTCCTCGCAACTTCGGCCAGCGCTGCCCAGTCGAGATCCGCGAGTTCCGGGCGGGACAGCGCTGCTTCAAAAACGCTGGCTAGTGCATCTGATGTGGCTAAGGAATTCCCTTGCGACGACGCAATGCCGGTGGCAAGCGTGAGGTCCTTGAGACCAAGTTCAAGAGAGAAACCCTGAGGCAGGTAAGAAGACTGGGCAATCATTCGGCCGTACCCCGAGTACACCACTCCTCCAAATAAGGTGTTCGTTAGCAAGTCCACGAAGCCCTCAGCGTCAATCCCGGCTCCTTCCACCAGCGTTACTGATTCCGCAATCGCTTGGATGGCGTGAATAATGTTGAGATTGACCGCGACTTTGGCGATATTCGCTTGAGAAGGGTTAGTGCCAAGTGGCCAGGTTTTCTTGCCCATGAGATCGAAGAAAGGCTGCGCTCCCGCGGCAGCCGCCTCATCCCCAGCAACCAGAATATTCAGCTCGCCGGCGGCGGCAACCGCTGGGCGGCCGAGGACCGGGCTTGATACGTAACTCGCGCCTGCCGCGGTAAAAATCCCGTGCAGCATGGTTCCACACTCGGGTGAAACTGACGCCATGTTCGCGTGGAAGCCGTCTCGCGCGGCTGTCGCAGCAGTGGGTGTCAGCACCGCCTTGGCCGCGGCGTCGTTTGCCAACATAGAAAAAGATTTGCCGGTAGCCAGGGCCTCATCCGGGCTTTTCGCCTCGATGGCTCCTTCCGAGACTAGGGTGCTTATTGCTGCGGGAGATCGGTTCCACACCACCACGGTGTGCCCGCCGCTCATAAGTCGGCGGGCCATAGCAAGCCCCATCGTGCCGAGCCCGAGGAAACCGATCTCCGCCATTGAACTAGCCCTTCCAGATGGTCTTCATATTGGTGAACTCCCGGATACCAGGTGCTCCCAATTCGCGACCGAATCCTGAATCTTTCACACCGCCGAAGGCGAGTTCAGGGTAGGAGATCGTCATCCCGTTGACAAACACCGCTCCGGCGTCCAGTTTTTCGGTGAAGTAGTTCTGCTCTTCGGCATCCGTGCTCCAAATCGCAGAACTCAAGCCGAAAGTGGTCTGGTTAGCAATCGTGATGGCCTCGTCGCGGTCTTTCACACGGTAAATGCTGGCCAAAGGCCCAAAAGCTTCCTCCATGGTGATCCGCATGTCCGGCGTGATGTCTGCGATAACCGTCGGGGGATAGAAGTACCCAGGTCCCTCGGGAAGCTCTCCCCCCACCAGCACGCTGGCTCCTTTAGCCTTTGCATCCTCAACAAGCTCGGAGATGTCACGCTGGCCATTCTTTGTGGCGAGAGGGCCCACCTGAGTTGCGGGATCCATCGGATCACCCATCACGAGGGCCTGCATGCCTTGAACAAAGCTGGCCACCCACTCGTCATAAATATCGGCGTGGATCAAAAAGCGCTTCCCGGCGATGCACGACTGCCCATTGTTGTTGATTCGGGCGGTGATGGCGACGGCGGCGGATTGGGCAATGTCGGCCGAGGGCATCACGATAAATGCGTCAGATCCACCCAATTCCATGACTGATTTCTTGATTTGACGACCCGCGCGCTCGGCTACTGCGCGACCTGCAGGTTCGGACCCGGTGAGGGTGACGGCTTTGACGCGCCAGTCATCGATTACGCTGTTTACCAAACCCGCCCCGATCATCAGCGTTCCAAAAGACCCCTCGGGGAAGCCGCCGCGAGTGAACAGGGTGTGAAGGTAAAGGGCCGATTCGGGGACGTTGGAGGCGTGCTTCAGAACACCTGTGTTCCCTGCCATTAACGCGGGTGCCGCAAAGCGCATGACCTGCCACAGTGGGTAGTTCCAGGGCATTACCGCGAGAATCACTCCCAGTGGCTGGTACATCGCATAGGCAGCGCTCGCGTTGACGCTGCTCGGGTCGGTCAGGGGCTCGTCAGCAAGGAATTCGGCAGCTTTTTCTGCATAAAAGCGCATGTTCTTGACGCATTTGTGAACCTCAGCTTCTGCCTGAGCGATGGGCTTGCCCATCTCGCGCACCAGCATCGGCGCGAGTGTGGCAACGTCAGATTCCATGAGGTCCGCAGAGGCCCGCATCCATGTTCCACGCTGTTCGTAGCTTTCCTGACGGAGCTGTTCGTGAGCCTTCTGAGCGAGGGCAATCTTTACACCCACCATCTCTGCGGTGTCTTCCTCAAAGGTTTTTTCGACTACTCCGGTGGTGGGATTAGTGACGGCCATGCTCATGCGGTGGTTTCCTTACTATTGGGGGCTTGTTCAAACAATTCGGGGTGACGCTCGAGATGCAACCGTGTCCTCCTGATATGGAGGGCCAAAATCTGCTCGGCGAGGGTTATGTCCCCGTCGTGGAGTGCGGTCACCAACATGTGGTGCTCATCATGAAAGATGCGTCGGTTGCGATCTCCCACGAGTTGAGTGTACGCGCGTCGGTAGGGCTGGGTGGTGTTCCACAGCCTGGTCACGAGAGGCCCTAAAACATGCGTTTTCGCATGCTCGTAGCCACTGAGATGGAATTGGCGGTCTAGGTCAAGGAACTCTTCCACGCCCTGGGATCTCGACATGTGGTGGGCGAGGGAATCCAGTCGAGCCAGTTTTTCTTGGGTGAGATGCTCCGCCGAAAACCGGAGGAGGAGAGGCTCAATACGCTCGCGGGTTTGATACACCTCCGAGCATTCCGCCAATGTCAGGCTTGCCACCCATGCTCCGGTATTGGCCACGAGCCGCACGAGACCGTCAGATTCGAGTTGGCGAAGGGCTTCGCGGACAGGAATACGGGAACCGCCATAACGCGCGGAGAGGTCTTCTTGGACAATTCGGTCACCGGGGGAGAGTTCTCCGCCAAGAATGCTCTCGCGCAGGGAGTCGGCAATACGTTGCGCTGCGTTGCCATCTCGCGACGATTCCGTCATGGTCATTGCGTTATTCTCCAGGTTTCATCGGGTGCCACAGCCGCACGTCCGAGTCTGATTCATATGCTTTACCCTCCGGGAAGCTAACCAGCTCGCACTGCATGCCCCACGGGGTCAAGAAGTACAGCCACCGCTGGCCCAAACTGGCGTTTTGAGAATGGACGATCTCTCCCATTGTTTCGATCCCCTCGTCCTTCAAGTATTGGACAGCGGCATCGAGGTCCTCAACATAAAAAGCGAGGTGGTGCCCACCAATATCGGAGTTGGAGGGTGGGGTTGTCACCTGGTCCGGTGCTTCCCACTGGAAGATTTCAAAATTCGGGCCTGTTTTGCAGCGGAAGAAGCGCAGCTCTCGCATGACGGCGCGCGGGTGCACATGCAACTGTTCCGCCAGCCAGTTGTCATCCCGCACAAAGGGCCCCAGGCTGTAAACCTTTTCGCAGCCAATCACATCGACAAAGAACCGTTCTGCCTCGTCGAGGTTGGGAACGGTGAATCCGATGTGTTCTGTTCCGCGAAGCCCGGGCAGCGCCATAGGTGACTCCTTCGGTTGACGTGTTGCATACAGTATGTCGGTTATATCCCGGATATTCCACCCGAAAAGGCACCATTGGGGTGACATTGGATACAATTTGGGGTATTGTCGTCCTGTACACGGGATGCCTGAGTGCATAAGCCCTCAACGAAGAGAAGAGAACCCATCGTGGCTACACATACGCCGCTTGAGCCGGCCCAGCCGTGGATTCAGGTCCAAGCCACCCAGGAAGACTGGGAAAGCGCTGATCCCGCATTGCTTGGCACCATGCTCGGTCAACTGCACCTGATTCGCGCCTTTGAAGAAACAGTGCTTGAGCTTGCCGGCGAGGGCCTTGTTCACGGGCCTGCACATTCTTCCATCGGACAGGAAGGCGGCGCTGTCGGCTCCGCAGTGGGCCTGCGTTCGAGCGACGCCGTCAATGGATCCCATCGCGGTCATCACCAATTCCTTGCAAAGGCGCTCGGATATGTTGCCCCGGACGGTCTCGACCTTCAGCAACTCGTCACCCCAGACATTTCCACCGTGTTGGACAAAACCCTCGCCGAAATTCTTGGCCTCGCCCGAGGATTCTGTAAAGGTCGCGGGGGTTCGATGCACCTGCAGTGGCATGATGCGGGAGCGCTGGGCACCAACGCGATCGTCGGTGGGGGAGTTCCGCTCGCAGCGGGAAATGCTTTTGCCCAAAAGCGAGCGGGAACGAGCGACCTCACCGTTACCTATTTCGGTGATGGCGCCGTGAACATTGGCTCTGTTCTCGAGAGCATGAACCTCACCTCAGCGTGGGATATTCCTCTCATTTTCTTCATCGAAAACAATCTTTACGCAGTCTCCACCACTGTCGAGGAAGCCACCGGTGAGTCACGACTCTCTGGCCGCGGTGTCGGTTTTGCGATCCCGTCGTTCCGGGTTGATGGTATGGACCCGCTCTCGGTGTATTTGACGATGCAAAAAGCAGAGGAATATGTCCGCGCGGGAAACGGTCCTGCCGTCATCGAAGCCGAGGTTTACCGGTTCTTCCACCAAAATGGCGCCTTTCCCGGCAGCGCGTTTGGTTACCGTTCGAAAGAGGAAGAAGAATCATGGCGCGCCCGTGACCCGCTCACCATGATGGCTGACCAGATGAAGTCTTTGGGCCTCATCAACGACGAGATTGTTGCCTCCGTGCACCAACAAGCCCAGGAGGCGATGTCCGCGGTGGCAGCCACGCTGGTCGAGCAGGATCCCGATGGCAAACCGGGGGTGCGCCGCATCCGTCCCGACCTGTGGCCTGAGCCAAGTTTCGTGGACGTGGGCGTTCGCGGCGACCTCAGCGAACTTTCCGGCGCTCGCACTCAAGAGCGCAGTGACTACACCGGAGAGCTCATCGAGGTTCGTTTTGTCGATGCAGTCGCGGATGTTATGGATCGGAATATGTCAGCGGATGACCGCATTCTTGTCCTCGGTGAAGACATCCACCGTCTCAAAGGGGGAACAAACGGTGCGACCAAAGGCCTGGCAGAGAAATTCCCCGACCGAATCCTCGGCACTCCCATCTCTGAGAACGCTTTCACGGGTCTTGGTGGCGGCCTCGCGTTGGATGGCCGCTACCGACCAGTGGTCGAGTTTATGTATCCCGACTTTATGTGGGTCGCGGCGGACCAAGTGTTCAACCAGATTGGAAAAGCCCGACACATGTTCGGTGGGGAATCCGCCGTGCCGCTGGTGCTCCGGACGAAAGTGGCGATGGGAAGCGGATACGGTTCCCAGCACTTGATGGATCCTGCGGGAATCTTTGCGACAGCACCGGGTTGGCGGATTATGGCCGCCTCGAACCCGTATGACTATGTCGGCATGATGAATGCGGCGCTGGCCTGTGATGATCCGGTGGTGATGATCGAGCACGTCGATCTGTATATGACCAAAGGCGAGATCCCCGCCGAGGGTTTGGACTACCAGATTCCCTACGGCAAAGCCTCACTTGTGCGTGAAGGCTCCGAAATGACCGTGCTCACCTACATGTCGATGGTGAATCACACCCGCGAAGCGTTGGAGTCCACAGGAATTGACGCGGATCTCGTCGACCTACGATTTCTCGATCGAGCAAGCCTTGATTGGGACACCGTGGGCGAAAGTATCCGGAAAACAAACAACGTACTCATCGTCGAGCAGGGCGCGGTGGGCACCTCCTACGGCGGATGGTTGGCGGATGAAATTCAACGCCGATTCTTTGATTACCTCGACCAACCCGTCCAGCGGGTGACCGGGTCCGAAGCGTCTCCGAGTATCTCCAAAGTCTTAGAGCGCGCCGCAATCGCGCAAACCGCAGAAGTCGAAGCGGGTCTGCGTCGTGTGATTGCTGCGAAAGGGGCCCGCTGATGGCGAGTGTCGTGAGAATGCCGGAAGTTCTCGCCGGCGCAACAGAGGCTGTGTTGTCCACCTGGTCTGTTGCCGAGGGCGCCGAAGTCGCGGTCGGTGATGTCCTTGCTGAGATTGAAACGGAAAAAGCCACTGTCGAGTACCAGGCAGAGGAAGCCGGGACTCTCGCTCGTTTTCTGATTAAGCCTGGCGATTCAGCAGATGTGGGCACCCCGATTGCTATTTTCACTGCCCCTGGCGACGGTGACGCGGAAATTAGTCGAGCGCTTGCTAACGCCGGAGTGAACAGCGCCGCCGGAGAAGCAGCCCCCGCCCCCGTCGCGGTGACTCCTTCTCCCTCCATAGCTGAGCCCCCCGTGAGCCTGGTTGTCGACGAACAGCCGGCCCCGACCCCTTCAGCCAGCCGGCTGTTCGCCAGCCCCCTGGTCAGGCGCCTGGCTCGCGAAGCTGGAATTGATCTCACTACCATTCAGGGCACTGGTCCTGGCGGTCGCATTGTTCGTAAGGATTTTGAGGCCCACCGAGCAAGCTCTTTGGTGTCTCCCGCAGCGCCGCAGAACCTTTCAGGGTATGTGGAAGTCCCCCACACGGGGATGCGCAAAGCGATTGCTCGACGCTTGAGCGAGTCAAAATCGACCGTTCCGCATTTCTACCTCAGCGCTGACTGTCGGGTAGACCGCCTCGTGCAGGTGCGCTCCGAGGTGAATGCCGCTAAAGGCGTGAAGTATTCCTTGAATGATTGGGTTGTGAAAGCAGTTGCGATGGCGCTCATGGAAGTTCCCGACGCCAACGTCATCTGGGGTGACACAGCGATGCGCCGTTTCGATTCCGCCGACATTTCAGTGGCTGTCGCTACTGAGGGTGGTTTGTTCACTCCGGTCATTCGCGGCGTCGAAAGTATGTCACTGGGGGCGGTAAATACGGCGATTGCTGAGGCAGCCGGTCGCGCTCGTTCGGGCACGATCAAGCAGGAAGAGATTGAGGGCGGTAGTTTCGCCGTGACCAACCTTGGAATGTATGGAACGACGGAGTTTGCCGCGATAATCAACCCACCACAGTGGGGGATTCTTGCGGTGGGGGCTGCCACTCAGCGACCTGTTGTGGAAAATGGCTCCTTGGCGGTGGGTTCGGTGATGACGGTGACGTTGTCAGCAGACCATCGGGCGGTGGATGGCGCACTAGCAGCACAGTGGTTGGCTGCTTTCCAACGTCACATCGAGAACCCCGTGGGGCTCTTGTTGTAGGAACCTCCGTGGTGTGGTCTCGCAGACAACACCACGGAGCGAAAGTGTAATGTAGGAGTTGACATTCACGAACGAGGACGTTTGTTGGTAGCCGTCCCCGGTGTAGAAGTCAGCACATCGAATCGAAGGGACGGGCAAGGACATGGATACACAGCGTTTAGCAGGCAGAAAAGCTCTCATCACCGGTGGAGCCCAAGGAATGGGTGCCGCGATTGCCGTGCACTGGGCCGCCCAGGGCGCAGCGGTGTGCGTAGCGGATCTCAATGAAGACGGAGTTGCCCAGGTGGCAGCTGACATTCGGGCCGCAGGTGGACAAGCTACTCACTTCAAGCTTGATGTGACCAGCGAAGAACAGGCGATTGCCGCCGTCGCACATGTCGTTAACGAATTTGGTGAAATAAACCTGTTGCTGAACAATGCAGGGGTAAACAAGCCGACGATCTTCCCTGACACCCCCAAGGAAAATTACGACTTCATCATGGGCGTGAACGCCTGGGGTGCCTTCAATGTCATGAAGCAGGTGTCCAAGCAGATGATTGCCCAAGGGCTGAGCGCGGATTTCCCCGGGAAGATCATCAATGTGGGGTCCATTCTCTCCCGAGAAGCTTTTCTTGATGTGATTCCTTACTCGATGTCCAAGCACGCGGTGCTGGGTCTCATTAAGGGTGGCGCCAAGGCTTTGGTGGGAAACAACATCACGGTCAACGGCTACGGGCCAGGGGTCGTTCGCACGGAATTGTGGGAGCAACTGGATAAAGACTTGGTGGAAATCGGGATGTTTGAGAAGCAGGGTCAGTCCATGGATTCCCTCGCCGCGAACATGATTCTGATGAAGCGTTACTCCTACCCCGAAGACGTTGTCGGCACCGCGTCTTTCCTCGCCAGTGCGGAAAGTGATTACATGACAGGGCAGCTGCTCATGATTGATGGCGGAATGGTTTTGCACTAAAAAAGATTAGGTCGGGGGCGGCATGGGGAATCCCGTGTCGCCCCGACCCTAATCAGAATGAGCAAGGGCCCGTGCCGTGGTCTCGTCAATGATGAGGTCCGTGATGACCCTGGCCTCGATGGCCCCTCGCAATGCTTCCAGCCTCTTTTCTCCGCTGATTACACAGATTCGACGAGGAATCGCTCTCATCACGTCTAGACCGGGTCCGCTAGAGCGCTTGTTTGCGTCGATATCCTTCCAGGTGCCATCGGCCCGGTAAAAAACGGTCGCGACGTCGCCAACAATTCCCTCGTCACGAAGCGTGGCAATCTCAGGAGCACTGAGGTATCCACCGGCGTAGACCTGGCTGGGAACCTCCGCATCGGTGGTCCCCAGGCCAAAGAGGGCAACGTCGGAGCGTTTTTGCAGCTCGAGAATTCTCTGTGTGCTTCGTTCTTCCCAAAGGAACGATTTGGCTCGGGGGTCATCGAAAAATGCTGGAGCAGGGAAATGCTGAATCTGGGCTGAAAAAGCCTCTCCGAACCGCCTCAAGATTTCACCGGAGTAGTCCACACCACTGGTCTGGTCGTTTCCCGCTCCGTTGAGCTGAACGATTTGGCTGTTCGAGGTTATTTTGCGGGGCAGATGACGGCTGACCGCGCTGATTGTGGAACCCCAGGCAATTCCCATGGTCATGCTGGAGGAGAAAAACTGACTGAGCATTCGTGCGGCGCTGACTGCTACCCGCTCCAACCTGTCGACAGGTGCCATTCCCTCAGGCACGGGAACGAGGTGGGCTGAGACCGAAAACCGATCCCAAATTTCCTCTTCGATTCTTCGTGGTCCATCCGCGGGTGAGTTGATGTGAATGTCGACGATTCCCATGTTCCTAGCCAGGTCTAGCAGGCGAGAAACTGAGGATCTGCTCACGTTTAGCTCGTCACCAATTGCGTCCATTGTGAGGTCTTGCAAGTAGTAGAGCTGCGCTGCCCGGAGGGCTTCGCGCATTCGCATGTCGTCCTGTCGTCGCGCTCCCATGGAAACAGTCTTGCACGTTTGTGCAGACACGCTGGGAAATTGTTCACTCGGCGCTGTAGGTGTGTAGTTTCAAATCACGCGAGGTAGCGAGAAGGAGGTCTTTTCCATTGGCTAAGCCCCGGTTCTCGAGCCTTCGCGCCCTTCAATCCGACCCTCAGGCTGATGTTCTCATCATCGGCGGTGGGATTAACGGCATTTCAACCTTCAGAGAACTGGCCCTGCAAGGGGTGAGAGTTGTGCTCGTTGAAAAGAACGATTTCTGCTCCGGCGCTTCCGCCGCGTCCTCGCATATGATCCATGGCGGTATCAGGTATCTCGAGAATGGCGAGATTCGGCTCGTGAGGGAATCTTTGCTTGAGCGCAATCGCCTACTTGCCACTGCTCCTCACTTCGTCAAGCCGCTGAAGACAACAATGCCGATTTTTTCCCTCTTTTCCGGGGTCTTCGCGGCGCCTCTTCGGTTGTTTTTTCACCGTGGAGGGAAGCCGCAAGAGCGGGGGGCGCTACTGATCAAAATCGGCCTGCTGCTGTATGACACTTTTGGTCGCAACGGCGGGACAATGCCCCGGCACCAGTTTTTCGGTCGGAAAAAGACGCTCGAAACGCTTCCCTTCATGAACAAAAATGTGAAGTATTCGGCACACTATTTTGATGCTGCTATCGAGAATCCTGAGCGGCTAGGGCTCGATCTCGTTACCGATGCCCTCGCCATGGGCGGGCACGCGCGGGCCATCAACTACGTGGAAGCTGTTTCTTTCACAGTGGGAAAAGTGGTTCTGAGAGACACGGTGTCCGGTGACACCTTTCGCTTCGAAGCGCCAGTTGTCATCAATGCTTCGGGTCCGTGGACGGACATCACCAACGAAGGATTAGGGCTGAAGAGTTCCTATCTCGGGGGGACCAAAGGTTCCCACATTGTCCTCGATAATGCCGAGTTGCTCGAAGCCTGTGATGGGCGCGAAATTTTCTTCGAAAATAGCGATGGGCGCATTGTGCTGATGTATCCCATCCTGGGACGTGTGCTCCTGGGTACAACAGATATCCCGATTGATGACCCCAACGATGCTGTCTGCACGGAAGAAGAGGTTGATTACTTCTTCGATTTAGCGTCCCATGTTTTTCCGACGATCTCTCTGGATCGGAGCCAGATTGTTTTTCGTTATTCTGGTGTTCGGCCACTCCCAGTCGCAGGTGACTTATCGCCGGGAGTGGTGTCACGCGATTATCGAATTGTCCAGGACACGATCGAGGGCGGGCAAAAGATCCTCAGCCTCATCGGGGGTAAATGGACCACCTTCCGGGCGCTTGGTGAACATCTCGCCGATGAAGCTCTCGCTTTACTCCGGGTCTCGCGACACCAGTCGACAATCGGTCTTGCCATCGGTGGGGGCAAGGGGTTCCCCGTTACAGCGGCCGAACGAGCCCAGTGGGTGCAAGATAACAAAGGGTCACTCAGCGCAGAGCGGGCGGATCAATTACTCACCCGTTATGGGACTGTTGCCCTCTCCGTTATGGAAGATATTGCTCAGTTCGGCGACAAGCCCCTGACCCACACCCCCCACTATTCCGTGGGAGAAATCATGTCTTTGGCGCTTCGGGAGCACGTTGTCAGCCTTTCCGATCTCATTTTTCGAAGGACTCTTCTTGGTTTCGTCGGAGAGATTTCCCTTCAGAGTGTGTCGGAAATGGGGAGTGTGATCAGCCCAATCCTCGAATGGTCCGAGGAGGAGCTCGCACAACAAGTTTCCCTAGTCCCTGTGGAAAGGCCGCAGAGATGAGTGTTGCGCTAAGAGGAATCAGCTTCTAAATCGGGATTTTCGAACAGGGGTTGACCCCAATGATCGAAACGGGGGAGCCGAGCCAGGCAGATTTTTTCGCCCCCGCAGACGCGGCACTCGAGCCGTCCCACGGTGAGCTGGCTCAGAATCTTGAGCCGGAGGTCCAGCCCGGGTGTCAGTGGCATCACATAATCTGAGGGCAAGGAAAGGAATATCAGTGAACACATGGGTTGTCACCCTTGAGGGGGGAACGCCAATTGGCGTGGACCAAGGCACGCTCTCCCAGATGGCCCTAGATCGACAAATCACCCCCGATAGTGTGGTGACAGACGAGGAATCACAGACCGAGTATCGGGCGGGCAGTATCCCAGGGATTTTCTCTCCTAAAAGCTGGGTGGTTGCTTTCGTCCTTTCTGTCCTCTTGGGTTATCTGGGGATTGACCGTTTCTACACTGGCCGAGTGGGTTTGGGGATTCTGAAGCTTCTCACTGCAGGTGGCGGTTCGATTTGGTGGATTATTGATGCCATTCTTTTCGGAACCCGGAGCGGTCGGGATCGCCAAGGTCGAAGAATTGCTTAAGCCCTGGGGATAACGCGGTTTTTCACCAACGCCAGGCGATACCCTGGAAATATATGGCGACCCCCACTGATCCGATAGACCGCATCCTCGCGACGGATTCCTCTGAGCCTGCTCCCCTCAGCGTATTCAGTGGTCCCACCCAAGTCCTCGCCAGTCCCTTGGCCTCCCCGACCAGGGGGGACCTGGACCGTGAAGAACGTCAAGGCCTTCGCCGAGTCGTCGGGCTTTCCACGGAACTCGAAGACGTCACCGAGGTTGAATACCGCGAGCTTCGACTCGAAAAGGTGGTGTTGATCGGTGTGTATGACCGAAGCAGCGCTCGGGAGGCAGAGAATTCGTTGAAAGAACTTGCTGCGCTGTGTGAAACTGCCGGAGCGCAAGTGCTCGATGGGGTCATTCAGCGCCTGCCCCACCCTGATGCCTCCACGTATCTTGGCAAAGGCAAAGCACAAGAGGTGAAAGACATCGTGTGGGAGTTGGGCGCTGACACCGTGGTCGCAGACTCCGAACTAGCACCCTCTCAACGGCGCGCTCTGGAGGATGTGCTGAAGGTTAAGGTCATTGACCGCACAGCAGTGATCCTCGATATTTTCTCTCAACACGCCAAAACTCGAGAGGGTAAAGCCCAAGTGGAGCTAGCCCAGTTGCAGTACCTACTCCCTCGGCTTCGAGGGTGGGGTGAATCTATGAGCCGTCAGGCTGGAGGCCAGGTCGGTGGCGCTGGAGCGGGGATGGGTAGCCGCGGGCCGGGTGAAACAAAGATTGAGCTTGACCGACGACGAATCAACACCCGCATGGCCAAACTGCGGACCCAAATCAAAGGTTTTGGGCCTTCGCGCGAAACAAAACGCGCTAATCGGCGCCGGACGGGCATCCCCAACGTGGCGATCACCGGCTATACCAATGCGGGTAAGTCGTCTCTTCTGAACCGGTTGACCAATGCTGGCGTCCTGGTTGAAGACGCATTGTTCGCCACCCTTGACGCGACAGTCAGAAAGAGCACGACTCCCTCAGGTCGTGCGATGACTCTGACAGACACGGTGGGTTTCGTGCGAAACCTTCCCCACGAGCTCGTGGAAGCGTTCCGGTCAACCTTGGAAGAGGTCGGTAGTGCTGACGTGATTGTTCACGTGGTGGATGCCAGCCACCCTGATCCGGGTGCACAGCTCGCTACCGTGCGGGCGGTTATCTCTGAGGTCGGCGCGAGTGACATCCCTGAGATTGTGGTCTTTAACAAGGTAGACATCGTGGATTCGGGGATGGTTCTGCAACTCCGAGGTGTGGAATCAGACGCCCTGTTTGTCTCCGCGTATACCGGCGAGGGAATTGAGGCCCTTCTGGCGCGGATAGATGAGGTGTTACCCAAGCCCTCCACCAAACTCAGCGTTACGATTCCCTTTGATCGGGGGGAATTGGTGGCAAGGCTCCATAACGAAGCAATTATCGAGTCAACGCACTACGACGAAACGGGTACATCGCTTGAGGTTGTGGTGGATGACCAGCTGGCTGCCACCCTGGAAGAGTTCGTCGTTCGTTCCTAGATTTGCTCGCCGGCAAGAAGCGCGCTACCAATAATTCCCGCGTTATTCAGGAAACGGGCCGGTATCAGTGGTGTGCGGGCGTCCACGAGGGGGAAAAACTCTTCGTGGCTTGCCGAAATTCCGCCGCCGATGACGAACAATTCGGGGGAAAACAGATCCTCCACATGGCGATAGAACTTAGTGAGTCTCTGTGACCACGCTTCGAAGCTCAGATTTTCTCGTTCCTTAGCCGAGTTGCTGGCGCTTCGCTCTGCCCACTGTCCCTCCATCTCCAGAAGCCCAAGCTCGGAGTTGGGAACCAGCACACCATCCATCAGGAAGGCGCTGCCGATTCCGGTGCCCAGTGTCGTCAGGATGACAAGCCCTGCGACACCGTTAGCTGCGCCCAATCGGGCTTCGGCAACGCCTGCTGCGTCCGCATCGTTGACCATCTGAATCGGCTGGCCAAGGGCCTTCGTGAGTTCCTCGTTCGCAGGAAAATCAATCCAGTCGTTGGAGACGTTGCTGGCCGAGCGAGTCCGCCCGTGGGTCACGACAGCGGGAAAGCACACCCCGATGGATTCGCCACCGGTAGGGGTGAGGCGGTTCACGATGGTCTCGACCACGTTGAACACATCGGCGGGGTGGGCGCCCGCGGGTGTGGGGATCTTGATGCGATCAGAGAGCAGTGCACCAGTGGCTAGATCAACTCTGGCGCCTTTGATTCCGGTGCCACCGATATCAATTCCGATCGCTTGGTTCATGGCAGAGTCAAGATTTCTGCTCCGGTTTCGGTCACCACGAGAGTGTGTTCAAACTGGGCGGAAAGTAACTTGTCCTTCGTGGTGACGGTCCAGCCGTCCTCCCAGATATCCCAGGCAATGGTGCCGAGGGTGAGCATGGGTTCAATCGTGAACACCATTCCAGGCTCCATGCGCTGGTCATACAGGGGAGCTGCGTCGTAGTGGGGGATGATCAGGCCGGAATGAAAAGAAGACCCCACACCGTGTCCGGTGAAGTCGCGGACCACTCCGTATCCAAAGCGCGAGGCGTAGGCCTCGATAGCGCGCCCAATCACGTTAATCTGACGCCCCGGAGCAACCGCTTTAATTGCGCGTCGCAGTGATTCTTCGGTTCGCTCCACCAGCAGGGTTGCCTCCTCGCTGGCCGTGCCAGCGATAAAAGTCTTGTTGAGGTCCCCGTGGAAGCCACCGATATAGGCAGTGATGTCGATATTCACGATGTCGCCTTCTTCCACGACCGTGTCATCAGGGATGCCGTGGCAAATGACTTCATTCAGCGAGGTGCAACACGATTTCGGGTATCCGCGGTAACCCAGTGTTGACGGGTATGCACCGTGGCTGGTGACATAGTCGTGAGCGATTGCGTCCAGTTCATCGGTGGTCACACCGGGAACAACGGCGGCACCGGCGGCCTCGATAGCTCCGGCGGCAATTTTGCCCGCCCTACGGATGGCCTCAATCTCCTCTGGAGAGTAGACATCATCCCCCTCGTGGTCGCGGGGCGATTTCTTCCCCACGTATTCCGGTGCCACGATGGAGGCATCCAGTGGCCGCTGGGTTGAGAGAGTGCCGGGGATAAGAATTCCTGAAGAGTTTTTTGGCACGGTTAAGTCTAAACGGGAGACGAGTCATGGCAGACACAGCGAAGTGGTGGTACAACCACAAGACGGGCGAGGTTGAGCAAGGGCCCCAGTCGCTGGGGATGGAGCGTGATGGCCCCTTCGATTCCGCAGAGGAGGCCGCCAGGGCACCAGAAATAGCTCGAGAGCGCGCCAGGGCGTGGGAAGCGGAAGACGCCGGGGGAGAGGCTTAGCTCTCTTCGAAACCGTGTTCTGGCCCGGGGAACACACCTTCGGAGATGTCCTCGCGCCACTGACTCACTGCGTCGTGGAGCACCGTGCGCAGCGACGCGTATTGCTTGACAAACCGCGGGACACGCTCGGTGTTGAGTCCGGCGAGGTCTGACCACACCAAAATTTGGCCATCTGTGCCAGCCCCGGCACCGATCCCGATGGTGGGAATGGTCAACGCCTCACTCACCTGGCGGGCGATCGTGCTCGGCACCATCTCGATAACAACAGCAAAAGCCCCTGCATCTTGGACGGCCACAGCATCCTTCATAAGGGCTTCTGCGCCTGAGCCTCGGCCCTGCACAACGTGGCCGCCGAGGCCATGCTCGCTTTGGGGCGTGAAACCCACGTGACCCATGACCGGGATTCCTGCTTCGACAATCCGTGCGATGTGTTCCTGAGAGCGGACACCACCTTCAAGTTTGACGGCGTGAACACCCGCCTCTTTCATGAATCTAATCGCGCTGTGGAGGGCTTCATCCGGGCTTGCTTCATAGGAGCCAAAGGGTAAGTCAGCGACTACCAGCGCCCGGGTGGTGGCTTTGGCAACGCCTCTGGCCAAGGGGATAAGTTCGTCCACTGTCACGGGCACGGTGGTGTCGTAACCGAACACGACGTTGGCGGCAGAATCGCCGACAAGGAGAAAATCAACCCCCGCCTCGTCGAAGACACCCGCGGTGAGAAAGTCATAGCTGGTGAGCCCAGAAATCTTGATGCCCTGCTCTTTCGCCTGAGCAAAATGGCGAACACGGACTTTCTTGGGCGAGGGGGACATGAGGCGAGCTTACTCGGGGCTCTCAAAACTTGTCAGCTTGTTGGTGACAGGAAGCCGGCGGTCTCGACCAAAGGAGACGCTGGAGATGCGGGTACCGATGGCGCCTTGGCGGCGCTTCCATTCCGCCCGCGAGACAAGGCTGACGATGTCGTGAACCAGGGAAGGCTCAAAGCCTTGCTGAATGATCTGCGGAGCATCGAGGCCCTGGACGACCAGCAATTCGAGAATTTCATCGAGAATTTCGTAGTCCGGGAGACTGTCCTGGTCTTTCTGGTCGGGACGAAGCTCTGCGCTGGGTGGTTTATCTATCGAATTGGTGGGAATAGGTCCAATGAGGCCCAGCGTCAGAGCCTGGTTGTTGCGCCAGCGGGCGAGTTCCCACACCAGGGTCTTAGGCACGTCCTTGATGGGGGCAAAGCCTCCTACGGAGTCGCCATAGATAGTGGAATACCCCACGGAAAGCTCAGATTTGTTTCCGGTGGTGAGGACGAGGTGTCCTTCACCATTGGAGAGCGCCATCAGGAGCACGCCTCGAGCCCGAGCCTGAACATTTTCTGCTGCCAGTCCGGTCAGTCCTAACTGTGTGTCGAAGGGCTCGACAAGGCCTTTGATGCTTTCCACCCGGTAGGAGATTCCCAGGTTTGTTGCCAGTTGCGCAGCGTCATCCAGCGAGTGCTGGCTGGAGTGAATACTCGGCATTCCCACCCCAAAAACACGATCTGGCCCAAGTGCGTCGACGGAGATAGCCGCACATACGGCTGAGTCGATACCCCCCGAAAGCCCCAAGATAACGCTCGCAAAACCGTTCTTGTCGACGTAATCGCGAACCCCGGTTACCAGGGCTGCCCAGAGAATGTGGAGGTCGTCCTCTACTCGAGCGGGCGCGACAGCGAGGGGCTGCTCACCCGCTTGGCGGATGTCAGGGACCTCGTGGAGGACGGTGTCGGGCGGGAGAGAAGATGTTGTGTCCGAGGCGGGGAGGGAGAGCTCTGCAATGACAAGGTCTTCGCTAAACCAGGCGCCCGAGTGTGTTCTCGTGCCCTGGGGGGTGACGACCATGCTGTCGCCGTCAAACACCAGGTCGTCTTGACCACCGACAATATTTACGTAAGCGATGTGGGTGTCCATGGATTGAGCCCGACTAGCGACCAGTGGTTGGCGGACATCAGCCTTATCTCTCTCAAAAGGCGAAGCATTGGGCACGATCAAGAGACCGAGGGGGTAGGGCGTGAGTGTTGCTACAGGCCCATCCTCGCGCCACAGGTCCTCGCAGATAATCAGTCCGGCATCGATCCCTCCGAGGCGAAGAATCAGGCTCTCGGTGCCGGGAACAAAGGTGCGAAATTCATCAAACACGGCGTAGGTGGGCAAATGGTGTTTGGCATAGGTGGCGTGGACGTGTCCGCCAGCAAGAACGCTGGCGCAATTGGTTGCTCGAGCGGGAGAGTGGAGCGTGGTTGCTGCACTCGACACCGTGTGCGGGCCTGAAGGATGACCCACCACCACCGCCATGTCGCCCATCCCTTCGGCCTGGAGCGCCTCGGCGAGGCTTTTTAGGGATGCCTCGGAAATCTCGAGAAAATTGTCCCGCAACGCCAAGTCTTCAATGGGGTAACCCGTCAGGGAAAGTTCCCCCGTGAGCAAAAGCTGTGCCCCTTGGTCGTAGGCCTTTCGCGCCATAGTGAGAATGCCGTGCGCGTTCTTGTCCCGATCACCCACGGTGGGGTTAGTTTGGGCAAGAGCCAAGCGAAAACGGGGCATACCCAGTAGCCTAATGCCAGAGCTTTTTGCGCCGCCGTGCGCCCAATCCGGGGGATGTTATGGATAAACAACGCGACTTTGTTTTGCGCACCATTGAAGAGCGCGGTGTGAAATTTATCCGCCTATGGTTTACCGATGTCGTCGGCACGTTGAAGATGGTCGCGGTTGCACCTGCCGAAATCGAAGGCGCCTTTGCCGAAGGTCTCGGAATTGATGGATCCTCGATTGAGGGTTTTACCCGGGCGTTTGAGGCTGATGTCTTGGCTCACCCCGACCCCACGACGTTTCAGATTCTGCCCTGGCGGGGCGAGGTCGATCCCACTGCCCGGATGTTCTGTGACATCACCACCCCGGATGGTCAGCCGGCGGCCGTTGACCCACGCCACGTACTCAAGCGCCAGCTCGAAAAAGCAGCGGACTTGGGTTTCACCTTTTACACCCACCCTGAAATCGAGTTTTACCTGCTGAAATCAAGCTCCTATGGCCCCCAGGGACCAGAACCCGTGGATTCGGCGGGGTATTTCGACAACGTGCCCGGTGGTAGCGCCCACGACTTCCGTCGTCGGGCTGTGCGTATGTTGGAGGACCTCGGGATTTCTGTGGAATTCAGCCACCACGAGGCGGGTCCTGGGCAAAACGAGATTGACCTGCGCTACGCAGATGCGCTCACCACCGCAGACAACATCATGACCTTCCGCACCGTGGTGAAAGAGGTGGCTATCGAGCAGGGCGTGTACGCGACGTTTATGCCCAAACCGATGGCGAACCACCCGGGTTCAGGAATGCACACCCACCTGTCGCTGTTTGAGGGTGACACCAATGCCTTTTTTGACGCAGGAGGAAAGTACCAACTTTCCGCCATCGGGCGGTCCTTCGTCGCCGGAATTTTGAAGCACGCGCCTGAATTTACGGCTATTACTAACCAGTTTGTGAACTCGTATAAGCGGCTGTGGGGCGGGCACGAAGCACCCAGCTACGTCACCTGGGGCCACAACAACCGCTCGGCGTTGGTGCGGGTGCCGTTGTATAAGCCGAGTAAAGGCCAAAGTGCTCGGGTGGAATACCGCGGAATCGATTCCGCGGCAAACCCGTATCTCGCTTACTCTGTGTTGTTGGCGGCCGGGTTAAAGGGAATTCAGGACAACTACGAGCTACCCGCGGAAGCAGAAGACACGGTGTGGGAGCTGAGCGAAGGCGAACGCGTTGCACTGGGATATGAGCGCCTCCCCGCGAGCCTTGATCAGGCATTGACTCTGATGGAAAACAGCGAATTGGTGGCAGAGACGTTGGGCGAGAGGGTGTTTAATTATGTCCTGCTCAATAAGAAGCGCGAGTGGGAAGCCTATCGAGCGCAGGTCACCCCTTATGAGCTCGCCAGCAACCTCGAACTCCTCTAATGACGTGCGGGGATGACTAGAACACCCTCCACCCTCACGGCACTGATTAGAGCTGGCTTCAGCCAGCTCAGCGTGGCTCAGGCTGGGCTTGCCGAGGGCGGGTGGGAGCCGGACATGTTTGCCCCCTCGGCACACCCCGATGCCTCGCTCGCAGCGGTTCTCTCGCTGCGCTCTGCCCACCCGGTTGAGTGGGCAAAAATCCAGCGCTCCGCCACAGCGACGAAGCGGCTGGTTCTCCTCACCGGAGTCAGCACCGGGTTGACAGATTTCCTGCTCCGCAGGCCTGAGCAATGGAGCCTCTTGTCGAAGGACCTGCGGAGCCTTCCCCAGGCAGCGGGGTGGACCGACACTTTTAGGGATGCCACCTCGGGCTGTGACACCGCGGCAGCAGTCGAGGCTCTCCGCGTTGCTTATCGCCGAGGTCTCTGCCAGGTGGCGCTGTTTGATGCTCAGTCATCGCAGCCGCTCCAGGTGTTGCCCCTGGTTGCAGCCTGTCTCGCGGACATGGCGGGAGCGGCCTTGGAAGTCGCCTTGGAGATTGCCAGACGCGATCACGGACTCGAGGTCAGTGCGGTTCCGCTGACCATTATGGGTATGGGCAAAGCCGGGGCCAGGGAGCTCAACTACCTCAGCGACGTGGACGTCATCTATGTCACGGACACCCCTGCGGGCGCAGACGCGGAGAAAGTCCTCCAGGGTGCGACGATCCTCGCGAGAGACACCGCGCGGCACCTGATGGAATTTGGCAAAGAACCAGGCCTCTGGGAGGTAGATGCAAACCTGCGCCCCGAAGGCAAAGATGGCGCCCTGGTCAGAACCCTGGACTCCCACCTGGCCTATTACGGCCGGTGGGCCAGTGACTGGGAATTTCAGGCCCTCCTCAAAGCCAGGCCTCTTGCCGGCGATCCCGACATTGGGGCCCGCTACCTGCAAGCCCTGCGGCCACTCGTATTTTCAGCTTCCACCAGACCTGGCTTTGTGGAACAGGTCCAGCGCATGCGTGAGCGCGTCACCAACAACATCCCTCCCGACCAGCTCCACCACCAGTTGAAGCTGGGGCCTGGCGGTCTTAGGGACATCGAGTTCACCATTCAGTTGCTGCAACTGGTCCACGGTGCAGCTGATGAGTCGATTCGACAGCGGGATTCGTTGGGCGCCCTCCACGCTCTTTCGGAGGCTGGGTATGTCGGTCGCAGTGAAGCGGCCGAATTTGATCACGCCTATCGGACGCTCCGGTTACTTGAGCATCGCATTCAACTTGGCGCCATGGTCCGTTCCCACGTCATGCCCCAGGATGCCGATGAGTTGCGCATCCTCGCCAGGCGCACCCGCCTGGCAGAAAACGCCGAAGCTCTGGTGGAAATCTGGCGAACCACCCAACGCCAGGTGCGTTCCCTTCACGAAAAACTCTTCTACCGCCCGTTGCTCTCGGCCGTTGCGAGTTTGGACGAGCCAGGCGGCTCACTTTCTAGTGACCAAGCAGCCTTGCGCCTTCAAGCCTCAGGTTTCGCCAACCCCCAGGGGGCCCTGAATCACCTTTCTGCCCTCACCAGTGGGGTGTCTCGCAGGGCTGCAATCCAGCGAACCCTGTTGCCGGTGATATTGCAGTGGCTCTCAGAAGGAACCGATCCTGACGGGGGATTACTGGCCTTTCGCCACCTCAGCGACGACCTGGGTGAGGCGTATTGGTTCTTGCGGATGTTGCGAGATTCCTCCGGTGCGGCCCAGCGCCTGACCCAGGTTCTCTCTACGAGCGGATTTGTTCAAAAGCTTTTTGCTCGCGTCCCGGAGGGGGCGGAGTGGCTCGATGATGATGGCGATTTGGTGCCGCGCACACAGGAGTCACTGAGCGATGAAATCCAGGCAACCCTTACTCGCCACGGCACAGACGAAGAGGCCGCAGCGAAAGCGCTCCGAGCGCTGCGCCGGAGGGAACTTCTTCGGTTGGCGATGGGAAGCATGGTGGGTGTGTCTGACACCACAGCTACGGCTGAGGGCCTGTCTGACCTGGCGGCCGAGTATGTCGGTGGATTAGTTTCTCTGGCTCTTCGCGGGGTCGAGGGAATCAGCTTTTCCATTATCGGAATGGGTCGCTTGGGCGGACGAGAGATCGGCTTTTCCTCGGACCTGGATGTTCTCTATGTCTTCCGCGACGAGGGCGCTGGGGATCAGGCCACCACGGTGGCCAACCAGGTGGTCAAAGATGTGAAACGTCTGGGCGAGGACGTGCTGTTTCCGCTTGAACTAGACGCAGGCTTGCGCCCGGAAGGCAAGAACGGTCCCATGGTGCGCAGCTTGGATGCCTATGCGCAGTATTACCAGCGCTGGGCACTGGGTTGGGAAGCGCAAGCGCTCCTCCGGGCAGCCCCATTTGCCGGCGCAGCGGATCTCGCTCAAGACTTTCTCGACATGGCGATTCCTTTCCGCTACCCCTCGAGTTTCTCCCCTGAACAGGCCCGGGAAATCCGACGAATCAAGGCTCGGGTGGAATCTGAGCGACTTCCCCAGGGGGCTGATTCCTCCAGGCATCTCAAACTGGGGCGGGGATCGCTCAGCGATGTGGAATGGGCCATTCAGCTCTTGCAGCTCACCCACGGTCACGACTACCCCGATATTCGAACCCCGTCAACGTTGGATGCGTTGCGAGCGCTCACCGGACATGAATTGATTTCCCCTGACGACGCACAGCAACTCGAGGAAGCATGGACCCTCGCTTCGAGTGTGCGAACCGCCCTTGCGCTCTATGGAGCGAAGTCGAGTGATGTGTTGCCCGATGACCGGGCAGGGTTAGAGGGAGCCGCACGCTTGATGGGCTATGGCCCACTCAGCGCCAGCGCTCTGGAGGATCGGTATCTCAGGGTCACCCGGCGCTCTCGGGTGGTGTTTGAGCGCCTGTTCTACGGCTAGGAGACGCAGGAACGAACTGGCGGGCCCCATCCCACGATAGGGCCCGCCAGAGATTTCGTTCTAGACGCTGAAATACAACTCGAACTCGAAGGGGTGTGGACGCTGCGCCATCGGCGCAATCTCGTTCTCACGCTTCATCGCGACCCAGGTCTCGATCAGATCCGGCGTGAAAACGCCGCCCTTGGTCAAGAACTCGTGGTCTGCCTCCAACGCCGCCAACGCTGCTTCTAGCGAGGTAGGAAGTTGGGGGATCGCCTTGGCTTCCTCGGGGGGAAGCTCGTAGAGGTCTTTATCCACGGGCTCGTGTGGCTCGATCTTGTTCTGGATTCCATCCAAACCAGCCATCATCTGAGCGGCAAAGGCGAGATAAGGGTTACCGGAGGCATCGGGCGCACGGAACTCGATGCGCTTCGCTTTCGGATTGGTTCCGGTGATCGGAATCCGGATCGCAGCGGATCGGTTACCGGCCGAATACACCAGGTTGATGGGGGCTTCAAAGCCTGCCACCAAGCGGTGGTAGCTGTTGAGGCTGGGGTTGGTGAAAGCAAGGAGCGCTGGTGCGTGCTTCAGGATTCCACCGATATACCAGCGGGCCAGGTCGCTCAAACCGCCATATCCGGCCTCGTCATAGAACAGGGGCTTGCCCTCGCTCCAGAGCGACTGGTGGGTGTGCATTCCTGAACCGTTGTCACCCATGAGGGGCTTAGGCATAAACGTTGCCGTCTTGCCCCACTGCAGCGCCGTGTTCTTGACGATGTACTTGAACTTCAAGATGTCGTCGGCCGATTTCACCATGGTGTCAAAGCGGTAGTTGATTTCCGCCTGACCTGCGGTGCCGACCTCGTGGTGAGAGCGCTCCACGATCAAACCGGCATCGGCAAGCTTCAAGCAGATGTCATCGCGCAAATCGGCGATGTGGTCAACCGGGCTCACGGGGAAGTAGCCGCCCTTATACGGGGTCTTGTTCGCCAGGTTTCCACCCTCTTCGTGACGCCCCGTGTTCCAGGCTCCCTCGATCGAGTCGACTTCGTAGAAGCTGCGATTCTGACGCACTTCGTAGCGAACATCGTCAAAGATGTAGAACTCCGCCTCAGGAGCGAAGAAAGCTGTGTCAGCGATACCCGTGCTGGCGAGATACTTCTCGGCCTTATGAGCAACCTGACGGGGGTCACGGCTATAGATTTCACCGTTGCGCGGGTTGTAAATGTCAAAGAGCATGATCATTGTTTTTTCGTCGCGGAACGCATCCATGTACGCGGTGGTGACATCGGGAATCAACTGCAAGTCTGATTCGTGAATTGCCTGAAACCCGCGGATGGACGAACCATCGAAGAGCTGACCGACGGTGAAGAATTCTTCATCGACGGAGGCGGCGGGGATGTTGAAGTGCTGCTGGACGCCTGGCAAGTCAGTGAAACGAATGTCAAGGAACTTGACATCGTTTTTCTTGATGTAGGCGAGTACTTCCGAAGAGTCTTTAAACATTCTCTTCACTCCTATATTCGTGGGATAGAGGGGCCCGAGGTTTCGGACCTGACCCCACAGTACTGGGAGGCAATTAACCGCGCGTTCCCGCAATGTTTCGGCAGTGTTACAGCCTTTTAGACTGAGACCATGACATCACGCGAGAATGACTGGCCCGGCAAACGCTTTGGGTTGCCCCAGGAGGGCCCCCGGTCCACACCGACGTACCTTCGAAGAGCCGCGGGACTCGTTGTGGATTGGGCCTTGTCGCTGGGGATTGCAGCACTCTTCTTCAACTTCGAAGGGTTCGCGATTCTTCTGGTGTTTGTCGTTCTTTCAGCTCTCGGTGGCCTCTTCGCAGCGGGGTCGCCCGGTCACCTCGTTGCGCGGATACGTATTGCACCGATCAAAGGGGGCGCGCTCGGCGTTGTTGCACCGATTGTGAGACCGCTACTCATCACGTTGGTACTACCCGCGGTGCTGGTGGATTCGGATATGCGAGGGCTTCACGACCGGTTAGTCGGCACCATCTTGGTGGTGCGCTAGCGGGGTTTAGGCGCGCGAACTTTTGACGGGTCCATTCCCTTGGGAATAGGCATCGAATTGCCTTTGGAGAGCGAGGTGAGACGGTGAGAAACGGCGAGGACTTCAGCTTTACGCAGCGTGTTCTTGAAGGAACGCAGCTGCTTGTTCAGCTTGTAAAGGGGGGTGGAGTTCGCGTCTGTCCCGACGTGAATAAAGTGCACCGGAATTTCGGGAATCGCCCGTAAGACCGAGCGCCGTTCGTCTTCGAGCATCTTTTTGATCTTTGTTTGTGAGCCCTCGGCGATCAATACAACACCTGGCTTCCCCACCGCGCGATACACGGCCTCTTGGGTCCGGGGGTTCACTGCTACCGGGAACTCGCTGGCCTGCCACGTGCGACGTAGGGCGCTGCGCAACACGGCACCGACCGCGCCGGGTTTGCCGGAAATCTCTTTATACGCCGCTTTTTCCGCGCGCTGACCCAAAATAATCAGGGTCACCAGCACCGACAACAGCAGTCCGGTAACGATGTACAGGATGAGGGTGAGGACACTGCCACCGCTGAGCAGCAGTGCCACCGTGATTCCTGCCCCCAAGGGCGCCAGGAAAGTGAGAATAAGGATGGGAACCAGGAGCTTGTCGGTCTTCCGGGTCAGGTTAAGGACCTGCCACAGCTGCTTGATGCGGCCCGGCTCTTTTTCGACCTTCTTCTTTTTGTCAGCCATGGTTTCTCTACATTCCTAGATCGGCGTCAAAGTCGCCTGTTTCAAGGCGATCTTTGACCATGGTGAGGAATCGGGCAGCGTCGGCGCCATCCACGATTCGGTGGTCATAGGACAGGGCGAAGAAGACCGTGTTGCGAATCGCAATCGAGTCATCACCGCCGTGGGTGACCACCACGGGCTTTTTCTGAACGATTCCGGTGCCGAGGATCGCGACTTGAGGCAGGAACACCACCGGGGTGTCAAAGAGCGCTCCGCGGGAACCAGTGTTGGTCAGGGTGAACGTTCCGCCGGCCAGCTCATCGGGGCTGAGATGGTTCGTTCGGGTGCGCTCTGCCAAGTCTGCGATATCGGCAGCAATGGCGGCGATGTTCTTGTCGCCGGCGTTTTTCAATACCGGAGTCAACAGGCCGCGCTCAGTATCCACCGCAATCGAGATGTTCTCGGTGGCTGGATACGTGATCGTTTCGCCCTCGACCACAGCGTTAATAATCGGGTGCACCCGGAGCGCTTCAGCGGCGGCTTTGACGAAGAAGGGCAAGAAGCTGAGCTTCTGACCGGTGGCAGCCAGGAACTGATCCTTCACCGCGGTACGCAACTCGGCGATTTCGGTGACATCGATTTCCACAACGGTGGTGAGCTGTGCGGTTTGTTGCATCGACGCAACAGCGCGCTCCGCAATCACTTTTCGTAGGCGACTCATCGGCACATTTGTTCCACGAAGTGCCGATGGCTCGACGGTCGTGGGGGCGGCTGCCGCTGCAGGCGCCACTGCCCCGGAGGCAGCAGCGACGATGTCTTCTTTACGGATGCGACCGCCCACTCCGGTGCCGGTAACCGACTCAAGGTTGACTCCATGGTCGTTGGCAAGTTTGCGAACAATGGGAGTGACATAGGGCATGGACCGCGACCCACTGGGGCTTGCCTGGGGAACGCTCGGTGCTGGGGCGGGCACCGGAGGGGCGGTCGCTGCTGGTGGTAGGGGAGCCGCAACGGGTGCCGCAGGCGGAGCGACGGGTGCCGC
>ERZ888423.1012-NODE-1012-length-26488-cov-5.149207_pt1 | contig 26488 bp, 23 predicted proteins | sample MGYA00520523_ERZ888423 | MGnify/ENA primary metagenome ERZ888423 (study PRJEB32303, sample SAMEA104408611) | aquatic metagenome | biome: Brackish water; feature: Pelagic; material: water | place: Baltic Sea | collected 2014-06-08T10:24:00 | depth 30,27 m ...
GGGAACTTGACCACACCCCGCAATGCCTCGAGATCTCCCAACTGGAGATCCTCCGGGTCGAGGGTATCGACGCCTTCGATGCCGGCTTCGGCCTCGGACCCGTCGCCCCCGATGCCGTGTTCGTGGATGCTCATCATTGCCTTGAAGGCACCGGTGAGCTGGCGGGCCTCGGCCAAGGTCTTTCCCTTCACCGCGGCTGACATCATCGACGCCGACGACTGGGAGATCGAGCAGCCCTGCCCACCGATCTTGATGTCGGAAATGTTGCCATCATCGGAGACATCGATGAAGACGACGACCTCATCGCCACACAGCGGGTTGAAGCCCTCGGCTCGGTGGGCGGGCGGTGACTCCAGCTCGCCCTTGTTCCGGGGGCTGCGGTAGTGATCGAGAATGATCTCTCGATAAAGGTCTTCCAATCCTGCCATTCGTTTGCTGCTTTCTAGACGGCGAAGAAGTCGCGGGCCGCCACCAACGCGTCGGCCAGGGCATCGACGTCGTCGGTGTCGTTGTAGAGGTAGACGCTGGCTCGGGCGGTTGCATTGACTCCCAGATGCCGCATCAAGGGTTTGGCGCAATGGTGGCCGGGCCGGATGGCGACGGCGTGCTCGTCGAGAACCTGACTGATGTCGTGGGCGTGGACATCGGTCAAGCTGAGCGAGAAGACACCGCCTCGGGCCGAGGGCTCGGACGGGCCGTAGATGATCAGGTCGTCGCCCAAACGCTGGGTCAGTGTTCGCAGCGTGTACGCGGTCAGCTCGACCTCGTGCTCGCGAATCGCTTCCATGCCGATCGACTCGAGGTAGTCGATGGCTGCGCCCAGGCCCACGGCTTCGGCGATGGGCGGTGTTCCCGCTTCGAATTTGCCCGGTATGCCGTCGGCAACGAAACCGTCGGTGGTGACGTTCAGGATCATGCCGCCGCCTCCGAGGAAGGGAGGCATCGCTTCCAGCAACTCGGCTCGACCCCACAGGACACCGATCCCGGACGGGCCCAACATCTTGTGGCCGCTCAAGACGACGAAATCGGCTCCCATGTCCGCCACGTTCGTTGCCAGGTGAGGTACCGACTGGCACGCGTCGACGAGGGCCAATGCTCCATGGGCATGAGCTGCGTCGGTGAGTCTGCGGACAGGGGTCAGGGTGCCGAGAACGTTCGACATGGCGGTGAAGCTGAGCAGCTTGGCACCGTCGAGCAGCGTGTCGAGATCGCTGAGATCGAGCTGGCCCTCGCCGTCCACGGGGATCCACCGGATCTCGAAACCCTTCTCGGCTGCGAGCATCTGCCATGGCACGATGTTGGCGTGGTGCTCCATCAGGGTCAGGACCACGGCATCCCCCGGAACGAGGTTGGCTCGTCCCCAGGATCCGGCAACGAGGTTGATGCCCTCGGTCGCGTTCTTGGTGAAGATCACTTCCCGGGCGTCGGTCGCTCCGATGAAGGCTGCCGTCTTGGCCCGGGCAGCCTCGAAGGCGTTGGTCGACCGCTCGGCCAACTGGTAGACGCCTCGGTGGACGTTGGCGTAGCTGGTGTTGTAGAGGTCGGTCATGGCATCCAGGACCTGGGTCGGTCGCTGGGAGGATGCAGCCGAATCGAGGAAGGCCAACCGTTTGCCGTTCTGAAGCTGACCGAGGATGGGAAAGTCGGCTCGAATGCGGGCCACGTCGAGGGAACTCATCGGAAGCTCTCGTCCATCGACCCGGACCCGAGATCGAACTCGAGTCGATCGATGAGGCGGTGATCGTCGTTGATGGCCAGCGTTCCCAATTCCTGGTACTCCTTACGGACCTCCTGCACACCGGCGGCCACCGATCCGAGCGTATCGATGTCGCGGTCAGAGTCGGTTTCGTCGACGATGGCGAACGTCTCGGTCACGGGTGGACGGCCGCCACGGACCGTGCTCGCGTCCAGGTCGTTGATGGCGATGGGAGTTGGCGACATGACGGGCAGTGTAATAGTCCTATCCGCGTAGTAGAAATACCCGGCCGGTCGAATCTTTCGAGTTCTCGCAACCGACCGGTACCCCCTACGGTGCGCCGATGGACCACGACTCTGACGGCGCAGCGACTCTTCCGACCACGGGCTATGACTCGCTCGACTCCGAGCGTGACGGTCCGGTCTTGCGTGTCTGGCTGAATCGGCCGCACAAACTGAACGCGGTCGACGCTGTCGTCCTCGAAGAAGTCGGTGACCTGTTCCGCAGTCTGGAGCGCGAGACCGAAGCCAGGGTCGTGGTGTTCGGTGGTCGCGGCCGCTCGTTCTGCGTGGGGGCCGATCGCGATCCGGCTCCCCACCCTCGACCCCCTCGGACCGAGCGGGCCAAGCGCTGGGTCGGCGACCTGGGACGCAGGGCCTCTCGGGCCATCGAGGATTGCGAGATTCCGACCGTGGCCCGGGTCCAGGGGCATGCCATCGGGGGAGGCATGTGTTTCGCTCTCTCGTGTGACTTCCGAGTCACGACCCCAGAGACCCAGTGGTATCTGCCCGAAGTCGAACTGGGTGTTCCGCTGACGTGGGCCGCCATCCCTCGCTTGACGCAGGAGATCGGTATGGCCCGCTCCCGTCAGCTGGTGATGCTGGCCCACCGGATCGACGGTCGAACCGCGGCCGATTGGTCGGTGGCTCACGAATGCGTCGAGCTCGAGGAATTGGACGATGCCATCACCCGCTGGACCGATCGGATCGTCGGCTTGCCCGAATTGGCGGTCCACATGACCAAGACGACGTTCCGGGGCTACAACCGGACCATGTCACTGGGAGATGCGTCAGAGGCCGATGCCGATCTGATTCGTCTGGCTCAAATGGATCCCGAGGTCGCGGCCCGGTTCGGTCTCCGATGATCGACCCGGCGATGGGGTGCCGTGGCGTTCACCAACCCCGGTCGACCCACTCCTGGAGATGCGGGCGTTCGGCGCCGATGGTGGTGTCGTCACCGTGGCCGGGCAGCACGATCGTGTCGATGCCGTAGGTGAAGAGCCGCTGATCGATCGAATCGATGATCGTGGCGAAATCGCCGTGTTCGAAGCTGGTGTTGCCCGGTCCTCCCGGGAAGAGGGTGTCGCCTGAGAACAACAGCGGCTTGTCCACCAGCTTGAAACAGATCGACCCCGGGGTGTGTCCGGGAGTGGTGACGGTGTGCAGCTTCTGCGTCCCGAACTCGATCATCTGGTCGTCTTCGAGAAGGTAGTCGTAGCTCGGGAGCATGAACGCGTCGGCGGCGGTCACCCCGACTTCGTAGCCGGCGTCGCGAACCTGGGGAATTGCTTGGATGTGGTCATGGTGGCCATGGGTCTCCAGAATGGTCCGCACGCCGAGCCGCGATGCCAGATCCAGCAGGAGTTCGTGTTCGTTGGCCGCGTCGAGCAGCACGGCCTCTCCCGTGTGGCGGCAGCGAACAACGAACACGTTGTTCTCGTAGGGACCGACGACGACCTTGTGAACCTCGACGTCGGTGTCGCTCCAGTGCAGTGTTCGGGTGGCATCCATGAGCCGCAGCCTAGATGCATCTCGTCCGGCGATGGGTCGTGCTCCCTGTCTGGGTGGTTCGCCTCTGCGAGTGGGCCGAAGGTGCTCCTACCTTCTGGTGGGTGGCAAGTTCGGTGTGGAGGGTGAAGCGGGCAGGGTCCGGCGGGAGTCTTCTTTCGATCGTGCTGGTGGTGATCACGCTGGGAGTCGTGGTCGCCGGCGCATGGTGGACGGCACGAGCCGTCGTCGAGGGAAACGCCGCCGGAACCCTGTGGCGCTTCATCTGCGTCAGCATCGTGGGGGCCTATTACCTGACGCTGCTGCGCTTCACTCGGGGTCGGCGCATCACGATGCCGGCCTCGTTGCTGTCGGCTCGTGGCGGTCGGGATGGCTGACCAGGGACGACTGGCGATTCGGGCTCACGGGTTGGATTTCTGATCAGCGGTCCCTGATGTCAGACTCGACGCATGGATCGTTCAATCACTCGCTTGTTGGTAGCCAACCGAGGCGAGATCGCTTGTCGAATTCTCCGGGCCGCCGCCGAGCTGGGCATCGAGACCGTTGCCGTCGCACCCGCCGATGATGCTGCATCGCTGCACCTGGTCAACGCCGACCGATCGGTCCAGTTGGCCGGTCGGGGAGCATCCGCCTATCTCGATCTGGACCAGATGGTCGCGGTTGCCGTCGACAACGGTTGCGATGCCGTGCATCCCGGTTACGGCTTCCTGAGCGAGAACGCTGCGTTCGCCGAGGCGTGTGAGGCCGCGGGACTGGTGTTCGTGGGCCCGAGGCCGGCGACACTGGGGCTCTTCGGTGACAAGGCATCGGCTCGAGATCTGGCGGCCGAACTCGGGGTGCCGATCCTGGCCGGCAGCGCCGTGCTGGCCGACGGAGCCGAGGCGATGGCGTTCGTCGAACAGTACGGGCCGGTGATGTTGAAGGCCGTGGCCGGGGGCGGAGGCCGCGGCATGCGAGCCATCACCGACCCGAACGAGGCTGCCGCTGGGTTCGAACGGTGCGCGTCCGAGGCCATGACCGCCTTCGGTAATGGCGCGGTGTATGCCGAACAGTTGGTGGTCGACGCCCGCCACATCGAGGTCCAGGTGATCGGGGACGGGACCGGAGCCGTGACCCATCTCTGGGAGCGTGAATGCACCCTGCAGCGGCAGAACCAGAAGATCGTGGAGTTTGCTCCCGCGCCCGGCCTGGATCCGGACATTCGGGCCGGGCTGATCGATGCCGCGGTGGCGTTGGCCGAGCGAGCCGACTACCGCAGCCTCGGGACCTTCGAGTTCTTGGTCGACCGGATGTCGGGATCGTTCTACTTCATCGAGGCCAATGCCCGTCTCCAGGTCGAGCACACCGTGACCGAGGAGGTCACCGGGGTCGATCTGGTCCAATCCCAGCTGGAACTGGCGGGCGGAGCGTCGTTGGTGGATCTCGGTCTGGCCGAACCACCGGAGGTGACCGGTCAGGCCGTGCAGCTCCGGATCAACACCGAGACCATGCAGCCCGATGGCAGTGCGAAACCCGCCGGAGGAACATTGAGCCGGTTCGACATCCCGTCGGGGTTGGGTGTCCGGACCGACACCTACGGGGTGACCGGCTATACCACGTCGCCTGCGTTCGACTCACTCCTGGCCAAGGTCATCGTCCACACCAATCGAGGAGGACTCCCCACCGCACTGAGTCGGGCCGGTCGGGCACTGGCGGAGTTCGTCATCGAAGGAGTTCCGACCAACCTCGGATTCCTGCGGGCCTTGATCGAGCGTCCCGAAGTGATCGCCAACGACGTATCGACCGGATTCGTAGCGGCTCGGGCCGGCGAGATCCTGGCCGCGATGCCGGCCGCTGCCTCGACGGCGTCCCCGGTATCGAAGTCTGCCGGACTGGCCGGAACCCGCCTCGACAGCTCCGATCCGTTGGCGGTCCTGGCACTGGGCCGGGAACAGGTGGTGACTGCATCACCAGAGCCCTTCGAGGTTGCGGCCCCCGACGGTGTCGCCGTGGTGAGCGCCCCCATGCAAGGGACGATCGTGAGTCTCGATGTCGGCGACGGTGACGAGGTCACGATCGGCACCCAACTCCTGATCATGGAAGCCATGAAGATGGAACACGTCGTCACCGCCGAGGTGAGTGGCGTGATCCGTGCGGTCAACGTGATGCCGGGTGACGCAGTGTTCGAGGGCCACCCGCTGATGTTGGTCGACGAGGACGAGGTGCAGCGGGCGGGCGAGGCCGTCGAGCACGTGGTCGACCTGGACGTCATACGCCCCGATCTGGCCGAGGCCATCGCCCGTCACGGCTACGGGCTCGACGAGAACCGGCCGGATGCCGTGGCCAAACGGCACGGCACGGGCCGTCGCACGGCTCGGGAGAACATCGCTGACCTGGTCGATGGTGACAGCTTCGTCGAATGGGGTCCGCTGGTGGTCGCGCCCCAGCGAAAGCGTCGCAGTCTGGCCGAACTCATCGAGAAGACGCCCGGCGATGGCCTCGTGGGGGGCATCGGCAGCGTCAACGGTGATCTCTTCGACGAAGAGACGGCGCAGACGATGGTGGTCACCTACGACTACATGGTGCTGGCCGGTACCCAGGGAGGGAACAACCACCGCAAGAAGGATCGGCTGTTCGAGCTGGCGGCCAAGCTGAAGACGCCGGTCGTGTTGTTCGCCGAGGGTGGAGGTGGACGGCCCGGCGACACCGACGGACTGGTCGTGGCCGGTCTCGATGGCCCGGCCTTCAGCTTGTGGGGTGAACTGAGCGGGCTGGTGCCGATGGTGGGCATCAACGGCGGGTACTGTTTCGCCGGCAATGCGGCCCTTCTGGGCTGTTGTGACGTGATCATCGCCACTCGTCAGTCGAACCTGGGAATGGGGGGTCCGGCCATGATCGAGGGGGGCGGGCTCGGTGTCTTCCGCCCGACCGAGGTCGGCCCGGTCGCTGACCAGGTCCCCAACGGGGTGATCGATGTCCTGGTCGACGACGAGGCCGAGGCGGTCGCGGTGGCCAAGAAGTACCTCGCCTACTTCCAGGGGCCAGTGCAAGCATGGGAAATCCACGACCAACGTCGGCTGCGCCACATCATCCCCGAGAATCGTCTGCGCATGTATGACGTGCGGGAGGTGATCGAGGTCATGTTCGACGTCGACTCGGTGCTCGAACTGCGGCCCCACTTCGGACCTGGCATGATCACGGCCCTGGCCCGGATCGAGGGCCGACCGGTCGGGGTGATCGCCAACAATCCGGCTCACCTGGCCGGGGCCATCGACAGCGATGGCGCGGACAAGGCGGCGCGCTTCATGCAACTGTGCGACGCCTTCGATCTTCCCATCGTGAACTTCTGCGACACCCCTGGCATCATGGTCGGTCCCGAGATCGAGAAGACGGCGCTGGTACGACACGCGGCCCGAATGTTCGTGACCGGCGCCAATGTCGAGGTTCCGATGGTCACCTTCGTCCTGCGCAAGGGGTATGGCCTGGGAGCCCAGGCCATGGCCGGAGGCGGTTTCAAGTCGCCGATCTTCACCGTGGCCTGGCCCACCGGCGAGTTCGGTGGAATGGGGCTCGAGGGTGCGGTCAAGCTCGGCTATCGCAACGAGCTGGCTGCCATCGAGGACCCTGCCGAGCGGGTGCGCGAGTTCGAGGACCGAGTGGCTCGTATGTACGAGGTCGGCAAGGGAGTGTCGCTGGCCGACCACTTCGAGATCGACGATGTCATCGACCCGGTCGAATCGCGGAAGTGGATCATGACAGCGCTGCGATCAGCGCCACCGCCTCCACACCGAGAAGGCAAGAAGCGATCTCACATCGACACCTGGTAGCCCGGATTCGGCTCTCGCCGGACCCTCCACATCGACCCAAGGAAAGAGACATCATGACACGCCTGCCCTTCATCAAGAACGACGAACTTGACCTGGACCAACAGGAGGTGTGGAACTGCGTCACCAACGGACGTCGGGGCCCGGCCTCGCGCATGATCAACGAGGACGGCGGACTGGTCGGGCCGTTCAATGCCCCGCTGCATGCCGCCGCCACCGGCAAGAAGGTCGTGGCCCTGGGCGAAGCGCTCCGCTTCGAGACCAAGATCGACAACCGTCTCCTCGAGCTGGCTGTCTGCATGGTGGGGGCCCATTGGCGGTCGAATTTCGAGTGGTATGCCCACAGTGCCATGGCCATCGCCGCCGGCGTCAGCGAGGTGACGGTGGCGGCCATCGAGAAGGGGGAGACGCCCTCGCTGGACAAGGCCGATGAGCAGGCCGTCTACGATCTGACACGCTCCTTGCTCACCACTGGCCGGGTCCCCGACGACGTCTACGCTGCGGCGCAGATTCACGTCGGTGACTCCGGCATGGTCGAGCTGACCCAGCTGATCGGTTACTACTGCTTGATCTCCTTCACCCTCAACACGTTCCAGATCGACCTGCCCCCGGGCAACGAGCCGGTGTGGCCCTACTGAGCTCTAGGCTGGCGCGCACCACGTCCTTGGGAGAGGAAGCTCGAATGCAAGCAACACGGAAACTGATGGCAATGTGCGCGCTGTTCGCTTTGGTCGCAGCAGCATGCGGAGACTCGGCCGAAACGGTCGATGCCGGCACCGAGAGCCAGGATGCGGCAACCAGCTGCGACACGTTGCCGTTGAAGACCGACGGGGTGCTCACGGTTGCCACCGGTGACTTCGTGTTCCCTCCGTGGATGGAGGATGACGATCCTGCAAATGGCAAGGGGTTCGAGAGTGCCCTGGTGTACGCCTTGGCTGCGGAGCTCGGTCTCGACCGTGTCGAATGGGTGCGCACCGGCTTCGACGCCGCTATTTCGCCCGGTGAGAAGGACTACGACTTCAACATCCAGCAGTATTCGATCACCGCGGCACGCGATGAGGTCGTCGACTTCTCCGACGGCTACTACGTCGTCGAGCAGGCAGTGATCGGGGCCTCCGATTCGCCCATCGCCTCGGCCACCACGCTCGGCGATCTCGCCGATACTCGCCTCGGCGCCGCCATCGGTACGACGAGCCTCGACTACGTCGAGACCGTGATCGAGCCCACCAGCCAGGCCGCGGTCTTCGACGACAACGTTGCGGCCAAGTCGGCCTTCGATGCCGGTCAGGTCGACGGCATCGTCTTCGATCTCCCGACCGCCTACTACATCACCGCAGTCGAGATCGAGGGTTCGCAGATCCTCGGCGTCCTGCCACGCGTGGGAGACGCGCCGGAGGAGCTCGGCATGCTGTTCGAGGACGGGAGTCCGTTGGTGCCGTGTGTCAACGCCGCGCTGGCAGCGCTCGAGAGCGCGGGAACGGTGGCCGCCCTCGAGGACGAATGGTTGACCCAGGGCGGAGCCATCCCGACCTTCACCGAGTAGGCCGGGGCGGGGATCGAGATCGATGATGCAAGACGATCCGATGCCCGCCATGGCACCGGTACCTCCCGCGGCGCGCCAGCGTTCGGGTCGCCTCGCCCAGGAAGGGGCCAAGGCCAGCGCCATTGCGGTGCTGTCGACGGTCCTGTTCTTCGGGGGTGGGGCCTGGCTCGTCGCCTCCAGCCCGAACTGGCCCAAGGTCAGGGCCCAGTTCTTCAGTGCCAGCGACTTCCGTGCATCGTTCCCCGACGTCCTCGATGGGTTCTGGCTGAGCATCCAGCTGTTCGCCTACTGCACCGTGCTGACCGCAGTTCTGGCCTTGGTCGTGGCCGTCATGCGCAGCTTTCGGGGGCCGGCCTTCTTCCCGATTCGACTGCTGGCCATCGTCTTCACCGATGTCTTTCGGGGCATTCCCCTGATCCTGCTGGTGCTGCTCCTGGGTTTCGGTCTGCCGGCGCTGCGCATCGAGGGCCTACCCAATTCGGCGAAGTTCTGGGGCGTGATTGCCTTGACGCTGTCGTACTCGGCCTACACCGCAGAGATCTATCGGTCCGGCATCGATGCGGTGCCCGAGAGTCAGCGTTCATCGGCTCGTGCGCTGGGGCTGACCCAGTGGCAGGCGCTGCGCTTCGCCATCCTGCCCCAGGCTGTTCGCAACGTGGTGCCGGCCCTGATGAACACCGTCGTCAGTCTGCAGAAAGATGTCGCCCTCATCTCGATTCTCGGGGTTCGTGAGGCGGTGAAAGAGGCGCAGATCTACACCGCGAGCACCTTCAACTACACGTCCTACATGGTGGCCACCCTGATGTTCCTGGCGTTGAGCGTGCCCCTGACCCGGTTGGTCGACTGGTACACGGCCAGAGATCGTCGTCAACGATCGCAGGCTCAGCTGTGAACTCCTCGAAGCCGCCGGACTCGGTGATTCCCAAGCTCGAACTGGCCGGGGTGCACAAGACCTACGGGCGACGGACCGCGAACGAGAACCGTGTACTGAACGGCATCGACCTGATCGTCGAGAATCATCAGGTGGTCTGCCTGATCGGCCCGAGCGGCTGTGGCAAATCGACGATCCTTCGCTGCATCGATCTCCTCGACACCATCGACGGTGGACAGATCCGCCTCGACGGTGTGGACGTCACCCGACCGGGCACCGATGCCGATGCCGTGCGGCGCCGCATCGGCATCGTGTTCCAGGCCTTCAATCTCTTTCCCCACCTCAGCGTGCTCGACAACGTGACGCTCGGGGCCCGTCGGGCCCATGGCGTGGAGCGTTCGGTTGCCGAGCAGCGGGCCCATGATCTCCTCGAACGGTTCGGCCTCGGGGCAAAGGCCGGCGACTACCCCAACAAACTGAGTGGAGGTCAGAACCAGCGAGCAGCCGTGGTGCGGGCCCTCATGGCAGACCCGGAGGTTCTGCTGCTCGACGAGGTGACCTCGGCCCTGGATCCGGAGTTGGTGGCCGAGGTCTTGTCGGTGATCCGGGAGCTTGCCGGTCAGGGTATGACGATGGTGCTGGCCACCCACGAGATGGGCTTCGCCCGCGACGTGGCGACCAAGGTCTGCTTCCTCCATCAGGGACGTGTGCTGGAGGAAGCTCCGCCTGCGGAGTTGTTCTCGGACCCACGGCACGAACGTACCAAGCAGTTCCTCCAACGGGTCACCGAGGCCGGACGTCTCTGACCGACCGACCAGGATCACAGGAGCATGAGCCAGTCGATGATGGCGGGGTAGGCGCTGCGGTCCTGCATCAGGAAGAGATGTCCGCCCTGGAACACCTGCAGTTCGGCTCGCTCGATCCCTTCCACCAGGGCAATGCTGTTGGCCAACGGGGCCTGATCGTCGAACTCGCCGGCGCACACCAGCGTCGGTGCCTCGATACGGCCCATCCGACTGTTCACATCGTGGCCGGCCCGAGCTTCGAGCTGCAGGATAGCCGGCGTGATCGGTGGGCTCGATCGGCTCTCGTGATCGCTCGATCAGCACGTCGTAGAACGAGCCGAGCCCGGGAATGGGTTCGTCCTGGCCCGGGTCCCAACGGTTGTCGAGCAGCCCCAGCTTCATCTCCAAGGCGGCCTCGGAATCCATCTTCTCCAGCTCTTCGAGCGGGAACGACGGCAGGGATCCCCCCGGGGAGGTGCAGTTGAGGACCAGTCCGTCGATACGCCCCGGGTGGCGAATCGCCAGCTCGAGCGCCACCATCCCGCCGAAGCTCGTCCCCACGACGTGGGCTCGATCCCAGCCGACGAGCTCCATCAGGGCTGCGGCGTCGTCGGCGTAGTCCGCCATGGTGTACGGCCCGCCGGTCTTCGTGGCCTGCCCCAGTCCACGCTGATCGTAGTGCACCACATCGAAGTACTTGTTCAGGGGGTTCCGGGCCGGCATCGATCGCCGGAGGTCACCGCCGGATCCGCTGATGTTCAGTAGAGGCGGACCTTCCCCGTGGCGTTCGTAGTAGAGCTCGACACCGTTGACCGCAGCATTGGGCACGGCAGTGTTTCTAGCACTCGGTTGCCAGCACTCGGTTGCCAAGACTCGGTTTCCACCACTGGCGTTCTCGCCCGTTCCGGCGCGCCGCTCCCGTGCCCGGGGCTGCTCGGGCCGGAGCTGGTCAGGTCGGGCTTCTGGTCGGGGTCCGGTCTCGAGTCTCGCCGATGCCGAACACCAACACCGCGGTGGCGACGAAGGCCAGGAGCCCGAGCACCACCGAAGCCGTCGGCAGCCCGGCCACGTCGGCCAGCCAGCCCACCAGCAACGGGGCCGCGATCTTGCCGCTGTCGCGCAACGTCCCCAACGATGCCAGGAACTGTGACGGACTCTCTCTCGGTGCCAAGTCGCTGGCCTGGGTCAGCATGGTGCCCGAGCCGATCCCGTTGGCCAACCCGATGATGGTGGCAGCCACCGCCACTCCGGCGTATCCATCGGCTGCCGCCAGCAGGAACATCCCGACTCCGATGCCGCAGAAGGCAGGAACAATGGCGAAGAGGCGCCCGAAACGGTCCATGATGAAGCCAGCCAACGGAAACAGGGCCAGATCGGCAAACGATCCGATGCTGACCAGAACGCCGACCTCCGAGGGCGACAGACCGAGGGCGCTGCCGACCAGCGGAAGCACGACGAGACGCCCGGTCCGCACCGCGATGATGGCGACCTGACCCGATCCAGCCAGCAGGAGCAGGGAGCGATGATGACGGAAGGCCCCGAACAAGCCACCGGCCGGGCGTTCGGCCGTCGGCGTCTGTGCCGACAAGGGATGGCGATCGATGACCAGGGGAACCACGGCAGCGAGGGTCACGAGCGTGACCGCCACGAAGGCCCATGCGAATCCGAACCACTCGGCAAGGAAGCCTCCGGCCAACCCGCCGAGGAAGATCCCGGCTCGTTGCGTCCCGCCGAAGATCGACATGGCGCGACCCCGGACCTTCGCCGGCGCAGCCCGAGTCATGAAGGTCTGACGCGACAGCAGCCAACCGGTCGATCCAATGCCCGACACGAAACGGAGCACCGCCAGGGTGATGGCCACGCCCGTGAAGCCCAGGACCACCGTGGACACGGCCATCACCACCAGCGCCGCCAGCATGACGGTCCGCTCGGCAACCCGTCCCAGCACCGAGCCGACCGGTAGTTGGGAGATCGTCGAGCCCAGCCCGGCTGCGGCCAGGATCAACCCGATCATCGTGAAGCTCAGCCCCTCTTGTTCCAGATAGAGGGGGAGAACAGGCACCAGCATGCCCACGCCGCCCTGGACCAACAGGGCCGGAATGTAGATCGGCAACACCAGGCGACGCAGGACGGCACCGGCGGGCTCGTCGGCCTCGGGCGTCGGAGTCGTCCTTGGTTCACGATCCGTTCGCCCCGTGTTCACGACGACCGAAGCTACCGGTCTGGTCGCTGAACCGTCACCGCCCACGATTCGGGAGACGACTGACTAGCCTCGGGCCCGTGAGAAAGCGATCGGTCGACAAGCCTGCCGTGGACAGTCGAGCGATCCGGGAACGCGCCTTCGTCACCGGCGATCGTCGGTCTTCACTGATCGTCTATCGCATCGTCCGCTTGCTCATTCGTCGCATCCTGTTCCCGCTGCTGCGTGTCGACTCCCGCGGTGCCGATGCCCTCGACCTGCCAGGCCCGACCATTCTGGCTCCCGTGCACCGATCGCACCTCGACAGCGTGCTGTTGGCCACCCTCAGCACGCGCCGTATTCGGGCTCTGGGCAAGGAGTCTCTGTTCACAGTGCCGGTGTTGCGTTACCTGTGTGCTGCCCTCGGTGCCATCCCGGTGCGACGAGGGGAGGCCGATCGTGATGCGTTGGCCGCAGCCAAGGCGCTGCTCGATCGGGGCGAATCGATGATCGTGTTCCCCGAAGGTGGTCGGCAGAACGGTCACGATGTCGCCCCGTTGTTCGATGGCGCTGCCTGGCTCGCCTCTCGTACCGGGGCTCGGGTGATCCCGGTCGGAATCGTCGGTACCGGCGACGCCCTGCCCGAGGGAGCCAGGTTCCTGCGACGGAGCACCGTGAGGATCGTGGTCGGTCCGCCGATGGATGCGCCCGTAGGCCCGGACGGGAAGCGGGCCAGTCGCGAGCAGTTGCGAGGCTTCACCGACGATCTGAAGTCGTCGCTGCAGCGGGCGCAGGACGACGCAGCGGCGTTGGTGGGTGGCAACTAACCTTCGGCCATGACCGAACTCAGCCACACCGTCGGACCCATCGAGCCTCCGCTGTTGCGCGAGACCATCGGCGCCAACCTGGCCCGCACCGTCGCACAGCACGGCAGTCGCGAGGCCCTGGTGGTGCGCCATCAGTCGATCCGCTGGACCTACGACGAGCTGTGGACACGGGTCGACGAACTGGCCCGGGCGCTGTTGGCCCGTGGTTTCGAGACCGGCGACCGCATCGGCATCTGGGCCCCCAACGGTGCCGAGTGGGTGCTGGTTCAGTTCGCCACCGCTCGGATCGGGGTGATCCTGGTCAACATCAATCCCGCGTACCGTACCCACGAGGTGCAGTACGCCCTCGATCAGTCGGGTTGTCGCGGTCTGATCTCGGCCACCGAGTTCAAGGGCAGCGACTACGTCACCATGCTCAAAGAGGTGCGCGACGACCTGCCCGGTCTGGAACAGGTCGTCTACCTCGGGACCACGGAATGGGATGATCTGTTGGCCTCGGCCGGCGAACGTTCATCCGCCGACGTTGGCGCGGTCGAGGCCACCCTCGGTCCCGATGATGCGATCAACATCCAGTACACGTCGGGCACCACCGGCTTCCCGAAGGGTGCCACGCTCAGCCACGCCAACATCCTGAACAACGGCTATTTCGTGGGACGGGCCTGTGGCTACAGCGAGCTGGACCGGGTCTGCGTGCCGGTGCCGTTCTACCACTGCTTCGGCATGGTGATGGGCAACCTCGGATGTACCACCCACGGCGCCACCATCGTGGTCCCCAACGACGGGTTCGATCCGGCCGCCACCCTGGCCACCGTCGCCGAGGAACGTTGCACCAGTCTGTACGGCGTGCCGACGATGTTCATCGCTCAGCTGGCCGATGCCGGATTCTCCACCTACGACCTCAGCTCGCTGCGGACCGGCATCATGGCTGGAGCCAGTTGTCCGATCGAGGTCATGAACCAGTGCGTCGACCAGATGCACATGAGCGAAGTGACCATTGCCTACGGGATGACCGAGACCTCACCGGTCAGCGCGCAGACCGCGACCGACGATCCACTCGACAAGCGGGTCGGCACCGTGGGGCGAGTCCAACCCCACATCGAGATCAAAGTGGTCGATCCTGAGACCGGGGCCACGGTGGCTCGGAACGAGACCGGCGAATACTGCACCCGCGGCTATTCGATCATGATCGGCTACTGGAACGATCCGGAACGAACGGCCGAGGCCATCGACGCCGAGGGTTGGATGCACACCGGTGACCTGGCCGTGATGGACGACGAGGGCTACGTCAACATCGTCGGCCGCATCAAGGACATGATCATCCGAGGCGGGGAGAACGTCTACCCGAGGGAGGTGGAGGAGTTCCTGTACACGCATCCCAACATCCGTGACGTCCAGGTCATCGGCGTGCCCGATCGCAAGTACGGCGAGGAGGTGATGGCCTGGATCCAGACCGAGGACGGGACCGAACTGACCACCGAGGACGTGCGAGCGTTCTGTGCCGGCAAGATCGCCCACTACAAGATCCCCCGGTACGTCCAGGTCACCACCGAGTTCCCCATGACGGTCACCGGCAAGATCCAGAAGTTCAAGCTCCAGGACGATGCCATCGAACGTCTCGGGTTGGCCGATCAGATCACCGAGACGGCCTGAGGCGTCGGGCCGGCATCAGTCGATGTCGGCGACGAAGTACTCTGCCGTGAGTGCCTGGTACGAGCCGGTGCCGTCCCCATCGTCCTGCGAGCCGTAGCCCTGGAAGATGGCGACGACGGTTCCGTTGCCGACAGCGAGTTGGGTCCAACCGTTCGAGCCGAAGGCATCGACGGCGCGTTGCCAGCCCCAGCCCTGACCGTCCGTCGACCAGCTAACGAAGGAGTCCGGTTCCTCGTAGTCGTTCGAGTCGGAGGTCTCGACGTCGAACGCCGTGTTCATGTCGGCTTCGTCCAGGGTGACCAGGGGTTCGAAGGTGTCGGGGTCGAGGAAGGTGAGCGAGAAGCCATCGCCCGTGTCGTCCTCGATGACCGTGTCGGGCGCCTCGTCCTGGCGCATCACCTCGGGACCGAAGTCCAGGACCGTTTCGCCGGAGGCGACCTCGACGACGGTCAGGCCGTCCTCGCCGAGCCAGGTCACGGCATAGCCATCCTTCTCGATGGTCACGGGGAACGATTGGCTGGAAGAGCCCGCATACAGCTGACCGGTGATTGCGATGCCGCCGGGGCCGGCGGTGACCTGATCCATACCATTGGGGCCCTCGACGAGTTCCTGCCAGGATTGGCCCCCGTCATCGGAACGAGTCACCGTCGAGCCGGTATCGGTCCAGCGTCGACCGAACAGGGCGGTGCCATCCGTGGTGAGCATGCCTTCGTCCGGCCCGTCGCTGCCCAAGGTCGTCTCCGACCACGAGGCGCCATCGGTCGAGCGATACAAGACCTGGCGGCCATCGTCCCCGGTCATGAGGCTCAGGAAGAAGCCGGAGTCGGAGGCCAGGAGGGAGTTCGTGAAGCCCGACGCGGCGACACCTGTCGCCGACAACCACCCGGCATCGGTGAGTTGGAAGACGTGGACCCTCTCGTTGCCCGGTCCGTTGCTCATCAGCAGCGCCTCTTCGTCGGAGAGGCCCAGGTCTGCGGCCGAGAACCTGAGCTCGTCGATGCAGTTCTCGTTCTGGCAGACGCTGATCTCGAAGTCCTCCGGGCGGTCCCCGGAACTGAATCCGTAGCCGAAACTGTTCCCGTCCCCGTCCCCGTCCCCGACGACGATGTCATTGTCGGCCAGCAATGCATCGATGTCCGGCTGAACACTCGCGGTGGCGACGGCAATCACGACTCCTCCGGACACAGCGGCATGCGACAGGTTGGACACCGAGTACAGGTAGCGAGAGCTGGTCTCGACGCTCGGGACCTCGGGCCCATCCACCACCGTCCACGTTGCCCCGTCGTCGCTGCTCATGGCGATCTTGCCGAGCGGGGATTCGGCACCGTGCGGTGCATCGGTTTCCAACGAAGTGGCGTCACCTCCCCACAGGATGATGGAGCCGTTCGATCCCTGCATGCCCCAGATGTCGAAGGCGGGTGCCGGGGCGACGAGTTCGCGCCACGCTCGTCCATCCTCGGACTGGAGAAGCTTCGAGCCGTCCTCGCCGTAGGTCAGGGTGATGAACGACGATCCGGTCCACGTCACCTGACCGCCGTACTCGGCGGATGGAACGTCCACGGACTCCCATTCGAGGACTGGCCCGGTGTCGGCGGGCAGATCGACCGTGGTCGACCCGCTGCTGCCTTCGGTCTGGGTCGAAGACGCCGTTTCGGAGGGGGATCCGATCGTCGCTGCTTCGCCGGGCTCGTTCGCCGCGATCTCCTGGGCCGTGTCGTTGTCGTTCACGGCATAGATGCCTATGCCGCCGGCAAACATGGCGATGGCGGTGGCGGTGCCGCCGAACACTCGCCGTCGGCCTCGACGGCGACCGGCACGTCGTACGGCGTCGGCGGCGTTGGCCGCAGGCGCGGGCAGCGTGTCGGCGGTGGTCTTGAGGTGCTCGGCGAGTCGGTGTTCGAGTTCCATGAGAGTGGTCTCCTGGTGGGGTGAATCGTGGTCCGTTGGTGCCGGGAGGGGCACGTGGATTCGGGTGTGCGAGGACGATGGGCTGGCCGGACGTGGCCGCTTCTGAGTCACAACTGGGCGTGGAGGAGTTCCAAGGCACGGCTCAGGCGGCTCTTGACCGTGCCGGGAGCGATACCGAGGGCGTCGGCCGTTTGCTCCACGCTCCAGTCCCGATAGAAGCGAAGGACGACGACGGCGCGATGGTCATCGGACAGCCCGGCGATGGCTCGTTCCAGATCTGCGTCGCCGGGGCGATCGTCGGTGGCGTCGGGCCGGGCCGTCAGCTGGTCCTTGGGTTTCGATCGTTTGCGTCGCCGCAGGAAGGATCGCGCCCAGTTGAGGCCTGTCCGGTACACCCAACCCTCGGGGTTGGCATACCCCGAGACGATGTCCCATCGTTCGAAGGCTCGAGCCATGGCCTCGTCGGCCGCCTCGAATCCCAGACTCTGATCGCCCAGAGTCAGGCACAGCGTGCGTCCGACCGATTCTCGATGCAAGGCATAGAAGTCGGCAAAGCTGGGTCGCAGCGTCGGAGGAGGACCGAACCCCGCACCGGATTCGGTCGAGTACTGGAGAACGGTCATATCCGTTGCTTCGTCAGCGTGAGCATCGTTGCCCACAGGCTCGGCGTGGTCGTCCATTGCATACCCCCAGACGCACAACGGCCCGCTCCGGTTCCGTCATCATCGAGATTTCCCCGGTTGAGGGTCCACCTTCGTCGAACCCTAGCGGTTGGGCTCGGACCGGGATGGTTCGACGGGGGTCGGGTACGTTGCGGGAGCGGTCCGGCCAGTCGGAGGGATGGGTCGATCGGACGAGGCCAGAACGGGCCGGAGGACTGGGAAGATCGGGAAGGACGAATGGTGACGACGAGCGTGACAGGAGGCAGCATCTGGTCGGGTTCCAGCGGGGAGTGGCAGGCTCGCGACCTCCAGATCGAGGATGACACGATCCGAGCAGTGAGAGCCCCCGGCGAGAGCCGCAGTGCCGACGTGCTCGACCTGACGGGGCTCAAACTCTCGCCGGGGATGATCGAACTGCAGATCAACGGCGGCTGGGGGATCGATCTCCAACACGAACCCGGCCGACTGTGGGAACTCGGTGCTCGTTTGCCCGCGGTGGGTGTCACCGCCTTTCTCCCCACGCTGACCAGCAACGGGGCCATCGGTATGGACGAAGCGCTCGCTGCACTGGCAGCCGGTCCGCCCCAGGGGTGGGCCGGGGCGGAACCGTTGGGTTGGCATTTCGAGGGTCCATGGTTGTCCCCGGTCAAGGCGGGGGCCCACGATGTCGGCGCGCTCACGTCGATTCCCGCAGTCCTCGATGCTCGACTCTCGCCCGAACACGGGGTGCGTCTGGTCACCTTGGCCCCCGAATTGTCCGGAGCCCGTGCGGCCATCGCCGAATTGGTGGACCGAGGGGTGCGAGTGTCCCTGGGTCACACCGCGGCCAGTGCGGCCGAGGCCAGGGACGGCTTCGGGGCCGGGGCCACCATGGGCACCCATCTGTTCAACGCCATGGACGGACTCCATCATCGTGAGCCGGGCTTGGCACTGCCGCTGCTGCTCGATGGCCACTGGGTAGGCCTGATCGCCGATGGACATCACGTCGCTCCTGATCTGGTCGATCTGGCCTGGCGGTTGGCTCGCGACCGGATCGTGCTGGTGAGTGATGCGGTGGCCCTTCTCGGGATGACCGGTGACGAGGTGGCGCGCCTGGACGACGGAACACTGGCCGGTTCGGTGATCGGTCTGGATCGATGCGTGCGCAACCTGATGAGGTTCGCCGGCGTCGGTCTGGGGCGGGCGCTGACAGCGGCCACCGCTCATCCCTGCGCGGTGCTCGGGCTGGACGACCGGCACAGCGTGGCCGCAGGTCAGCGTGCCGACCTCGTCGCCCTGGACGCCGCCGGCAACGTCCAGATGACCATGGTCGGTGGCCAGGTCGTGTTCGACGTTCGACAGGAATCGGGATCCGATGGGGCAGACTGAGGCAGTGGAATCGTTGCGGACTTCGAACACAGCCGACCCGACCGGCCACTACACGTTGGAAGGCTCCATCCTGGGGGCCGGGTTCGCATCGGGTGATCGGGTCGTGGTCGGCATGTGGGACACCTCACCCGTCGGTTCGATGCTGGACGTCATGTGGGCCGAGCCGGACGGTTGGCGAACCCTCATCGTTCCCGATCAGCGGATCGGCGCCTTCATCTCTGCCATCTACACCTTCGACACCGTCATCATCGACGAGACGCTGCGTCGCAGCATGCATGGCACGACGATGTCGCTCGACTGGAGCGGCGCTGCGCTCGAGTTCACCCTGGGTCGGTCCGCTCCGTTCCCGCCGCGGCCCGACTGGGTCACCACCCACATCGAGGCTCCGATTGCCCGAAGTGTCCTGTCGGTCGAGACCCATGGGGTGAGTCCGACCGGAGTCGAAGAAACCTACAAGGCCAGACGGTTGCGGCGTCTCGTCGATGGGTGGGCGGTGGTGGCGGGACGAGACCTCGGCTCGCTCGGGCCCCCGACGCCCCGTTGTGGGTTCGGTTTCTCCGAACCGCCGCCCTTTCCCTCCCTCACCGAGCTGACCACGAGCATCAGCGATCCCGAGGGCCGGCTGTACGGAGTGTTGGATCACGGAGTGTTGGATCACGGAGTGTTGGATCACGGAGTGTTGGATCAATGAGCGACGTACCGAACCTTCCGTTGTGGACCCCGAGCACACGACGCATCGCGTCCACCCGCCTCGACCGATACCGCCGCCTCCACCATGGCGATCTCACCGACAGCGATGCGTTGTGGGCGTGGTCGGTGGACGAGGCGCCGACCTTCTGGGCCGAGATGTGGGATCACGCTCAACTGCGTGGAGACCGGGGCGATCGTCTGGTCGCCGAACACCCCGACTTCTGGCGCTGGCGCTTCCTTCCCGACGCTGTCATCAACGTGGCCGAGAACCTGCTGATGCCCCGCGGAGGCGCCGCCGAGGAGGCCATCGTCTGGCGTCGGGAAGACGGTGCCTCCCGCTCGCTGTCCTGGGACGAACTACGGGCCCAGGTGGCGGCGTTCGCCGCCCATCTGCGATCGATCGGGGTGGGTCCCGGCGATCGAGTGGCGGCATGGATGCCCCATGTCCCCGAGACCATCATCGCCTTCTTGGCCGCTTCGTCCATCGGTGCCGTCTTCACGTCCACATCGGCTGATTTCGGCGTCGAGGGTGTGGTCGATCGTTTCGGTCAGACCGAACCCGTCGTGCTGGTCGCCGCCGACGGCTACCGCTATGGCGGCAAGGACTTCTCGTGCCTGGACCGTCTGGCCGAGATCGTCGACCGCCTGCCTTCGGTCGCCTCTGTCGTGGTGGTCGGCCACCTCGCAGACGACCCGGAGCTTCCCGAACTGCCTGCTTCGCGTTCGATCATCTCCTGGACCGAGGCGATCGAACGACACGCCGGTGCCGGCCAGGCCTTCGTCGCGCTGCCCGGCGACCACCCGCTCTACATCCTCTACTCATCGGGCACCACGGGGAAGCCGAAGTGCATCGTGCACCGGAGCCTCGGCGTGTTGCTCAAGCACGTGGCGGAGCAGCAACTGCAGTGCGACATCGCCGCCGGTGACCGAGTCTTCTATTTCACGACCTGTGGCTGGATGATGTGGAACTGGTTGGTCTCGGCGCTGGGTTCGGGGGCAACGATCGTGTTGTACGAAGGGAATCCGGCCCATCCCGGGCCCGGCGTGTTGTTCGACCTGGTCGACGAGCTGCACGTCACCCTCATGGGGGTGTCGGCCAAGTTCATCGATGCCTCGATGAAGGCCGGCCTCCGCCCGATCGAGAGCCACGATCTCGGTGCTCTGCGTTCGATCTGTTCGACCGGTTCGCCGCTCAGCCACGAAGGGTTCGGCTGGGTGTACGAGTCGGTCAAGGCCGACGTGCATCTGGCTTCGATCTCCGGTGGCACCGATCTGGTCGGTTGCCTGGTGGCCGGGGATCCCACCAAGCCGGTGTTCGCCGGGGCCGTGCAACGTCCGGCCTTCGGTCTGGGCATCGAGGTCTTCGACGACGAGGGTCACCCGGTCGGACCCAACCAGAAGGGCGAACTGGTCTGCACGACACCGTTCCCGTCCATGCCGCTCTCGTTCTGGGGTGATATCGACGGCGAGCGGTACCACAGCGCCTATTTCGAGCGATTCGCCGGTGTGTGGGCCCATGGCGACTTCGCGTCGTGGACCGACGAGGGGGGCATGGTGATCCACGGCCGGTCGGATGCGACGCTCAACGCGTCAGGAGTTCGCATCGGCACGGCAGAGATCTATCGGGTCGTCGAACAGCTCGATGAGGTGATCGAAGCCATCTGCATCGGTCAGGAATGGGACGACGACACTCGCATCGTGCTCTTCGTTCGCCTGGCCGAGGGGACCGAGCTGACCGACGACTTGATCGCCACGATCAAACGTGAGCTGCGCACCAAGTGCTCGCCTCGGCACGTCCCGGCCCTGGTACGGGCGGTCGCCGACATTCCTCGGACCCGTTCGGGCAAGATCGTCGAGCTGGCGGTCACCGAGGTGGTGCACGGACGGCCGATCAAGAATCTCGAGGCGCTGGCCAACCCCGAAGCCCTCGAACTCTTCCGGCTCTGAACCGCCGACCTAACGCCAGACCGGTGCCGAGGACCCCAGTGGAGCGGGGGGCAGATCCCAGAACCCACCGACGGATGCCGGAGCTTCGATCCGCCCGAAGGATGAATCGACCGAATGGACCCAGCGCGACAACTCGGGCAAGGGCGCCGGTTCGAACGGCGCCGGTCGCTCCGCACCCACCAGCCAGTTGCGGGTTCGCAGCAGGGAGAGGCGGGCCAGCCAGGTGCCCCCCGCTTCCTGCTGATGGCGGACCAGTTCCAGCGCGGCGAAGGCGGCCAGGAACCCGGTGGCGTAGTCGAGGGCCTGCACGGGCAGCGGGAGCGGACCGGCGACTCCCGCAGCCTCGCCTCCGGCCAGAGCGATCCCGGTGGTGGACTGCACGATCGAATCGAAGCCACGTCGACCGGCCCAAGGTCCGATCCAATCGAAGGCGCACAGCTGGACGATCACCGAGCCGGGAGCGAACTCGGCCACGTGCTGGGGTGAGAAGCCGCGGGAAGCGAGCGCCCCAGGTCGGTAAGCGTCGATCAGGACCGTGCCATCGCCGAGCAGCGACCGCATCGTGGTTCGCCCCACGTCGGTGTCGAGATCGACATGTGCGTTGCGTTTCCCGAAGCCGGTGCTGAGGACGCCGAACTCGACCGCCGGCAGATGGGCGGCACCGACACGCAGCACGTCAGCGCCGAATCCAGCCAGCGTCTGTCCCGCCACCGGGCCCGCCAGTACTCGCGACGCGTCGACGACTCGAACTCCTGCGGCGGGCCGGCCCTCGTACTCGTTCTCGTCGGTGGCCAGGGGGCGGGGATCGGCATCACCGATCTGCTCGACGGTCAACAGCGGCAGGTCACGGGTGGCCTGACAATGGGGATGTTCCGACCATTCGTCGAGCGTTCGGCACACGGCAGCGATCATGCCCCGTTCGATCAGCTCCTGCTCCAGGACGAACGAGGACCGTTGGGAGATCTCGGCAGCCAGTGCCTCTCGGTCCGGCATCGCATCGCTGCCTCCCAAGCCGAGATGGTCGATCACGCCGGCTGCGTGGTGAGGGAAGTTGCAGTGGAGTTGCAGCACCCGATCGTCGCCGGTGGCGTACATGCCCGACAGGTCGGCCCACTTGGGCAGTGCCATACCATCCACGGTCAGGTGGCCGGAGAACGCTGCCAGGGTCTGGGTATGGTCGAAGGCGAGAGACGGGGCGATGCGGTCTCGGACCCGGGCCAGGCCTGCTGCTGCGCTCACTGCGGCCGCAACGCTCACGTCCGCAGCACGTTGCACGTCGAAAGCCGCCTGTCGATACGGCGATCCCTCCCAGGTCACGGCGGTGGGCGAATGCCGACTGGCCGAGGGGAGCAGCTTTCCCAGTTCGGTCAGTTCGTTCCGGAGGCTGTCCCCATCCATCGACGAGATGCCCGATCCGGTCCCGTCCGATGAGGCAGGCACGCGAGCTCCGTCGAGTTCCATCAGGCAAGCGTAGACCCGCGGCATCGCCGGTAGGGGCGATCTCGCGCGGTCGATTCCGGGCTGGGGCCGACGGCAGGAGCTTCTGCCCCGGATGGTGGGCTCCGGCCTACATTGGCGGCCGTGACCACCGTGACTGCACCCGGATCGTCGGCCAACCTGGGCCCGGGCTTCGACGTACTGGGGGTCGCCATCGACCGTCACGCCTGGGTGAGTGACGAGGGGTCGGGTGTCCGGGGCGACGAACTCTGCGGCCCGGATCATCTGGCCCGAGTCGCGTTCGAGCTGGCGGGAGGCCGCGGGCCGATCTGGTTCGGATTCGATCTCCGGCCCAGCCGTGGCATGGGATTCTCGGCTGCGGCCCGGGCAGCCGGCGCCGTGCTCGGCCGTCTGCACGCCGGCGACGACCTGGCTGCCGCTCGGTTCAACGCCTATGACATCGTCAGCGAGTTGGAGGGCCACGGTGACAACGCCGCTCCATCGGTCTTCGGCGGCATCTTCGTGATCGCCGGCGATCTGGCCCACCCGGTCGCGGCGTCGCTACCCGGCCAGTTGGTGCTGTGGATACCCGAGGTCACGACCGCCACCGACGAGTCACGAGCCCGATTGTCGGACAGCGTCGACCGCGCCGACGCAGTGTTCAACCTCGGCCGCGTCGGGCTCTTGATGGCGGCGCTCTACGAGAACGATTCTTCGTTGTTGCGACGAGCGACCGAGGACCGGCTGCATCAGCCGACTCGCCTGGCCGCCAGTCCCGACTCGGCCCGAGCCATCGAGGCCGCTCTGGACGCCGGTGCCGACGCCGCCTGGCTCAGTGGTTCGGGGCCCACGGTGGCGGTCATCGTCGATCCCGAGCGAGTCGACGGCGTGTGTCGGGCGCTGCCGGATTCGGGGGTCGCCTTGCCCCTGGCCGTGGACGTCTCCGGTTCGCGCATCAACACATCGTCGGCGACCGGCGACCGGTAGCTCCTACGTTCTCAGCCCGAATGGCGAAAACGATCGGGGAGGAGGCGAGGGAGATCGAGTCCGAGACCTTCGAACGACGGGCCCGGACTGCCGGCCGTGATGAGGTCGGCCGCCAACTGTCCGGCCCCGGGGGCGGTCTGGATGCCGGTGCCACCCTGGCCGACGCACCAGTGGAAGGTCGGTTGGTCCGGATCGGGGCCGATGACCATCGAACGGTCTTGGGAGAACGTGCGCAGGCCGGCCCACGAGGAGGTGATCGAGCGAATGTCGAGCGTGGTCGCTTCGTTGATTCGGTCGATGGCCAGAGCGATGTCGATTTCCTCGGGCCGAGCATCGCAGGGATCGGACGGGGTCTCGTCGGCTGGTGAGCACAAGAACTGGCGCCCGTCGGGGTTGGTGTACCAGTCATGGTTGGCGTTGGCCACCAGCGGCCCGTGTTCGGATCCGGCAATGGGGCTGTTGATCATGAACGCGGTCCGTCGCTTCGGCTCGAGACCGATCGGGGCGATCCCGGCGCTGGTGGCCACGAGGTCGCCCCAGGCCCCGGCCGCGTTGACGATCACATCGGCGGCAACGTCGGTGGTCGTCGTCTCGATCACCCAACCATCGTCCACGCGGCGGGCGGCATCGACTCGACGAGTGGTCGCGATCGAGCCCCCGTTCGCCCGAAAGCCCCGGACGAAGGCCTGATGGAGGCCGGCGACGTCGATCCCCGATGCTTCGGGCTCGTAGATGGCGGCACCGATCAGCTCCGGGCGGAGATAGGGGGCCAGCGCAACGGTGTCGGCCAGGCTCACGTAGGCGATGTCGGGGTTGATGATCCGGCCCTCGGCGAGCTGGGAATCCATGATGTCGATCTGGTCTGGTCTGGCCACGCTCAACGATCCCTTCACCGTCAGCAACGGACCGTCGACCAGATGGAGGTAGAACGACTTGCTGGCCACCGTGAGCGGGCGGATCGGCAGTGCCCCATAGTTCTCGATGAAGACGGCGGCCGAACGGCCCGTCGTGTGATAGGTGAGCGTCGACTCGGCCTCGAAGACTCCAACCCGGGCTTCGGGGGCGTTGCGGGCCAGGTGGTAGGCCACGCTCATGCCGGCGATGCCACCCCCGATGATGGCGATATCGACGTGGTCCATGGGGGCTGACCCTAGTCTCGATGTCCATGATCGGACGAAGGATGCGGGGCCCGATGGCTCTGATGATGATGGTGGGTCTGTGCGGGGCGTCCTGCACCGGCATCGAGAGTGATGCCGACGACGCCTCGGACGTGGCGACCGGGGCCGCCTTCGAGGCCGATGTCGGCCCCGACGGCGACGGCTTCGACGGGGACGGCCCCAACGGCGACGGGGACGAGAGCGGAGGCGACTCCGTCGACGGCTGCGACCCGGAAACCGTGGGGGAGGAGAGCGGGGAGGTGGTCACCATCTACCGGGTCACCGACGGTCAGCTCGATGGGGTGTGCATGGGAGCTCCCGAGCCGATTCTGGAGGAGAGTTGGGAGGCGTTGGCCGCGGTCTCGCCCCCAGAGCAACTGGATGCCATCGAGTTGTTCAGCGGCTTCGAGGGCGAGGGCGAGACCCTTGCGTTCGCCGGCCCGGTCGACGACGACGACAACGACATGTTCCTGGTGGCCGTCGATCTCGACAGTGCCGCCGATGACTTCGACGAGCTCCGTCTCACCGTCACCCATGAACTGGCCCACGTCTTCACCCAGACGCCGGATCAGCTCGACATCGACATCGATCCCGATTCGTGCGACACCTTCTTCAACGGATTGGGGTGTTTCGAACCTGACTCCTACATCTGGTTGTGGGTCGAATCGTTCTGGCCGTCCGAGGCCATGGACTCGCTGCCCGACGGCGGCGTGTCGATCGACGAACCGGGCGGGGAGGACCGCTGCACACTGGACCGCAGCTTTCTGGGCTCGTACGCGGCGAGCCATCCCGAGGAGGACTTCGCCGAGAGTTTCAGTGCGTTCGTCTTCGCCGTCGACGTACCGGCCGGAGTCGATCCGAAGATGGAATGGTTCGAACAGTGGCCCGAACTGGTTGCGTTCCGTGACCGAGCTGTGGCTGCCGATCTCGACGGTCAGCCCAGCAAGTTCGATCGGTGCGGTTGAGCGCCTACCATCGCCCCGGCGCCGGCAAACCCGGCGCTGGTACTGCGCCACGAGGCGCCTGCCGGACAAGGCACGCGCACGAGCTGGCAGCCAACCAACGGTGAACCGACAGAGAAGAGGTCGTCATGGAAATGCAGGATCGAGTGGTCGTGGTGACCGGGGGCGGTTCGGGAATCGGTGAGGCCATTGCTCGGGCCGCCGCCGGGGCGGGCGACGACCCCGACGC
>ERZ888423.1013-NODE-1013-length-26473-cov-33.285146_pt1 | contig 26473 bp, 25 predicted proteins | sample MGYA00520523_ERZ888423 | MGnify/ENA primary metagenome ERZ888423 (study PRJEB32303, sample SAMEA104408611) | aquatic metagenome | biome: Brackish water; feature: Pelagic; material: water | place: Baltic Sea | collected 2014-06-08T10:24:00 | depth 30,27 m ...
GCGGGAGATCTTCGAGTTGGCCGACACCCTTGAGGTTCTCAATCTCTCGGGCAACATGTTATCCGAGCTCCCGGACGACTTATCGCGGCTGAGCAAGTTACGGGTGATCTTCTGCTCGGAAAATCGCTTTACCCAGCTGCCCGAGGTGCTGGCCTCGTGCGTTCACCTTGAGATGGTCGGGTTTAAGGCGAACACCATTCAGGAGGTTGTGCCTGCCGCCATTTCTCCCGGGTTGCGCTGGTTGATCCTCACGGATAACCAGATTTCGGCACTTCCCGACTCCATCGGCAACTGTGCGCGCCTGCAAAAACTGATGTTGGCCAGCAATCAACTGGCAGATTTGCCGGAGGCGATGCGCGGCTGCATCGGGCTGGAGCTGCTGCGGATTTCGGCCAACCGGTTCAAGGCTTTGCCAGAGTGGCTGCTGCAGTTGCCCCGGTTGACCTGGTTGGCGTTTGGCGGCAATCCGGTTTCAGCGGTGCCGCACGCCCCGAGCCCGACCGTGGCCCGCCTCAATTGGGGGGATCTCGTGTTGGGTGAACAACTCGGCGAAGGTGCCTCGGGAGTGATCCACAAAGCGCACTGGCAGCCGTCGCCGCAGGAAGCCGGGCATCCCGTGGCGGTGAAACTCTTTAAGGGGGCGGTCACAAGTGACGGGTTTCCTGCAGAAGAAATAGCGGCCTGTTTGGCGGCGGGTAATCACTCCCACTTGATAGGGGTCATTGGTGAACTCACCGGGCACCCAGCCGGCACCAGCGGCTTGGTGATGCCCTGGGTCGACCCGGGGTTTCGGAGTCTGGCCGGCCCGCCCAATCTGGCGACCTGCACCAGGGACATTTACGGGGTCGGCCAACGTTTCTCCCTGCCCTTGGTGCTGGATCTGGCGAAGGGTTTGGCCGCTGTTGGCGCGCACTTGCACGCCCGTGGAATTTCGCACGGGGATTTCTACGCGCACAACGTCCTGTATCGCCCCGAGGGCGGCTGCCTTTTGGGGGACTTCGGGGCGGCCTCCTTTTACCCACCTCAGGCAAGTGGAGGCGCAAATCCATTTGAGGCGCTGGAGGTGCGCGCCTTCGGCTGTTTGCTTGGCGAATTACTGGAGCGCATTGAACCCGAACCTGAAGCGCTCCTCCCATCGTTGAAAGCACTGCAACTCCGCTGCGTGGCGCCAGTTGCGGCGAGTCGGCCCCGGTTCGCCGAGCTGGTGGCAGCGATAGATTCACTGCGCCAGTGAGTCCGAGGTTTAGGCTTCGCTCACCAATCGGCGAAGAGTTTTGTCGACCAGCCTGGGGTTGTCTTTGCCTTGGCGTCGCCAGCGATTGCCACGCCATACTCATTCCTTAGCATGTTGAGCACCTCCTTCAGAATGAGATCAATTAACCAGAGCTTTGACTAAAGACCCTGAGGCAAGTGGCGGGCTTTCGATAACTTTGCGAATGAATTCATAGAGGTTGTCTGTGAAGCAATGGCCCAATGAACAGAGATAAGCACCGGTGCCGTCGGACTTTCGGAGCAGCCGCGCTTCCGGGTCGCTACTGGAGCGGTGGGCCTGGTTGGAGAGCAGCAGGTCAAGGAAATCCCCCTTCACGCCTGGCGCCAACCCGCCGGCACGCTCACCCCACCAACCCCTCACTCGCCACCCACAACTTCCGCGCCAGCTCCAGGTCCTGCCCTTCAACACTGGTGGCGCTGGCTTCGAACACGCGCCGGCCGGGGCCGACCACGCGGTTGCGGTGGAAGCTGAAGCCGTTGGCGGCGTAGGCGGGGTCGCAGCAGAGGGCGGCCAGCAGGGCGCCGGCGGTTTCCACGCTTTCGGTGAGGCGCAACACGGAGCGGGCCGCGAAGGCGAACAGGCGTTGGCCCAGTTCGTTGCTCTGGCGGCTGTAGCGCCAGAAGCCGCCCTCGCTGGTGGGCGGGATCACCAGGCCCGGGCTCCAGCTGAGCACCGGCAGCGGCGTGCCGGCCTCCTCCATGCGGCGCGCGAACTCACGGGCGAACAGCACGTTGCAGAGCTTGCTGTCCTTGTAGGCCTTGTCGGCATCGAAGCTGCTGCCATCCACCATCAGCACCGGCTGCCCCGCCTGCAGGCCGGCCAGATCGCCCAGCCCTGCCGCTACGCCCACCTTGCCGCCGGGGGTGAGCGGGTCGTGCACTTCCGACGCCGTGACCACCAGCCGCGGCGCCTGCCCCGCCAGCAGCAATGGCGTGAGCTGCTGGGCCAGCAGGAAATGGCCCAGGTGGTTCACCGCGACGGTGAGTTCATGGCCCTGGGGCGTCAGGCGTGGGGTCTTGGCGCCGGCGTATTGCAGGCCAGCATTCAGCACCAAGGTGTCGATCGGCTGCCCCTGCGCCAGCAACGCCTGCCCGCAGGCGCGCACGCTCTCCAGATCGCCCAGGTCGCACACGGCCACCGCCGGCGCCGTGCCTCCAACGGCCCGTTCAGCCAGCTGCCGCTGGGCCGTCTCGGCCGTTGCCGCATCGCGGCACAGAACCGTGAGCGCATGGCCGGCCTGGCACAGCCGCACCGCCGCCTCGAAGCCGATGCCGGAATTGCCGCCGGTGAGCAGCAGGCGGCGCGTGGCAGCCATGGGCAGACCCCACCAGGTGCAAAGGGCGCCAACCCTAGAAACCGTCGGCTTCACAATGGAGCGCGCAGCCCTTTCGCCGGCCGGTTCGTTCATGCAGTGGCGCGCCACGATTCGCCGCCTCGAACGCAACGGCCTCGGCCTGCTGCTGTTTCCCCTGCTGGTGCTGCGCCGCACCGTGCGCCTGCTCGGCCGCACGCTCGAAGGCCTGCTGTGGCAGGAGCTGATCGCCAACCAGCCGCTCGACAGCCCGCTCGGCAACCTGCTCGCCTTTCTGCTCTTCTCCGCCTTCTGCCTCTGGGCCACCTTGGAAGGGGCCATCCCCTATGTGATCGGCCTGCTGCTGTTCCTGCTACCCCTGGAGCTGCTCGCCAACCAGCTCGGCCATTCCTGGCGGCCGGAGTGCCGGATCCTGCTGGAACGCTGGGGGGATCGGCTCTCCTGGCGGTGTGATTCCGCCAGCAGCCACGAGCAGCTGGAGCTGCAGCACCACGCCCTGTCCGCCGTGCTGATCCGCGCCGCCCCGCTCGCCCTGCCGCTGGGTGAAGCCCGTCCGCAGGGCTGGGATGTGTTGCTGGCGGTGCAGGATCCTGCCCGCGAGCTGCTGCTGGACCGGCGGCCCACACTCGCGCTCGCCTGGCAGCGCGCCTTTGCCCTCGCCCGCAAGCTGGCGTTGCCGCTGAAGTTGGCGGACACCGGCGGGGCAGCACACACAGAAGCAGAAGCGGGGCCGCCGGCGAGCGTGTGGGCGGTGGTGGAGGCAGAAGGCGCCACCCGGATCTTCCGCGACCGCAGCACCGTGAGCGCCGCCCAGTGGTGGCGGGCGTTTGTGCACCAGGGCGGCGACCTGCTGTTTCTCGCCGTGCTCAACACCGTGATGGTGAAGTACGGCGGCTTTCTGGTGTGGATGCTGGGTCCGCGGCTGGGCCTCACCGCCCCCACCACGCTCGTGCTCGATCTCTCCCTGCCCGGCCTGCTCTCGCTCGCCCTGCCCGAGTGGAGCGTGATCCAGGCACTGCTGCTGGTGGCGGCGCTCGGTGCCGCCGGCGTCGGCAGCTACCGCCACTGGAGCCGGCAGGAACTGCGCATCGATGCCGAACACGTGTGCGTGTGGCGCACCGGCCATGCCGCCGTTCACCTGCCCACCCGCGCGGTGGTGGCCGCGCTGCCGCTGCACCAACCCGAGCCCCAGGTACTGCTCTGGAGCGAGCGCCGTCCACCCGTCCAGCTGCAGGGCCTCGCCGATGCCCGCGAAGCCGCCGCACTGGCGTGCGCGCTGCAGGCGGCGCTGGAGCGCTGGAAGCCGGTGGCGAAAGCAATTCCGGATGCAGAGCCTGAAGCTCCCGCAGGCAACGAGCAGCAGCGGATCGTGAGCGGTGCCACGGCCCTGCCGCTGCAGCAGCGGGCCGACTGGTATGTGCCGGCCGCAGCCGCCTACGACGCCGTGCGTCCCGGATATCCGGCGGCGGTGATCGAGCAGGTGGCGGCCTTGGCCGGAGTGGCCGACGGTTCAGAGCTGCTGGAGCTGGGCTGCGGGCCGGGCACTGCCACCGTGGCTTTCGCGCGGCTCGGCTGCGCCATCACCGCCCTGGAACCGAACCCCGCTTTCGTGGCGCTGGCGCGCGAGCGTTGCGCCGGCTTCGGGCGCGTGCGCATCGAGCCGCTGGCCTGCGAGCAGTGGCCGGTGCAGGAGCAGGCCTTCGATGCGGTGCTCGCCGCCAGCTCCTTTCACTGGATCCCCGCCGGCCTCGGCTCACGCACTGCCGCGCGGGCGCTCAAGCCTGCAGGCGCCCTGATCCTGCTCTGGAACAAGGAGCTGCAACCCTCGCTCGCCCTGCACCAGCGCTTCGCGGCCAGCTACGCCCCCGCATTGCACCGCCGCGAAAGTGACGCCGAGCAGCAGGCGATCCTCGAGGCCTGGTGCAGCAACTCGTGGACCCCACCCTGTTCCTGCCGCCGCAGGCGGGGCGGGTGCCGGTGCAGCTCACCTACAGCGCCGAGCAATACCTGGCCCTGCTCAGCACCTATTCCCCCTATCTGCGCCTGGAGCCCGGCGCGCGTGAGGCTCTCTTCGCCGAGCTGCGCCGCCTCATCGACACCGAGGCCGGCGGCAGCCTGGAGCTCAGCGGCCACTCCGCCTTTCACGTGGCCCGCAAACGCGGCTGACCCCCAGATCACCCGTCACAGCCATAGAATCTGTTCACAATGAACAGACACTGAGCGTTGAATCCGCTCAGGAACGGCCATGCCCCGCACCCTTCGCGATCCTCACCAACACGCCATGCTCGTGTCGCTGCAGCGCCGCTACCGGGCTGCCGTGCACGCCGGCAACATCACCGCCAAGCAGGCGCTGTATCGCGAGGCCGTGTATCTCGGCATCCAGCCCGAGCTGCTTGAGGGCGGCGGCGATCACACCGGCGGCAGCGGCGTCACCGTCTCCTGACTCAACCCCCGCAGACAGCGGGCCAGGTCTTCGCGCACCTCCAGAAAACGGCGGTCCACCCGCAGCGCGCCAAGATCGCCGCGGTCGAGCTCGGCTTCCACCGTGCGCACGATCCGGCCCGGATGCGGCGCCATGATGTGCACCCGCTGGGCCATCAGCAGCGCCTCCTCCAGATCGTGCGTGATCAGCAGGGCGGTGAGCCCGGTGCGGTTCCACAGCTGATAAAGAAACTCCTGCATCGATTCGCGGATCTGCAGGTCGAGGGCGCCGAAGGGTTCATCCAGGAGCATCACCTTCGGATCGGCCGCCAGGGCGCGGGCAATCGCCACCCGTTGCTGCATCCCGCCGGACAGCTCCCGTGGCAAACGCCCTGCCGCATCCTGCAGGCCCACCACTTCCAGGAAATAGCCGGTGCGCTCGCGCACCTCCCGCGCCGGCAACCCCTGCAACGTCATGCCGAAGGCCACGTTGTCGGCCGCCGTCATCCACGGATAGAGGCTGTATTTCTGGAACACCATGCCGCGGTCGTGGCCGGGGCCCGTGATCGGGCGGCCATCCATCAAGATCGTGCCGCTGGTGGGCCGATCAAGCCCGGCGATCAGGCGCATCACCGTGCTTTTGCCCGATCCGGAGCTGCCCACCAGCGCTACGAATTCGCCGGAATTGATCTCGAAGCTGATGGTGTCGAGCACCTGCTTGGCAGCGCGGCCCCGCCCGAAGGTTTTGCACACCGCTGTGAGCGAAAGATGCATCTCAGATGGCCCAGCGGCAGGTGCGGCGCAACACCAGCCGGAAGATCAGATCGATCGCCAGGCCGATCAACCCGATCACGATCAGGTACGCGAAGATCTCATCGGTGCGCAGGAAGCGCTGGGCCAGGCTGATGCGCTTGCCCAGCCCCTCGTTGGCAGCCACCAGCTCCGCCACGATCACCAGGTTCCAGGCGGCGGCCATGTTGATGCGGTACGCATCAAGCACCTGGGGCGCGATGAACGGCGTCACCACGCGGGTGAGGATCTGCAGGCGGCGCCCGCCCATGGTGAGCGCCGATTCCAGCAGTTCGGCGGGCACGAACTTCACCGCATCCATGATCATCAAGGTGTTGAAGAACAAAGTGCCGATGAAGATCAGCAGCACCTTGGGCAGCTCCCCCAAGCCGAAATAGATGATCAGCAATGGGATGAAGGCCGGCGCGGGCATGTAGCGAATCAGGCCGATCAGCGGCTCCAGCAGCCGGCAGATGATCCGGTTGCTGCCCATCGCAATCCCCAGCGGCAACGACACCAGCATGGAAAGCGCATAGCCGCCCAGCACCCGGCCGATGCTGGCGATCGCATCGGCCAGCAGGATGCCGGCCTCCGCCTGGGCGGAGCCCGCTGCCAGCACCCCCGCCGGGCTGGGCAGAAACAGCCTGTCGACGCTGCCGCTCGCCGCAATCAGCTGCCACACCACCAGAACGATCAGGATGCCGAGCACACCCAGCACCCAGGGATGGTCGAGGCGTCGCCACAGGCCCGCGCTCAACCTCACTGCGCCGCATCCACGAAGCGCGCATCAAACAGATTGGTGAGATCCGGCGGGGTCTTGGCCAGACCCACCTCCTGCAGGAAGGTGCTGATCTGGGCAGCGGCGAACGGCAGCGAATCCATCGTGTCGCCCGGCTTCATCGCCTGGCGGTTCTGCTCCAGCGTGAAGATCGTGGTGCCGGCGTCGTACTCGGTGTACTCCGCTTCGCTCACGCCCGCGCGGGCGGCCAGGATCGCCAGGCTTGGGGCCGGGTTGGCCTCAATCTCTGCCAGCGTGGCGAACCAGGCGTTCACCACCTTCTGCAGCTGCTCAGGATTCTTCTCCACAAATTCAGTGCGGCACACCAGGTGGTCACTGATCGAGCCAGGGAAATCCTTCGACGAGAACAAGGTGGTGCTGCCCTCACGCTTCAGCGCCTGCGTGGTGAACGGCGCGAACACACCCACCGCATCCACCTGACCCGCCACAAACGCAGCGGCGGCGGCACCGGTTTCCAGTGGCACGAAGGTGATGTCGGCCGCGCTCAGGCCCGCCTTCTTCAGGCCCAGCAGCAGCAGGTAGTGATCCACCGTGCCTTCTTCCGCTGCCACCTTCTTGCCCTTCAGACCCTCCACGCTGGTGATGCCTTCAGCAGCGATGATCTGGTCGTTGCCGGTGGAGTTGTCGTTGGTGAGCACCACCGTGAGGGCGGCGCCACCGGCGATCGAGCTGATCGTGTCACCAAGCGTCTGGCTGTTGCAATCCAGCTGGCCGGCATTGAGGGCGTTGATCGAATCGAGATAGCCGTCGAACCATTGCAGGGTCACCGGCACGCCCGCCGCCTCAAACAATCCCTTTTCTTCAGTCACCTTCCAGGGGATCCAACCCGGCCAGGCGCTGTAACCGATGCGCACCGGCGTGGCCGAGGTTTCTACCGGCGGCGGCTGGCAGCCCACCAGCAGGCCGCCGCCCAACAGGGCCGTGAGCAGCAGGCTGGTGGTGCGCCGGAAGCGCGGAAAACGGAAGCGGGAGGGTGCGGTCATGGGGTAACGGGGGTGGGGGGAATGGAGCCGGAGCCGGGTTGGCAAAGAGGGGGCTTCAGGTGCAGGGGCTGGCGCGGGCGGGCATGTCAGAAGAACTCCAGGTAGTGCTCCAGCTCCCAGGCCGAAATCGCACCGTGATAGGCCTCCCATTCCGCCCGCTTCAGCGACACAAACGCGTCGAACATCGCAGGGCCGAACACCTCGCGGCAGAGCGGATCGGCGGCAAACGCCTCGACCGCTTCGCCCAGATGGCGCGGCAGCGTGTGCAGGCCGCGCTCGGCCCGCTCCGCCGCACTCAGCCGGTAGGCATTCACCCGATTGGCCGGGGGCGGCACCAGCTGCTCGCGGATGCCTTCCAGGCCTGCCGCCAGGATCAGCGCCGCACCCAGATAGGGGTTGCAGGAGCTGTCGGCGGCGCGGCATTCCACCCGCCCGCCCGCGGCAGGAATGCGCAGCATGTTGGTGCGGTTGTTGTTGCCGTGGCAGATGAACACCGGCGCCCAGGTGAAGCCACTCATGCTTCCCTGCGCCACCAGCCGCTTGTAGCTGTTCACCGTGGGGGCGATCACGGCGCAGATCGCGGCGGCATGGCGCAGCACACCGGCGATGAACTGCTCCGCCAGCGGGGTGATCGCACCGGCTTCGCACTGGCCGGGTTCGCCACGGCCCGGATCGAACAGATTGGCGCCGCTCTGTAGATCCGCCAGCGACATGTTGAAGTGGGCGCCGCTGCCGGTGCGGTGCGCGAACGGCTTGGGCATGAAGCTGGCGATCAACCCATGGCGGCGGCAGATCTCCTTCGCCATCAGCTTGAAGAAGGTGAGCCGGTCGGCCATGGTGAGCGCCTCGGCATAGGCGAAATCGATCTCGAACTGGCCGTTGCCGTCCTCGTGATCGAAGGAATACACGCCCCAGCCCAGGCCATTCATGCTCTGCACCAGCTCATCGAGCCAGTCGAGGTTGTCGAGCAGGCCGCCCAGGTCGTAGCAGGGTTTATCGAGTGTGTCGCGGCCGCTGGCCGGCACCAGCGTTCCATCGTCCTGGCGCCGCAGCACGAAGAATTCAGTTTCGATGCCGAGGTTGAAGCGATAGCCCAGCGCCGCCGCCTGCTGCCGCACCCGCGTGAGGATCTGACGGCTGCAGGCCTCGAAGGGGGCGCCGTTCAGCTCCAGGCTGCTGGCCAGCCACACCACATCGCGGCGCCAAGGCAGCACCGTGGCACTGGCCAGATCGGGAATGGCCGCCACTTCGTCATCGCTGACGTCCTGCGGCACCCCATCGAGCGCCGCGCCGGTGAACAACTCCGAACCCGACAGCATCGACGCGAAGTGATCCAGCGGCACTGCCTTCGCCTTGCCGTTGCCGTGGATGTCCACGAAGCTGGCCAGCGCATACTTCACGCCGCAGCTGAGCAGATCCAGCTGCAGCTCCTCGCCAAGATTGGCGCTCGCCAGCTGAGGCGCAGGCAGCGGCTCTGATGGGCTCGCCGGCAGCGGTGCCGATGGGCTCACCAGCTCCATCAGGCGTTCACCAGAGCCGGCGGCTGGCAGGCGGCGTGCTCCCGCACCGTGGCCAGCAGCCAGCGGTGCCACTCGCCCATGCCCTGGCCGGTGCCGGCCGACACACGGAACACCTCGGCGCGGGGATTCACCGCCCGTACATGGGCCTCGATGCGGCTCACATCCACCGGCACATAAGGCAGCAGATCGATCTTGGTGATCAGCACACAATCGGCTTCGCGGAACATCACCGGATACTTGAGCGGCTTGTCATCGCCTTCGGTGACACTCAGCAGCGCCACCTTGAGGTGCTCACCCACCTCGAATTCCGCCGGGCACACCAGATTGCCCACGTTCTCCACCCACAGCAGATCCAGCGCCGCAGGATCGAGCTGCTGCTGCAGCAAGGTGAGGCCGCCGCTCACCATCGCCGCATCCAGATGGCAGGCCCGTCCGGTGGTGATCGGCACCACCGGCACCCCCACCGCCGCCAGCCGCTCGGCGTCCAGCTCGGTGGTCATGTCGCCCTCCAGCACCGCCATCGCCAGCTCGGGCGAGAGGGCCGTGATCGTGCGCTCCAGCAGGGAGGTTTTGCCGGCGCCGGGGCTGCTCATCACATTGAGGCAGAGCAGCTTCCAGGCATCGAAATGGGCGCGGTTGTGGTCGGCGCGGTGCTGATTGGCCGCCAACAGGTTGCGTCCGAGTGTGTCTTCCAGGGGCATGTGCATGGCGTTCAGGCGGAAAGGATGGAAACCCGATCTGCGGGTACAGCGGGGGAGGTGTAATCGATGCTGCGAATCCTCAGCTCACGGCCCGAGAGGATCTCCTCCATCGGGTGGTGGCAGCAGGGGGATTGATAGGCCACGGCAGGCTCTGGGCTGTAATCACTGCCGCAGGCCAGGCAGCGCGCCCGCAGCGGCACCGTTTCGATGCGCAGCTCCGAGCCGTCCAGCCAGCTGCCCTGCACGGCGGCCCCGTAGGTGAACACCAGCGCGGCCGGTTCCACGCAGGTGAAGGTGCCCACCTGCAGGTGCACGGTCTGCACGCAGGGAACATGGGGATGGTGCTCCTGCTTCCACTCTTCAAGCGAAAGCAGCAGGCAGCGGGTCATGTCAACTTCATGCATGGCTCACCTCCATTTCTGATCGACGTTCATGTTGCAGGCCTCATGCAGCCAGGCCGGCTTCTGCTTGCGCGGCAGCTGGCCGCTCACCACCAGGTGGGCCATCACGTCGCAGATCACGCGCGTGGCCATCAAGGAGGTCATGTCGCTGATGTCATAAGGGGGGGAAACTTCCACCACCTCAAGGCCACACACAGGCACATTGCGCACGATCAGCTCCAGCAGCTTGAGGGCTTCCCGTGGCAGCAGGCCACCTGGTTCCGGCCAGCCGGTGCCGGGCACGAAGCCGGCGTCAATGCAGTCGATGTCGAAGGAGATATAAACGCAATCGGTCCCATCGGTGGCGCGCTCGATCGCATATTTGGCGGCGGCCTCCAGGCCCATGTCGCAGATGTCGGTGACAGTGAGCACGTTGGTGCCGCGCTCGCGGCACACCTTCACCCCTTCGCGCGGCACCTGCCAGCCGCCGATGCCCAGCTGCACCAGGTTTTCGGCCGGCGCGTTGGCCATGTTGGTGGCATGGAACCAGGGGCAGGTGTGCATGCGTTCATCCAGGTCGATCTCCTGGGTGTCCACATGGCGGTCGAAGTGGATGATGCCCACCTTCTTGTCGCCGAGGTGGCGGCACACGCCCCGCACGGTGGGGAAGCCGATCGAGTGATCACCGCCGAGCAGAATCGGGAAGGCGCCGCTGGCGAACACATGCGCCACACCCTTGGAAATCTGATCGAAGCTCTTCTCGTTGTTGGCGGGAATCGTGAAGATGTCGCCCACATCGCAGAGCGTGATCGATTCGCGCAGATCCACCCCCATTTCGTAGTTGTAGGGGGTGTAAAGCGCCGAGATGCGGCGGATGCCCTGCGGCCCGAAGCGGGTGCCGGGGCGGTAGGTGGTGCCGGAATCGTGCGGAATGCCCACGATCGCCACATCGAATTCACCGACGCGGTTCACGTCTTCGATGTAGGGCGCCTTCATGAAGGTGTTGATGCCCGCGTAGTGGGGCAGCTCACCGCGCGAGAAGGTTGAGATGCGCCGGTCAACAATGCTCTCGGCGGCCTCGAGGCCGTAGCGCAGGCCCTGCTCCACCTCCTGCTGCCAGCCGGTGAGCGGCAGGCGGGCTTCCTTCTCAAGCGCCTCGGCGCCCTGCTGGCCGACTGCTGAGCTGGAGCCTGGGCTGGAACTGCGCCGGTCAAAGGCCTCTTCAGGCCCTGGGGTTGCTGTCATGGGAGAACACGGAGGTGGGGGGTGCGGTCTCCCGGGCTTTTATCCCTCCGTGCAACCGGGTGACCCCGGTGAGCTTCTCTCGGACCAGACGTCTGAACCTGCTCGCTGATGCGAACAGATGCAGACCGGAACCCTAGAAACTTCTTCCGCTGCGCCCACAGTCCACCGAAGCCCCAGGAATGACTGTGGCCACAACTACGGAATGGCATTCCGGCCGCACCGGGAGTGCCAGGCCCGGCAGCCGCCCCGCGCTCCCCTCCACCAGCCTTACGCTTCGGGGCCGCCGTTGGGGTCTGCGATGGAACCCAAGCCAACGGCCAGGCCGCCAGAAACGCAGCCAGAGCCGCAAGCACAACCGCCCACGCCGCCGATCGCGCCACGCGCCAGCGGTGGCGGCCTGCTGCACATCCTCGGGCTCGGCTTTGGGTTGGCGGGGGCGGTGGGTGGCTCGATCGGTGCCGGCATCCTGCGCACCCCGGGGCTGGTGGCGGCCCAGCTGGGCAGCGCCCCGCTGATCCTGCTGGCCTGGCTGGTCGGCGGGCTCTATGCCCTCTGCGGCGCCTTCGCCGTGGCCGAACTGGGGGCGGCCCTGCCCCGCGCCGGTGGTTGGACGGTCTACGCCCGCCGCGCCCTCGGCGATCGCGCCGGCTTTGCGGTGGGCTGGATCGACTGGCTCGGTCATTGCGCCGGCCTGGCCTGGGTGGCGATCACGATCGGTGAGTTCGCTCGCGGCCTGGTGCCGGCACTGCCCCCCGGTGGCAAGGCGGTGGCCCTGCTCACTCTGGTGGGCTTCGCCCTGCTGCAACGGCTGGGCCTGCGGGCCGGCAGCCTCAGCCAGCAGATCCTCAGCCTGCTCAAGGCCGTCGCCTTTCTGGCGCTGATCGGCGCCTGCCTGCTGGTGGCCCCGCCCGCCGCCAGCACACCGCTGGCCGCAGCCGCTGGTGGGGCTGGGGTCGCATCACTGGCCATGCTCAACAACACCCCGCTGGCGCTGGCCGCCGCCGGGGTGTTCGCGCTTCAGGCCGTGATCACCACCTACGACGGCTGGCAGAGCCCGATCTACTTCGCCGAAGAGTTCACCGCACCGGCCACCGACCTGCCCCGCTCATTGATCGGCGGCGTGGTCGCCGTCACGGGGCTCTATCTGCTGATGAACGTGGCCTTGCTCAAGGTGCTGCCGCTGGAGGCGATGGCCACCTCCACCCTGCCGCTGGCCGATGCCGCCGCCCGCCTGTTCGGGCCGTTCAGCGCCCAGCTGATCACCGCTCTGGCGCTGCTGTCGTCGATCGGACTGGTGAACACTGTGATCATGTGCGCGCCGCGCATCCTGTTCGGCCTCAGCCGCGACGGCCTGTTCCTGCCCCTGTTCGCGCGGGTGAATGCGGGCGGCACCCCGGATGCGGCCCTGCTGCTCACCACCGCCGTCACGGCGACCCTGATCGCCTGCGGCGATTTCAAGGTGCTGCTGGGGGTGTCCGTCTTTTTCTATGTGCTGCTCTATTTCACCGGCATCACTTCATTGTTTGTGCTGCGCTGGCGTGAACCGGAGCTGGAGCGCCCGGTGAAAGCCTGGGGCTACCCGTTCAGCGCGGCGGTGGTGTGGCTCGGCTCGCTCGCCTTCCTGATCAGCGCCGCCATCGGCGACACCACCAACAGCCTGATCGCCGCCGGGTTGATCACGCTCAGCCTGCCGGCGCAGCTGCTCAGCCGCCGGATGGGTTCGCCAGATTGCGAAAGCGGGTGAACTGGGGCTCGAACAACAGCTTCACCGTGCCCACCGGGCCGTTGCGGTGCTTGGTCACGATCACTTCGGTGATGCCGCGATCGGCTGTGTCCGGGTTGTAGTACTCGTCGCGATAGATCATCAGCACCAGGTCGGCGTCTTGCTCGATCGAGCCCGATTCACGCAGATCGCTCAGCATCGGCCGCTTGTTGGTGCGGCTCTCCACGCCGCGGCTAAGCTGGGAAAGGGCGATCACCGGCACGTTGAGCTCGCGGGCCATGCCCTTGAGGCCGCGGGTGATGCGGGACAGCTCCTGCACCCGGTTGTCGGGGGTGGTGCCCTCCATCAGTTGCAGGTAATCGATCACGATCAGGCCCAGCTCCTTGCCCTGCTCCGCCATCAGCCGCCGGCAGAGCGAGCGCATCTCCAGCACGCCGGAATTGGGCTTGTCGTCGATGAACAGGGGCAGCTGACCGAGGGTGTTGATGCCCTGGCCCAGCAGCGGCCATTCCTCCTGCTGCAGCCGCCCGGTGCGCAGCCGGCCGCTCTCGATCCCCACCTCCGTCGAGAGCAGCCGGTAGGTGAGCTGCTCCTTGCTCATCTCCAGCGAAAACACGCACACCGGCAGCTGGTGAAGCTGGGCCACGTTCTTGGCGATGTTGAGCACGATCGAGGTTTTGCCCATCGCCGGCCGGCCGGCCACGATGATCAGATCACTGCGCTGCAGGCCCTGGGTGATGGCATCGAGGTCGTAGAAGTTCACCGCGATGCCGGCCACCGACGTGCCGACGGAGCGGCTTTCGATCTCGTTGAAGGTGCTGGTGAGGATTTCGGCGGTGGGGGTGAGCCCCACCGAAGGCTTCTCCTGGCTGATCGCGAAGATCTGCTGCTCCGCCTCATCGAGCACCTGCTCCATCGGCTTCGATTGATCGAAACCCAGCCGGATCACCTCGTTGCCGGAGCGGATCAGCTGCCGGCGCAGGTATTTGTCCATCACCAGGCGGGCCACCTGGTCGATGGAGGCGGTGCTGAGCGTGCGCTCCACCAGCTCCACCAGCCGGTTGGTGCCGCCCACCTTCTCCAGCTGGCCGGTGTCGGCCAGCCAGGCGGCCATGGCGGTGAGATCGGTGGGCTTGCCCTGGCTGTGCAGCATCAGGGCGGTGCGGTACACCTCCCGGTGGGCGGTGAGATAAAAAGCCTCCGGCCGCAGCACGTCGGCGATGCGGCCCATGGCATCGGGGTCGAGCAGGATGCCGCCCAACACCGCCTCCTCCGCCTCCAGGTTCTGGGGGGGCAGCTGGTCGGGCAGGGCCTCAAAGCGGGCTTCCTCCTGCTCGCGCCCGCGCCGCCGGAATGCCCCCGCTCCGCCCGCCGCCGCTGGGGCTGCCAGCCCTGCAGTAGCTGCGGCTCCGGGGCCGTCCGGAGCTGGAAAAGGGACGCTCACCATGGCGGCAGGCTAAGGGTTCTGCGCCGGTGCTCCGGTGTGCATTAGTGCCCGCGCCGGCAGCAGCGAGGCCGCCTCATCAGCCGCACAGACCCACAAAAAAGACCGCCAAACCCCTGAGGGGTCTAGCGGTGGGGCAAGGGAATGGCCGGGCGGCGGAGCCCCGCCGGAACCTCAGTGGCTGACCACTTCCAGGTTGATCTCGGCCACCACGTCGTGGTGGAGCTTGATCTGCACCTTGTAGGAGCCGGTGCGGTGGATCTCGGGAACCTCGATGTGGCGGCGGTCGATCTCTTTCTTGGTGGCCGCTTCGATGGCCTCGGCCACATCGCCGTTGGTGACGGTGCCGAAGAGGACGTCGTCACCGCCGGTCTGCTTCTTGACCGTGAAGCGACCGATGGTGTTCAGGGCCGTGCGGAAGGTTTCTGCCTCCTGCAGCAGCGCGGCCTGGCGCTCGGCCTCTTTGGCGCGGCGGTGCTCCACCTGGCGCAGCACCGCCGGGGTGACGGGAACAGCCTTGCCTTGGGGGAGCAGGAAGTTGCGGGCGTAGCCGGGCGCCACTTCCACCAGCTCACCGTCCTTGCCGAGGCTGAGAATGTCCTCGCTGAGGACCACGGAAACACGCTTGGCCATGGGATCGGGTTAGGGAAACAGGGAGTACCGCAGGGCGGATCGACGAGCGGGGGCCACCGCCGGGGTGACGTGCCGCTCAAGCAATCCGGCAGCTTAAGCCAGAGGGTTGCCGCTTCAGCGGGTGGCCACTCTCCTCGGCAGGCGCACCTGGGTGGCCAGGCCCAGGGCCTTCAGCAGCCGGATGTGCTGCCAGGTGAGGTCGAACTGCCGGGGGCCGAAGCCGTGGCGAGCGGAGTGGGGGAAGGCGTGGTGGTTGTTGTGCCAGCCCTCGCCGAAGGTGAGCGCCGCCACCCAGGGGTTGTTGCGCGACTTGTCGCCGCTGATGTGGGCGATGCTGCCCCAGCAATGGGTGGCGCTGTTCACCAGCCAGGTGCATTGGTAAAGCACCACCAGGCGCAGGGGAATGCCCCACAGCACCAAGGCCCAGCCGCCGGCACCGGTGACCGTGCCGATCCAGAACAGCAGCAGGCCCAGGGGCACCTGCAGCAGCAGGAAGTTGGTGTTCAGCCAGCGGTAGTAGGGATCGCGGGCCAGATCGCCGGTGAGCCGGGGCACGGCGGCCATCGCCGGGATCTCTTCCATCATCCAGCCCATGTGGCTCCACCAGAAGCCCTTGTGGCTGTTGTGGTGGTCGGCGTCGGTGTCGGAGAACTTGTGGTGGTGGCGGTGCAGACCGGCCCAGTCGATCGGACCGTGCTGGCAGCTGAGTGCGCCGCAGGTGGCAAAGAAACGCTCCAGCCACTGAGGCACCCGTAGGGCCCGGTGGGCCAGCAGGCGGTGATAGCCGAGCGTGACGCCGAGGCAGCCGGTGATCCAATAGAGCACCAGCAGGCTGGTGACGGCTGGCACGCTCCAGAACTGGGGCAGCAGTGCCACCACAGCCAGCACATGGATGGCGATCATGAAGCCGATCGTGCCCCAGCGGCGGCCCGGCGGCGAAGAGGGGACGGGTTCACCACGCCGGGGGCGATGCAGCGCCTTTGCCCGGTCCAGAGAGAGGGCAGCCGGGGCAAGGCTGGCCACACCCGCAGGACGGGAGCGGCGCTGGGGCATGACGGTCATAGGAGCTGGTTCCTGATCGGTCTTTTAGAATGGTAGCAGTTCGGATTCGGATTGAGTGGGGTATCAGGAAGAAATCGGATCAGGGCGTGAAGCCTTTGCGCATCTGATCAGGGCCTGGCATGAGCGCAACGGCTGGTCCCACCGCATCCTTCCTGGTTTAGCCGAGGTGCTCGATCTCGGCCGCATCCACAGTTCCCAGGTGTCGATGCTGCGCAACCGCAAACTGGCCTCCCCTGGCCCTGAGGTGTTCCTCGCCCTCGGGCGCATCAATCAATGGATCGCCGCTGCCGCCGTGGCCGAAGGCCGCAGCGCCCTGGCCAGCCACCCGGAGCTGCTTGAAGCATTGGTGGCCGGCAGCGTGCCGCTGCTCAGCGACGCCGCCGGCGTGCCGCTCGGGCCTGGGGACTTTCTGGACATCTTCGTGGGCCAGCGTCAGCCGCCGGCGGCCTTCGATCTGCGCATCGCCGCGGCCGAAGCCCCGGCCCTCAGCTTCGCCTTAGCGGAGCTGCTCACCGCCGGCCGGCCCTGGCGCCTCTGCCGCGAGGCGGTGCTGGCGGCCTATCCAGCTGAAAAAACCCAGCGCCGCGAACGCTTCGCCGCCGTGATGGCCGGGCAGAAGGATTTCGAGGCCGCAGAACTGGAAAGTGAACTATTGGATCTGAAGAGCACCCTGGCGGGCCTCGGCGCTGCCGGCGACCAGGAACTGAGCACCGCTCAGTTCCTCACGGTGCTGCGGCGCAAGGCCGCTCAGCTGACCGCAAGCACAGCCGCCGGCGGACTCAGCAGCGAACTGGGGGCCGCCATCCGTCAGGAGTTGGGGGCGTAGGCGGCACCGGGCACATAGCGGGCCTCGCGGATGCGCTTGGCCAGGCCCAGGGAACGCAGCAACTTGATGTGCTGCCAGGTGATGTCGAATTCAAACCAGCGCAAGCCGTGGCGGGCGCTGGCCGGATGGGCGTGGTGGTTGTTGTGCCAGCCCTCGCCGAAGGAGAGGATCGCCACCCACCAGCAGTTGCGCGAGAGATCGGGGCTGTCGAAGTTGCGATAGCCGAAGGCGTGGGTGGCGCTGTTCACCAGCCAGGTGACGTGATACACGATCACCAGGCGCAGGGGGATGGCCCACAGCACCATGCCAAGGCCGCCGCCATGCACGTTGGCCCGCTCGCCGTACCACCACAGGGCCGCGCCCAGGGGGATCTGCAGCAGCAGGAACCAGCGATCCAGCCAGCGGTAGAAGGGGTCGCGCTGCAGGTCGCCGGTGAAGCGCTCCACATGCTGAACGGCTGGGATCTCATGCAGCATCCAGTCGCTGTGGCTCCACCACAGGCCGCGGCCTGCATCGTGGTGGTCGTTGGCCTGGTCGGAGAACTTGTGGTGGTGGCGGTGCAGCCCCACCCATTCGATCGGCCCGCTCTGGCAGGCCAGGGTGCCCATCAGCACCAGGGTGCGCTCCACCCAGCGGGGGGCGACGAAGCTGCGGTGGGCCAGCAGACGGTGCAGGCCCAGGGTGACCCCCAGCACCGTGACCCAATACAGAACCGCCAGCGCCACCACGCTCTGCCAGCTCCAGAAGCGGGGCAGCAGGGCGAACACCGCCCCCACGTGGATGGCGAGCATGAACGACGTGGTGCCGAACTTGTACGTCCGCTGGCTTTTCGGCAGGGGCGCGCGTGGGGCCGTCACACCGGCGCGCATGAGGGCTTCCTGGCGATTGGAAGCATGCCCCCCATGGCTGCGCAGGGGCTTGAACGGGGCCCGCGGATCCGCCGGGGTAGCGGTTGAGGGGGCATCTGAAGCGGCGACCAAATGAACTCTCGCGAAAGTGACGCAGGCTGGAGTTCACCCGTTCGCCCTCAGCGGGCAGAAGCCGCTGCTGGAAGCTCCCGAAGGAGAGAGTGGCTCACCAGAACCTGGTGATGAAGGCCGTTTGTAGCCAACACATCAGCGAGAAATCTAGCGGCGAGAGCGAGGTCGGCAGGCAGCATGGCCACTGGCTGGAGTGGCAGGGATGGACGGGCAGGAAGGGAAGGGAGCCGCCTCGGCCTGGGCCTGCGATCAGGTGGCGGCCGCCGCCGCGCGGATCGCGCCGTTGGCGGCCCGGCACACCGCTGCGGTGAAGCCTGGTCTGGAGCGGGTGTTGGCCGCCTTCGCCGCCGAGCGTCTCGGCACCCATCACTTCGCCTCGGTGAGCGGCTACGGCCACGGCGACCTGGGCCGGGAGGTGCTGGATCGGGTGTTCGCCCGGGTGCTGGGGGCGGAGGCGGCGGCGGTGCGGCTGCAGTTCGTGAGCGGCACCCACGCGATCGCCGCGGCCCTGTTCGGCGTGCTGCGGCCGGGCGACCGCCTGCTCTCGATCACCGGCCGCCCCTACGACACCTTGGAAGAGGTGATCGGCCTGCGCGGCAGCGGCCAGGGATCGCTGGCCGAATTCGGCATCCACTACGACGAACTGGCTCTGCAGGCCGATGGCGCGGTGGATGAAGACGGCCTCGCCGCCGCGCTCACACCCCCCACCCGGCTGGTGCTGATCCAGCGCAGCTGCGGCTACAGCTGGCGGCCCTCGTTGCCGGTGGCCACGATCGGCCGCCTGGTGGAGCGCGTCAAGCAGCTGCAGCCCGGCTGCCTTTGCTTCGTCGACAACTGCTATGGCGAATTCGTGGAGGCGCTGGAGCCTCCGGCCGTGGGCGCCGACCTGATCGCCGGCTCCTTGATCAAGAACGCCGGCGGCACCATCGCCCCCACCGGCGGCTACGTGGCCGGCGGCGCCGAATGGGTGGAGCGGGCCTGCTGCCGGCTCACGGCGCCCGGCATCGGCAGTGAGGGGGGCACCGGCTTCGATCTCTACCGGCTGCTGTTCCAGGGTCTGTTCCTGGCGCCCCAGATGGTGGGGGAGGCCCTGATCGGCGCCGAGCTGGTGGCCTCGGTGTTCAGCGCGCTCGGCTACGCCGTGCAGCCACTGGTGGGGGGGGGCCGCAGCGATGTGATCCAGGCGGTGCGTTTCGGGGCGCCGGAGCCGTTGATCCAGGTGTGCCGCGCCTTTCAGGCCTGCTCGCCGGTGGGCGCCTACCTCGACCCGGTGCCCGCGCCCATGCCGGGATACGCCAGCGAGCTGGTGATGGCCGGCGGCAGCTTCATCGACGGCAGCACCAGTGAGTTCTCCGCCGACGCCCCCCTGCGTGAGCCCTACGTGCTGTTCGCCCAGGGGGGCACGCACCGCGCCCACGTGGAGCTGGCCCTGGAGCGGGCCCTCACGGTTCTGAATCGGCAGCGTGGGAGCTGAGCCTGCAGCGCCAGATACGGTCAGACTGGCGCCGTCTTCGCTTCCGCCTTCGATGGCGCTCCAGTTCCCCGACAGCTGCCGCTACGCCGACAGCCATGAATACGCCCGGCCGGATGGGGAGCTGCTGCGCATCGGCGTGAGCGCTTTCGCCGTGGATCAGCTGGGCGACATCGTGTTTGTGGAACTGCCCGAGGTGGGCAGCCAGCTGGAGCGGGGCTCCAGCTTCGGCTCGGTGGAATCGGTGAAGGCGGTGGAGGAGATGTACGCGCCGATCAGCGGCACGGTGGAACTGCGCAACGAAGCGGTGCTGGCCAGCCCCGAAGAACTGCAGAACGATCCCTATGGCGAAGGCTGGCTGCTGGTGGTGCGCCCCAGCGACGCTGCCGAATTCAGCGACCTGATGGATGCCGCCACTTACCGCCTGAAGGTGGAAGGCAGCTGAGCGGCGCTGGTGAAACGGCAGATTTCCCTAAGATCTGCCTCACCTGCCGGGCGTCGCGCCGTGACCGCACCCTTCGCTGACCCCGCCGGCTTATCTCCCTTTCTGGAACGGCATCTGGGGCCATCGCCGCAGGATCTGGCCGCGATGCTCAAACGGCTGGGCGCCAGCGATCTCGAGGCGTTCGTGGCCGAGGTGATACCGGGCGACATCCTGATCGAACCGAGCGCCGCCGCGGCCGACCTGCCACTGGGGGTTGGCGAAGCCCAGGCGCTGAGCGAGCTGCGCGCCATCGCCGCCACCAACCAGGTGCGGCGCAGCCTGATCGGCCTCGGCTACTACGGCACCGTGACGCCGGCCCTGATCCAGCGCCACGTGCTGGAAAATCCCTGCTGGTACACGGCCTACACCCCTTACCAGGCCGAGATCGCCCAGGGCCGCCTGGAAGCACTGCTCAACTTCCAGACCCTGATCAGCGAGCTCACCGGCCTGCCGATCGCCAATGCCTCCCTGCTGGATGAAGGCACCGCCGCGGCCGAGGCGATGGCACTCAGCTTCGGGGCCTGCAAGCGGCCCGCCGCCCGCCGCTTCCTGGTGGATCAGGACGTGTTCCCCCAGACGCTGGCGGTGCTTCGGACCCGGGCCGAACCGCTCGGCCTGGCTGTGGAGCTGGTGGATCCCGCCACACTCGCCACTGGCGACGCGGCTTCCCCCCTCGACCCCATGGTGTTCGGGCTGCTGCTGCAGCTGCCCGGCGCCAGCGGTCGCCTCTGGGATCCGCGCGCCGTGATCGCCGCGGCCCATGCAGTAGGGGCGATGGTGACGGCGGCGGTGGATCCGCTGGCCCAGGTGCTGCTGGAGCCGGTGGGCGCCCTCGGCGCCGACATCGCCGTGGGCAGCACCCAGCGCTTCGGGGTGCCGCTCGGCGGCGGCGGGCCCCATGCCGCCTTCTTCGCCACCACCGACGCGCACAAGCGTCAGATTCCCGGCCGGCTGGTGGGCCGCTCGCTGGATGCGGAAGGCCGCCCCGCCCTGCGCCTGGCCCTGCAGACCCGCGAGCAACACATCCGCCGCGACAAAGCCACCAGCAACATCTGCACCGCCCAGGTGCTGCTGGCGGTGATGGCCGGCTTCTATGCGGTGCATCACGGCCCCGGCGGGCTCACGGCGATCGCCCGGCAGGTGCTGCGCCAGCGGGCCGCCTTAGCGGCGGGCCTTGAAGCCCTCGGGCTGGCAGTGAAGCCCGGAACCGCCTTCGACACACTCAGCCTCACCCTGCCCGGGGCCGACGAACTGCTGGAGCGGGCGGAGGCCGCCGGCTTCAACCTGCGGCCACTCACTGCGGCTGGAGCGGCGGCAGGCTCACCCACTGGCTCACCGGCTGACTCAGCGGCAGGCTCAGCGGGCGCGGCGCTGATCGGGGTGGGGATCAGCCTCGATGAGCGCACCGACACCGCCGAGCTCGATCGCCTGCTCGCCCTGTTCGCCGCAGCAGCCGTCACAGATGGCGCAGATGGCCTGGATGGCATGGCAGACAACGCTGCCCCCCGGCCCAGCGCCGCCGCCCTGCTCGCCGCCCTGCCCGACGACGCGGCGCTGCTGGCGGGGGTGCCCCTGCGCCAGCAGCCCTGGTTGCAGCAGGAGGTGTTCAGGCGGCACCACAGCGAATCGGAATTGCTGCGCTACATCCAGCGCCTGGTGGCGAAGGATCTCTCGCTGGTGCACGGCATGATCCCGCTGGGCAGCTGCACGATGAAGCTCAATGCCGCCGCTGAACTGGCGCCGGTGAGCTGGCCCGCCTTCGCCGAGCTGCATCCTTTCGCTCCCGCCGCCCAGCAGGCCGGCTACCGGCAGCTGGTGGCTGATCTGGAGGCCTGGCTGGCGGTGATCACCGGCTTTGCCGGGGTGTCGCTGCAACCCAACGCAGGCTCGCAGGGGGAATACGCAGGGCTGCTGGTGATCCGCGCCTGGCACCACAGCCGCGGCGAGGCTCACCGCAAGGTCTGCCTGATTCCCACCAGCGCCCACGGCACCAACCCGGCCAGCGCTGTGATGGCCGGGTTGCAGGTGGTGCCGGTGGCCTGCGATGCCAACGGCAACATCGATCTGGAGGATCTGGAGGCGAAAGCGGAGCGCCACGCCGCTGCGCTCGCGGCGGTGATGGTGACGTACCCCTCCACCCATGGGGTGTTCGAAACCGGCATCCGCCGGCTCTGCGAGGTGATCCACCGCCACGGCGGCCAGGTGTACCTCGATGGCGCCAACCTCAACGCCCAGGTGGGCCTGGCCAAACCCGGCCACTACGGCGCGGACGTGTGCCACCTGAACCTGCACAAGACCTTCTGCATTCCCCATGGCGGCGGCGGCCCGGGGGTGGGGCCGATCGCTGTGGCCAGCCATCTGGTGCCGTTCCTGCCGGGCCATCCGCTGGCGGCGGTGGGCGGCGAGGCGGCGATCGGGCCGGTGTCTGCCGCGCCCTGGGGCAGCGCCGGCATCCTGCCGATCAGCTGGATGTACATCCGCATGATGGGCGGCGCCGGCCTGCGCCAGGCGAGCGCGGTGGCACTGCTGGCCGCCAACGTGATCGCCGAGCGGCTTGAGCCCCACTACCCGGTGCTGTTCCGCGGCAGCGGCGGGCGCGTGGCCCACGAATGCATCCTGGATCTACGGCCGCTGAAACGCAGCGCCGGCCTGGAGGTCGACGACCTGGCCAAGCGGCTGATGGACTACGGCTTCCATGCGCCCACCGTGAGCTGGCCAGTGGCGGGCACGGTGATGGTGGAGCCCACCGAAAGCGAATCCCTGGCGGAGATCGACCGCTTCTGCGACGCCATGGTGGCGATCCGCGCCGAGGCAGCCAAGATCGAGGCGGGGCAGGCCGAAGCGGAGAACAACACCCTGAAGCGGGCGCCCCACACCCTGGCGGCGGTCACCGCCGACCTCTGGGACCGGCCCTACAGCCGCAGCGAGGCGGCCTTCCCGGCCGGCGACGGCCAGCGGCAGAACAAGTTCTGGCCGGCGGTGGCCCGCATCGACAACGCCTACGGCGATCGCAACCTGGCGTGCACCTGCCCCTCGGTGGAGGAGCTGGCCAGCAGCAGCATGACCACCACCCCGGAGCGGCTGGCGGTGCCGATCTGAGCGCCGGTGGCGGCGCTGATTCGAGTGGCCGTGGCGGTGGCGATTCGAATGGCCGTGGCGGTGCTGATTCGAATCTCCGAACCTCAGGCCCGCTTTAAGGGCAACACCTGGCACGATGGCTCTCTGGCCAGACAGGGCCAGTGATCTCGGTGACGGGTGTACGCCACTGCTACGATCAACATTATTTCTACAGAAAACCCTGTTGCTGGATCCTGCCCAACAAGGCAAGCTCGGGCCACAAGGCATCCAACCAGCAACAACTCAGGCCACGGCACACGTTTCGACCGAACCATGAACGGCAACGACGGCCCCACTTCCCCGATCCTGTCTGAGCTTTCGATTCGTGCCGACAAGCCGGCTCCGGTGAACCGGACTCCCGAGCTGCCGCCGATCCCGGGCTCTCTGGCCCATTCCTCCGCCCGCGGCGAAACCATCCGCGTGGATGGCACCAACGTGGTGCGCGTCCCCTTTGGCGTGCGTCAGCCGCGCCGGCACCGCCCGGCACGGCCGGAAACCTGGGTCACCCTGGTGCTGCCGTTCCAGGCCGGTGGTCCCACGCCGCCCCAGGCGGCCTGAAGCCCCGCCGCAGACTGCCTCAACCCCTAGCTCAGGCGACCTTGCCGAGCCGCCAATCCACCAGGGCCTTCACATCCGCCAGTGAGCTGGCGGGAGCGCGGAACGGCAGCACATCCATGGGGCTGCGCTCCGGCCGCACCAGCCAGGTGAGGTCGGGCTGGGGCATCAGCACGAAGCCGCGGTAGCGCACCACCCAGCGGGGGCCGCTGCCACCGCCATCAGCGGCCGGAAGGATAGTGGGCAGGCTGGCATCGGACAGTGAACGAACCGTGGCCATGGCCGTACGCGGCAGCTGGTATGCCGTTATTTCAGCGAACCCAGTTGCATTTGGCAGCATCTTTCGCTTCCTTTCTGCAGGCAATTGAAGACTCTTCAGAAATACTCAGCAGATTTGCCACCGCCGGGTGCAAGCCGGCCCAAGCTCAGGCCAGCTCGAACAGCAGCAGGTCGGCGCTGGCCTCCCCGGCCACCAGCTCTCGGGGAACCCCATGGGCAGCGGCGGCGGCACTGGCCGGGTGAGTGCCCGGCCCGCTGGCGGAGTTTGCGCCCTCGTAGCCCAGCCCATCGCCGCGCTCCAGCCGGCGGCCACCGTCGAGGGTGATGCTGCCGTCGATCAGCTGCAGCCAGAACTGGCGGCTGGCCACCAGCGGCAGCTCCAGACGGGTGCCAGCCGACGGCCGTGCCCGCCAGAGCCGCACTGGCCGGTGCACGGCCATGGCACCGTCCCGCCGCTCGGGATCCAGCAGCAGGGTCCAGCCCTCACCGACGCTGAACGGCTTCTGCTCGTAGGCCGGCGGGATGCCGGTGCTGGCGGGTTGGATCCAGATCTGCAGCAGCCGGCAGGGGGCCGCCCCCTTGTTCACCTCGCTATGCACCACGCCGGTGCCGGCGCTCATGCGCTGCACTTCACCGGCCCGCAGCACCTCGCCGTTGCCCATCGAATCGTGGTGGGTGAGCTCCCCTTCCACCATCACCGTGACGATCTCCATGTCGTTGTGGGAATGCATGCCGAAGCCGCGGCCGGCAGCGATGGTGTCGTCGTTGATCACCCGCAGTGGGCCGAACCCCATCCAGGCCGGATCGAAGTGGCTGGAGAAGGAAAAGCTGTGCCAGCTATCGAGCCAGTCGAGCTGGCTGTGGAAGCGTTCCGGGCCAGGGCGGAACACCGGGGTGGCGGCAGAACGCTGGGTGTTGGTGGTGGTCATGGCGGTGCTCCCGGAAATGGATGGAGAGTGGGGTAGTCGGTGTAGCCAGCCGGGCCCTGGCTGTAGAAGGTGGCCGGATTGGACGCATTGAGGGGTGCCCCCAGCCGCAGCCGCTCCGGCAGATCCAGGTTGGCCAGGAAGGCCGTGCCAAAGGCCACCGCATCGATGGCGCCGGCGCCGATGGCAGCGTTGGCTTCTGCGGAGCTGTAGCCCATATTGGCAATCAGCACACCCTTGAAGCGCTCGCGCACCGGCGTGAGCACATCGCCTTGCTGCTGCTGGAAGAAGTCGCCGCGCATCACGTGCAGGAAGGCGAGGCCGGTGTCGTTGAGGTGATCCGCCAGCCAGCTCGCGAGCGCCACAGGATCGCTGTCACGCATGGCGTTGTAGCTGTTGAGCGGCGAGAGGCGCAGCCCCACCAGCTCCGTTTCAACGCGGACCGCCTCGATCACCTCCAGCAACAGCCGCGCCCGGTTCTCGATCGGGCCGCCATAGGGGCCGCTGCGCTGGTTGCTGCCATCGCGCAGGAATGTATCCAGCAGGTAGCCATTGGCGCCGTGTACTTCCACGCCGTACAGCGGCCCCAGCTCAGGCCGGCAGCAGCACCGGCTGCCGGTAAGGGATGAAATTGGCCTTGCGGGTGCCGCAGAGCGGGCAGACCCAGCTGTCGGGGATGGCCTCGAACGGGGTGCCGGCGACGATGCCGGAATCCGGGTCGCCGAGGGCAGGGTCGTAGATCACCGCGCAGACCTTGCAGACCCACAGGCCCGCCACGGGCTCGCTTTCCCCAGCCGCGCCCTGGCCCTGAAGGGCTTCGAGGGCCACGCTGTAGCGGTCAGCGTGGTGGTGCTCGATCGGGGTGAGCCGGCCGAAGTTGCTGGCTGCCTGGCGGAAGAGGCCGGCGTGCTGCTCGGATTCGGCGATCTGCTCGGTGAATTCGGCCGCGGCACCGTCGTCGCAGTCGGCGTGGGCTTGCGCAGCGAACTCCGGATACATGGTGGTGTACTCGTAGGTTTCGCCCTCGACCGCCAGCTCCAGGCAGCGGCTCAGCACCTGCTGCCTGGCTTCGTCTGAGAGAGCGGCGGGGTCGGCCACCACCAGCTCGGGATGGAGCAGGCGGAAATGCGCGAAGGCGTGCTCGGTTTCCTGGGCGGCGGTGTCACGGAAGAGGCGGGCGAGCTCGCTGTTGCCGAGCTGCTTGGCCACATCAGCGAAGAAAAGGTATTTGCGGTTGGCCATGCTCTCGCCGCCAAAGGCCGCTTCGAGGTTGGCAAGGGTGCCGGGTTTGGAGATGTCCATGGAGACGGCGTGCGGTGGGCTGGGCGGTGGTGGGCTGGGCTGTGGTGGAGCCGCCTCCCTCGGTGGAGAAGCCTGCTCCGCTGCCACCATGGGGCCTGCGCCCGCAGGCGTCTGTTCTGGCCGGACCCAGCGCCCGCCTCCCATGGCCTTCCCAGGTTCACCCCACCGCCCCCTGTCTGCGGCCACCATCGGCCCGAGGCTCGCGGCCACTGCTGCTGTCACTGCTGCCGTTGCTGCTGCACCTGTTG
>ERZ888423.1014-NODE-1014-length-26452-cov-5.836080_pt1 | contig 26452 bp, 21 predicted proteins | sample MGYA00520523_ERZ888423 | MGnify/ENA primary metagenome ERZ888423 (study PRJEB32303, sample SAMEA104408611) | aquatic metagenome | biome: Brackish water; feature: Pelagic; material: water | place: Baltic Sea | collected 2014-06-08T10:24:00 | depth 30,27 m ...
CGGCGGTGGTGAGATCGCGACGATGACCTGGGCGGTCCAATCACCCATCATGTCGATGGACAATGCCAAAGACGGCGTATTGCCATCGCAGCGGGCCCAGGGCGCGGCCTTCGACCGCGTACTCACGCAGGATGACGAGGGCAACGTGACCCCCTCCGTCACCTCCTACGCCACGCCGGACCCCCTGACCATCGTGCTCACCCTGCGCGACGACGTGACGTTCTGGGACGGCACGCCGCTGACCGCTGAGGACGTGGCCTACTCCATCAGCCGCCACGTCGGCCCCGAGAGCACATCCCTGAACGCGCCGTACTTCGGCACTGTCGAGTCCGTAGAAGTAACAGACCCCAAGACCGTGACTATCAAGCTGGTCGCCCCAGACCCGGCCATGCTCGTCAAGCTCGCTGTCTTCGCCCAGGTGCGCCAGCAGGCGTACGACGAGGCCGCGGGTGAAGCCGCGGGCGGCCCCGAGAAGCCGGGCATGGGCACCGGCCCCTACTCCATCGCGTCCTACTCCTCGGCGGATGGACTCGTGCTTACTCGCAATGACGCCTACTGGGGCGGCGCTCCCAAGGCCAAGGAGCTCAAGATCGTCTCAATCGAGGACCCGGAGACCGCGCGCCTGGCCATGAGCAGCGGCGAGATCAACGGCTTCTTCGACGTGCCCCTTATCGCCACACGGCAGTGGGATGAACTCGACAACGCGACCATGGCCTACGTCGATGGCGCCTATATCGACTACCTGGTCATGGACACCACACGGGCACCGTTCGACGACATCAACGTCCGCACGGCGATGGCACACCTGCTCGATCGACCGGCGCTTGCCCAGCCTCTCTTCAATGGCAGGGCGACTGTCGCTACGAGCATCGTTCCCGAGGTGCAGATGACCGCGACCTATCCGAGCGACGCCGCCGCCATCATTGCCGCTTTGCCGGCCGTGCCGGAGTTCTCGATAGAGAAGGCGAAGGAGGCTCTGGCCAAGTCGGCGAGCCCTGACGGCTTCACGGTAGACCTGCCGGTCGACACGACTCAGCCTTGGATGTCCCCGCTGGGCCAGAACCTCGCCGAGACCGCCAAGCAGATCGGCATCACCATCAACGTCAAGCCGGTCTCTGCTGCCGACTGGGGTGCGGGCCTCATGGACCCGGCGGGCAGCCCCCTTCAGTTGCTCGCGTTGGCCGGTCCGACAACGTGGGCCGGGGAGCTCCCACCGATCATCGTCGGGGACGCGGCGCCGTTCAACGTGGCGAAGTACGCGACTCCTGAGGTCAATGAACTAGCGGGGGCCGTCGCCGTAGCGACCACCCCCGAGGCGCTGAAGCAGCCCCTCACCGATCTGCTGGCCAACGTCAACACGAACCTGCCCTATGTGCCCCTTTTCAATGAGCAGGTCGCCGTGGCCATCGGAAACGAGCTAGTCTGGGACGGCGGATTCAGTTACTTCGCCGTCGCTCAGCCTTGGCCGATGAAGATCAGTGGAGCCCAATGACCCTTGCAGCGTATGCGCTGCGAAGAGTAGTGGCGATCGTCGCCACGATCGGCATTCTCTCCCTGCTGGTTTTCGGCTTGCTTGCCCTTACTCCGGGCGATCCGGCCACCATCCTGCTGGGGCCGCAGAACGCCACACCTGAGGCCATCGCGTCGATCCGCGAGCGTTACGGGCTCGACGACCCTTTCATCGTGCAGTACGGCAACTGGGTCGTGGCGGCGCTTCAAGGCGACTTCGGTGACTCGATTCGCTCGAGCGAGCCGGTGATGTCCGTGATCACATCGCGGCTGTGGACCACGGTCTGGTTAGCTCTTTACGCCTTCATCATCACAGTCGTCGTGGCCATCCCCCTCGGCATCCTCGCCGCCGTCCGCCGCGGGAGTTGGATCGACCGCTTCGCCTCGTCGATCACCTTGATCGCCCTGTGCACCCCGGCATTCGCCATCGGTTTTCTTCTCATCTATGTCTTCTCCGTGCAGTTGGACTGGTTCCCCGGCTTCGGCAACGGCGATGGCTTCCTCGACACGATCTGGCATCTCACCCTGCCGGCACTCGCCCTGGCGACCTTGCAGATCCCGATTCTGCTCCGCCAGACCAGGGCCGCCGTCATGGATGTCGTGGATCGCGACTACATCGTCTTCGCACGATCACGGGGACTGAGCAGTTCACGCATCTGGCTGCGCTACGTCCTGCGCAACGGCTCGCTGCCCGTCCTGACATCAGCGGGCCTCATCCTCGCCTTTTCTCTTGCCGGCGCCGTGCTCATCGAGAACGTCTTCGCCCTCCAGGGCCTCGGCAGCCTGCTGGTGTCGTCCGTGGGCACGCTCGACCTCCCAGTCGTGCAGGCCCTTGCTCTCCTCACAGCGATCCTCGTGCTGATCACAAACCTCATCATCGACCTGCTCTACTACGCCCTCGATCCGCGCCTGCGTCGCGCGGGAGCCGCCGCATGAGCACAGATCCCGCCGGGACGCAGCCTGCGCAGGCGATGGAGACCCCGGCCGAGGAGAAGCGGCGCACCCGATGGGGCCCGGTCTTCTGGATCGCCGTCGTGATCGTCGCGCTATTCATCATCATCGCCATCACCGCCGACTGGATCGCACCGTACGATCCCTTCGCCCAGGACCTCATCGCAAGCTCCCAGGGACCCAGCGCTGCGCATTGGCTGGGCACGGATCAGCTCGGTCGCGACATCCTGTCCCGCCTCATGGTGGGCAGTCGCACCGGCATCATCGGCCCCGCCGTCGTCGCCATCTGCGCCACGGTGATCGGCACGCTGCTGGGCCTGTGGGCAGGCTTCTCCGGTGGCATCGCCGACTCGGTGACGATGCGGTCTGTCGACTTCGCCTACGCGATCCCTCCCCTGCTCCTCGCCATCGTGCTCGTCGGCATCCTTGGCGGGGGCTACTGGCTGGCCGTCGCCGTCCTCATCGTGCTGTCAGCGCCGGCAGACGTGCGCGTGGTGCGCGCGGCGGTACTCGCTCAACGGGAGATGCCCTACATCGCCGCGGCACGCACGCTCGGACTTAGTCAGATGCGCATCGCCTTCAAGCACATCCTGCCCAACGTCGCACCCACCCTCGCCGCCAACGCCCTGCTGCAGTTCGTCGTCGCCCTCATCGCGCTGTCAGGCCTGGCATTCCTCGGCATCGGCGTCAGTGCGGGCACCCCTGACTGGGGGCTGATGATCGCCGAGAACAGGTCGATTCTCGACCTCAATCCCTGGGCCGTCATCGGGCCCGCCCTGTGCATCACGATCCTCGCGGTCTCCGTGGGACTCATGGGCGACCGAGCCTTCGACGTGACCACGAAGCGGACCAACGAGCGATGAGCGCCGGTCCGATGCTCGAGGTCGACGATCTGTCGATCTCCTACGGCTCTCGTCTCCTGGTCAATGGCGTGAGCTTCGCTCTCGACAGCGGTGAGTCCCTCGCACTCGTCGGCGAGAGCGGATCGGGCAAGTCGCTCACCGCCCGCGCCATCGCGGACCTGCTGCCCGCCGGGGTCTCGGCGATAGGCCGCGTCCTCATCGAGGGTGCACCGGTCCGGCGGCCGCGACGCAGGGGTCGCGATGATTCGCCACGCGTCGGGCTCCTCATGCAGGACCCCTTCACGATGCTCAACCCGACCATGACCGCCGGCGGGCACATCGCGGAGACCCTCAGGGCAGCGGGGCGCCCGCGCGCCGAGATTCCCGCAGAGGTGTCACGCCGTTTGGCAGAGGTCGGCATCACTGACGCGTCGGTCGCGCGCCGCTACCCGTTCGAACTCTCTGGCGGCATGTCGCAGCGCGTCGCCCTTGCGGCCGCCCTGGCCAACGACCCGGCGCTGCTCCTCGCTGATGAGCCGACGACCGCACTCGATGCCACCACTCAGCACGAGGTCCTTGAGTTGTTGCGACAGGTGCAGCGAGACCGCGGCATGGGCCTGGTCTTCATCACGCACGACCTGCGCGTCGCCTTCGATCTGTGTCACCGTGTCGTCGTGATGTACGCCGGATCCATCATGGAGGAGGCACCAGCGGGTGTCATGCGGCGCGACCCGCTCCATCCCTATACGCGCGGACTGCTCGAGTCGATCCCGTCGACCGACCACTACCAGGGGAATTTGCGCGGCATCCCAGGCTCGGTGCCGGCCACGCACACGGTGCTCGATCGCTGCCCCTTTGCGGACCGCTGTGACGAGCGCGTCGACGCGTGCACCCATGTGGTGCCGCCCCTTGTCGAGGTCGCTGCCCACCATCGTGCAGCCTGCATTCGCATAGGCGAGGTCGCCTCCAAGACCACGGCCGCGTCCGTCGGATCGACGAGAGTCACCGCCCACGTCGGCGACGAGGTCGTGGTCCGGGTACGCGACCTGAAGAAGTCCTATCGCGTCTCTGGCGGCGTCCACCCTGCTCTTGACGGTGTCTCCTTCGATCTGCGCCAGGGTGAGGCGCTCGGCATCGTCGGCGAGAGCGGCTCGGGCAAGACCACCATCGCCCGCTGCCTGCTTGGCTTGACGAACCCGACCGATGGAACCATTGAGTTCGCCGACTTCGGCGTCGTCCCCCCGCGGCGCTCTGCGCAGGATCGGCGCGCCGTCGCCCAGATCGTGCAGTGCGTCTTCCAAGACCCATACAGCACGCTCAATCCCATGCACAGCGTCGGCACGGCACTCGGTGAGGCACTGAGCCAGCGCTCACGGCCGGTCACCAACCGTGACCACGAGATCGCCAGCCTGCTGGATCGTGTGGGACTGCCTGCCAGCATGGCGACGCGACGACCCGCATCGCTGAGCGGCGGACAACGCCAGCGCGTCGCGATCGCACGTGCGCTTGCTGTCGAGCCCCGGGTGCTGCTGTGCGACGAGCCTGTCGCCGCCCTTGACGTGTCCGTGCAGGCGCAGATCCTCGAGTTGCTGCGCGAGGTCAACCGCACCCAGGGCACCAGCCTGCTCTTCATCACCCATGACCTCGGAGTCGTACGCCAGATCACCGAGCGCGTCCTGGTGCTCTACCGCGGCGAGATCGTCGAACAAGGTGCCACCGACGTCGTCCTCGACGCCCCGGAGCACGACTACACGCAGCGCCTTGTGGCAGCCATGCCGTCCACCCACGTCGCACAGGAGGCCTGAGAGTGCACGAGCAGGAGATGCGACTGTCGCTCATTCCCGAGCTCGGCGAGACATGGTGCCGGGTCGTCGGGGAGGGTGACCGCACGCCCATCGTGCTCCTGCACGGTGGACCCGGATACAACTCCGAGTACCTCAGGCGATTCGAGAACTTCGCCAAGACGGGCCGCCCCGTCATCCGCTACGACCAGATCGGCAGCGGCCGGTCGATCGTCGCCGATGAGCACTACCGACCCGGGGTCTTCACCGTCGAGCTCTTCCGCCGCGAGCTCAGCCGACTCCGTGAGGAGCTCGGCCTCGACGAGGTCATCCTCATCGGGCAGTCCTGGGGCGTCATGCTGGCCCTCGAGCACGCGATCGAAGGCGCCCCGGGCATCCGCGCACTCGTCCTCATGAGCGGGCCGGCAAGCATGGAGGAGTGGACCGCGGAGACGCTGCGCCTGCGCGCTGAACTGCCCCCGGATGTTCGCGAGACTCTTGCTCGCGAGGAGGCTGCCGGTCGCGTCGGCAGCCCCGCCTTCAAGGAGGCCTACGCCGTGTGGGAACGGACCCACGTCCTGCGCATGGATGAGCCACCGCCGTGGGAGGCCGAGGGTCTGGAGATCTTCGAACGCGACATGAGGGTCTACGACCTCACGACGGGAGGGGCGGAGTTCCCCACGGAGGGGACGACCTTCGAACTCGCCGACTGGGACATCCGGCCCCTGCTGGGCAAGGTGAGCGCGCCCACCCTGCTCTTGAGCGGCCGATACGATGAGGCCACGCCCGCGGTCATGAGTACGCTGCTCCGCGGTATTGCTGGCTCCGAATGGCACATCCTCGAGGAGAGCTCGCACAGCTGCCACACGGAGGAGGAGGCGCTCACGATGCTGCTCGTGGCGGACTTCCTCGCGCGCACAGAGGGGGGCGGTCGATGACGCGCAAGCGTCGCACCCGCGAGGAGACCAAGGAGCTCCTGCTCGACGCCGCCGTGCGTGTCGTCCTCGCAAGATCCAACGGCGATCTCGACGGATCAACGAATCCCCTGGCGGGAGTCCGCATCACCGATGCCCTCGAGGAAGTCAACCGGCTCCTGCACGATCGCGACCCCGCGGCTCCACAGATGACCACCGGGGCGGCGTACAACATCTGGCCCAGCCAGGAGGAGTTCCAGCAGGCTCTCCTCGACAAGATCCTCCTGGACGCGGCCACCCCGGAAATCGACCGCGTCAAAGCGGAGCTCGAGACGGGTCTGAGCCAAGGCCTCGGGTGGCGCGAGCTCGTCGTGCGCTGCTTCGGGGTCGACTTCGAGGTGAGTTATGAGGAGCCCACGATGTTCCTCATGATCGGCATGACGGCGCTCGCGCCTCCACAGCGACTCGCCGGCATGAATCATGAGAGCAACGAGCGCTACCTCACCGAGACGGGGGCAATCCTCGGGCGAATTCTCGACTACGGCGGCCGTCGTATGGCTCCCGGCCTGACCGTCGACGATCTCGTCTGGGCAATCGAGGCGATCGAGTCCGGCTACATGCTGCGACGTCGAGCAGCGCTTGACGTCACCGATCGCAGGGTCAATGGCCACACGGTGGTGCAGACCGCGATCTTGGCCGTCGTCAAGGACTTCACCGTCGACGCCGACGCCTGAACGAACACCATCATGGTGATTCCGTGCGGTGCGCCGCATGCTCGCCGGCCAACCAGCCAAACGTGACCGCGAGCCCAAGCGTCGTCCCTCCACCCCAGTAGGCCTCACCTGATGGCGAGGCCACGCAGTTACCCGCTCCGTACATCCCCACGATCGGGCTGCCGTCAGGTCGGAGGATGCGTCCGTCTGGGTCGATCACGGGACCGCCCTTCGTGTCAAGCGTGCCGGCCACGAGCAGCACCGCGTACCACGGTCCCGAGCGATCGAACGGGTGCATGGTGGGATTGGCGAACTCCACGCTGCGCGCTGCACCGCTCCTCGCTCGCTGCGTGCGAGACTCGCCGCGGTGGAAGTCGACATCAACTCCGCCGCGGGCGAGATCGTCGAAGCGGATGACGGACTTGGCGGCCTCTTCCGACCAGTCGCCGGCGAGGCGCAGGCCGGGGAAGCGATCGTGGTGCCGGGCCAGTCGAGCGTCGATTGCCGTCGCGAGTTCGCTGAGGGTCTCCGCCACGATCTCGTGCTCCGCACCGCCACCGGCTCGCGCCAGCGGGTTGCCGCCACCTTCGTCTATGGGTGCATCTCCGGGCATCGCCCGGCAGCGATCGCTCACAGAGCGATCGAAGAGCATGACCAGAATCCGGTTGGGATACTCACCACGCGCCTCATCCCACCGCAGGAATGCTCGCGTCATCTCGTTGTAGGTCACCTTCTCATTCACCACGCGGTGACCAAGCCGGTTGAGCAGCATCATCGAATCGCCAGGGAGCCGGAACGCACCGCTGACGGGCTCGGTGCCATGGTCGAGCAGCATCGGGGTGAGCCAAGCCTTGTTCATGTTGGCGAATCGCGCACCGAGTGCTGAAGCGAGATGTACGACGTCACCGGTACTGCCCTGTGCGGCGATGCCGCCCGTGATCGGCGCGGGCAGGTGCGCTGCCCGAAGCGATTCATTGTGCGTGAAGCCACCCGTGGCGAAGACGACCCCACCGCGTGCGCGCACCAGCGAGGCGCTGGCGGCACTGCGGCCCGCTTGGACACCGACGACCGCACCACTCTCGGAGTCGATGATGAGCCCGTGCACGGGGGTTGACGCGCGCACGCGCACACCCATCCCCTCGGCGACCGTCGACATCGCCTCGACGATCTCAGCGCCGGTGGCCTCTCGCCCATCGGGCAGCGGGACGTACAACGCCCGACCCCTCGGGCATTGATTCTCGGGCAGGTCGGCCCAGTAGTCCCAGGTTTCGGCGAGCGGACGCAGACGGGGCGCACCTAGGGCATCGAGTTCAGCGACGACCTGCTTACCGCGGTCGTAGAACGCCTCCAAGAGCGCATAGTCATCCGGCGGAAGGCCGAGAGTCGGCGAGTCAGGGTTGTACTGCATCGGTTGAGCCAGGCGGGCAAGGTAGCGGAGCGCATCGTCACGGCGATCGGTGTGCCCGAGTTCGGCCAGCCACGGGTGGTCGCAGATCCACAGCCAGGTGCCAGCGCGCTGAGGGAGCTCGCCTGGTGCCGGCTCCCCGCCGCACTCACCACCCGCCTTTGCTGTCGTGCCACCGATCTGCTCGAGCTTCTCCAGCACGAGGACTTCGGCGCCAGCGCGCCTCGCGGCGATGGCCGCCGACCAACCAGCAGCACCACTGCCGACCACGACGACGTCCACCTCGTCGTCCCACGGCACTTCGTCAGGCGAGACGAAGACCACCCGCCCGCCGGCGTGCTCGATCATGGGATCACGGGGATTTCGTGCACGAAGAGTCGCTCGAAGCGCGATACGTGAGCGAGGGTGTCGGCGCGGGTCTCTGCCGCGGCGGGGCGGCCGTAGACCTCATCGAAGGCGGTCTCGTCGGCGAACCACTGCTCGGCGACGCCGTCCCACTCGCATTCTGCTCCCGGGTGGCCAGCACGATTGTCAGCATCACTCGTCCTGATATTCACCGTGTAGCGCAGCAACTGCGGCCGCTGCCGGTCAGCGATCATGTGGAGGTGCTCGCGCCACCAGGTGTCGAACTCCTCCAGCGTGATGCCCTCGGCGCGCTTGAGGAACCACATGACCTTGAGCATTCAACTCTCCGTTCGTGTGAGAGGGAGTTCGCCGGCCAGCCATCCGCCGTCGACCGCGACGAACGCCCCGGTGACGTACGAGGCATCGGTTGAGGTCAGGAACGCGACTACCGAGGCGACCTCCGAGGGTTCGCCGTGACGGCCAAGCGGGGCCCGGTCGGCGTAGTAGGCGATACGCACCGGGTCGGCGAAGCTGCGAGCGTTCAGAGGGGTATCGATCACGCCCGGAGCGACGACATTGACCCGGATGCCATGGCGACCCCAGTCGACCGCCAGCCCACGGCCGAGTTGGAGCACCGCACCTTTCGACGACACGTATGCCACCTGACCAGGCATCGCCATCGCTGAATTGATCGAACCAATCAGCACCACGCTGCCCGGTCTGCCGCTCGCGATGAGGTGCCGGCCGACCGCGCGAGCCATGAAGAACGACCCGTCCACGTTGACACGCTGGACGCGTGACCAAGTGTCGTCGTCCATCTCGTGGGCCGGTGCGGTGTATTCGATGCCGGCGGCCGTCACCACATGATCGACGCGTCCAAACTGCTCGATGGCGTGGGCGACTGCAGCGTCACATGCCGCGGACGAGGACACGTCGACGACCATCCCGAGCGCCCCACCAAGTTCTCTCACTCGATCATCCACATCAGCCGCGAGGTCCACACCAACGACGGTGTCCCCGCGCTCTGCCAGGCGGCGCACACAGGCTGCACCGATGCCTGATGCAGCACCCGTAACGATCGTGACGACGCCCGCAACCCGTGTGCTCATCCGCTGACCGCCGCGAGCGGCAGGTGCAGGATCGATCGGTGCTCCCCCGAGTGCAGCACATCCACGGTGGCGATGCGGACATCATCGGGCGTCTCAAACCCATCGGGACGGCCGGTGTGGTGGTTGCGGTCCATGCGCAGTGAACCGGTGTGGCGCACGGCCAGCTGCAGACGTGAACCGGCTGCGATCCGACGGGCGAACCAGTGGAAGTTGCGGAACTGCACGAGTGTCGGCTCACCGGGCACCATCAGTTGGACGCCCTTGGACGGGTCACGGTGGCGCAGTCGCTGGACGGCGGGCGACAGCAGGATCCGCGATCCGTCCACGCGCAGCTCGTAGAGCAGTGCGCACAGGTCGGCATCGGGTTGGTCGAGCACCACCCAGGCATCGAGTCGTGGCTCCCCCGCCAACTCAAGTGGCTCCGCGAGCCGGGCTGACGTGTAGACCGCGCCGAATCCGTCGACTGATGCGACGAACACCGGTGAGGTCGGGTCGACTCCCCACAGGTGAGCCCCGAGGTCGTGGTAGTTGGGAGGCAGTTCCATCAGAGGGTTGTGCGACTGCCCGGATGGGTTGGGTTGCTGCTCGAGCAGCATGGTGGTGCGCTCATCAGGATCGCATACGAAACGGAATGATGGCGAGTCGCTCGGCTCCGGTCGCAGCCATCCCGGGTGAGCTGCGCTGTGGGGACCGTCGTGGCCAACGAGGAACCATGGCATCGTTCCCGCAGTGACAGCATCCAGGTCGGGGGCCGAGCGCCATTCTTCGGCGCCGGTGACGTAGTACTGCACGGGTGCGGTGAGGAACGCCGGCTTGTCGCCTCCGCACATCACCCAGCGGTACCAGTCGATGGCGAGTTGCATCATGTCGACCTCGGCCGCCGGGCCGAACTCCAGGGCGCCCGCGATGGGCCGGCCGCTGAAGGAAGCGCCGTGCTCCCATGGTCCAAGGATGATGTGGTGGTGCGGGCGCTGATCGGCCGGCCGCGCACGGCAGTAGCGTCGGTGGTGCTCGATCGCGCCTCGCTCGGCAAGGTCGTATGGTCCGGTGATCTCCAGCACCGGCACATCGATCCCCGGCAGGCCGTCCTGAGCCGGACCCCACTCGGGGCGCCACGGGGCGTGCTGTGGCGCGGTGTTCATCTCTTCGGGCAAGCCCCAGGGGCCGCCGAGACGCTCGTTCAGCGACCGGAAGGACTCGTGCGCGTCAAAGGCCTCGGCCAGCCGGGCGATGTACATATCCACCTCGGCGACCAGTCGCTGCGACAGGCTCTTGCCCGCCGTGAGCATGCCCCACGTGAACTGGTGGTCGATGGGGATCCCACCCGCGCCCGGTGCGAGGCCACCCATCGAGGCGACAGCCGGGATGATGGTGCGCAGGTGGGGTGGGTGCCCGGCTGCCGTGGTCCACTGGTTCTGCCCCGTATACGACCCACCGAACATCGCCACGTCACCGTTGCACCACGGCTGGGCCGCCACCCACTCGACGAGGTCGTAGCCGTCGTCGGCCTCCTCGCGGCCGTGGCCGAGGAAGACACCCTCCGAGTCGCCCCGGCCACGGCAATCGACCGACACGAACGCGAAGCCTTCAGCGCCGAACTTCACGCCCTCCGGCGACCCCGAGTCGCGCGAGTACGGCGTGAACTCGAGGATCGCGGGCACACCGCCGGATCTCTCCCGCGGCAGGAAGACGTTGGCGGCGAGTCGAGTCCCGTCGCGCATGGGGATCCTCTGGAGGAAGAGCGCCTCGACCTGGGCCCCAGGGCCGGCCGCCTCGGCGTTTGGGCTTTTCACCATGGCCATTGGAGACTCCTACCCTTTGCTCTGCTCATTGGAGACACCTATCCTTTGCTCTACTCATTGCCCAGGGGCAAGGTGAGGACCGCGGGATCATCGCCACGGTGCAGCACCTGAAGGGTTACGGGCGGGTGATTGCGCAGACCGTCAGCCGAAGGCAGGGTCAGCGAAGCCCATGCCGACCTGATGGTGAGGCGAATGCGCGATCCAGCGCCGAACTGCCGAGAGCAGAAGCGGAAGTCCGCGATGTTGACGACATTCGGCTCACCAATCTGCAGCGACCCCTGACCCTCCGGAAGACAGCGGCTGAGTCGCACCAGGTCGCTCGAGACGAAGATGGCCTGCCCGTCAGGCCGCACCTCATGCAGGAGGACCACGACGTCGGCGTCAGGTCGGTCAGGCACTACGACAAGTCGCAGAGAAGGCTTACCCACCACGGTCAGCGGCTCAGGCAGAGCACGGGAGTGATAGCTGAGGCCGTCGCCGTCGATCGTGGTCGCGAAGACCTGATTGGTGGGGTCATTGCCAGCCTGGATCATCAGGAGGTTGTTGTAGGAGAGGGAAAAGAGCGGATTGTCCGGAGCAGCACTGGGACGCGGCACGAGCTCAAGGTCGATAGTGCGCGGATCCATCGAATCGAAGGTCATCGTGTAGTCCGGTCCATCATCAGGCTCGTTCGCCAGCCAGCCCGAGTGGAAGACGTCGTTGGGCCCCTCGGTCGACTGGAGGTAGAGCGGCCGCGAGTCGACGGTGGCAGCTTCCAGGGCGGGCGCCGAACGCCACTGCTCCGCACCGGCCACGTAGTAGACGAATCGATCAGTGAGGATCGCAGGACGCGGCTCACCGAAGAGAATGTGCCGGAGCCAATCGGTGCGCATCTCACGCATCGAGATTCGGGCGAGCTCATCAAACTGCAGGTCGCCGACGACATTGTGTCCAGAGTCAGTGCCCGCGTGGTCCCACGGACCGATGAGCAGATGGCTCTGGTTGAGAGCCTGGGGGTCGGCAAGATCAACAAAGCGCTGCCAGTGGTAGATGGTGCCGGGCATGCAGTCGTCGTGTGTGCCGGTGACGGTGAGTACCGGCACATCGAGACCGGTGAGCTGCTTATCGGTAGGCAGGAAGTCAGCCCAGTCTTCGAGGCCCGGCTGCTCGACGAAACGTCGCACGTCATCGTCGTAGGGAACTCCGAAAGCGTCAGCCGCCGTCCAGATCGGCCGACCCTCCACCATCGCTTCGCGGATCTCCTGGGCCCACAGGCCGCCGTCCGTGCCGGACATGGTGTAGAGCGGCTTGCCAAGCACCATCGCCCGCCACTTGAAGTCGTAGGCATTGGGGACGCCGCCCCGCGGGATGTCGATGCCATAGGCAATCGCCGCCGCCGGCGACGCAGCCACCAGTGCCGGATGGCGCATCCCGAGGATCATCCACTGGTTGTGGCCGGAGTACGAGCCTCCGTAGAGCACCACGCGACCGTCACTCCACGGCTGCTGGATGATCCACTCGATGAGGTCGACCGCGTCGACCGCGTCATTGAGCGACTGACGGAACTCCCCACCGGAATCCCCTCGTCCACGCACGTCGGCGACGACGTAGGCGAACCCACGGGAGGGGAAGTACTGGCCCTCACCATGAGCTGAGTCCACGGTGTAGGGAGTGAGCTCCATGACAGCGGGTACGCGCTCGCCCGATCGCGGGGTGTAGACGGCAGCGTTGAGGCTCACACCATCGCGCATCGGGACGCTCGCGCGCCGCATGCGCACGCCGTGCGAAGGACCAAGGTCTACGCGGGTGGTGCTGGATACTGGCATGAGATGCCTCCGTGAGTCGGGCCTTACGTGTGGACGGGGAAAAGGACCTTGCCGGGATTGAGAATGTCGCGCGGGTCGAGGGCCTGCTTGATCGAACGCATGACTGCCACGGTCGACTCCCCCGCCTGGTCGACAAGGGCTTGGCGCTTGCCAAGACCGATGCCGTGCTCGCCCGTGCATGTGCCGCCGAGGGCAATCACCTCGCGGGTGAGCTCCTTGGCCGCGCCATGGGCGGCATCGCTCGCCACGACGTCGGCCGGATCGAAAAGCAGCAGGGCGTGGAAGTTGCCGTCGGCAACGTGGCCGAGCATCGACCACACGAAGGGCTGCCCGGTGAAGATCGACTCGGCACGGGTGACAGCCTCGGGTAGGAGTGACAGTGGCACCGCCGCATCGGTGGTGAGCGATCGAGCACCCGGCACAGCAGCCAATCCCGCGGGATAGGCGTTGTGCCGGGCATGCCAGAGCTTGCGACGCTCGCCCTCGTCGGCGGTCCAGGTGAAGTCCGAGCCCCCGAAATCAGCCACCACGGCGTGGGCCTCCTGGGCCTGTTCCTGCACGGACGCGGGCGAGCCATGGAACTCGAAGAACAGGGACGGGGCTTCCGGCAGGTCGGTGCCCTCGTAGGCGTTGACGGCGCGCACGCTGGCCGCGTCGAGGAATTCGCATCGCGCTACGGGGATGCCCATGCGGACGATGGCCGTCGCTGCAGCAACACCATCGCTGAGGCTCGTGAAGGTGCAGCGCGCCGACGACATGCACTCGGGGATGCCGAAGACCCGCAGGGTGAGCTCGGTGATGACCGCGAGGGTGCCCTCGGAGCCCACGAGCAGGCGCGTGAGGTCGTAGCCCGCGCTGTCCTTGCGCGTGGGGCGACCCGTCTGGATCACGGTGCCATCGGCGAGCACCGCCGTGAGCGCAAGCACGTTGTCGCGCATGGATCCATAGCGCACCGTGGTCGTGCCGGAGGCGCCCGTGGATGCCATACCCCCGAGCGTGGCGTCCGCACCCGGATCGACGGAGAAGAAGAGCCCGTCGCGCGCGAGGCGCTCATTGAGAGGCACACGGCACACCCCTGGTTGAACGACGACCAGCAGGTCATCGGGGCGGACATCGAGGATCGCGTTCATCTCCGACAGGTCCAGGCTCACGCCGCCGTGGACAGGCAGCACATGCCCTTCCAGGGATGAGCCCATGCCGAAGGGAATGACGGGCACGTCGGCCGCATGGCACAGGCGCAGAAGGGTGCTCACGTCCTCGGTCGATCGGGCCATGACGACCGCATCGGGTGGCACCTCAGGAAGCGACGACTCATCGCGTCCGTGGCGGGCGAGCTCGGTCGGGTTGACGGTGACTTGACCCGGCAGGGCCGCATGCAACTCGTCGATGAAACTCGGCGGCAGATCTCGGCGCATCTTAGGTAGCTCCTCCCAGCGGCAAGGCGAGCATCGTGTCAGGTCGGTGTCGCACGATCAGGGTGACGGGCACCTGAGCGAAGTCATCGGACGGGAACGTCATGGACGACCACGCCGAACGCAGGGTCAGACGCAGGCGCGAGCCAGGCGCAAGTGTGCGTGAGACGAAACGGAAGCCGGTCAGTTCAAGGAGGTTTTCCTCTCCGACACGGATGGGAGCATCACCAGCAGAGCATCGGCTCATCCGAACGAGGTCGGTGGACAGCAGGATCGCCGACCCGTCAGTGCGCACCTCGTGCAGCAAGGCGCACAGGTCAGTCTCCGGCTGATCGGGAACGACGATCAACCGCAGGTACGGCTCGCCCACCAGGGTGAGCGGGGTGTCTAGAGGACGGGAATGGTAGGTGACACCGTCACCATCGACAGTGACGGAGAAGATCTGATCGGTGGGGTCCGCTCCCTGAGCCACGCCCAGGAGGCTGTGGAAGTTCAAAGGAAAGGACGGGTCACCCATGCCCTCGGCGGAGCGCATGGCCCCTTCGATCTCCAAGACTCGCCGATCCTGCGGGTCGAAGGTCATCGCATAGTCCGGTCCCCCGCCTTCGCCGTCGGCCAGCCAGCCGGAATGGAAGACGTCCTGTGGCCCCGAAGTGGCCACGAGGCCCATGGGCCGTTGGCCGGTCGTGGCCGCCGCCACGCTCGGGGCCGAGCGCCACTCTTCTGCCCCGGCCACGTAATAGATGAATCGATCCTCGAGGAAGGAGGGTGCGGGCTCGTCGAAGAGGATGTGCCGGCACCAGTCGCCGAGCACGCCCACCAGATCGACCCCGGCTGCCTCGCCGAGCTTCAGGTCACCCACGGAGTCGGCGCCTCGGCCCGTGCCCGCGTGGTCCCACGGACCGATGACAAGGTGGCTGCGCGCGATCGCCGATGGGTCGGCGAGCGCGAGGTAGCGCTGCCAGTGATAGATCGTGCCCAGCAGGCAGAAGTCATGCGTGCCCGAGATCGTGAGGACGGGCACGGTCGCTGAGCGAAGCCCCTTCTCTGCCGGCAGCATGTCCGCGAACGACTCCGGTCCCGGGGACTGCAGGAAGCGCCACCAGTCGGTGTCACGACCGAGTGCGAAGGCCTCGCCCACCGCCTCGATCCCCAGGCCGCCGTCCAGGGCCTCGCGGATCTCCTGCAGCCACAGGCCTCGGTCCGTGCCCGACATCGCGTTGAACGTGTGTCCCCAGACGAGGCTTTCCCACGTGGCGTTGTGCAGCGTCGCGACACCACCGCGGGGGAAGTCGATACCGACGGCAACAGCCGCTCCAGGCATGGCAGCGACGATGGCGGGATGGCCCTCTCCCATGATCAGCCACTGGTTGAGCCCGGTGTAGGAGCCGCCCGTGAGCACAACTCGGCCATCGCACCACGGCTGCTCGACAAGCCAATCGATGACATCGACGCCATCGCGAGCGTCGTGGACGAACTGTCGGAAGTCACCCTCGGAGTCCCCCCGACCGCGCACATCGACCACGAGGTAGCCCAGTCCACGTCGGGCGAGGTCTTGGCCGACGTCATGCATCATGTCGATCCCGTAGGGAGTGATCTCCAGGCAGACCGGCACTCGCCCGGGGCCCGAGCGCGGCAGATACAGGGCAGCGTTGAGGCGGATACCGTCGCGCGTGGGCACCATGACGCGGCGCATGCGGACGCCGTCGCTGGGTCCGCGATCGACCCGGACGCTACTCGTCAGGCCCACGACTCTCCCTCCTGGAGCGTAATTTTCTTAGGTGACCTTAGGGGACGGGAAGGCCCCAGAAAAGCCCTTCGGATGCACTTCCGTGATTAAGCATAAATTTTTTACGAAATTTCCCCGGTCTCGGCCGGTGGGCCTAATGTCAGGGTCACTCCTGATTCGTGCCGAGCGCTGCAGCCGCGCTATCTCCGGCAGCGTGGCGGGCGGCGAGGTAGCCGAACGTCACAGCTAGGCCCACGGTCGCTCCCCCAGCCCAGTACGCGTTGGCCGAAGGGAAGCCGGCACAGTTGCCCGCGGCGTAGAGGCCGGGGATAGGCCTGGACATGTAGTCAAGAACGCGACCGTGCGCGTCGATGGCCGGTCCCCCCTTGGTGTCCAGGGTTCCCGGAGCAAGGATGAGCGCGTAATAGGGACCCTCGCTCGAGAAGGGGAACATCGCCGGGTTGCGGTCGTTGCCGGGGCGCGCGGGCCCATTGCGGAAGAGTTCGATCGGCGAGGAGCCCCGGCCGAACTGGTCGTCGATTCCCGTCGCGGCGGCGGAACTGAAACGGGCGATGGTCGCGGCGAGGTTGTCGGCGAAGTCACGTGACAACATCACGCCACCGCGTCCTGCCGGGTCGATGGTTCGCAACCGAGCATCGAGTGCGGCAGCAAGCTCGGGGATGGTCTGTCCGCTGACGAGGTCGCCGTCCGGGGCACCCGCCGGAGGCACGGGGTTGCCACTGGTGCCGTCCGCAAAGAACTCTCGGGTCCCTCGGTCGAAGACCATGAAGAGCCGCACGTCGGGAAACTCAGCCTTGGCCGGATCCCAGCGGAGCATGCTCAGTCCCAGCTCGTGGTAGGGGAGTTTCTCGTTGACAGTTCGCTCGCCGTACTTGTTGACGAGAATCATGCTGTCGCCCCGAAGGGCAAAGATGTTGGTGGTGAACGCCGTGGGGTCGCGGAGCACGGGCTCCAGCGGAATGGGAGCCAGCCATGCCGCACCGAGGTTGCGCATTCGAGTCCCGAGGCGTTGGCCGATGCGCAGGAAGTCCCCCTCCGAACCCAGGCTTGCTCCTCCGAATCGCACGGGCGAGGGCATGAAGTCATGCATCAGGTCGGGGGCATGGGTGAAGCCACCGGTGGCGAACACGACGCCTTTGCGGGAGCGCACGAGGAAAGGCACCCCGTCCGCTTCTCCCACGACCCCGGTGACACCGGTGATGGCATCCCCGACGACATCGTTGACCCTGTGGTTCACGCGGATATCGACCCCGAGGCGCACCGCAGTGTCGTGCAGGTCCTGCACCCACTCAGCACCGGTCAACTGATCCGGGCGCATCCGTCCGCGAGAGACGACGACACGCCCGTACGGTGCCTTGTCCTCGGGTAGGTCGGCGAAGTAGTCGGGGGCGTCACTGCGCATCACTGGATCCAGTGCGCCGGCCTCGGTCAACTCCTCGAGCGCCTGCGAGGCGTAGTCGTAGAAGGCCTCCAGCATGGCGAAGTCGGCCCGATCGATACCCAGATGAGGACTAGCCGGCTCATAGAGGTCGGGAAAGGACAGCCGGGCGAGGTAACGCAGGGCGTCGTCCTTGGGATCGGACATGCCGGCCTCGCGCATGAGGCGATGGTTGGGTGCCCAGATCCAGGTGCCCGACCGACCCGTCGTGCCACCGATGTGCGCCTGCTTCTCCAGCAACAGGACGGACAGACCGCGGCGCCGGGCGGTGATGGCTGCGGCGTAGCCCGCAGCCCCCGCACCCACCACGACGAGGTCGGCCTCCTGAGGCGCTGTAGGGCCGCTCTCGGCCAGGGGGTCGCTCATCCATGACTCCTTACGATCGGGCCCGGCGAACGTATCAGATCATATATGATCCGACCCGTACGTTTGACCCCGACGTCCGAGCAGGCTCATCCGGGAGGCCCGTTGTTCGACCACATCACGTTGGAGACCGGCGCTCGTCTCGACTTCTTCGTCGAGGGTGACGGGGATGCCCTGCTCATCTACCACCACGGGACTCCCGCGGCGGGTGCCATCCCGCAGGAGATCTCTGTCCCGGCCGCGGCCCACGGCATGGTCGTCGCCGGGGTCGTGCGCCCCGGCTACGGGGGGTCGACGCGAGAGCCGGGGCGCTCTGTCGCTGACATCGTGCCGCTCACCGCGGCGCTCGCCGACCATCTCGGCCACGAACGCTTCGTCACCGTCGGCTGGTCCAATGGTGGCCCGCACGCGATCGCTTGCGCCGCGCTTCTCCCCGATCGGTGCATGGGTGCGATGAGCCTCGCCGGCATCGCGCCGTTCGATGCCGACGGCCTGGACCCCCTTGCCGGCATGGACGACATCGGGATCGCGGAGTTCAGCGCAGCCGCCGAGGATCCGGAAGCGCTGGAGGCCCTCATCTCCCAGGCGGCCGCCGAGCAGCGCGTGGTGACGAGCGCCCAGCTCCTCGAGCTCGCAACGACCCTGCTGCCCCCCGCGGACCAGGCTCATGTCACTGCGGAGATTGCCGAGGCACTGGCGGCGCAAATTCGATGGGCGCTCGCCGACGGCTTCTGGGGCTGGTTCGATGACGACATCGCCGTCACGCGGCCGTGGGGATTCGATCTCCACTCGGTACGCCGACCCGTGCTGCTGTGGCAGGGCACCTCCGACGGCATAGTCCCCATCGCCCACGGGCAGTGGCTCGCGGAGCACATCCCCGGGGCGGTGACGCGCCTTGTCGATGGAGAGGGCCATCTGTCGATCGCCGGAGTCGCCTGCGACCCGGGATTCGCCGAACTCAAGCGCGCACTGATCGCATAGCAGCTCTTCGCATGGCAACCAATCGCGGCAACCAATCGCAAGGAAAGTGGCTCGCGAGACCCCGGGCCAAAGTCAGTAGGCTGCGAGCGGCTCAGGGTCTCAGGGTCTCAGGGGACGGGTGACACGGTGACGATGTCGAAGCAGGAGCGCGTCTACCGGACCGTGCGCCAGCGGATCGTCGATGGGACCCTGTCTCCGGGATCGAGGCTGGTCGCCGATGGTCTGGCCCGGGAGCTCGACGTCAGCCCTGTCCCCGTGCGAGAGGCACTGCGGCGGCTCGAAGCGGAGGGCTTCGTCGACTACGAACTCAACGTCGGTGCCCGGGTTCGCACGCTGGACGCGGAGTCATGGTCGGAGACGCTCCAGGCGATCGCCGCACTGGACGGTTTCGTCACCCGCCTGGCGCTGCCCTTCATCCGACCCGACGACCTGCGTAAGGCTCGCGACGCCAATGCGCGGATGCGACAGCTGGTCAGCGATGCGGGTCCGGAGCAGATAAAGCGCGCGAACCAAGACGTGCACGCACCGCTGACCGCGCGGTGCCCCAACGACTACCTCCGCGATTTGCTCGCCGCCTCCTGGACCCGGCTCTACATGTCGCAGCACGGCTCCGTCTTCATCTACCACCCGGAGAAGGCTCAGCAGCAAGTCGATGACCACGAGCGCATCATCAGTCTCATCGCAGACGGTGGTGACCCGGACGCCATCGAGCGAGCCGTGCGGGAGCACACGCTGTGCCTCGTCGAGGCCATGAATGCAGAAGGCAGTACACGTTCAGAACAGACAACGTCCGGGCACCGCGACCACTAAGGATCATCGTGACCAAAATCATCTGGCTACTGAAGAAGGCCGAGCACCTCACCACCGAGGAGTTCCAGGACTGGTGGCTCAACTCCCATGCACCCCACGCTCGACAGGCCCCCGGACTCCGGCGCTACGTCATCAACTTCGCCCGCCCGGTCGACGACCTGGCGGGGCGCCCCACTACCCCTTGCGAGTGGGACGGCGTCGCCGAGCAGTGGTTCGATGACGACGACGCGCTCAACGCGGCCTATTCCCGGCCCGTGTCCGGCGACATCCGAGCCGACACCATGGCCCACGTGTCACACCTCGAGCGGCTCATCGTGCGCGAGATCGATATCGAGCCCACCCCCGCTTCGTAACTTTGTTATGCTTCTAGGACCCACCATCAGGGCCCTAGGAGCGATGCGCATGTCCCCACTCGAGGAGATCATCACGCTCGGGCATGAGGAGATCGTCTTCCGTCAGGATCCGGCCAGCGGCTACCGGGCGATCATCGCCCTGCACTCCACTGCACTGGGCCCGGCAACGGGTGGCACACGGCTGTGGCCCTACGCCTCGACCTCGGATGCACTCTTCGACGCACTGCGCCTGTCGCGCGGCATGACGTACAAGAACGCCGTGGCTGGGCTCGCACTTGGCGGCGGCAAGGCCGTGATCCTCGCTCCGCCCGAGCCCTTCGATCGCGAGCAGCTCTTCCTCGCGCACGGTCGTGCCGTGCAGAGCTTGGGTGGGCGCTTCATTACGGCGGAAGATGTCGGCACGAGCCCCGCTGACTTCGAGATCGCGGCGCGCGAGACGACATGGGTCGCCGGGATCGACGGCCGCGGCGGCGATCCCACGCCGTGGACCGCACGCGGAGTCATGGCCGGCCTGGTCGCGGCGACGGAGCATCGGTGGGGCAGTCCTGCGCTGGAGGGTCGTGTCGTCGCCCTTCAGGGTTGCGGCAACGTGGGTGCGGCGCTCGCTTATCAACTCGCCGATGCCGGCGCCACCCTGGTCGTCACCGACCGCGAAAGCGCCCGAGCCGAGAGGCTCGCCTCTGATCTCGGTGCCACCGTGGTCGCACCCGAGGCCATCTACGACGTCGAGGCCGACATCTTCTCCCCGTGCGCCCTCGGCTCGATTCTCGACGACTCCACGATCGGCCGATTGCGCGTCGAGGTCATCGCAGGAGCAGCCAACAATCAACTCGCCGAGGACCGTCACGCCGAGGCGCTCGCCGCTCGCGACATCGTCTACGCCCCGGACTTCGTGATCAACGCCGGCGGGGTGATCTCCGGCAGCGTCGCCCTGCTCGACGAGACACAGGACGCCATGGTCCAGCGCGTGGATGCCATCTACGACACTACGTCCGAAGTGCTCCAACAAGCCGCGCGCGAGCGCATCACGACCTTGCACGCCGCCGAGCGACGCGCTGAGATGACACTGGCCAATGCACGAAAGGATGACCGATGACCCACTTCGACCGTACGTGGACTACGCAGCCCGAGGCCGCGGCGCTGGTGGCGTCGACCCTTGACGACGCCCTTGCGACAGTGCCCGAGGCTCAGGCCCTGGCCTCCCGCCTGCGCGACGACATCGGCGTGCGCCTCATCGACATCCTCGACTACATCTCTCTCCCCGAAGGCTCCGATGTGAGCGCCTACCTTGATGCAGGCTGGAAGCGCGATGCGTCCGACCCGACAGTGCTTCGCAATGCCACCGGGCTGTTCCCGGTCGTGCTCACCCGCGGCCAGAGCACCGCGGTCGGCTTCAAGGTCGAATACGTCCATGAATTCGCGGCCGCCCAGGGCCTGAGCGCGCCGGTCGAGGGTGCGATGCACGCACCCTTCCGGCGCGTGCGCTTCGCCGAGGCGGGCGGCGTCGCTTTCGACGCCATTGAGCGTCGCGGATCGTGCGGTTTCGAGCCGGACGACCCATCGGCCGCCACGCTGCGAGCCGCGCAACTCCACCTGCAGACCTTCCGGACCCGTCGACGCTCCTTCGACAGCATCGGTGCGGGCTATGACGCGACGGATGCCACCGTGGCGGCCGCCGTGGCTGACCTAGGCCAGGACTGGGCGTGCTGGCTGTGGCTGCGCGCCGAGCGCGAGTACTGGGAGTCGCGCAACAGTGCAGGTCGCCTGCAGAAGGCGCGCCAGGATGCCCACGGCATCGGCTGGGCCAACCAGGACCACCACACCTACGACAGCTCCCGCGAGTGGTTCCACCGCTGCGTCGGCGTCCTGGAGGCGCTGGGCTTCGAGTGCCGCGAGCTCTTCTACGCGGGCGACGCCGCAGGCTGGGGCTCTCAGATTCTCGAGCAGCCGGCGATTGGCAGCGTGATCTTCGCCGACATCGATCTCGCACCCGATGAGCTGGATATCGACTTCGCGCACATGGAGCTCGAACCGCTGCCCTTCCTGCGCCGCGCGGGCCTGTGGTGCGGACTGCACGGGGAGTCGATGCTGGAGTCGGGCATCAACCACCTCGAGTGCATGTATGACCACACGATCATGGGCCGACGACTTGAGGCGCAAGGGGTGCGCTTCATGCAGCCCTTCTCGGACTTCCCGCACCTCTACCAAGCCCTCACCGAGGGTGAGTGGTGGCCGGTGGATCCCGCACGTGTGGATCCACTCGAAGCTGCCGGCTACATCACCGCCGAGGCAGCGGAGGATTTCCGGCTCTACGGGTCCATCGGCTCGCACCTGGAGAACCTCGAGCGCAATGACGGCTTCAAGGGCTTCAACCAGCCCGGTATCGACGGGGTCCTCCGGGCAATCGATCCGCGCAAGAACCTCGTCGGCGCCTGAGCGCGGGCGCAGACGACAGGAGCTTCATGCGCATTGAGAGCGTGACTGCCCATCGGCTGTCACTCCCCCTGGTCAGGCCCTTCCGCACCTCATTCGGCACGGAGTACGCCAAGGACGTCATCCTCATCGAGGTGACGACCGACTCGGGCGTGACCGGCTGGGGTGAGTGCGTGTCGGCACCCGGCCCGTCGTACAGCCATGAGTTCAATGACGCAGCGCTCCTCGTCCTGCGTGATCACCTGGTGCCGCGTGTGCTCGACCGGGACCTCACGGCCGAGGAGGTGCCCGCATTGCTCTCCGCGGTGCGCGGCCATCCCATGGCCCGGGGCGCTCTCGAGCTCGCGATCCTCGACGCCCAGTTGCGGCAGGCCGAGGTGTCCTTCGCCTCGTTCCTCGGAGCCACCCGCACGACGATCCCCTGCGGAGTATCGACGGGAATCCCCGCGGATGACTCCATGGACACCCTCATCGCCGAGGTCGACGGCTACGTCGCTGAGGGCTACCGCAGGATCAAACTCAAGATCCAGCCCGGATGGGACATCGAGCCCACGCGCGTGATCAGGGAGCGCTACCCCGACATCCCACTCCAGGTCGACGCCAACCAGGCCTACTCACGTGAGCACATCGACCACCTCGCGGCGCTCGATGAATTCGACCTCCTCCTCATCGAGCAGCCGATCCACGAAGACGACTACCTCGGACTACGCCGCCTTGCCGATCGCATGGCCACGCCGATGTGCCTGGACGAGTCGATTCTGTCGAGGGACAACGCTGAGTCGCTGATCGACTACGGCGCCTGCGAGATCGTCAACATCAAGGCGGGCCGCGTCGGCGGATACGTGTCCGCCAAGGCGATCCACGACCTCTGTCTCGACAGGGGGGTGCCCGTGTGGTGCGGTGGCATGGTCGAGACCGGCATCGGCCGCGCGGCCAACGTGGCCCTCGCCGCCCTTCCCGGCTTCACCCTCCCCGGTGACACCAGCTCATCGAGCCGCTTCTTCGCCACCGATGTGACCGAGCCGCTCGTCATGTCTGCCGACGGCATGATGGATGTGCCTTCAGGCCCCGGGCTGGGCGTGACGCCGATCCCCGACCTCCTCCGTCAGTTCACGGTCACGACGTACGACCTGGCGAGCGGCACACGATGAAGCCGACCCTTGTCTCCCGCATGCAGCCCTACGCGACGTCCATTTTCGCGGAGATGTCGATCCTGGCCGCAGAAACGGGCGCCATCAACCTTGGACAGGGCTTCCCCGACACCGATGGGCCCGAGGAGATGAAGGAGGCAGCGCGAGCTGCGATCACCGAGGGCCGCGGCAACCAGTACCCGCCCGTGCACGGCCTGCCCGAGCTGCGATCGGCGATTGCCGAGCATCAGCAGCGCTTCTACGGACTGACGATCGACCCCGTGACCGACGTCGTCGTCACCACCGGCGCCACCGAGGCGATCCAGTCCGTGATCCTGGCCTTCTGCGAGCGCGACGACGAGGTGGTCGTTTTCGAGCCGTGGTTCGACATCTACGCGACAGGGATCGCGCTGGCTGGAGCGACTCGCGTGTCGGTGCCCCTGCGGCCGCCGACCTTCCGCCCTGACATCGACGCCCTGCGCGATGCCATCACCGATAGCACTCGCCTCCTCATCGTCAACTCACCGCACAATCCCACCGGGGTCGTCTTCACTCGCGAGGAGTTGCAGGGGATTGCCGCTATCGCCATTGAGCGGGATCTCATCGTCCTCTCCGACGAGGTCTACGAGCACCTCTGGTACGACGGACACCCCCACATCCCCATCGCGACCCTTCCGGGGATGGCCGAGCGCACCATCACACTCGGCAGCGCCGGCAAGTCCTTCTCCTTCACCGGCTGGAAGGTCGGGTGGGCGACCGGGCCGGCCACCCTCATCCAGCCGGTGCGGTCCATCCGCCAGCACCTTTCGTTTGTCTCGGGCGGCCCCTTCCAGCACGCCATCGCCCACGGGCTGCGCATGCCCAACACCTACTACGAGGACTTCCGTCACGGGCTTCAAGCCCAGCGTGACCTCTTCACGTCGGGAGTCCGTGAACTCGGCTTCACCGCAACGGAGTCCCAGGGCACCTACTTCCTCACCACTGACCTTGGCCCGATGGCGGACTATCCGGATGCACTCTCTGCTGCTCGCGACCTCCCTCGGCGAGCCGGGGTCGTCGCCATCCCACAACAGGCCCTGTGCGACCACGCGGGTGTAGGCGACCAGGCATTGCGCTGGGCCTACTGCAAGCGTCCCCAGGTCTTGGTGGAAGCCCTGGATCGACTCCGATCACTGTGCGCCTAGCAACCTGAAGCCATGCCGGGGGCAGCCCGACCAAGGCAGTGGGCAGACTGTGCGGATGACTGACGACGTCCGTGAGGTCCTGCTTGCTAAGCAGCAGGAACTTCGGGATCGATCGGCTGATCTGACAGCGCCCCCGGATGCCAGCGGCAGCATCTCCTTTGGCAAGCGGGTCGGTGACGGGACGAGCATGGCGGTAGAGCGCATCACCCAGGTGGCCGCACACGAGCAACTCTTGTGGCAGGCCGAGGAAGTAGCACGCGCACTGAGCAAACTCGATGAAGGCACCTACGGCGTATGCGATTCGTGTGGATCCACTATCCCCGAGGGTCGACTCGAGATCCATCCGTGGGCAGTCCTCTGCGTGCCCTGCGCCAGTACGTGAGGCTTGCGGTGCCCATTGACGCCGTGCACGTCTTCCCCTAGCCTCACATCACCACAGGCGCCTCGATGGGCCCGAAGCCTAGGAGCCCTTCATGCGTCGTGCCCGCTTCCTTGTCCCTGCGGTAAGTCTCGGTCTGCTGGCCGGCAGCCTGATCGTCGCCCCGGTCCAGGCCGCACCGCCCCCGCCGAGCGTTGACGCGACGGCCTTCACGCCGACGCTGACCTATGTCACATGTCCGGCCGACGAAAAGCTGCCTCCGCGCACCCGGTGCGCGACGTTGACCGTGCCGCTGGACTGGCAGACCCCCGATGACGGCAGGACCATCGAGATCGCGCTGCGCGTGACGCGCTCGAAGCAGCGCGACGGGGGCCTCACCTTCAACCCCGGCGGACCGAACGGTTCAGGTATCGACTTGACAGCGGCCGTCTACTCCGAACTCCCCGCACAGGTGCGCAATCGCTTCGACTTCGTCACCTGGGATCCGCGCGGCGTGGCGCGGAGCGGTCCTGCGCTCGTCGACTGCACTCCTCCCCAGGGCGCCGCGCTGCCTGAGACGGGCCCGGTTGATTGGCAGGCCTACTGGGAAGCGCAATTCGCCTTCACAGCGGAGGCGAATGCGGCGTGTTTGGCGGCCAACCCGGATGCGGCGCCGAATCTGGGCACCTGGCAGGTCATCCGTGACTTGGAGGCGATGCGCGTCGCATTGGGCTACAAGCAGTGGAACTACTGGGGTATGAGCTACGGCACGCGCATCGGCAACGCCTACGCGCGCACCTTCCCCACGAGCCTGCGGGCACTCATCATGGATGGCAGCATGATGGCCGGGGAGACGACGTACCGGTGGGGGTGGACCTTCCCGGCCGGGGTTGCGACAACCCAACAGGTCTATGCCTCGGTCACCGGCGGGATCCAGGCCCACAAGATCGACACCGTCCTGGAGTACCTCAATAGCAACGTCATCCCCACCGGAGCGGGCCAAGTCAATCGATGGGGGCTATCGCAAGGGCTCCGGCAACTCATGACGTCTCAGGCGCAATACC
>ERZ888423.1015-NODE-1015-length-26452-cov-5.604122_pt1 | contig 26452 bp, 21 predicted proteins | sample MGYA00520523_ERZ888423 | MGnify/ENA primary metagenome ERZ888423 (study PRJEB32303, sample SAMEA104408611) | aquatic metagenome | biome: Brackish water; feature: Pelagic; material: water | place: Baltic Sea | collected 2014-06-08T10:24:00 | depth 30,27 m ...
CGTACGAAGAAGCGGGCGTGACCTATCTCAACGTGTCACCGGTCGGCCCCGACCCCCTCGGAACGATTCGGCGGTTGCGGGAGCTGATCGGCTGAGGAATACCCGGCGGGTTGTCGGAAGACATCGACACTCCATCGTTGGGGCGTCGCGAGAATCGCCCGTGGATAGTCCTCGAACAGCCATCGGGCGAAGTTGCGGCGAGTCCACGGCGTGAGCCCGGCGACCGCCACACTGGCGGTGGCACCGAAACGAGTTGCCAGAGCCGTCGACAACAGACGGGCCATCGCATGATCGCGGACCATTCCGGAGCGGAGTTGGTGTTCGTAGCGTTCGGCCGCCAGGCCTGGTCGCCGTGCACCGGCTCGTGCGATCGAGCTGGCGGCGAGGCGGCCTGTTTCGAGAGCCTGACCGATGCCCTCACCGGTCATGGGGTCGGTTGCCGTCGCAGCGTCGCCGGCGAAGAACACCCGGCCGCTGGTGAGCGGGGACGAGCCGAGTCGAGCCGGAATCGGCCACGCCGTGTGCCGATCCTCGGGTACGGCGTCGGGGCCCAGGAACTGGCGGAGGTGAGGTCGATCGAGGATGTCGGTCCAGAGATCCTTCATGTCCTGGATGCCATGGCGACGGCCACGCTGGATACCGAAGCCGACGTTGGCGCTGCCATCAGCCAACGGGAACGACCACAGATAGCCGGGGAGCAGGTCGGCGTCGAACCACACCGCCAGTTCCTCGGCTGCTCTCCCCGACACGTTTCGGTAGTACTGGCGAAAGGCGTGCCACTCGCCGCGATAGCCGGGCGTGTCGAGCCCCAGCATCTTTCGCGTCGGTGACCACATGCCGTCAGCCGCGATGACATACCGGGTCCGAACGGTCTTCCCGCCGACTCGTAGCTCGATTCGGTCGTCGCAACGCTCGATGGCCTCGAGCGCCGTTGCCTCGACCACGACCGCGCCGCTGACACGAGCCAGGTCGACCAGCGCCGCATCGAGTTCACGCCGCCGAGCGACAGCAGCATACTGCCCCCTGCCCCGAGGCAGCGGAAAGACACGGGCGCGGCCATCGGGTCCGGTGATGTGCACATCGTGGATCACCTTCCAACTGGGGACGTGGGTCGGATCCAGGCCGAGGGCATCGAGATGGCGAAGGGCCCCCGTCGTGAGGCCGTCTCCACAACACTTGTCCCGGGGAAAGGTCGACTTGTCGACGACGACGACGTCGAGTCCTTCTCGGCGAGCCTCGATGGCGGCCGCGCAGCCGGCCGGGCCAGCGCCGACGACGACCAGATCGAACGGTCCGTCGAGGCCGACAGCTCGAACGGACGAGAGGGGATCAGAGGAAGAGGGCACGGAGCCCGAGGCTACGAGCGGGTGGCTCGTCACGCTCAACCGGAGATGGTGGTTGTCGTCTCGGGGGGAGGCGCCGTGGCCGTCGTCTCGGGTGGGGCGGTGGTTTCTCCCTCCGGCACGGTCGTGGGCGGAGTGGTGTCGTCGGGTCCCGGAACCGTCGTGGGCGGAATCGTCGTCGGCACCGTCGAGTTGCCGGCGCAGTCGAGCCCCTCCGACGGGCGGTAGACGGCGAACACTGAGTCGAGATCGCTGGTTCCGTCTTTCCAGGTACGTTGCCGGGTCGTGGTGACTCGGGTGCAGACGCCCTGGGAGGTCTCGGTTCGGCCGATGTCCTCGACCTCGATGTGTTTGGTCGAATAGAAGGTCACGGTGATGGAGGTGTCGGTGTATTCGGGCCAGATCAGAATGCCGTAAGGAGTCGTGTTCTTGACCGAGAAGTCCGGTTTCGGCCACGAAATCGTTGCTTCCCGGCCGCGGGGGTAACGGCTGAAGTAGAGGGAGTGGCTCTGATACTCGACGAATTCGATGCCGGCGAAGAAGGCCGCATTGAAGATCGTCGTGGTGAACTGGCTCACGCCGCCGCCGACCTGAGGTTCGATCACACCTCCGGCGATGGCGCCAGCAGGAAGAAAGCCTCGCTCGGTCGTTCGTTTCCCGACATAGCTGTTGAGGCTGAAGGTCTCCCCGGGCCGGATGATTGCGCCTCGTACGATATCGGCCATCAGCTGGATGTTGGTGACACGGTTCTCGCAGCAGTTGTGGTTCGTCGTGAAGGTGGAAACCTCCTCGATGATCCCCAAGGCTTCGAGTTCGGCAACTCCTTCGCCACCGCCCGCGATCTCGGGTTCCAGTTCGATGATTCGAAGGACAGGTCCTTCGGTGGCGGGCTCGTCGTCGTCGGTCTGCTCGTCGTCGTCGGTCTGCTCGTCGTCGGTCTGCTCGTCGTCGGGAGCAGAGAGAAGTTCGTCCTTCAGCCGGTCAGCGCTGCCCAAGGCGCAACACACCACGGACTCCGATGCAGGGATGATGATCGGTTTGCCGTCGACAACTTCGAAGCGGGCCTGCTGGTCCTCGCTGCCGAGTCCGCCGAACTGCGGACGAAGTTCGGCGATCATGGTTGCCTCGTCGAAACGCCAACTGGGCGTGTCATCCTCGACCTCGAGCAGTATCCAGGACCGGAGCTGCCGGGACGAGACCTCGGTCCTCGACGCCAGTACCTGGATGGTGACGTCGTCAGCGGTGGCATCGTTGGCATCGGCAGCGATCGCCTCGAGGTCGGCGGTGCCGAGATGCGGGAACAACGGCTCGGGCTCGAGTTCGAGGGAATACGGCTGACCAGCCGCCAACATCCCCGGGAGCGCAGCGGCGAGGACGTCCTCGCCCAAGGTCGCGCCATCGGCACCGGGCACGACAACCAACCGACTGCCCTGCAACTCGATGATCGGTTCCACGGGGTCGTCCAACTGATTCTCCACCAACTGGACCACTGCTTGGGCGGCAGCTTCGTCGTCCACCATGAACGGGGTGTCGAGTTCGGCCTCGGTGAAGAAGGTGCCGAGCCAGCGGAACGGTCGAAACAGTACGAAGCCGCCGCGTCGGGCGTGCAGGGCGTCATCGCTCAACTGTTGCTCGTCGACCCGCGCTCCGAGGGCGACAGGGTCGGTGGTGATCACGTTGGCGCCGACCGTGAGATCCGCTGGCTGACCAGCCAGACGTACATTCAGATCAGCAGCGACGGCCTGCACGTCGACCGCCGACAGGCCGCCGAGCGCGACACCGTCTACCGAGACGTTCCGGATGACGCGGTCGCCCGAGACCGCCGAATCGATGCCCCAAGCCGCGACCAGCAGGACGAACAAGCCGAGCGGGACACCACCCGCCAACAAGATCAATCGCCGTCGCTTCGACACAGCCGATCATTCTTGCATGATCGGCCTCCACTTCCGTGTCAGCTTTTCCTCCAGGACTGCAGCTGTGACAAGATCCACAGGAGCACAGCTACCGGACGAACGTCGCTGTCCGGGATGGGCGCGATCGAATCGGTCGAGCCATCATGACCACGAGGAGAAGGAAGAACCATGAGTCGACTTTGCGAGGGCAGGATCGTGATCGTCACCGGCGCCGGTCGAGGTATCGGGCGCGAGCACGCGCTCATGATGGCCGAGCACGGAGCCAAGGTGGTCGTGAACGACCTGGGTGCCTCGGTCGACGGAACTGGTGGCGATGCCAGTCCGGCCCAGGAAGTGGTCAACGAGATCGAGGCCATGGGTGGCGAGGCGGTGGTGAACGGCGACGACGTCTCGGATTGGGAGGGTGCGCAACGGCTGATCAACCAGGCCGTGGAGACCTTCGGAGGGCTCGACGCAGTCGTGAACAACGCCGGAATCCTGCGGGACCGAATGTTGACCAACATGACCGAGGCGGAGTGGGATGCTGTCATCAAGGTCCATCTCAAGGGTACGTTCGCCCCGTCTCGCTGGGCTGCCGCCTACTGGCGAGAGCGAGCCAAGGCCGGCGAGACCAATGACGGTCGCATCATCAACACCACCTCGGTGTCGGGAATCTACGGCAACCCTGGCCAGACCAACTACGGAGCAGCCAAGGCCGGCATTGCTTCGTTCACGGTCATTGCCGCGCAGGAACTGGCCCGCTATGGAGTGACCGTCAACGCCATCTCGCCCGGAGCCCTGACCCGCATGACCGAGAGCCTCGGTATCGCGGGAGACGATGACGAAAGCAAGGAGATGATGAGTCCTCGTTGGATCGCTCCCATCGCCACCTGGCTGGTGAGCAAGGAGTCGGCTCCGGTCACGGGCCGCGTCTTCCAGGCCAGCGGTCGCGGTTTGGGCATTGCCAACACCTGGCACCAGGGCCCCATGAACGAGGCGCTCGACGATCCAACAGCCATCGGACCCGTGGTACAGCGAATGATGGGTGAGGCCCAGCCCAACAGCGACATGGCGGGCAACCCCATCACCGGGCCCGGGTTTCCGACCCCCTACTGATTTCCTGGCTGATCCGATTCCGTACTGGATTCGCTAGAACAATCTCTGTTGCGGGCGTTCGATGCCTCGCAGTACGTCGTAGTCGATCTCGGACGTCCCGATATTGCGATCGGCGGCCAGGGTGCGGGCCTGGGGCTTGATCTCCTGGGCAACGAACAGGCCCCGCACCGGCGCCAGGTTCGCATCTCGGTTCAAGAAGTCGAGATAACGGGTCAATTGCTCGACCCCGTCGATCTCTCCTCGACGTTTGATCTCGATGGCGACCGTTCGTCCTTGCGCGTCGCGACAGAGGAGGTCGACCGGACCGATATCGGTGGGGAACTCGCGGCGAACAAGCGTCAAGCCCTGCTCGATCTGCTCCGGGTCATAGGACAGCAGCTCCTGGAGGTGTGCCTCCACACCGTCTTTCTGGAGCCCGGGGTCGATTCCCAGATCATGGGCCGAATCAGAGTGCACTCGGTGCAGCGTGATCAGGAGCTCCTCTCCCTTGGGGCTGACCACGGTCCAATGATCGTCGTGCTCGGTCAGGACGTTGGGAGCGTTCATCCAGTTGAGCGGCTTGTAGGCGCCACCGTCGGCATGAACGGCGACGCAGCCATCGGCCTTGACCATGATCAAGCGCGTGGCTCGAGGCAGATGGGCAGTGAGCCGACCGTCGTAGTCCACGGTGCAATCGGCGATGACGAGACGCATGGGACGTTTCTAGCCGATGTGGCGTGGCAGCCCTTGCTCAGTCGAGCAGACGTCCGGTCAAGCGCTTCTGAATGAGGGCTCGTCGTTCCTTCAACTCTGCGTACGTGAGCCGATCGGTCGTAGCCGGATCGACGCCGAATCCGGCCTTGACGCCATCCATGTCGATTTCCCACGGCTCGGCCGGCATACCGAGCTGGGCTGCGATCGCAGCTCCGTGAGTGGTGGCGAAGTGGGTGCCGATCTCGGTCACGACGGCGAACATGTCGAGCTCCGGCGCCAGGGTTGCGATGGCGCTGTCGAGGAAGATCAGGTTCTTCACGTAGAGCATGAGCGATTTCGGCATGCGGGCGCCGTAGGCCAGGAGAGACTTGATGACGCGTTGAAGTTCCTTGACCAACTCGTCCGGATCGAGCTGGGTCGGATCGAGAGGGGGCCCATCCAGGCCCAGGTCGGCGATCACGGCGTCGATGTCGGTATCGGGGGGAAGCGTCCCCAGGTCGCGAAGTGCCTTGACTTGACCACGGACATCGTTCATCGTGGCCGACATCATCATCCGGAGGAACGCCATGCGTTCGTCCTGGGTGAGACGACCCGTGATTCCGAAATCGAGCAGTGCAGTGCGACCGTCTTCCATGACGAAGAGGTTTCCACCGTGGAGATCACCGTGGAAGACGCCATGGAGGAAGGCACCTTCGAGAAAGCCGAGCATGCCCGTCTTGACGACGGCCTGGGTATCGACGCCGGCGGCCTTCATGCCGACGACGTCGTCGAACTTGAACCCTCGGAGTCGCTCCATCACCAGAATGCGTTGGGTCACGAACTCGGGGTGGGGCCGGGGCACGACGAATCCACGCTGATCCAGGTCGGCCAGCACCTTGGCCACGTCGAGCATGTTGGCCGCCTCGAGACGGAAGTCGAGTTCTTCGATGATGGTCTCGGCGAACAACTCGACCAGGGCTGGCGGATTGGCCAGCGCTGCGACCGGGATTCGTCCGACGAGGAACGGGGCCAGCCAGGCCAAGACACGGAGGTCGCGTCGAACGATGTCGTCGATCCGCGGGCGCTGGACCTTGATCACGACCTCTTCGCCCGTCCTCAAGGTCGCAGCATGCACCTGGGCGATGGATGCTGCTGCCAGCGGCACGGGATCGATCCAGGTGAAGACCTCGTGGACCCCGCGACCCAGTTCGGCTTCGAGGATCTTGACCACGGTGGCATACGGCTCTGCCGGCACCTGGTCCCGACACTTGCGACACTCGGCAACCAACTCGGGCGGGAACACGCCCTCGCCTGCGCTGATGATCTGTGCCAGTTTGATGTAGGTGGTCCCGAGCTTCTCCGCCGACAGTCGAACTCGGCGACTGATGTCGGCTCGGGACGACGGGCGTCGTCGTTCGAAGAGGGCCCACGCACCGATCGACCGTCCCAGCACGGCGACCACGGTGCAGGCTCGGGCAACCGGCGGCAGACGAGGAGGTCGAGTCAGTCCGGGCAGGGCTCTGGCCTGTGCCGCCCGGAGCCCGTCGACTGCGCTCAGCCACTGCAACTCGCTGGTCGCAACGCTCCATGGTTGAGCGTCGCTGAAGGACCCAAGAGCGAGATCGTCGGCCAGCAGTTTCATCGACTCATTGTCGACCACGGCGAGCCAGGTGGTGGTATCGGGTGCCTGTGAGATGTGCCACCGATCAGAAATCGGGCGGGCGTTTCTCGACCAAGGCCTGCACCCCTTCGCGGTACTCTGGGTGCTTCATCATGCTGTCGAGGAGCCGCAGCGACTCGGTGACCGAGGTTCCCACATCGCGATGAAGGTCGAGGTAGACCTGTTGTCGGGTCTCCCGCAAGGAGCCGGCCGCAACTCCTGAGGCCAACTGCTCAGCGTAGTCGAGCACCCGATCAAGCAGCTCATCAGCAGGATGAATGGCGTTCAGATACCCCCATTCGAGGGCTTCTTCGGCCAGCATCACCCGTGACGACAACAAGATGTCGAGGGCTCGTGTCAGTCCCACGATGCGAGGAAGCATCCACGAGAGCCCGTATTCGGGAGGAAGTCCGAGCTTTCCGTGAGCGGTCGTGAACTTCGTTCCGGGGCTGGCGAAACGGAGGTCGGCGAAGGTGGCGAGGGCCATGCCAATGCCGGCTGCTGCCCCCTGAACCGCGGCGATGACGGGCTTGGACAGACCGTAGTGAGCAGCGAAGGGATGGTCGAACGCAGGCGAGAGGCCATAGCCGGGGTTGGCCTGGACGTCGGAGAGGCCACGGTCATAGCCACCTCTTGCAACGTGTCCCTCCAGTGCCTGACTGTCTCCGCCGACGCAGAATCGTTGGCCATCGCCCGCGATCACGATGACCCGGACAGCAGGATCAGCATCGGCCTGAGCCAAGCTCCATCGATACTCGGTGTCCATGCGGCCGGTCCAGGCGTTGCCTCGATCCGGTTTCGACAACGTGATCAGACCCACTCGACCAGTCACCTCGTAGCGTGTCGCCTTCAGTTCCATGGTGGGGCCCCTCAACGATTGAGAATTGCGAGCGAGCGTTCGGCCCACTCTGTCCGGCAGATCAACAGGTCAGGAAGATAGACATCATCGTTGTTGTAGACCAATGGTGAGCCGTCGAGCCGACTGCAGTGCAGTCCGGCCGACATGGCCACCGCGACCGGGGCCGCATTGTCCCACTCGTATTGTCCACCGGAGTGGGCATAGATGTCGGCATGGCCCAGGACCACGGCCATGGCCTTGGCCCCAGCCGAACCCATCTCGATGTACTGGGCCTCGAGCTCGGCGGCCAAGGTCACCGCAGCGGGAGGACGTCGCGTGCGGCTGACGATCACCCGAGGGGCGTCGGGACTCGGCGGCGGCAGCGTCGGGGGCTGGGCTGTACTGAGCGTGATGCCCTGAGCGGGGAGGGCAACGCCGCCGGCGACGGCGACACCCGCCACGACCAATGCGATGTGGACGGCCCAGTCGTCTCGGGGTGGTTCGGAGAACTCGCGCGTGCCGTCCAGTGGATCGACGATCCACGTGCGCTCCGCTCCGAGCCGAGCCTTGTCGTCCTTGCCTTCTTCGGACAGGACGGCGTCGGCCGGGCGGTGCATGGCCAGTTCCGCCACGATCAGCTCGTGGGCGGCTCGATCTCCTTCGTCCTTGATCTCGCCGGCGGAAGCGCCCGCAGCCACGAGTCGGGACCGGACCTCCAGCAGGATCTCTCCGGTTCTGGTGGCGAGGTCAGCGGCGAACTGATGGTCGTGCGCGGTGACGGACATGATCGAGACCGTAGCGGACGGGATCGTGGCTTCGGGGCCGAGAGGACTCGACTGGATCGTGCCAGGTCAGCTCGACTGCTCGGTGGCCCGGAGGGCGGCCCGAGTCGGTGCGACCTTCTCGGCTGGTTCACCGTGGGGGGACCCGGCGTGCTCGTAGCACTCGAAGTGATAGTGCTCGACTCGTCTCCACTCGCCGTTCTCGTAGACGTTGCAGATCACCTGCTGATCACGCTGGCGAGCTCGGAACTTGACCTGTTTGTCGCAATGGACACAGTCGGTCCTGGATCCTGCCTCGATGAGGCGCAACACTGCACGACTGACGGGCTTGGTCTTGGTTGCCGATTTCGAGGCCATGCTAGGAACATCGGCGTCGTTTCGACTCTCTTGAGCTGCCGGCGCTGAGCTGGGTCCGATGGCCCACTGCGGGCATCATTCCCGTCCGTGAGGCTTCAGCGAACGAGAGGCTTGTAGGTGACCCGGGCCGGTCCGGACTCATGGCCCAACTCTCGTTCCCGGAACGCTTCGTACTCGGAGAAATTGCCCTCGAACCACCGAACCTGGGAGTTGCCTTCGAAGGCCAGGATGTGAGTGGCGATGCGGTCGAGGAACCAACGATCGTGGCTGATCACGACGGCACATCCGGGGAAACGTTCGAGCGCATCCTCGAGGGCGCGCAGGGTGTCGACGTCGAGATCGTTGGTCGGTTCGTCGAGGAACAACACGTTGCCGCCTCGCTTGAGCACCTTGGCCAGGTGGACTCGATTGCGTTCGCCACCGGAGAGGACGCCGACCGATTTCTGCTGGTCCGATCCCTTGAAGTTGAACGAGCCGACATAGGCCCGACCGTTGATCTCTCGCCCACCCACTTCGAGCAGATCGTTGCCCTCGGTGATCTCGGTGTACACGGTGTTGTCGGAATCTAGGGTGTCGCGACTCTGATCGACATAGGCCAAGTCAACGGTTGAACCAATGGTGATCGATCCCGAGTCCGGAGCCTCGCCGACGCCGGTGGCGGCATGAATCAACATGTTGAACAGGGTGGTCTTGCCGGCGCCGTTTCCTCCAATGACACCGACGATACCGGCCGGCGGAAGCTTGAACGAGAGATCCTCGATGAGCAGCCGATCGCCGAAGCCCTTGGTGAGGTGCTCCACCTCGATCACCTGATCACCGAGGCGAGGGCCGGGGGGAATGTGGATCTGTACCTTCTCGTCGCCGGGGTCGTAGGCCTCGGCTTCGGCCTGCAACGACTCGTAGGCGGTCAAGCGAGCTTGTCCCTTCGCCTGGCGAGCCTTGGGGCTCATCCGAACCCAGTCGAGCTCTCGTTGCAGGGTGCGCTTGCGGGCTGCCTGGGCTCGTTGCTCGGAATCGAGTCGAGCCTGCTTCTGCTCGAGCCAACTGCTGTAGTTGCCCTCGAACGGAAAGCCCTTGCCCCGGTCGAGCTCGAGAATCCACTTGGCTACGTTGTCGAGGAAGTATCGATCATGGGTGATCGCTACAACCGTGCCCTGGTAGTCGCTGAGGAAGCGCTCGAGCCAGCCGACGGATTCGGCATCGAGGTGGTTCGTGGGCTCGTCGAGGAGAAGGAGATCGGGCTGAGAGATCAGGAGTCGACACAGGGCGACTCGGCGTCGCTCACCGCCGGAGAGGTTGTCGACCGAGGCATCGGCCGGTGGCAGGCGAAGCGCTTCCATGGCGATCTCGATCGTTCGTTGCAGGTCCCAACCCTGGGCCGCTTCGATCTTGGCCTCGAGGTCAGCCTGTTCGGAACCGAGTTTGTCGTAGTCAGCGTCGGGGTCGGACCATCCGGCGAGAACTTCCTCGTATCGGGCCAGGATGCTGACGGTCTCGCCGGCCCCGTCCATGACATTGCCCCGAACGTCTTTGCTCGGATCGAGATGAGGTTCCTGTTCGAGGTAGCCGACGCTGAACCCCGGTGTCAGTCGAGCCTCACCGACGAACCCCTCGTCGGCCCCCGCCATGATCTTGAGCAGCGAGGACTTGCCAGCACCATTGCCGCCGAGCACACCGATCTTGGCGCCGGGGTAGAACGAGAGCGAGATGTTGTCGAGAACTTGGCGGTCGGGCGGATGAAACCGGCCGACCTTGTGCATGGTGTAGATGAACTGAGCTGCCACCGAGCCGAGGTTAACAACTGGTGAGGCCAACGACTGGCTGTGCGCCCGTCGAGTCTGGCTGCTCGAAGTCGCCGGAGATCTCGGCCAAAACGACGGTGGCCTCGGCGAGAGCCGAGGCCACCATGAGTTCGAGTTGGCAATGCCTACTTCTTCGCGGCGGCCTTCTTGGCGGGTGCCTTCTTGGCGGGTGCCTTCTTGGCTACGGCTTTCTTGGCGGCGGCTTTCTTGGCGGGTGCCTTCGTGGCTACGGCCTTCTTGACGGCGGCTTTCTTGGCCGGTGCCTTCTTGGCCGGTGCCTTCTTGGCCGGTGCCTTCTTGGTGGCGGCTTTCTTGGCCGGCGCTTTCTTGGCCGGCGCTTTCTTGGCCGGCGCCTTCTTTGCTGCTGCCTTCTTGGCTACTGCCTTCGTCGTTGCCTTCTTGGTTGCCACGTGGCTATCGCTCCTTGTCAGACGCCCGTCTTCCGCGGAATCGTCGCCAGATGGTAACGAGTCGGGAGAGGGGGTGGTTGGACCCTCACCCATAGTGTCGGCCCGGACGTCACCCACGTTGAGGAGTTCGACGTTGATGCCGCGCCGTTCACTGTCCAGGGAAACGACCCGGACGGTTACCTGTTGATCCTTGGCCACCAGGTCACGGGCCTTGGCCGGCGCCGGGTCGCCCATCGCCTTGCTGGGCAAATAGCAGAGCACCGCGTCGACACGGACGTAGCAACCGTGCGACGAGAAGTGATCCACGACCGCCTCTACGGCGTCTCCCAGGCTGTGCGTCGAGACGAAACCAAGGAACGAGAGCGGAGCGTTGAGTTCCTCGACCGGTGAGGTCTTGGGATCGGAACGTCGGTCGTTCGACTTCGGACGACCCTGTTGCTCGGCTGAGGGGCGGGGAGGCAGTTCCGCCTCTGCCGATCCGGTCGCGGTCCTTTGAGCCGACGGAGGCGGATTGTCCTTCGAGGGCACCGGGGCCGGACCGATCGGACCGCTGGCCGACGATCGCTTCGGTCGTCGCTCCGAGCCGCCGTTGGCGCTGCGGGAGCCGTTGCCAGTGCTGCTTCGACCGCTGCCTCTTGCCTCTCGAACGGATCGCCGAGAAGCCGGTCCGCGAACGGGAACGCGCTCGACGAACACCCAGCCGACATGTTCGATCGGCTTGCCTCCGAAGAGGCGGCCTTCGTCGAAGAGCCAGCCGTGCTCCCCGTGGAACTCCTGGAACGAGTCGTTGGAGAAGACGATGGCGTCGGCCTTGTCGGCAACCTGGAGGATGAAAGCATCGCCGCGGCCGACGACGCCGGCTGGAGGCATGATGATCTCCCCCGCGTCTACCGCGGCTTCGAAGTCGGGCTTTTCTGGGTCTTCGATTCTGTGAGCGAAGGTGGCGTCGACGATTACGGTCACCGAGTCGAAGCTGTGTTCCTCGAGGATGGCGCGAACCGCCTCATCGAGTTGCTTCAGGCTCGGAAGACTCCGACCTTCTGTTGCAATGTTGGAACCGTCGACCACGAGATGTCGTGGCGATGAAGTCATGTTGCCACCAGTGAACCACCGATCCGAGCGAATTCCCGGGATTGCCGCAAACAGGTTCCCTCCGTCACATCAGTTCGATGGGTCGGTGGCCAGCTGCCTAGGATCATCGCTCGTGATCAACGCAGTACTCTTCGACTTCGGCGGAGTGATCCTCACGTCACCCTTCGAGGCGTTCAACGCCTACGAACGGGACAACGATCTTCCGCTCGAGCTCATTCGAACCATCAACACCACGAACCCGGACAACAACGCGTGGGCCAAACTGGAACGCAGCGATGTCAGCGCTTCGGAGTTCGCGGCCCTGTTCGAACAGGAGGCGGCAGCCCTCGGCCATCGACTCGACGGTTCGGCAATTCTCGGTCTGTTGTCCGGTGACCTTCGACCAGAGATGGTCGAAGCACTGCGACGCATCGGCGAAGCCGGCTTCAAGACGGCGTGCCTGACCAACAACTTCGTGGCTCATGACGACCGGGGGAGCGGCGTGGATTCCGCAGATCCGGAGCGAGCCGTTGCCCTACGCGAGGTGATGGGCCTCTTCGATGCCGTGGTCGAGTCTGCCCGGGTCGGGATCCGCAAGCCCGAGGTCCGCTTCTACGAGATCGCTCTGGAAGCTCTCGGGATCGAAGCGAGCGAGGCGGTGTTCCTCGATGATCTCGGGATCAACCTGAAGCCGGCCAGGGCCATGGGGATGACCACCATCAAGGTGGCCTCGGCCGACCAGGCTCTGACAGAACTGGAAGAGGTCATCGGGCTGAAGCTGCGTTGACCGTGAGCGGGCCCGATGCGACGTGCCGGAGCGGCCGCTAGCCGGGGATGCCGGTGAAGGCTCGCTCGAGCAGCTCGCTCTGTTCCTGACGATGCACGGCGCCAGTACCTGTCGCCGGACTGCCCGACTCGGTACGGCTCACGCGCCGAATCTGGTGCGTCTGGCCATGGGCCTCGTAGAGGCGACCCTTCACTGAGTTCCAAGCACCCATGTTCTCGGGTTCCTCCTGCAGCCAGACGATCTCCTTGGCACCTCGATAGCGATCCAGCACGCCAGCGATGGCCGGGAACGGCCAGGGGTACAGCTGCTCGACCCGGATGACGGCCGCGTTGGCGCCGGTTGCATCCCGATGCTCCTCGGCTTCGGCGGCAACCTTGCCGCTGGCGAAGATGACCCGTCGGACTGCGGAGGGATCGATGTCATCGTTCGCGACGTCGAGTACCTCCTCGAAGGAACCCGACATCAGCTGATCGACCGTGCTCCTGGACCACTTGGCCCGAAGACCCGACTTGGGCGTGAAGATGATCAGTGGCTTCTGAATCGGCCGAACCATCTGTCGTCGCAACAGGTGGAAGAACTGGGCAGCGGTCGTTGCATTGGCCACCTGAATGTTGTCTTCGGCGCACAGGAGGAGGAACCGTTCGAGGCGAGCCGAGGAGTGCTCGGGCCCCTGACCCTCGAACCCGTGAGGAAGCAGCAGCACGAGGCCCGACTTCTCCGCCCACTTGTCCTCTCCGGCGACGAGGAACTGGTCGATGATGATCTGGGCACCGTTGACGAAATCGCCGAACTGGGCTTCCCACATCACCAGGGCATCGGGTTTGACCAACGAGTAGCCGTACTCGAAACCGAGCGCGGCGTATTCTGACAACGTCGAGTCGTACACCCAGAAGTTCGTGGCATCGTCACCGAGTCGAGACAGCGGGGTGAACTCATCTCCGTTCTCGTAATCGTGGAGGGTTGCGTGTCGGTGGGCGAATGTTCCACGACGGGAATCCTGGCCGGCCAAACGGACCGAGATCTTCTGGGTCAAGAGGGTTCCGAAGGCGAAGGCCTCGCCCAGTGCCCAGTCGACTTCGCCACTGGCGTACATGGCGTCGCGAGCTTCGAACTGGCGAGCCAGCTTGGGGTGAACCGTGAACCCTTCGGGCGCGTAGGACAACGCGGCGTAGACCCGATCGAGCGTTGCCTTGTCGACACCGGTCTCCACATGGGGCAGCACCCCGATTGCGGGCGGCGACGGCTTGGCCAAGAGACCGGCCGGTGGTGCGCTCTCCCGAGTAGTGTCGAGCGCCTTCTGCAACAGGTCCTGGAAGTAGGTCAGTGCTCCCTCGGCCTCGGCGACCGAGATGTCGCCGCGGTCGATCAAGTTCTGGGTGTACAGGGTGCGGACCGAAGGTCGCTCCGCGATCTTCCGGTACATCAACGGCTGGGTATAGCTGGGATCGTCGCCCTCGTTGTGCCCGTGGCGGCGATAGCCGATCACGTCGATGACGACGTCCTTGTTGAACTCCTGACGGTACGCGAACGCCAGTCGTGCCACCCGCACGCAAGCCTCGGGGTCGTCGGCGTTCACGTGGAAGATCGGCGCCTGGACCATCTTGGCCACGTCGGTCGAATAAGCCGAACTGCGTGACTGATGTGGCGCCGTGGTGTAACCGAGTTGGTTGTTGATGACGACGTGGATCGTTCCGCCGACCTTGTAGCCCTTGATCTGCGAGAGATTGAGCGTCTCGGCGATGACGCCCTGACCGGCGAAGGCCGCGTCGCCGTGCATGAGCACGGCGAGGACGGGGTAGTTGCCGGAGTCGTTGTCGTCCATGAAGGCCCGGGCCATGCCGACCACGACGGGGTCGACGGCGTCGAGGTGTGATGGGTTCGGTGCCAGGTGGAGGTCGATGGAGTTTCCGGCCGGGCTGGTGTGCTGGCCGTCGAACCCCAGATGGTACTTCACGTCGCCGGAGCCCTGGATCGAGTCCTCCTGGATCATGCCCTCGAACTCGGTGAAGAGATTCTCGTGTTCCTTGCCCATGACGTTGACCAGGACGTTGAGGCGACCGCGATGGGCCATGCCGATCACGACTCGATCCAGGCCGTTGTCTGCAGCCATCGAATTGATGGAGTCGAGGATGGGGATGGTGCTCTCCACGCCTTCGAGACCAAAGCGCTTCTGGCCCACGTATCGGGCCCCCAGGAACTTCTCGATCGCTTCGGCCGCGCTCAAGCGCTCGAGAATGTGGTGTTGCTCATCGCGGGTCGTTGCTTCCCGCCGACCCTCGACCTGTTCCTGGATCCAGCGCTTCTCGGCCGGTTCCGCGATGTGCATGTACTCGATACCAATGGTGCGGCTGTAGGCGTCTCGCAGCACGCCGAGGATGTCACCCAACGCCATCTTGCGGGTTTCACCGCCGACGGAGGCATAGACGCCGTCCTGCAGACCGGTCAGGAACTCGCGGTCGAGATCCCAGATGGTCAGCCCGAACGTCGCCGGATCCAACTCGGGGTGGCGCTTGGAAGCCCGATCCTCCAGCGGGTTGGTGTTGGCGATCAAATGACCACGTACGCGGTACTGGTTGATGAGTGTGTTGACCGCCATCTGTTTGGCGATCTGCCCGTCGGCCGAATCGTTCTCGGTGGCACCGTGGTCGGTCCGCCACTGCACCGCCTCGTAGGGGACACCGGTGCTCCGGAAGGCATCGACGTAGAAGTCGTGATCTCCCATCAGCATCTCGTGGACTCGTTTGAGGAACAGCCCAGATTCGGCGCCTTGGATGATCCGGTGGTCGTAGGTCGACGTGATGGCGATGATCTTCGACAAGCCGAGCTGGGCCAGGATGCGAGGATCGGCGGCCTGGTACTCGGTTGGGTAGTCGATTCGGCCGACCCCGATGATGGCTCCCTGCCCTGGCATCAGTCGAGGGACGGACTGAACGGTGCCGAGGGTTCCGACGTTCGTCAGACTCACGGTTGCGCCGGTCATGTCGTCGACCGTCAGCTTGTTGTCCCGAACCTTGCGAATGAGTGCCTCGTACTCCTCGACGAACCCAGCGAAATCAAGGGTTTCGGCCGCCTTGATGACGGGCACGATCAACGATCGACTGCCGTCGTCCTTCTGCTGGTCGACGGCTATCCCCAGATTGACGTGCGGGTTGCGAACCAACCGAGGTTTCCCGTCGGCGCCCTCGAAATAAGAGTTGTTCAGCGCAGGGACGGTCTCGGAGAGGGCTCGGACGACGGCATAACCGATGAGGTGGGTGAAGCTGACCTTGCCGCCACGGACCCGACCCAGATGATTGTTGAGAACCTTGCGGTTGACCTCGAGCAACTTGGCCGGGACCTCCCGGAAACTGGTCGCCGTCGGAACGCTGAGACTGGCCTCCATGTTGGCTGCGATTCGGGCCGCAACACCCCGGATCGGTTCGCCCGGTTCTTCGCTGGCGGTCGAAGCCGCTGCCAGAGTCGACGGGGTGGGGGACGGCGCGGAACCCGTCGGCGTCGCAGGCGCGGGTACCACGGCGGCCGCAACTGGGGTGGGGCTCGACGAGAGCACGTCCGTTGCCGCCCCAGGTGCGTCGTCAGCGATCGGACCCGTGCCGGTCCCGTTGGTTGTGGCGCCGTTGGTTGTGCCGCCGTTGGCGAACACCGCCTGCCACTCGGTCGGAACCGATCTTGGATTGGCCAGGAACTGCATCCGCAGCTCCTCGATCAACCAATCGTTCGGGCCGGAAGATGCGTGGGTTGGGTGGTCAGACACCTTCGAATCCTACAAGATGCATGGTGCGGCATTGGTGGGCCGTACGGAGACATTCGTCGCCATCCCGAGGTGAGCGGTTCCCAGGATCGGTCCGGGTCGTTATCGTCGAGGTCGATGCTGGTCGCTACGTGGAATGTGAACTCGTTGAACGCTCGTCTTCCCCGGGTGGAGGAGTGGCTGGCTCAGGTCGAGCCCGATGTGCTCTGTCTCCAGGAGACCAAGCTGGCCGACGACGCGTTCCCCCACTCGGTGTTCGAGGGTCTCGGCTATCGCTCGATTCATCACGGTGAGGGGCGGTGGAATGGTGTCGCCATCCTGTCACGGGTGGGCATCGACGAGCCGATCTACGGTTTCGGTGACGGGATCGAGCCTGACAGCGACGCTCGCCTGATCTCGGCCGACTGTGGCGGAATCCGAGTTCACAGTGTGTATGTCCCCAACGGTCGAGAGGTCGACCACGAGCATTACCACTACAAGTTGTCCTGGTTGAGCCGACTGCGGGAACATCTGGACACGACGGTCTCAGCCGATGACGACGTCATCGTCGCCGGCGACTGGAACATCGCTCCCACCGACGCCGATGTCTGGGATCGGGCCGCGTTCGAAGGAGCGACTCACGTCACCGAGGCCGAACGAGATGCTCTTGCACGGGTGCTGGACTTCGGACTCATCGACACCTTTCGGCAACGGCACCCCGGTCCTGGTCTCTACTCCTACTACGACTATCAGGCCGGCCGCTTCCACAAGCGACAGGGCATCCGCATCGACTATCTCGTCGCTTCTCGTCCACTGGCCGAGCGGGCGGTGCTCGACATCGTCGATCGCAACGGCCGCAAAGGCACGAAGCCCAGCGACCACGCTCCGGTGCTCACGCTGTATCGAGACATCGACGATCGGACCGGAGGTCGTGAGACGTGAGCAAGGGAGCCACTCCCGATCAAGTGGCGGCCACGATTGCCGCGTTCTTCGAGCACCGAGACATCGCCGAGCTGTCCCCTCGTCGTCGGCTGACCTGGCAGGTCGGCGACACGGCCAGAGAGATCATCGAGCAACTGGTGGACACCCGCGCCACGGACGACGATCTCGCCGCCGTGCTCACCGAACTCGAGCAGGTCGTGGGCAGGCTCCGCCGCTTCGATCACGGCCGGAGATACGACGGCTATGGCGAAGCAGCAACAGCCGGTGGTGAGCCCCCGTTGGGTCATGCCGATTTCAGCCCCCTGATCGGCCGAGCGAATCCCATCGCCCCCCCGATGGTGTTCACCCTGGAATCCGAGATCGGCAGCCTCGCACCCGAGGTTGGTGCAACCGTCAACTTCGGGTCCGCGTACGAAGGACCTCCCGGCTTCGTCCACGGCGGAATCGTGGCTGCCGCCTTCGACGAGATCATGGGGTCGACACAGGCCTTGACCGGCAACCCGGGGATGACGGGAACGCTGACCATCAGCTATCGGGCTCCGACCCCGTTGCACACCGATCTGCGCTTCGTGTCTCGTCTGGCCGGCATCGATGGCCGCAAGATCACCGTCACCTCGCAGCTCCTGGCTGGTGAGGTCTTGTGCGCGGAAGCGACCGCGGTGTTCATCAGCATCGATTTCGATCGACTCATGCAGATGCAGATCGAGCGGAATCAGGATTCGGGTGCATCACCGGACGCAGCCCCCGACGAAGCCACCACAGCCAAGAGCTGATCGCCGAATCGTTCCAGTTTCACGGGTCCGACACCGGGCATGCCGGCAAGCTGGGCTTTGGTCAGCGGGCGACGTTTGGCGATGGAGCGCAGTGTCTTGTCGTCGAAGATGACAAAGGCTGGAACGTCGGCTGCCCTGGCCTGCCTCTGGCGCCACGTTCGGAGCGCCTCGAACAACGGATCGCTTGCAACGTCGGTACTCGACGCTCGCCTGCGCTTGGGAATGGCGTTCCGGGTGGTCGCCAACTCCGCTCGCCAATCGGTGGGTTGGTAGCCGCGTCGAAGGTGTTCGATGGCCGATTGCAGCACATCGAGATGCTGCGACGGTTGTCGCTTCGACACCCGGGTACCGAAGGTCCGCTCCGCTGCCCACGACAGATGCAGCGCACGTTCGGCACGGGTGATCCCGACGTAGAGCAGCCGCTGCTCCTCGGCCAATTGGCCTCCGGTCTTGGCATAGCTGATCGGGACCAGACCCTGCTCGAGTCCGGCGACGTGGACCACCGGCCACTCCAGTCCCTTTGCCCCGTGGAAGGTCGTCAGTTCGACGGCGTCGACATCGATTGCCACCTCGCTGGCCTGGACCGTGGCCAACCATGCCAGCAGGCCGGGGCCGGTCGGCGTCGGGTCGACAACGACATATTCGTGCACCAGTCGGCTGAGGGCCGCCAGATTCTGACGCCGTTCGATCTCGGCTGGAACCAATTGCTCCTCGTTCTCCTCGAGGGACTCGTCCAGAGCTTGGAGGGAGACGGTCAGATTCACCCCTTCGCGACCCAATGAACGGAGCTCGGACTTGACCTCTTGGCTCGACAACGGTCCGGAGCCTCCACGCACTCGAACCGGGATGCCCTGTTCGGCCAAGGCCTGCTCGATGGGAACCAGCTGGGCGTTGGTGCGAACGAGCACGGCCTGGTCTGCCCACGGATCGCCGACGCTCTTGGCCGAGCGGATGGCGCGAGCGATGCCATCGGCCTCGGCCCGATCGGTCGGGTAGGCCGTGAGGGTCGGCACCGAGCCGGGACCTCGGTGCGCTTCGAGGCGCGCCGAGGTTCGTCCCAGGGCCGCCGTGGCCAGGGTGAGGATCTGGGGAGTCGATCGGTAGTTGTCACTCAACTCGACGACGGTGGCCGTGGGCTCGCGGCGAGCGAAGGCGGTGAGCAACTGCGGGTCGGCACCGTTCCATCCGTAGATGGCTTGGTTGGGATCGCCGACCACGAACAGATCGTCGCCGGCCCCGCGCCAGGCGTGAAGCAGCTCGAACTGTAGTGGATTGACATCCTGGAACTCGTCGACGTACAGATGGCGGTGCCGCCACCGAATGGCAGCGGCGTAGTCGGGATCGGTCACCAGATCCCGGGTGGCGAGGGCGAGAAGGTCGTCGAAGTCGACGACCCGCCGCCGCCGCTTCTCCTGCTGATAGCGCTCCATGATGTCGGCCATGTCGTCCACTGGCAGAGGACTGGTTCGACCCTCCATCTCGGCTGCCGCGCCGTACAGGTCCGGACCGACCAGTCGGGCTCGGGCCCACTCGATCTCGCTGACGACATCGAGTGGATCGACCCGACCGCGACGACCCATCAGCTGGCTGATGAGGCCGTACTTGCGGTCGAGCATCGCGGGCGGCTGGATGCCCCGATCGTTCCAGCGTTGCCGAAGTTGGGTGAGTGCCACCGCGTGGAACGTGCCGGCGACCACGTCGTCCCGGAGCCCCGTACGGCGGAGTCGTTCCCGGAGCTCGGCCGCTGCCTTGCGGGTGAAGGTCAACGCCAGAACTCGTTGTGGGTCGGTGGCCCCCGTCGCCACCCGGTAGGCAATGCGTCGAGTGAGGACGCGGGTCTTGCCCGATCCGGCGCCCGCCATCACGACGAGCGGGCCACCGTCGTGCACGACGGCTTCCACCTGTCGCTCGTTGAGTCCGTCCAACAGTGCGCGCCCATCCACCTTCGGGACATTACCCGCCCCCAGTGACAGTCTCGGTGGGAACCTCGGGATTCGCTGCTCAGCGGCTGGCACACCGCAAGGCTTGCTAGTCTCGGACCGTGGTTGGACCAAGTGACCCCATTCGACCCGGCGAAGCGGTCGTCCTCGATCTGCGTCCCCACTGGTGGTTCTTTGCTCGACCAGCGCTCGCGCTGGTGGTGTCCCTCGTCCTTGGCGTGCTGTTGCTCAGTTTCGGGCCGGGCGGGGACGTCGAGGGCATCCTCAATCTGATGGTGGCTGGCCTGCTGATTGCCTCGGTCGTCTGGTTCGCCGCCCGTTATGCGGTCTGGGCCACCACCAACTTCGTGGTCACGACCGATCGACTGGTCACACGCCGTGGTGTCTTCAGCCGTACCGGCATCGAGATCCCCCTGGAGCGCATCAACACGGTGTTCTTCAGTCAGAGTCTCCTGGAACGCATGATTCGCTCCGGCGACCTGGTGATCGAGTCGGCGGGGGAGATGGGGAGTTCGCGTTTCACCGACATCCGACGGCCCCTCGACGTCCAGAACGAGATCTACATCCAGATGGAGTCCAACGAGAACCGCAAATTCGATCGTGTCGGGCAGAACTTCGGGCCGGCCTCGGAATCCATACCGGACCAGATCGCCAAACTCGACGATCTCCGCCATCGGGGGGCCCTCACCGATGCCGAGTTCGAGGCCAAGAAGGCCGAACTCCTCCGGCGGCTCTGAGATGCGGGTGGTCAGTCTCGTTCCTTCGGTGACCGAGACGATGCGGGCATGGGGAATCGATCCGATCGCCTGCACCCGGTATTGCGAGCAGCCGGATCTGGCCACCATCGGAGGAACCAAGAATCCCGAAGTTGCGGCCATCGTCGAGTTGGGGCCCGATCTCGTGGTGCTCGACAAGGTCGAGAATCGTCGAGAAGATGCCGAAGCCCTCGAGGCCGCAGGTCTGGATCTCCACGTGACCGATGTCCGTACCCTGGGCGACGTGGTACCCGAACTCGACGCGCTGGCTGCTCGACTCGGATTGGATTCCCAGACCCGGGACTGGCCGTCACTGGCTTCGGTGCCGGTCGCTGCGTCTTGTTTCGTCCCCATCTGGCGGCGCCCGTGGATGACGATTGGAGCCGACACCTTCGGTTCGACCTTGCTCGAGGCCTTGGGATTCGCCAACGTCTACGCCGCCGCAGCGGTCGACTATCCGGAGGTCGAACTGGCGGAGGTGCGTCGACGACGTCCCGACGTGGTGTTGGCACCAACCGAACCCTACGAGTTCAGCGCCGCGCACCTCGAGGAACTCGGGGTCGTCGCACCGGTCGTCGTCGTCGATGGTCAGGATCTGTTCTGGTGGGGGTCGCGGACGCCCGCAGCAGTGGAGCGCCTGGCCGCGGCGCTTGGCCCGATCGCCCAAGGTGGGTTCGACAAACGCGGATAGCTTCGGCCTCCATGTCCGGATCAACTCTGTCATCGCCGACGAACGCATCAGCCCCGCAACAACCCGCGACCCAGTACTCGATCGCCCTCAAGGTGTCGCTCGACAACGTGCCCGGAGTGCTCGGCCGCCTGACCACGGCGATCGGCGATGTCGGCGGCAACATCTATGCCGTCGACAGCTTCGTGGCCAAGGGCCCCGTCGTCGATCGCGAGATCGTGGTCAACTGCACCGGCGTCGAGCACCAGGAACAGGTGGCCGCAGTCGTTGCCGACACGCCGGGCATCACACTGCACGACTGGTGGGATCGGACCTTCGCCATGCACCGCGGCGGCAAGATCGAGGTGTTGCCGCTGTGCCCGGTCGGCGACAGCGACGATCTGTCGATGGCCTACACCCCCGGAGTCGCCCGAGTCTGTAGCGCCATTGCACAGGACGAAAGGCTGGCCGACGACTACACCATCCGAAAGAACACGGTCGCCATCGTCTCGGATGGTTCCGCCGTCCTTGGTCTGGGCGACATCGGTCCCAAGGGTGCGATGCCGGTGATGGAAGGCAAGGCGCTCTTGTTCAAGGCATTCGGCGGCGTCGATGCGTTCCCGATCTGTCTCGATGTCCAGAGTCCCGAGGAGATCGTCGAGACCGTCGTTCGTCTGGCGCCGACCTTCGGCGGCGTGAATCTGGAGGACATTGCCGCGCCCGGCGCCTTCTATGTCGAGGAAGAGTTGAAGAAGCGGCTCGATATCCCCGTCTTCCACGATGACCAGCACGGGACGGCAGTGGTCGCCCTCGCTGCGCTGGAGAACGCCCTGAGGATCACGGGCAAGAAGATGGCCGATCTGTCCATCGTCATCTCCGGTGTCGGGGCTGCCGGTGTTGCGATCGGCAAGATCCTGTTGGGCGCCGGCACGGGTGAGGTCGTGGGTGTCGACAGTGCGGGAGCCGTGTTCGACGGTCGAGGAAATCTCAACAACTGGAAGCAGTGGTTCGCCGAGAACACCAACCCGGATCGGAAGCAGGGCAGCCTCGCCGATGTGATTCGAGGGGCTGATGTCTTCATCGGTGTCAGCGCCCCCGATGTGTTGTCGGTGGAGGACGTCAAGAGCATGTCGGCTGATCCCATCGTCTTCGCCATGGCGAATCCCGACCCCGAGATTCGTCCCGAGGCGGTTGCCGGCCTCGTTCGGGTCATGGGCACCGGTCGAAGCGACTACCCGAATCAGATCAACAACGTCCTCGCCTTCCCCGGCATCTTCCGAGGGGCTCTCGACGCTCGAGCGTCTGATATCACCGAAGGTATGAAGTTGGCTGCCGCCGGCGCCATCGCCGAGTCGGTTTCCGACGAGGAGCTCTCCGAGGTCCACATCATGCCGTCGGTGTTCAATCCCGAGGTCTCTCGCCGGGTCGCGATCGCAGTCGAGGCTGCGGCCCGAGCCGAGGGCGTCGCCCGCAACTGACCACCTTCTGGCGGCACTCGCGCCCGCGCCCGCCCGTCCTCGACGCCAGAAGCGCTCGGCCGAACCGGCAGACGGAGTTCTGGCGTTCGTGACCGGCGCCGGCATCGGCGAGCGACGCCGGAACCGCTGGTGTCAGCCGAGCTGGCTGATGGCGTCGGCCACGGCCAGGACGCGGCGGGCGTTGTCGACGTGCAGGTTCTCGATCATCCGACCGTCGACGGTGACCACACCTCGGCCGTCGGCCTCGGCCTCGGAGAAGGCATCGATGACTCGTCGGGCGAAGTCGATATCGGCGTCGGTCGGTGCCCAGGTTGCGTTCGCCGGTTCGACCTGGGACGGGTGGATCAGTGTCTTGCCATCGAAACCGAGTTCGAAACCCTGGGTTGCCTCGGCCAGGAACCCATCGGCGTTCTTCACGTCGTTGTAGACACCGTCCACGATGATCTTGCCCGCCTCGCGAGCCGCCAGTAGTGCACTTGCCAGGTGCGGGACCAATGCATGGCGTCCCGGTAGCAGGGGCGAGCGGAGCTCTTTGGCCAGGTCGTTCGTCCCCATCACCAGCACAGCGACTCGGTCGTGCGCTGCGAGCTGGCGGACATCGAGGACGGCCGTCGGCGTCTCGACCATGGCCCATATCCGGGTCGACGAGGGGGCCCCGGCCCGATCCAGGCGGTCGGAGATGTCGTCGAGTTCGGTGACCGACGCGACCTTGGGGATGACCACGGCGGAAGGGCCGGCGGCACCAGCCGCCGCCAGGTCGGCTTCACCCCACGGGGTGTCGAGTCCGTTGCAGCGAATCGTCAGTTCTCGATGGCCGTACTGGCCCGATTGCACCGCAGCGACCGCCTGGGAGCGGGCGAGTTCCTTGGCGTCGGGGGCAACCGCATCCTCCAGATCGAAGATGATGGCATCGGCGGCGATGTCCTTGGCCTTCTCCAATGCCCGCTCGTTGGCGGCTGGCATGTAGAGCACGCTGCGCCGGGGTCGGAGTTCATTCTCGAATGAGGTCATGCGCTGGTCTCTCTCAGAATCCGTAGCTGGCAGCGAGTTCGGGATCACGTTCGGCCAGCTGCTTGGCCAAGGCCACCACGACGTGGTGCTGCTTCACCGATGCATCGTCTTCCATCTTGCCGTCGATCATCAACGCACCGGTTCCGTCGCCCATGGCGTCGATCACGCGTTGAGAGGCAGCGACGTCTTGAGGTCGTGGGCTGAAGACCTTCTTGGCGATGTCGATCTGCACCGGATGCAGGCTCCAGGCGCCGACGCAGCCCAGGAGGTACGCGTTGCGGAACTGGTCCTCGCAGGCGACGGTGTCCTTGATGTCGCCGAAGGGTCCGTAGAACGGCAGGATGCCGTTCGCCACACAGGCGTCGACCATGCGGGCGATCGTGTAGTGCCACAGGTCCTGCTGGAACGTGGCCCGGTCGCCGTCGATGTCGGCTTCGTCGGTGCCGGCACCGACGGGGTCCACCCGCACGACATAGTCGGGGTGGCCTCCCCCCACTCTCGTGGTCTTCATGCGGCGGTTCGCGGCGAGGTCAGCCGGCCCCAACGAGAGCCCCTGCATGCGGGGCGACGCGGCGCAGATGTCTTCGACGTTGGCCACCCCCCTGGCTGTCTCGAGTATGGCGTGGATCAGGAGGGGCTTCGTCAGCCCGGCCCGAGCCTCGAGCTGGGCCAGGAGTCGATCGACGTAGTGGATGTCCTCGGCGCCCTCGACCTTCGGGATCATGATGACGTCGAGCTTGTCGCCGATCTCGGTGACCAGCGTGGTGAGGTCGTCCAGGATCCAGGGTGAATCGAGGCTGTTCACACGAGTCCAGAACTGAGTGGAACCGAGATCGACGGACTTGCCGACCTGGACCAGACCCGACCGAGCCGCCTCCTTGTTGTCGGCACTGACCGCGTCCTCGAGGTTGCCGAGCAGAATGTCGACCTTGGCCGCGATGTCGGGGACCTTCGAACGCATCTTCTCGTTCGACGGATCGAAGAAGTGGATCATTCGAGAGGGCGGAAACGGGATCTCACGTACCGGTCGGGGGCGCCGACAGCGAGGGGTTTGAAGAAATCCTTGGGGTTTCGCACCGACGGTACGGTAGCGAACGATCAAGCCTCCTCGGACATTCGCGTCGGCGCGTGTTGTGCCACGACGACCGTCACGGTCGCCGCGATCGCCAAGACGATCGAGGCGATGACACGAGACCCCAGACCCGTGGGCTCGGTGGCCACGGTCCGACCCGGCCTGCCCAGCCGGCCCGGTTCGGCCCAGCCGGCCCACTCCCGATTCGGTAGCGTTACGAGCTCGGTGCAATGCTCCACGCGACGAGCCTGCTCACCAGCTCGTCGTCGAGACCGGCGGCCACCGTCAGTGCCAGCAAACCGAGGACGCCGCCTCCGAGCACCATCACGAAGGGCCGGGCCGGAAGGAGAGCCGAGGCCGGGATCAGGTGCAGGCCGGCTCCCAGGAGAACGAGAGGAGCGAGGACACCGAACAGATAGAGGCCGAGGAGCAGGACGCCGTCGGGTCCACGGGTCGGGAGTTCCCGCAGCAGCGTGCCGAATTGTTCGCCGACGCAGGGGGTCCACAGCGCGGCTCCGGCTCCGCCGGCGGCGAGGCCACCTGCGGCGGAGACGAGGTCGAGTCGGCGGAGCAGCGGCACGAGGAGCAGGATGACCGCGACGACGAAACCGAGCGCGATCAGGGGTCCGGGCAGGTCATCCAGACGGTTCGAGAAGCGAAGCCAGCTGATGGCCAAGGCGCCGACCCCGTAGCCGGCCAGGGCTGGCGAGGACTCTTGTCGAGCGGCGATGGCAGTTGCGGCTCCCGGTACGAGCAGAACAAGCGAGCAAGCGAGCAGTGCGGATTCGTAGCCTTCGAAGATCAGCTCGAGCACGGGATGGTCACGGACCGTTCTCGAGGAGCCACACGACGGTGTCGTGCAGTTCGTCGTAGGCCCCTTCGCCGATCCGATCGAACCGGATCTCGTTGTTCTGGTCGACGACGAAGGTTCGGGGCCAGAAGCGCCGCCCGGGTTGCCACGATCGAAAATTCGTCTTGTCCGTGTCCAGTGCGATCGGCCACGTTACCCCGAGGTCGACGGCGGCCTGGGCGATCGCGGCCGGATCGCTCTCGAACTCGAATTCGGGTGCGTGCACGCCGATGATCTCGAGGCCCTGTGACGAGTAATCGGCGTAGATCTCGGCCAGATGGGGAATCGTTGCTTTGCAGTTGCGGCAGCCGAAGGTCCAGAACTGCACGATCTTGACCGATCCGTCGAAGTCGGCCAGTGAGGTCGCATCGGTCTGGAGCCAACCGTCGAGGTCTTCCAGAGTCCCTGCCTGCCCCAGCATCGGTGGCGCTTCTTCGGGGGCGGGAGTTGCGAGCTCGATGGTTGGGGCAGCGTCCGATGCCGAGGCGGCGGTCGTCGAGGCGG
>ERZ888423.1016-NODE-1016-length-26407-cov-31.830791_pt1 | contig 26407 bp, 25 predicted proteins | sample MGYA00520523_ERZ888423 | MGnify/ENA primary metagenome ERZ888423 (study PRJEB32303, sample SAMEA104408611) | aquatic metagenome | biome: Brackish water; feature: Pelagic; material: water | place: Baltic Sea | collected 2014-06-08T10:24:00 | depth 30,27 m ...
GGGCCATCCAGCCGGCAGGGGCCCTCTAGCATCATCAGCAGCGGATCCTGGACCTTGGCGTCAGCTGAAGTTTCTCCACTGGCAGGTTTTTCACTGTCAGTTTCTCCTCCGGTCGATCCCTTAGAGCCCGAGGGTTACGACCTCGTGGTGCAGCGCTTGATCCCTGGCTACGCGAGCCTGGCGCGGTTGGCCGTGGCCTTGCTCGCAGCCTCCCCGCTGGCTGCCCCTGAGGGGGCCGAAGTGCTGGTGGCCGGTTGTGGCACCGGGGCCGAGCTGGTGGAAGCCGTCGCCCAACGCCCCGACTGGCAACTCACCGCAATCGATCCTTCCGCGGCCATGCTCGCCGCCGCCCGGCAGCGCCTTGGTGAGGCCGCCCCGATCCGCTGGCTGCAGACCACGGCCGAAGAGCTCACCACCGAGCAGGGCTTTAGTGGCGCCCTCTCCGTGCTCGTGCTCCAGTCGCTTGCAGACGACGGCACCAAGCTTGCGTTTCTGAGCGCGCTGGCGCGCTGCCTGCGTCCTGGTGGTCAACTCGTGCTGGTTGACCTGATGCGGCCGGCACTGCCGCTCCTGCAAGACCAGATCACCGAGGCCTGGCTCGGATTTCAGAAGGTGAGCGGGTTAGAGCTTGAGCCCGACCGGATTGCTCCCCTCACCCAGGGCCTACATCCGATCGGAGATGCCCGACTCACGGCGCTGGTGAATGCCGCAGGCTTCGGCGACCCGGCACGCATCTTTCAGGCCCTCGATTACGAAGGATTTCTGCTGCAGCGTGTGACCTGAGCCGACGCCACAGTGCATCAGCATCAGTCTGTTCATGTCCGTCGCCAGGGGTCTGCATCCGCCGAGGGGCTTGGGAGTCGGTTTCTCGAAACGCTTTCAGCGAAATGCCTTGAGTGGCAGACCATTCATCGAAAGGCTGGTCTGGGCACGCTGAATAGATGGGGGCCTGAGCCAGGCGGTTGGGCCTGATGGCGTTGCAGCGGGGCGCTTCCGCTCGGCAGCCGGCTCAGGCGGGGCAGGGCGGGAGGCCTGGCGCCCATCACGGAGATCAGAGGAATGAACACGGCCAGCAGCCCGATCAGGCCGCCCACAAGGGCCGAGCTGGAAAACAGGACGGATTCCGTACTGAATGGATCCTCGCCGGGGTCGGCTTCGGACTCAGTACGAGGGGAAGGAAGGTCTTCGGCTGGAAATCGAGGCTGGGCGGAGTCCATGGACGGGGATTAAGGGACACCCCCCGGGCCACGGGCTACGGCGGCAAAGGCCGAAACGCCATGGGCTCGGGCGGCAGACCCAGCGACAGTGAAGCCTTGCCGAAGCAAGGCTGTGAACGCTGCAGCGAAAGAGAGGTGGTTGAGACTCTCTTTCGAAGTTGGATCTTGAGTTGATTATGCCATCTTTTCAATTGCCTTGCCATAGGGGCGACATGGCGGGCGCCATCAGAGGGAGGCATCAAAGGGCAAGAATCAAGCTGCCGGCCGTGTCTGCTCCATGTGCTCGCGTTTGCTGTTCAGATCGGTGGGAGTACGTTCCATGCCCTGAAGCAGGCGCCGAATTCCCTGGAGTTCGTCAAGAATGGAGCCGAGCAATTGCTGGGTGATGGTGGAAGGGGCGTTAAGAACTTCCACTGTGACTTCCTTGATGCGGAGCACATCACGGGCAAACCGGGCTACCTCATTGGGGTGAAACAGCAGAGCCTCCTTCTGATCTGTGCGGTATTCCGGGTTGAGGCGCCGCGGGTTGAATGGAGGATTGAGATTGCGGGGTTCGGTGTTGGTGTAGCGATACACCGAGGCGCGTGATCGGTTCAGGGCGCGCTGCACCTCATCAATGGTGATCAGGCCTTCCGCCGCTGCGTCGGTGCTGAAGGCTTGGGCGCCCGGGGGCGTGGAGCCGGGCGCCGGTGTGGGAAGAGCAGAAGAGCCAGGGCCAGGACTGGCCACCCCACCCCCGAAAGCGGCCTTCGGTTGTGTGGACATGAGACAGGCCTGAGACTACTGGGACTGAAAGATGAATGTAGCAGAAGTCTGCGCTTCGTTTGGGTTCCCGCCGAGCCTTTCGACGTTGCCCTTGCCACGCACCCCTGCCGAGGGGCTCGGTGATAGCGTCCAGAATCTGCTTTGGTTCGCTCGATGCGTGTCTCCCGCCTGATGCTGGTGACGCTTCGTGACGATCCTGCGGAGGCGGAGATTCCCTCCCATCGCTTGCTGTTGCGGGCCGGGTACATCCGCCGCATCGGCTCCGGGATTTACGCCTACCTGCCCTTGCTCTGGCGTGTGCTGCAGAAGGTGTCGGCGATCGTGCGCGAAGAGATGAACGCCACTGGGGCGCTTGAAACCCTCCTGCCCCAGCTTCAGCCCAGCGAGCTCTGGGAGCGCAGCGGTCGTTGGCAGGGATACACCGCCGGTGAAGGGATCATGTTCAACCTGCTTGACCGGCAAGGGCGTTCGCTTGGCCTTGGCCCCACCCATGAGGAAGTGATCACGGCCCTGGCGGCGGACCTGTTGCGTTCCTACCGCCAGTTGCCGGTTTGTCTCTATCAGATTCAGACGAAATTCCGCGATGAGATCAGGCCTCGCTTCGGACTGATGCGTGGACGGGAATTCATCATGAAGGATGCTTATTCCTTCCACGCCGATGAGCAGGATCTCAAGGCGGCCTACGGGGTGATGGATCAGGCCTACCGACGTATCTTCGAGCGCTGCGGCCTGCGTGCTGTGGCGGTAGAGGCCGACAGCGGCGCCATCGGCGGCTCCGCCAGCCAGGAATTCATGGTCACCGCTGATGCCGGCGAAGATCTGATCCTCGCCAGCCCTGATGGCCGCTACGCCGCCAATCAGGAACGTGCCTGCTCCCGGGTGGAGCCGGCGCGGCCCCTCGCAGAGGCGGCTGCGCCCACCCTGCTGGCCACCCCCGGGCTGCGTTCGATCGAGGCACTTTGCAGCGCCCATGGGTTCGATCCCTCTCAAACTGTGAAGGTGTTGGTGCTGCTCGCCCGATTTGCCGGCAGCGGGCCCCAGCCCGTCCTGGTGAGCCTGCGCGGCGATCAGACCCTCAATCCCGTCAAGCTTGCCAATGCGGTCTCCGCCCGCTGCGCCGAAGCTGGTGCCTTGCTCAGTGTGGAGCCGATCTCACCAGAGCAGCTGCTGGCCGAGGGGCTGGAGCCCTGGCCGTTGGGCTTCCTCGGCCCGCACCTGCCCGATGCGCTGCTGCAGGGAGCTGCGAATTGGCAACCGCGTTTCCTGCGGCTGGTCGATCCGTCGGCCGCCGATCTCGGCGCCTTTGTGTGCGGCGCCAACAGCCTCGACCATCACTTGGTGGGAGCCTGTTGGGGCGAGGCCATGCCAACGCCCGATCCCGCGGATCTGCGTGCCGCTCAGCCGGGCGACCGCTGCCTGCATGACCCGGAGCAGCGGTTGGAAGCCAGCCGCGGCATCGAGGTGGGCCACATCTTCCAACTGGGACGCAAGTATTCCAGCGCGCTGGATGCCCGCTTCACCAACGAGGCGGGGGTGGAGGAGCCGCTGTGGATGGGCTGCTACGGCATCGGTGTGTCGCGGCTGGCTCAGGCGGCGGTTGAACAGCACCACGATGCCAATGGCATCTGCTGGCCGCTGCCGATCGCGCCCTACGAGGTGATTGTGGTGGTGGCGAACGTGCAGGAACCGGCGCAGGTGGAGCTTGCTGAGCGCCTCGACGCAGCCCTTGAGGCCGGCGGGATCGAGGTGTTGCTCGATGACCGCCCCGAGCGCGCGGGTGTGAAGTTCAAAGATGCTGACCTGATCGGCATCCCCTGGCGCGTGGTGGTGGGGCGCGGGGCCGCCCAGGGCCAGGTGGAGCTGGTAGAGCGCCGCAGCGGAGAGCGCCAGGAGCTGGCCGCCGCCGATCTCCCCGCCCAGCTGATCGCTGTGGTGGAAGCGGGCCGTTGCGGCAAGGGGGCTCCCTCACGCTGAGCCCGGGGCATCCGCTGGCACGGCTTATAGAGTTTCCCGATCCAATCAGGAGCACCGATGGCCGCGCATCCCTGGCGTTTCGAAGCAGGCCAAGGCGCCTTGGGGCTCCTGTTGCCCACCGTTCAACGTCTCGGCCGCCGGCTGATGGCGTCGGCCCTGATGGTCGCGCTCTGCCTCTCACTCACGCTCACGGCCTGCGGCAGTGCCACCGGCAACCTCAGCGGCGTCTACGTGGACGACACCGTGACCGTGGCGCAGAGCCTGCTGAGCACCATTGCGTTGGAGCAGGACGACCCCGCCCGCGGCACGGCAGAGACCGACGCTCGCGCCCTGATCTCCGACTACATGGCGCTGTACCGCCCGAAGGCGAAGGTCAACGGCCTGCCCTCCTTCACCACCATGCAGACCGCCGTCAATTCACTGGCGGGTCACTACACCAACTACGCCAACCGCCCGCTGCCCGAGGCGCTACGCACCCGGCTGGAGAAGGAGCTCAAGAAGGCAGAATCCAGTGCTGTGCGCGGCGTCTGAGGCCCTGACCACCCTCGGCAGGATCACAGATGCCGTCGGGGGCTTTACGAAGGGGCAGCTGATCTGAGAAGCTCTCTGTTTGTGCTTAGAAGCGGCTTCGGGCCGCTGTTTCCTTCTTGGCCAATGTCGTCGTCATCGGTGCTCAATGGGGTGACGAAGGCAAGGGAAAGATCACCGATCTGCTCAGCCGTTCCGCCGATGTGGTGGTGCGCTACCAGGGTGGTGTGAACGCTGGCCACACGATCGTGGTCGACGACAAGGTGCTCAAACTGCACCTGATTCCCTCAGGCATTCTTTATCCCGACACCACCTGCTTGATCGGTTCAGGCACAGTGGTTGACCCAAAAGTGATGCTCGGTGAGCTCGACATGCTCGCCACCTTCGGCATCGATATTTCTGGTCTGAAGCTGGCCTCAACGGCCCACGTGACCATGCCCTATCACCGCCTGCTGGATCAGGCGATGGAGCAGCGCCGCGGCGATCGCCGCATCGGCACCACCGGCCGTGGCATCGGCCCCACCTATGCCGACAAATCAGAGCGCAACGGCATCCGCGTGCTCGACCTGCTCGACGTGGACCGTCTGCGGGACCGCCTGCTGGCTCCCCTGGCCGAAAAGAACCTGATCCTCGAGCGCATCTACGACCTGCCACCGCTCGATCCCGAGGACGTGATCCTCGAGTACGCCGCCTACGGCCAGCGGCTCGCCCCCCACGTGGTCGATTGCACCCGCACGATCCATGAGGCCGCCCGTGCCCGCAAGAACATTCTGTTTGAGGGGGCGCAGGGCACCCTGCTCGACCTCGACCACGGCACCTACCCCTACGTCACCTCGTCCAATCCGGTGTCCGGCGGTGCCTGCATCGGCGCAGGAGTGGGTCCCACTTTGATCGACCGGGTGATCGGCGTGGCCAAGGCCTACACCACCCGCGTGGGCGAAGGGCCATTCCCCACCGAGCTCGAAGGCAGCCTCAACGATCACCTCTGCGATCGCGGCCATGAGTTCGGTACCACCACCGGTCGGCGCCGGCGCTGCGGCTGGTTCGATGGCGTGATCGGTCGCTATGCCGTGCAGGTGAACGGCCTCGACTGCCTGGCGATCACCAAGCTCGATGTGCTCGATGAGCTCGACGAGATCCAGGTGTGCGTGGCCTATGAGCTCGATGGCGAGCGCATCCACCATTTCCCCAGCAGCGCAGAGGATTTCGCCCGCTGTCAGCCGATCTTCGAAACCCTGCCGGGCTGGCAGAGCTCCACCGCCCACTGCCGCCAGCTCGAAGAGCTTCCGGACACAGCAATGTCTTACCTGCGCTTCCTCGCCGAGTTGATGGAAGTGCCGATCGCCATCGTGTCCCTCGGTGCTCAACGCGACCAGACGATCGTGGTCGAGGATCCGATCCACGGTCCCAAGCGGGCCCTATTGAGCGCGTGATGTCCAAAAACTTTGATGTCGTTGGTATCGGCAACGCCATCGTGGATGTGCTGGTGCAGGCCGACGACGCCTTCATCGCCGCCCATGGCCTCACCAAAGGCACCATGGCGTTGGTGGATGAAGACCAAGCCGCACGCCTCTACGCCGTCTGCGGCCCTGGCCTGGAAACCTCAGGCGGATCGGCCGCCAACACGCTGGCGGGCATTGCCCAGCTGGGCGGCCGCGCCGGCTTCATCGGCCGCGTACGCAACGATCAGTTGGGCGGGATCTTCGCCCACGACATCCGTTCTGTGGGCGCGCGCTTCGAGACGCCCCCCACCACCTCTGGGCCCTCCACGGCCCGCTGCCTGATCCTGGTCACCCCCGATGCCCAGCGCACGATGTGCACGTATCTGGGGGCCTCGGTCACGCTCGACCCCGCCGACCTCGACCTGGAGCTGGTGGCCCAGGCAAAAGTGCTTTACCTGGAGGGCTACCTCTGGGATTCCGAGCCGGCCAAGCGGGCCTTCATCGCTGCCGCTGAGGTGGTGCGCGCCCATGGCGGCGAAGTGGCCCTCAGCCTCTCCGACGGCTTCTGCGTGGAGCGGCACCGCGCCAGCTTCCTTGAACTGGTGGATGGCCACGTGGATCTGCTCTTCGCCAACGAGCTGGAGATCTGCGCCCTCTACGCCACCGACAGCTTTGAGCAGGCGGTGGCCCAGGTGCGTGGCTGTTGCAAGGTGGCCGCGCTCACCCGCAGCGAACAGGGATCGCTGGTGCTGGCGGGAGAGGCCAGCCACACGATTGCCCCGTATCAGCTGGGTCCGCTGGTGGATACCACCGGCGCCGGCGACCTCTACGCCGCCGGATTCCTGCACGGCTACACCCAGGGCCAGAGCCTTGAAGCCTGCGGCCGGCTGGGTTCGCTCTGTGCCGGCCTGGTGGTCACCCACCTAGGGCCTCGTCCCCAGGCCTCCCTGCAGGATCTGGTGCGCCTGCATCTGGGCTGAGCGGGGCCAGCTCGCCCTCCAGCCACAGGCCGTAGGCGCCTGCGGTGTGGGCGGGCCAATGGATCCACTCGGGGGTGTCATAGCTGTGCAGTTCCTCCAGGAGCTGTTTCAACGCCTCCAACTGGGTGGCGCTGGTTTTGATCAGCAGCTGAACTTCCGTGCTCCGCTCGATCCTTCCCTGCCAGTGATAGAGCGAAGTGAGCGGCAGCAGGCTGATGCAGACCGCCAGCCGCGCCTCAAGCAATGCACGAGCCAGACGTTCGGCGTGGGCGGTGTCCGCTTCGGTGGTGAGCACCAGCTCGATCGCCATGGCTAGAGCCTGCTGGGGGGCTGGCCCAGTTTCTCCAGCAGCTCCGGCAGTGGCAAGCCTTCCACTCCCACCGGTTCGGCGGGCCGCGCCAGCATCAGCAGCCGCAGATTTCTGGCGGCACACAGCTGTTGCCAGCCGCGCTCTGTGCTGCCGCCCGACTGCCGGCAAAGCACAACCGTGATCCGCCACTGCAGCAGCAGCGCCTGCTCGATGCCGAGGCTCGTCGCCCCCGGTGGGCCGTCGGCTGGACGCAAACAGGCCAGGTGGGCATCCGGCAACCCCGCCGCCCGCGCCTGCTGCAGGCTGGCGGGTGTGGGCAGCACCCGGGCGAACAGCGCAGCGCCGCTGGCATGGGCAGCCGCGGTGGCCAGCTGGCGGGCGCCGATCGCCAGCAGCAGCCGTTGGCCGTCGAGATCTTCCCCCGCCAGCTCCTGCAGATCGCTCAGCAGGGTCTGCCGTGGGGCGAGGGGTGGCTCCAGCGGCCGCAGCAACCGCAGCAGCGGTTGCCCCAGCAGCCCGCAGGTTTCCGCCAGCTGGGCACTGATCTGTACCGCGAAGGGATGGCTGGCGTCGATCACACATTGGTAGGGGCGCTGCTGAAGCCGCGCTGCCCCAAGACGCCGCTGAATGCCGGCGCTGCCCTCAATCGCGCCCACCTCCAGCTGCAGCAGGCGGTGGCGGGGATAGGCGCGCCCCGCCGCCTGGCTCACCACGGAGACAGTGAGCTCCCAGCCACAGGCCAGCAGCGCCGCAGCGAGCCGGGGACCTTCACCGGTGCCGGCGATCAACCACAGCCGCCCGCTGGTGCAATTCACGGCCGTGCATCAGGATGTGGCCCGCTGGTGCGGACGGAGAGATGAATCACTGCTTGCTGGAGGGGGTGGTGCTGGAGGCGCCCCAGGTGCGCTACACCCAGGACAACCAAACGCCGGTGGCGGAGATGGCGGTGCAGATCGATGGTCTGCGCCCCGACGATCCGCCTGGCCAGGTGAAAGTTGTGGGCTTCGGCAATCTGGCGCAGGACCTGCAGAACCGCGTCCAGGTGGGACAGCGTCTGGTGCTGGAAGGGCGTCTGCGCATGAACACCGTGAACCGCCCGGACGGCACCAAGGAGAAGCGGGCCGAGTTCACCCTCTCCCGGCTCCATCCCCTCGGCGCTGCTGGTGGCATGGGTGGTGGTGGCAACGCCGTGCCGGCCATGGCGCCGGCGCCAGCATCAGCGCCGGTGGGGGCCCCACGCGCCGCTGCGCCCGTGCGCCAGCCGGTGCGGCAGAGCCCGCCGCCTGCGGCTCCAGCCCCCGCCACGCCCACCTGGAATTCCGCTCCACTCGTGCCTGATACCCAGGAGGAAGACGACATTCCTTTCTGAAAAGAGGGAGTTCAGTCGGGTTGCAGCTTTTCGCTGGCCTGGTCGAGCATCTGGCCCAGTTCCCGTTCCAGGGCTGCCAGATCGAGGCGCAGCTCACTCCAGCGGCCCGCATCGATCTGGCGCAGCAGCCAGAGCCGGTCTTCCGTGAGCTGATCGAGCAGCGCCCGGTTGCTCGGTGCAAGCCAAGCATCAGCGCTGGTGGCCACCGCAGGATCGGGGCTGTCGGCAGGCGGCGACAGGGACATGGAAACGAATCGCTGGCGTTGCCTGTCCATCCTGCACGGCTTTGCTGGAGGATGGAGCCATGCAAGCCCTCACCTCCCCCGGCAGCCTGCTCACGATTCTCGGAGCGGTGCTCACCGTGATCGGTTCGATCGCGTACGTCACCGACAGCCCGAACATCAGCCTCGCCGGCGTCTTCTATGGCATCCCTGTGCTGTTGGGCGGCCTGGCGCTGAAATCCTCGGAGTTGCCGCCTGCCGTGCGGCTCACACCCCCGGCCACCCTGCAGAGCCTGCGGGAAGCGCCGGCCAGCGAGCCGCTGCGCAAGCTGCTCAAGGATGTGACCCGCTGGCGCTATGGCCAGAAGGCCCACCTGGAATCCTCCCTTGAAGCCCTCAAGCTGTGGGACGAGGACAGCCCGCCCGAGCTGGTGAGCGTGGCTGAGGTGGAGCTGGGCGGCGCCTACGGCCTGATCCTGCGCTTCCGCCTCAACGGGGTGAGCCTGGAGCGCTGGCAGGCCAGGCAGGATCGGCTCGGCCGCTTCTTCGGCCCGGGTCTCACCGCCGAGTTGCGGCCACTCGATGCCTCCTTGCTGGAGTTGGCGCTGCTTCCTGCGGCAGTCGTCGCCCCTGACCCTGAGGCTGTGACCTGATCCCGGCCGGCGCCTTCGATTCCGGCCCCGTCACCGCATCCACTTCACCCTTCATCACCCCGCAGTGCATTGAGCCAGGACCCCTTGATCAGCACGGAGGACAGCCTGCGGGTCTCCGTCCTCAGCGAAGCCCTTCCCTACATCCAGCGCTTTGCTGGCCGTCGCGTGGTTGTGAAGTACGGCGGTGCGGCCATGGCCCACAAGTCGCTGCAGGAGGCGGTGTTCCGCGATCTGGCTCTGCTCGCCTGCGTGGGGGTGCGGCCGGTGGTGGTGCATGGCGGCGGACCGGAGATCAACGAGTGGCTGGCCCGGCTGGCGATTGAGCCCCAGTTCCGTGATGGCCTGCGCGTCACCGATGCCGACACCATGGATGTGGTGGAGATGGTCCTGGTGGGCCGCGTCAACAAGCAGATCGTCAACGGCCTGAACCGGCTGGGTGGCCGGGCCGTGGGGCTCTCCGGCAGCGACGGGGGGCTGGTGGAGGCTCGCGCTTGGGGCGGGGGCTCCCACGGGTTGGTGGGGGATGTGGCTGCCGTCAACCCCGCCGTGCTCGGCCCCCTGCTCGACGCGGGCTACATCCCGGTGATCTCCAGCGTGGCTGCCAACGCCGAGGGTCAGGCCCACAACATTAACGCTGACACGGTGGCGGGTGAACTGGCCGCTGCTCTCCAGGCCGAAAAGCTGATCCTGCTCACCGACACGCCGGGTATCCTTGCCGACCGCGACGATCCCAGCTCCCTGCTGCGCCAGCTGACCCTGGCCCAGGCCCGCGAACTGATCGCCAGCGGCGTGGTGGCCGGCGGCATGACCCCCAAGACCGAATGCTGCATCCGCGCCCTCGCTCAGGGGGTGGGGGCGGCCCATATCGTCGATGGCCGGGTCCCCCACGCCCTGTTGCTCGAAGTGTTCACCGATGCCGGCATCGGCACGATGGTGGTTGGCCGCTCGCAGCCGGGCGCCGCGCCCGCCCCGCCCGTTCGCCGCTCCGGCTTGCCTGGCCATGGAGGATGAGCCCTTGCTGAGCGCGCGCCGCGCTCTCGAGCGCGGTGATTACGGCCAGTGCCTGCGCTTGCTCCAACCCCTGGCCGACCAGCACCCACCCAGTTCCCCGTTCGGCGGTCAGCTGCGCCTGTTGATGGTCACCGCCTGGATCGGCCAGGGCGACACCGCTGCTGCTCAGGCCTGCTGCCGCAGCCTCCAGGCCAGCACCGACGCTGAGCTGCGCCTGCAGGCGCGGGATCTGCAGATGATCCTCGATGCCCCGGCGTTGCAGCGGCCGGCCAATTGGTCCCTCACCTTGCCGAGCCTCGGCGCGGCCGAACCCCTGGAGGGCCGGCTGAAATCAGCCAGCCGTTGGACGCCTCCCCGTGACCGGCCGCCCGAGCCGCCGCCGCCGCCGGTGGGGCCCACGCGCCAGCCGCTGGGTTTTGCGGTGGTCGCGCTGGTGGTAGTGCTGCTGCTCACCCTGTTGAGCGGATGCCTGCGGGTGGACACCGAGCTGCAGTTTCCGGGCCCGGGGCGGCTGCAGCTCACCCAGGTCTGGAGCAGCGACACCGGCCGCCAACTCCCCTGGCAGCAACGCTTCGCCACGGCCCTGCGCGAGGGCGATCCAGGCGGCCGCCTGAGCGTGAGCGGTGACGGCCCGCGCCAGGTTCTGTGCAGCCCGTCTCTGCCGGCGGCGGAGATTCAGGCTCTGCTGGCACGCACCACTGCCCTGGCGGCTGAACGGATCGGGGTGGAGCTGCCCCCGCCCCGCCTCGAACTCAGCGAGCGGAACTGGCTGGTAGGGGTGCGCCAGCACCTGAGGCTGGAGCTCGATTTGCGGGCGCTCGACGCCGTTCCGGGGCTCGATCTGCAGATGCTGCTCCGCCCGGTATCTCTTGCTGCCGTGCGCCTGGCCACCCCCCGCCCGCCCGCCCGCGAAGGATCCGGTGTGCGCTGGCCCCTTGCCATCGGTGCGGCCAATCGGTTGGAGCTGCATACCTGGCGCTGGAGCCGGCTGGGCCTCGGTGGGCTGGTGATCCTGTTGCTGCTCAGTGCTGCCCTCGCCCTGCAGCGCTTGCGCTGGTCGGCGGGGTTTGGCTGGCCCGAGCTGCCCGTGCCGCCAGCCGGAGACGGGAATGGCGTTGAGCACTGAGCGCCCGTTCAGAGTTCCATCGGATCGGGATCGATGCTGAGCGTCACCCCGCCGTCGAGGCCCTGACGCAGCACCTGCTCCTCGGGCAGCGGCAACGGCGTGCCGGCGGGCCCATGCAACAGCAGTTGCCAGCGGTGCCGACCGGCCACCCGTGCCACCGGTGCCGGCGCCGGCCCGATCAGCTCCCAGCCCGCCGCCTGCACCGCCGGGCGCACTCGCTCCGCCAGGGCGGCGGCGGTGGTGGCCGTGGCGCTGGCGGAGCCGCCGGCGAAGCGCAGCAGGCAGGCGCGGCTGAAAGGCACCAACCGGGCCTGACGGCGCAGTTGCAATTCCTCGTCGAGGAAGCGCTCGTAGTGGCCATCGATCAGGTGGCAGATCACTGGATGGTCGGGGCTGTAGGTCTGCACCAGCACCGATCCCGGCCGTTCGCCGCGACCGGCCCGGCCCGCGAGCTGCAGCAGCAACTGCAGGCACTGTTCTGCGGCGCGCAGATCGGGCCGGTGCAGAAGCCCATCGGCGGCCAGCACCGCCGCCAGGGTCACCTGGGGCAGGTCCATGCCCTTGGCCAGCATCTGGGTGCCCACCAGCACGTCCGCCTCGCCAGCAGCGAAGGCGGCCAGCAGACGCCGGTGGCCGTCGCGGCCGCGGGTGGTGTCACGGTCGAAGCGGAGCACCCGCAGCTCCTCCAGCTCCCCCTCCAGCTGCTCGATCACCCGCTGGGTGCCGGCGCCGAACGGTTTGAAGGCGGTGGAACCGCAATGTCCGCAGCGCTCGGTGATCTCCTGGCGGTGGTCGCACCAGTGGCAGCGCAGCCAGGCGCGGCCCTCGCGCTGGCGGTGCACGGTGAGCGCCACATCGCAGTGGGGGCACTGCACCACCTCACCGCAGCTGCGGCAGCTGAGAAAGCTGCTATAGCCACGCCGCGGCACCAGCACCACCGCCTGCTCCCCACGCTCCCGCACCTGCTCCAGCCGTTCCATCAGGGCCCGGCTGATCAGACGCCGGTGGCCATCGGCCAGCTCCAGCCGCATGTCCACCACACTCACTCGTGGTGTCTGGGCAGCGCCGATGCGGTCGGGCAGACGCAGCAGGGTGGTGGCTGGGCGCCTGGCGTCGCTTTTGCGGAGAGAGCTGGGCGGGTGGCAGGCCAGCCAGGTTTCCAGGGAGGGGGTGGCGCTGCCCAGCAGGAGGCGGCTGCCGCTACGGCAGCGGATCCGCGCCACCTCACGGCAGTGGTAACAGGGCATGGGGGCGTCCTGTTTGTAAGAGGTGTCGTGTTCCTCGTCGAGCACAATCAAGCCGATCGGTTGCAACGGCAGGAACACGGCGGAACGGGTGCCCACCACCAGCAAAGGCTCGCCGTGCCGGGCCGCCAGGCAGCGACGCCAGACCAAGACGCGCCCGGCGTCGCTCACGCCGCTGTGGTATTCGAGAACGCCGGCGCCGAAGCGGGCGCGGCAGCGATCCAGCAGCTGGGGGATCAGGCCGATCTCCGGGGTGAGCAGCAGCACGCTGCTGCCGGCCGCCAGCGTGGCGGCGGCGGCCTGGAGATACACCTCGGTCTTGCCCGAGCCTGTGACGCCCCAGAGCAGCAGCTCGCTGCCTGGCGGCGAGGCCAGGATCGCCGCCAGCGCCTGTTGTTGGGCCGTGTTGAGCGCCTGCGGTGCGCTGCCGCCGCTCCTGGCGGCAACCGTGGCACTGGTCGCTGCAGGCCCGCGGGGCGGGCCGGCGGCCTCCAGGCCCGGCAGGCGGGCCGTGACGGACACCCCGCCGCCGCGGCGCAGGCCGTCCACCACAGAACGGCTGAAGCCCCATCCACCGCAGACATCGCGCAGCCAGGCCCCTCCCCCGTGCTGCTGCAAGGCCTCCAGCAATTGCTGCTGCCTTGGCGTGGCCGCTGTTACTCGCTCCGCTGCGCTCACCCAGCTGAGCGGGCGTGGCCCGGCCGGCTGTGATGGGCGCGACTGGCCCAGCCAACCGGGCGGCAGGGCGGATTTGAGAGTTTTGAACACCGTGGTGTGACACTGGCTGGCCACCTCCTGCAACAACGCCTGCCAGAGGGGATCCACGGCGGCGCGCTGGTGCAGGGCGGTGATCGCCAGCAGCCGCGCCGCCGGCAGATCGGTGGGAAGCGCCTGGAGCGCCTCCACCACCAGCCCTACATGGGGCCGTCCGCGCAGCGGCACCCGCACCAGATCGCCGGCGGCCAGCTCAAGATCCTGGGGATTGGCATAGGTGAAGATGCGCCCTTCACGGCCGGCTTCCACCCAAACTTGCCAATAGATCACTGCCGTGGAGGGTGGGCCGGGCGCATCAGACGCGACGACCTGTCGCGTTTGCCTTGCAAACCCCATGGGTGTTTCTTAAGGTGATGAGGTTGAGCAGTCCAACTGGCTGCTGTCGGAACCAGGCAGAGTTCCGTCCAGAGGGAAGATCCGAAGCCAGCCATACGGACTTTGCTCCGCAAGGCTGCTGGGTCTGCGACCACCCCTGACAGCCCTGCCTTGGCCTCCGTGCCGCCGTTGTCGTTTCCGGTCTGGTTCCATCTCGTTAGGGCGCTCGATTTCCCATCGTGCCTGGCACTTCGGCGTTTTTCGCTGGGCCTTGGCAGGGTGGTTGTCGTCGATGCCATCACGCCAACGGGTCGACCTCTCCTGAACGCTTCTCCCAGCCTTCGCTTTCCACCCGTTTCGCCCTTCCCCCTATGAGCCCAGCTGCTGCGGCCAAGCCCAAGATTCCTGCTGCAACGATCCTGGCGGTTTCCTCCCCCAATGGTGAGGAAACGCTGATCCCGGCCAAGCCGGCGAAGGCCGTCAAAAGCAGGTCCAAACCCGCCGCTGCCGCAGCTTCTGCCGATGCTGAGACGGCAACTGGTGTCAAGGCTGCGGCGGACGCCAAGCCGAAAGCCACCCGCACCCGCAAGCCGGCGGCGGCCAAAGCCGCCAAGGCGGTGCCGGCTCCGGCCAAGGACGCTGTGGTCGTGGTGGCCGCCGAGGGGGCCGAGTCGCTCGATCTCAATGGCATCGCTGACGAGCTGCTTGCCCAGGCCGACGACAGCGCCAAGGCCAAAAAGGAGGCCAAGGCAGCCTCTGCCAAGGCCCTGGCCAGCATCAAGGTGGGCCCCAAGGGGGTGTACACCGAGGATTCGATCCGGGTTTACCTGCAGGAGATCGGTCGCATCCGCCTGCTGCGCCCCGATGAAGAAATCGAGCTGGCCCGCAAGATCGCGGACCTGCTCCACCTTGAGGAGCTCGCCGCCCAGTTCGAGCTTGACAACGCCCACTATCCCGATACCAAGGAATGGGCTGTCCTGGTGGACATGCCACTGGTGAAGTTCCGCCGCCGCCTGATGCTCGGACGGCGCGCCAAAGAAAAGATGGTGCAGTCGAACCTGCGGCTGGTGGTGTCGATCGCTAAGAAATACATGAACCGTGGCCTTTCCTTCCAGGATCTGATCCAGGAAGGCAGCCTCGGCCTGATCCGCGCTGCTGAGAAGTTCGATCACGAAAAGGGCTACAAGTTTTCCACCTACGCCACCTGGTGGATCCGCCAGGCGATCACCCGCGCCATCGCCGATCAGAGCCGCACCATCCGGCTGCCTGTTCACCTTTACGAAACGATTTCCCGCATCAAGAAAACCACCAAGGTTCTCAGCCAGGAATTCGGCCGCAAGCCCACGGAAGAGGAAATTGCGGAAAGCATGGAGATGACGATCGAGAAGCTTCGCTTTATCGCTAAATCCGCCCAGTTGCCCATCTCCCTGGAAACTCCCATCGGCAAGGAGGAGGATTCCCGCCTCGGCGATTTCATCGAGGCTGATATCGAGAATCCTGAGCAGGATGTGGCTAAGAACCTGCTGCGTGAGGATCTTGAAGGTGTGCTCGCTACCCTCAGTCCCCGGGAGCGTGATGTGTTGCGCCTCCGCTACGGCCTTGACGACGGCAGGATGAAAACCCTTGAGGAGATCGGACAGATCTTTGATGTGACCCGCGAGCGCATTCGCCAGATCGAAGCCAAGGCCCTGCGCAAACTTCGGCACCCCAACCGCAACGGAGTGCTCAAGGAGTACATCAAGTAGTCTCCGATCGTCAGCACCCCTTCCGTTTTGCCCGCATCGGTCGTCGCGTCTGCCGGATATTCTCCGGCAGCGAGGGTCACCATCGTGCTGCCCACCTTCAACGAGCGGCAGAACATCCAGCCCATCCTCCAGCAGTTGCTGGCCCTGCGTGATCGCTTCCAACTGGAGGTGATCGTCGTCGACGACGACTCCGCTGATGGAACTGCCGATTTCGTCAAGCAAATGGCGCACGGGGAGCCTTGCCTACGGCTGATCCGCCGCGTGGGGCGTTCAGGCCTCTCCAGTGCCATCAAGGAAGGCCTGCTCGACAGCACAGGTGATCTCGCCGTGGTGATGGATTGTGATGGTCAGCATGAACCGGCTGCGGTGGCGGCGGCGCTGGATCTGTTGATCGCCCGCAACGCTGATCTGGTGATCGGCAGCCGCTTTCACCCCAATGCCTCCATCAAGGGGTTGAGCGACAAGCGGGAAGGGGGATCGGTGCTGGCGAATCGCCTGGCACGCTTCACCCTGCCGCGCTACCGCCACCTCAGTGATTTCATGAGTGGCTTCTTTGCCCTGCAGCTCGACCGCTGCCTGCCGATGATCCGCCAAGTGGACGCGCAGGGATTCAAGTTTCTTTATGAACTTCTATCGATCAGCCGCGGCCATCTGATGATCGAAGAAATTCCGCTCACCTTCCAGCCCCGCACCTTTGGAAGTTCCAAACTGGACATCTCGGTGCTTTGGGATTTCGGCGTTTCGATCATCCATACGCTCTTGCTGCGCATGGTTCCACGACGCGCCGTGAGTTTTGCTCTGGTGGGCTTGTCAGGGATTGGCGTGCAGTTGCTGGTGTCCAATCTGTTGATCCTGCTGGGCTTCTCCTTCGTGGCCTCGTTGCCGCCGGCTGTGATCGCCTCGGCCTGCAGCAACTATCTGGTGAACAACACCCTCACCTTCCGCCATCTGCGGCTCAAGGGCTTCCAGCTGCTGGCCGGGCTTGTCAAGTTTTTGGTGGTGGCCTCGCTGCCGATGCTCGCGAACATCGGCCTGGCCAGTGTGTTTTATGCGCGCGTAGCCAATGACACCCTCTTTGCCCAGATTGCCGGTATTGCCGTGGTGTTTGTGTGGAACTATGCCGCTTCGTCCCGTTTCGTCTGGAACACCCCCTGAACGAAACAGTCCCGCTTGGATCTGATTGCCTTGGGTTTAATTGCCTTGGGTTTAATTATCATGGATTTGATTGCTATGGCTCTGACTCCCCTTGGGCCCGACCCTTCTCGGCTCCGATCTGATGTGTTGGAATTCGCTCTGTCCCGGTGCTGCCCCAGCTCTGCCGTATTGCCGGCCTGCCGGTGGCTGCTCCCTTCCGCCCCAGCTCGCCTCCTGATGGCATGCTCTTGATCACCTCGCTGCAGGCGCGACCGGCCCGCCTGGCCTTGGTGTCTGCCGCCGGTCTGCTGCTGCTCTGCTGGCTGGCTTTCTTCAACCAGCTGGGCACCCTCAGCTTGATGGACAAGACCGAAGCTCTCTTCGTGGAAGTGGGCCGGGAAATGTTGCTGCGCAACGACTGGATCACCCCCCACTGGAACGGCGAGCCGTTTTTTGACTATCCGGTCTGGGGCTACTGGATGGTGGCCCTGAGCTTCTGCCTCTTCGGCATCAGTGCCTGGGCCGCCCGGCTGCCGGTGGCGCTGATGGCGAGCCTGGTGGTGGTGGCGGGGTTTGTGCTGCTGTGGCTGCTCGCTGAAGGCGAAGCCACACCGGCCCGTTGGCGGCGCAGCTGGCTGGGTGCGGTGTTGCTGGCACTCAATCCCGCCTGGGTGGGCTGGGGGCGCAGCTCCGTCACCGACATGTTCCTCTCAAGCGCCATCACGCTCTCGCTGTTCGGCTTTTTCCTGGCCTACAGCCAGGCGGATAGGCCTTTGCTCCGCCGCGTCGGTTACGTGGCGATGCCTGTGTTCAGCGCCATTGCGGTGCTGGCCAAAGGGCCGGTGGGTCTGGTGCTGCCGGGGGCCGTGATCGTTGCCTTCCTGCTCTGCCAGGGCCAGCTGTTCGCCGTGCTGCGGCAGATGCCGATGCTGCTGATGGCTGGCCTCTTCCTGGCGGTGGGGAGCCCCTGGTATCTGCTGGCGGCACAGGTGAATGGCGCTGACTTCCTCGGCGGCTTCTTCGGATTCAGCAACCTGCAGCGCTACACCTCAGTGCTGTATGGCCATTCCGGCCCCTGGTATTTCTATCTCCCTTGGTGCGTGATCCTGCTGCTGCCGTGGTCGCTGTTCCTGCCGTTGGCCATCGTGCGGCTGCGCTACTGGCAGCTGGGTCACTGGCGCCAGCAGCCCCGCACCGCCCAGCTGGCCCCGTTCTGCCTGATCTGGCTCCTGGTGGTGCTGGTGTTCTTCTCTGCTGCCAGCACCAAACTCGCCGGCTACATCCTGCCGTTGATTCCCGCCGGCGCCTTGCTGGTGGCGCTCTTCTGGCAGCCACTGCCGTCTGTGGGCGTGCAGGCTGTGGGCGTGCCGGTTGCGGCTGTGCCAATGGCGGCGGTGCCGGTAGCCGACCCCTGGCAGCGGCTGTTTGGCTGGCTGAACGCGTTGCTGCTGGCAGTGATGGCGGTTGCCGCCGTGGTGGCCCCGCGTTGGGCCGCTTCCGATCCCGCCTATCCCGGTTTTGCCAAGGCTCTCACCAGCTCAGGCTTGCCGCAGTTGCTGGGCGGCCTGCTGGGGCTGGCAGCGCTGGCGATGATCGTGCAACTGCTGCGGCGCGGCCCGCTGCAGCACCTGTGGCTGCCGGACGTGGCAGCGTTTGCCGGTGTGTTGCTGCTGGTGGTTCCCGGCCTTGCCCCGTTGATGGAACGGGAACGGCAGCAGCCGGTGCGGGAACTCGCTGTTCTGGCTGGTCAGCTGGCCCGCCCGCAGGAACCGTTGCTTGTGGTGGGCTACATGCGCTACAGCGTGGTGTTTTACAGCGGCCAGCCGGTGCAGTTCTTTGACAGTGTCAAGGGAGCGCGGCGCGGCTTGCGGGACAGCCAGCCGGCCAGCGTGTTGGTGTTCGGCGAACAGCGCAAGCTCGCCAATCTCGCCGCAGATGGTGGTCAGGTGCAGACCCTGGCCAGCCGCGGCAATCACCGCCTGCTCCGATACGTGCCAGGGCCTGCAACGGCAGACCGCTCCGGGCGCCGCTCCGGCGCCAGCGGTTCTTGAAGCGCTTCAGCCGCTGGTGCCGGCTGTTCGGCGTTCCCAGGCTGCTCCTGTGCCTGATCGCCGTGGCGCTGGTGGCCTGGATGGAGGCCACAGTGGTGCACCAGAAGCGCCCTGCGCTCGATATCGCCATTCTCGACTGGCTGGCTCTGGTGATTCCAGCCCAGCTCGGCTCGCTGTTGGTGATGATCTACAAGCTCAGTGGCACCCGCTTCACCGCCGTGCTGGTGGCAGCAGCCCTGAGGTTCCTGTACACCAAACGCGCCTGGAACGACCTGCGCTGGCTGGCGGTCGGCACGGCAGGAATTCTGCTGATCATCGATCGCTGGCTCAAGCCCTACTTCGATCGATCCCGGCCGCCGGAGCGCCTGGTGGAGGTGATTGGCCGCAGCTTTCCCAGCGGTCATGCCGCCGGCGCCGTGGTGTTTTATTTCCTGATGTGCATGATCCTCACCTCTCTTTATCCCCGCTTGCGACGCCCCCTGTATCTGGGCGCGTCGCTGTGGGTGGCCCTGGTGTGGCTGAGCACCCTCTACTGCCGGGTGCACTGGCCGACGGACATGGTGGCCGGCGCCTGTGTTGGCTTCATCTGGTTCAGCCTCTGCGCCGTGGGCCTCAAGTTCTGCGCTCCCCGGCAGACTGCCCCTTCCCTGGAGCGAACGCCTTGACCTCCCCTGCCTCGCTCAGCTCGCTCGCGGAGCTCTGTGGCCTGCGCACGGCGCCGGAGCTGCCCGCCGCGGCCCGCCAGGCCCTGCGCAGCGAACTGAACAAACGGCTGGCGGCCTGTGAGTGGTTCACGGTCGGGGTGATGGCACCTTCTGCCTCCCTTGCGGTGGCGGCGCTGCGTGCCTGCGAGAGCGCCCTGGGCTGGGATCCCCTGCAGGCGCCTGGCTCAAAGACGCCTGGCCCCGCCGCCTCGGGTTCCAACGCAGCGGATCTCGCCGCTGATGAGGGCGGCCCGGTGTTCCTCAAGGGCAATCAACGCTCCGGTCTGTTCCTGGTGCGCCTGGAAGCTGGTCTGGGCAGTGGCCTGCTGATCACCGGCCACAACAGCGTGGCGCCAGAGGCGGAAGATACCTGGGGCCCGTTCCCGCTCGATTTCTTCGCCTGATCCAGACCCCGTGCCGCCGGGGTGTTCAGGCGTCCTGTTACGTCACTTGGGCTGCGGCCGGCCTGTCCTTAGGCTGGCCAGCTGTGAAGCGGCCGTGACGCCGACGTGAGGACAGACGTGATGGCCGGCTCCACCCTGCGCATTGCCTCCCGCCGCAGCCAGCTGGCGATGGTGCAGACCCACTGGGTGCGCGATGCCCTCTCCGCGGCTTATCCCTCGCTGGAGATCAGCATTGAGGCCATGGCCACCCAGGGCGACAAGATCCTGGATGTGGCGCTGGCCAAAATCGGCGACAAGGGCCTGTTCACCAAGGAACTGGAAGCCCAGATGCTGGTGGATCAGGCCGACATCGCCGTCCATAGCCTCAAGGATCTGCCCACCAACCTGCCCGAGGGGCTGATGCTCGGCTGCGTCACCGAGCGGGAGGACCCCGCCGATGCCTTGGTGGTGCACGCGCGCCATGCCGACAAGAGCCTGGCCACCCTGCCGGAAGGGAGCGTGGTGGGCACCAGCTCGCTGCGCCGGCTCGCCCAGCTGCGCCACCACTACCCCCATCTCACTTTCAAGGATGTGCGCGGCAATGTGATCACCCGGTTGGAGAAGCTCGATGCAGGCAACTACGACTGCCTGATCCTGGCCGCCGCTGGTCTGGGCAGGCTGGGGCTGGCTGCCCGCATCCATGAACTGATCGACCCCTCAATCTCCCTCCACGCCGTCGGCCAGGGGGCCCTTGGCATCGAGTGCCGTGCAGGCGATGACGCCGTGCTGGAAACGATCCAGGTGCTGGAGCACCTCCCCACGGCCCGCCGCTGCCTGGCGGAGCGGGCCTTCCTGCGCCAGCTCGAAGGCGGCTGCCAGGTGCCGATCGGCGTGAACAGCCGCTTCGACGGCGACGACCTGGTGCTTACGGGCATGGTGGCCAGTCTTGACGGCCTGCGCCTGCTCCGCAACGAGGCCCGCGGCGACCAAACCGACCCGGAGGCCATTGGCATCTCCCTGGCCCACACCCTGCGCAGTGAAGGGGCGGGCGAGATCCTGGAGGAGATTTTTGCAGCTGTCAGGCCCGAGGCTTGAACCGGCCGGCCCTCCTCAGCCGCGGGAGGGCGACAGCCGTGGGCTGCCCTTCCAGTGGAGCCTGCTGGCTTGGGCTGCGCTGGTGGGGGTGCTCACCGGCGCAGCCGTGGTGGGCTTTCACTACCTGCTGGGGTTCATCAACAATTTCCTGTTCGGCACGCTCGTGGAGTGGGGCACGGGGCTGCTGGGCAGTGCTCAGCCAGATCCCACCCCAGCGGAGATCTTCACCAGCTCAGCCCCCTCCGGCACCCCGCTGAAGGCGCTGGTGCTGATCGGCCTTGGCGGCATCGGCTTTCTGCCACCGCCGCCGCTGCCGCCCGCGCCGCTCCCTGTACCTGCCAGCGGCCTGACCGGTTGGTTGACGTCCTGGCCGGTTTTGCTGGCGCCAGTGCTGGGCGGCTTGTGTGTGGGGCTGCTGCGCCAGCTTGGGCGCGATCTGGGCCCCAGCCTGCCGAGCCTGATGGCGATGGCCGACGGGGTGCTGCCGGCGGCGCCACGCCTGCCGCTGCTGCGCTTGATTGCCGCGTCGCTCAGCCTCGGCAGTGGGGCCTCACTCGGGCCTGAAGGGCCCAGTGTGGAGAGCGGCGGCAACATCGGTCTCTGGCTCGGGTTGCGCGCTGGGCTCACGCCCGACTCCCAGAAGGCGCTGGTGGCCGCCGGTGTGGCGGCGGGCCTGGCGGCGGGCTTCCAGGCCCCGATCGCCGGTGTGTTCTTCGCCTTTGAGGGGGCCTACAGCACCATCCCCGGCCGGCCCAGCCTCAGGGCCGTGCTGGTGGCGGCGGTCACGTCTTCCCTGGTCACGCAGTTGTCGCTGGGGGATCAGCCGATCTTCCGGCTGCCCGCCTACGAGGTGCGCTCACCGCTGGAACTGCCTCTCTACCTGGGCCTGGGGGTGGTGGCCAGCTTGATGTCGTGGGCGCTGGTGAGCATCCTGGCGGCGGGCCGCAGTGCCGCCGTGCAACGGCGGGTGCAACGCCTGCCTGCCGTGCTCGTCAACGCCCTGGGCGGCCTTGGGGTGGGGGTGATGGCGCTCGGTTTCCCGCAGGTGCTGGGCGTGGGCTACGACACGATCGAAGCGCTGCTGGGCAGGGAAGGTGGCGTGGCCTTCACCAGCCTGCTGGCGCTGCTGGCTGTGAAGCTGCTGGCCACGGGGCTCAGCAACGCCAGCGGCTTTGTCGGTGGTGGCTTTGCCCCCGCGTTGTTTCTTGGAGCGGTGCTGGGCAACTGCTACGGGCAGCTGCTGGGCGAAAGCGGCTTCGGCCTGCCGGTGGCCGAACCGCCGGCCTACGCCATGGTGGGCATGGCCGCCGTGCTGGCCGGCAGTGCCCGGGCGCCGCTCACGGCCCTGCTGTTGTTGTTCGAGCTCACCCACGACATCCGCATTGTGCTGCCGCTGATGGCGGCCACGGGGCTGAGCGCCGTGCTGGTGGAGCGTTGGCATGGCCTGGCTGATACCGGCCTGTTGGGGCCCGATCCGGTGGAAGAGGAACGGCGCGCCCGCCTGGCGGCCCTGCCGGTGGGCGAGGCGCAGGAGCCGGAGTTGCCGCTGGTGCTGCCGGGGGCCACCGCCGCAGGGGAAGCGCTGCGGCAGCTGGTGAGGGCCCATGGCCATTGCCTGCTGATCGAGCAGGACGGCTGGGTGGTGGGCCTGGCCACGCTGATGGATCTGCAGCGGGTGATCACCAGCCAGGGGGGAGAGGCGCCGCTGAGCGACTGCCGGCGCGCCGAGCTGATCTGGCTGCCAGCCAGCGCCAGCCTGGCCCAGCTGGAGGACCAGCTCAGCCCCAACGGCCTGCGCCAGTTGCCGGTGTTTGAACAGGACGACGGTCCGCAGGCCAAGTTGCCGGCCGGGGTGCCATGGGCGGGCCTGCGCGCCGATGAGCTTCGGGGGATGGCCAGCCGCGACGGCATGGCGCGGGCGCTGGCCCGTGGGCTCAGCGGGTGATCACCACCGGCGTGCCCACATCCACCAGTTCGAAAAGTTTGCGCACGTGCTCGTGGAACATGCGCACGCAGCCATTGGTGACCGCCGCCCGCGAACTGACCGTCCAGGCCCAAGCGCTGGGGGTGCCGTGGATGCCGAACTGGTTGGGGCCGGCGGTTTTAAATCCCAGCCAGCGATCGCCCAGCGGTCCGTTCGGACCCACCGTGCCAGTCACCTTGCCGGTTCTGGTGCTGGCGTAGATCGGATTAACCACCTTGTTGGTGACCTGGAAGGTGCCGGTGGGTGTGGGCGTGCGGGCATCACCGATCGCCACCGGCCAGGGGCCATACACCTTGCCGCCCCGCTCGAGGCGGATGTCCCGCTTGCCCAGCCGGAGCACGATGCGGGATGCCACCACCGCCTGAACTGCCGGGGCGGCGGGTGTTGCAGTGGTTGGTGCAGTGGTGGCTGGAGCTGCGGCCCCAGGTGCCGTGGTTGTGGGTGTTGTGGCGTCCGGCGCTGCGTTCGCAGGTGCCGGAATGGCCGCTGGGGTGGCCGTGCTCGGCGCCGAGCTGGCCGGTGCCGCCGAGTTGGCGGTGGGGAGTGCCAGTGCAGCAGTGCCTGCGAGCAGGGTGGCGCTGCACAGGCCCATCAACAGAGCGCCGGTGCAGGCACCTGAAGAGCGAAGGTGCAGCAGAACCATTGAGATCGGGCGCATTCAGGTGCCTGTGGAAGGGCCTCAGCCCACGAGTTTGGCATCGATGGTGTCGAGGTAGCGCTGTTCGCATTCCTTGATGATGCGGACGGCTTCCTCCACCCCAAAGAATCCGTTCACTTTGCAGGTGCCGGGCTTCTTCAGATCCTTGTAGTGCTCCCAGTAGTAGTGGGTTTCCTTCTGCCAGTGGGCGCCCAGCTGCTCGTAGCTGGTGATGTGATCCATGCGCTTGTCATCGGCGATCACGGCAATCACCTTGTCGTCCACTTCGCCGCCGTCGTCAAAGGTCATGATGCCGATGATCCGGGCCTCCACCAGGCTGCCGGGCACCAGCGGCTCGGTCACACCCACGATCTCGATGTCGAGCGGGTCGCCGTCTTCGTCCCAGGTGCGGGGGATGCAGCCGTAGGCGAAGGGATAGGCCAGGGAGGAGTAGCCCACCCGGTCGAGTTTGAGGTGGCCGGTTTCGTTGATCAGTTCGTATTTGTTGATCGTCATCGAATTGAGCTCGACGATCGTGTTCAACCGCAGTTCCGCTTCGTCGGCGAAGGCCGGCAGCACGTGCAGCAGGTTGAGCATCGTGCGGCTGGGCGGATGGTCGATGTTCGCCATGAAGGTGGGAAACGAGCGGCGCGGCCGATCCTACGGAGTGCCCTAGCCCGCGCTCAGCTTCAGCCGCGGATCACCGCGCACCCTGACGGCCTCTGGTTCAGACCCCTTGCCACAAGACTTTGCCTCGTTCTTCCCGCTGGCTCAGTGGCGTGTGCTGGCCAGCAACTGCTGCACCTTGGCCTCCAGGTAAGTGAGGAACGGCGCGGCGCTGAGGCGCTCCCCTGTGACCTGCTCCACCAGCTCTTCCCCGTTCACCGCCCGCCCCAATGGCCAGACATGGGCGGCCAGCCATTGCTGCAGCACCTGTTCCTGGCCGGCGGCCACATGAGCCTCGATCGACCCGATCTGCCGCTGCATCGCTGCGGCCAGCTGGGCACTGATCAGGTGCCCGAGGGCATAGGAGGGGAAGTAGCCGAACAGGCCTTCAAGTCAGTTCCAACGGACCTACAGGTGGCCTGACCTGTTGCCCCGTCCGGGTTCTGAGGTCTGAGACGGCGAAGACAGGACCGGATGAGCAGCCTTGGTTCAGCTCCTACTGGAGCTCGGCCACCTTCGCCCTGAGGTAGGTCAAAAAGGGCTGGGCGCTGAGGGGGTGGCCCGAGACTTTCTCGACCAGTTCTTCGGCGTTGACCGACCGACCGAGCGGCCAGACGGTCTGGCCGAGCCAGGCTTGGAGCCGGTTCTCATCTCCGCAGGCGATCAGGGCCTGGATCGAACCATTTTCCTTCTCAAAAGTCTCCGAAAGCTGGGCGCTAATAAGGTGTCCAAGGGCATAAGAGGGGAAATAACCCATGAGTCCTTCTGCCCAATGGATATCTTGAAGGCACCCCTCGGAGTCAGTCTGGGGCTGGATTCCCAGCAGGTCCTGCATCCGTTGGTTCCACTGCTGCGGTAACTCGTCCACCGGCATCTCCTGTTCGAGCAGGGCCAGCTCCAGCTCGTAGCGCAGCACGATGTGCAGGCAGTAGCTGAGTTCATCGGCCTCAACGCGGATCAGACCGGGCTTGAGCGGGTTGAGGGCGCGCCAAAAGCCGAAGGCGCCATTCCATGGATCGCTGCCGAGTCCGGCGCAGAAGCGCGAATGCCAGCGCTCAGCGAAGGCGCGGCTACGGGCCACGCGGCACTCCCAGAACAGACTCTGGCTTTCGTGGACCCCCATGGACGTGGCTTCTCCGAGGGGCCAGGGAAAGTAGTGGTCGTCGCTGCGGGGCAGTCCCTGCTCGTAGAGCGAGTGGCCCCATTCATGGGCCGTGGCCAGAAACGCCGAGAGGGGCTGGCCCGGCACCACCCGAGTGGTGATGCGGAAGTCCTGGGGACCAACAGTGCAGGAAAAGGGGTGCGCTGAGCGGGAGCGTTGGCATCGCGCGGGGTCGTAGCCCCAGCTGTCGAGCAGCTCGCTGCAGAGCTGCTCCTGCAAGGCCTCAGGCAGATCGATGGCTGGGGGCTGGGTACTGCCGATGGACCTCACCTGGTCCAGCATCGCCGGCAGCTCATCCTTCAGCGGCGCAAACAGCTCGGCCAACCTTGTTTTGCTGATGTCGGGTTCAAAGGGTTGGGCCAGGATTTCCCAGGGACTGCGCGTCACCGGTTCGGCAGCGGCCAGCTGGGTGGCCTGCTGGCGACGCAGGGCGATCAGCTCCTGGAGGGCCGGGGCAAAGGTCGAAAAATCGTTCCGCTTGCGGGCGTCCTGCCACACCGCGTTGCCGCGCGACTGAGCCTTGGCCAGCGCACTAACAAGGGCCGGATCGAGGCAGCGCTGACGTTCAAGCTCCAGGCGCAGCAGTTGCAGGTTGCGGCGGCGTTCGGGTGAGACCTCTGTATCGAGCTCGCTCTCCGCTGCCGCCACCAGCTCGGCGTATTCCGCACTGCTCTGCCGTTCGTGGAGCTGGCCGGCCAGAAGAGCCAGCTGCTCGCCGCGCCAGGACGCACCAGCAGTCGGCATCACAGTGTTCTGGTCGTAGTAGAGGGCGCTGCTGATTGAACCCAGCAGGCGTGTCTGATGCAGGTGCTGGTGAAGCTGAGAGAAAGCAGAGCCTGCGGATGGCATGGGCAGACGGAACCAATGGGCTCAGCATGGCGTCGCAGGTAGCCCAAGCGCTGCGGCTGTCGAGGCCA
>ERZ888423.1018-NODE-1018-length-26385-cov-12.054387_pt1 | contig 26385 bp, 25 predicted proteins | sample MGYA00520523_ERZ888423 | MGnify/ENA primary metagenome ERZ888423 (study PRJEB32303, sample SAMEA104408611) | aquatic metagenome | biome: Brackish water; feature: Pelagic; material: water | place: Baltic Sea | collected 2014-06-08T10:24:00 | depth 30,27 m ...
ACATCATATTGTTTGATGAATCCATCTTTGGCATACCCTTTGTCATTAATTGACGTTGGGTTGTAAATGTCGTTAATGACATAAATGCAATGAGAAAAACTGTTACAAGTTTTACAGTTCCTATATCTGAACCTAAAAATGTTTGAGAGATTGGCGCTCCAAAAAACTCAGCTTGGGCAGCGCTAATTCCATCCTCTTTTGTTAAGACACCCTTTGTGACGATTGGTGTTTTTCCAATTCCATTAAGAACTGTAAAGAGTGCGAAAAAGATTGGCGCTTGGGCCAGAATTGGAAAACATGATGCAAGGGGGTTGGTCTTATGCTCCTTGTACAGCTTCATCATCTCTTCTGATTGCTTTTGGCGATCATCTTTGTACTTCTTTTGAATCTCCTTCATGTGTGGTTGAAGGGCGGTTAATGCACGCTGGCTCTTAATCTGCTTAACAAAAAGTGGAATTAAAATAATACGGATAATAATCACAAGACCGATAATCGCTAGTGACCACGAGACACCACTATTAGTTCCAAAGACTGGAGTTAATAAATCATGGATTGAAACAATCACCCAAGAAACAGCGATATATAAGGGGTTTAGGATGCTATCCATTAACTAATACCTTCTCCTTCGGAACTGCATAATCAACACCGCCGTGTGACCATGGATTACAACGCAACAAACGCCAGGCGCTCATTGCAACACCCTTTAAACCGTAAGCCTCAATTGCAGAGACCGCATATGAAGAGCAGGACGGGTAGTACTTACAGCGTGGTCCAAACATTGGAGAGATCCACTTTTGATACACCTTGATGGGTGCAACCAAGATCTTTCTCACTTTTGTTCAACCTTCTCGGAAAACTTTTTTAAAAGTTGTCCGACAATCTTTGTTACCTCTTGTGAGGCATCTGCGCTCTGTGCGTTGTTCAGGGCTCGAATTACCAACAAGGCTCCAGTTGGAAGTTGTGGATAGATCTCGCGCAATGTGTGACGAATCTGGCGAGCAATTCGGTGACGTGTTACAGATCCACCAACATTTTTACCAATTATTAATCCTGCGCGGGCAGGTTGATCTAATTGGGTTGGGTAGAGGTATCCGACAAAGTTTTGGGTTGAAAACCTCAAACCACTCTTTGTTGCACGCGCAAAATCAGCGCTCTCTGTTAGACGTGCGTTTTTTGCAAGCACGGGTATCGGTTATGAACCTTTATGCAGAAAGCTTTGCGCGACCCTTGCCGCGGCGAGCAGACAAAACTGCTCGACCGGCACGTGTGGCCATGCGAGCACGGAAGCCATGCTTTTTGGCGCGGCGGCGTGTGTTGGGTTGGAAGGTGCGCTTTGTCATTAAAAACTCCTATTACTAAAAATCTACTGCGGGCCATAAATACGGGGGAAGCAAGGGTGTAACGGTAGAGGTCTGGGGATAAGCGGGTCAAACCGGCTAGTGAGGGGGTGAGCGCTGGTTAAAGTTGTGGATAACCAGTTGCTTTTTTCCCAAAACCCCTCTACTTTTCACTCCCGTCCACAGGCAAACCGCTTTGGAAGGGTTTAACAGGGCTCAACCTGGGGTTTAGACCACAGGGTGTGGATAACCCTGTGGATGAACAATCTGGGGTTCACCCCAAGAAGGCAGGCAGTGGTGGATGTTAAGGAAGTAGAGCTAACCACGCTGTGGGGTCGGGTAATTGAAGAGGTTGCCATCGATGCGCCACAACACCGGGCCTTCCTGCAACTAACAAAACCATTGGGTTTGCTCCATAACGATGATCAAACAACTTTACTGGTTGCAGCTCCCAACCTTTTTGCAAAGGATGTTTTGGAAAGTCGTTTGCGCACAGTTGTCAGTGAGGTTTTAACCCGCGAACTTGGATCCACAACAAATATCGCTGTCACTGTTGATGAAACTTTAGAGGTTGTTACATCTGCAACCCAAGAGGTTGAGATTGAGTTCGTCGCTCCAAAAACCGGAACAGGTCGCGATGATGCTCCCGCTTCAAAGGTTACAGATACCTCGACATTAAACCCTCGTTACATCTTTGAAACCTTTGTTATCGGTGCATCAAATCGTTTTGCGCACGCCGCAGCTGTCGCGGTCGCCGAAGCTCCAGCGAAGGCTTACAACCCATTATTTATTTACGGTGAATCAGGTTTGGGAAAGACACACTTGTTACACGCAATTGGCGCATACGCCCAAGAGTTATATGGAAATGTGCGTGTTAAGTATGTTTCATCGGAAGAGTTTACAAATGATTTTATTAACTCTATTCGTGATGATAAAGCATCGGCCTTCCAGCGCCGTTACCGCGATCTAGATATTTTGCTTGTTGATGATATTCAATTCTTGGAAAACAAAGAGCGAACACAGGAAGAGTTCTTCCATACCTTTAACACTTTATATAACGCCAATAAACAAATAGTTATCTCTAGTGATCGACCACCTAAGCAGTTAACAACCCTTGAAGATCGTCTACGTTCACGTTTTGAGTGGGGTTTAATTACAGATATCCAACCACCTGAACTTGAAACCCGTATCGCTATCTTGCGTAAAAAAGCTGCGCAAGACAAGTTAAACGCTCCCGATGATGTTCTTGAATTCATCGCTAGTAAGATTTCGACAAATATTCGCGAGCTTGAAGGTGCGTTAATTCGCGTAACAGCATTTGCATCTTTAAACCGTCAAAGTGTTGATCTCTCGCTAGCTGAGATTGTTTTAAAGGATTTAATTCCCAATGAGTCCAACCCTGAGATCACAGGCGCAACGATCATGGCGCAGACCGCGGCCTACTTTTCATTAACAATTGATGATTTGTGTGGAACCTCCCGATCCCGTGTTTTAGTAAATGCGCGCCAGATCGCGATGTACTTGTGCCGAGAGCTGACCGAGCTTTCCTTGCCGACGATCGGCCAAACATTTGGTGGACGTGACCACACAACGGTTATGCACGCCGATAGAAAGATCCGTCAATTAATGGCTGAGCGCCGTTCGATCTACAACCAGGTCAATGAGCTCACCACCCGTATCAAACAGCAGGCTAGATAGACCCATTTGTCCGAATTGCCACTCTTTACCCCCAATTGGGGACAAGTTGTGGATAAGTAAGGATTATTGCGGAGAAACCGTGGATAACCATGGTGGATATGAAGTGGAAGGGGTGTGGTTGGAAATGAGCGACCTCTCTACCCACACCTGTCCACATCTTTTCCCGTCACTTACCCACACTTTATACAAGGCCAATCCCCGCTCTCAGCAGGGGTTTTATACCTTATCAACAGATAAAGGCTCTAGTTATTACGACTACCTTTATATACATATATCCAGTTACGCGAATAACCTTTCCATATTAAACAAGAGTCGGGGATAGAGATGAAGTTTACAGTCGAGCAATCAGCGTTAACCGATGGGGTTAATTGGGTTTCACGATCGCTTTCAACCCGACCAATTAAAACCGAACTACTTGGAATAGTTATCAACGCAACCGGTAATGAGGTTTTCTTATCCGCCTCTGATTTAGAGACAGCTAGCAAATCTCACTTTCCGGCAGAGGTAAAAGAGCCCGGCAAGGTTTTAGTACCAGGAAAGTTATTAGCTGAGATTTCACGATCACTTCCTAATAAACCAATCACCTTTGTTTTAGATGGCTCCCGTGTATCTGTTACTAGCGGCAGCGCAAAGTTTACATTGCCAACATTGTCAGTTGATGAGTATCCAAACCTTCCAGAGCTTCCTGATTCAACAGGAACTGTTGCAAGTGACACCTTTGCAACCGCTGTTGCGCAGGTTGCAATTGCAGCTGGACGCGATGATTCACTTCCAACACTTACCGGTGTGCATGTAGAGATCAATGAAGAGACAATCACTTTTGCCGCAACCGATCGCTACCGCTTAGCGGTGCGAGAGATCCAATGGAATCCATCGGCCCCAAACACAACAACCACAGCGCTTTTACGCGCTCGCACAATTGCCGATGCGGCTAAATCATTAACAGGATCAAAAGATGTCTCTCTTTCCTTTGCACCTAATACAAGTAATGATCGATTAGCTGGTTTTGCCGGTGATGGAAAAACTATGACATCACGTATGTTGGATGGAACATTTCCTCCATACCGCCACCTGCTTCCACAAGAGATAACAACCACAGCACTTATTGAGGTTGCCACACTTCTAGATTCCGTACGCCGTGTTGCACTTGTTACAGATAAAACAGTCCCATTACGCCTAGATTTCGCAAACAACACTCTGTCCCTAGAAGCAGGCGCTGGTGAAGAGGCACAAGCAACAGAGGCGATTGAGATCTTGTTAACTGGAGAACCAATCGCTATCGCCTTTAACCCAACCTTTTTAGCTGATGGTTTAACCGCGGTAGGAACAAAGTTTGTTCAAATCTCATTTACAGGATCAAACAAACCTGCGATCTTGATGGGTAAAAGCGACAAAGATGGCGCTTTGGTTGAAAACTACCGCTACCTGTTAATGCCAATGCGTTACGCCTCTTAATAACTTTACAAATTCTTAGGGGTATCCAGTGCGCATTAACAGGTTGGCACTCACCAACTTTCGCTCCTACAACTCACTTGAGTTAGAGCTACAACCCGGAGTCACCACCTTTATTGGTGACAACGGTTCAGGTAAAACTAATATCGCTGAATCTTTGATCTATTTAGCTTTTCTTTCATCTCATCGAGTTTCAAACAATGTTCCATTAATATCGCTAGGAAAACAACAGGCGATCATCCGTGCAGAGGTTCAACGGGAGGATCGAACACTTCAGATAGATCTAGAGATCAACACCAGTAAAGCAAACCGCGCCCGCATTAATGCAAATCCAACTAGAAGCCAACGAGAAATTCTTGGTGCGATTCAAATTGTTTACTTCTCCCCTGAAGATTTAGATCTAGTTCGTGGTGAACCCAGCACCCGCCGCGATTTTCTAGACAGGCTTTTAATCACCAGAACCCCACGTTTAGCAGGGGTTATCGCCGATTACGAGCGGGTTGTAAAGCAACGTAACGCCCTTTTAAAGACCAGAACATCGGCAGCAGCGTTGGCACCATGGAATGAGCAGTTAATAAAGTTAGGAGCTGAGTTAACCGCGGAGCGGATTAGCCTTATAGAGGCGCTCAACCCACATGTTGCACAGAACTATGCAAACTTAAATGAGGTAAAGCCGGCATCAATCTCATACAAGTGCAGCACCGAAGGTATTACTAGAAATATTGAAGAAAATATCGCTGCTTTAACTACACGCTTAGAGGAGTTGGCCTACCAAGAGATTGAACGTGGTGTTTCTTTAATCGGCCCACACCGGGATGATCTACATCTACAACTAGGAGATTTTCCAGCCAAAGGTTATGCAAGCCATGGCGAATCTTGGTCGATGGCGATCTCCCTTCGAATTGGATCCTTTAATCTCTTGAAATCTGAGGGAGCATCCCCTATTTTGATTTTGGATGATGTTTTTGCTGAATTAGATACTTCGCGCAGAGTTCAATTAATGTCTGCAACACATTTAGCGGAACAAACAATTATCACCGCTGCGGTAGAAAATGATTTACCCAAAGAGCTTTTAACGCAAAAGTATTATGTAACACCGGGGACCGTTAAGAAGGGAAAGAGCTAATGGAAAAACGGGACCTAGCTCTTGATCTTTTCAAAAGTTTTAAAACAGGTGTTATACGTAAAACCAATAAACCTGCACCAACTCCACAAGTTGGAAAACCTGGCGACCCTGAATTAATCGGCGGTGTGTTAAATGAGTTAATCTCAGACCGCGAATGGGATTCAGGGTTAGCAGAAGGAAATCTTTTTATTAATTGGCGAAGTATTGTTGGTGATGAGATTGCACAACACGCACAACCAATTTCCATTTTAGATAATGTGTTAACCGTTCAGAGCTCATCAACTGCATGGGCAACACAATTAAATTTAATCGCGGCAGATTTATTAGCAACGATCCAAAAGGATGCGACCGGGGTGCTTATTGAGAGGCTGGCGATCATCGGCCCACAGACCCCAAACTGGAAGAAGGGGATCCGCACCATCCGTAACGCCCGCGGCCCCAGAGACACCTACAACTGAGCGACACTTATAACTGATCCCAGCCCACTATCTACCCTCAACTCCACGCTCAAAGTTCGGCTATACCCACCCACAGGGCTTTTTTCGGCTATGTATTCCTATGATTTATGGTTAGGATAATCCAGTTCCGAGAGGCAAAACCTCTCCAAGCGCTCTCAGGGGCGTTTTCACAAAGCTAGGCGGGAGGTGGTTGAGATGGCCGAGAGCTCCTATAACGCCTCCAACATCACCGTCCTAGAAGGTCTAGAGGCGGTCCGCAAACGCCCCGGCATGTACATCGGATCAACCGGTGAGCGGGGTCTACACCATCTGGTCTATGAAGTTGTAGATAACTCAGTAGATGAAGCCCTTGCTGGTCACTGCACCGAAATTAATGTCACCTTGTTGGCAGATGGTGGAGTCGAAGTAATCGACAACGGCCGTGGAATTCCAGTTGATATCCACCCAGTTGAAAAGAAGCCAGCCCTTGAAGTCGTGCTCACCGTTTTACACGCAGGTGGAAAGTTTGGCGATGGTGGTTATTCAGTCTCTGGTGGTCTACATGGTGTTGGTATCTCTGTTGTAAACGCGCTCAGCACAGATCTTTCAGTAATTGTTCAACGTGATGGAAGTTTTTGGTACCAGGAGTACAAGTTAGGTGTGCCTGTCGCACCTGTTCGCAAAGGTGATACATCAAAATCAACTGGCACAACTGTTCAATTCTGGCCCTCTAAAGAGATCTTTGAAACTACAGATTTTTCATTTGAGGTTTTATCAACCCGTTTTCGCGAGATGGCCTTTTTGAATAAAGGTTTGATTTTAACCTTAACCGATATGCGCCAAGGCCATGTTGATGAAAAGGGTGAGCAGTTAACTGTTCGATATCAATATGGTGGTGGAATCGCAGATTTTGTGAAGCACCTTAACTCAACCCGTGGAGAAACGCATAAATCAATTATCTCCTTTGCATCAGAGGATAAAAAGAGCAAAATCTCATTAGAGGTCTCAATGCAGTGGAACGCAGGTTTTTCTGAATCTGTCTACACCTTCGCAAACACTATTCACACACATGAAGGTGGAGCCCACGAGGAAGGTTTTCGCACCGCTTTAACATCGATTGTTAATAAGTTTGGCGAGGAACAAGGTTTTATCCGTAAGAAAGAGGATCGCTTAACTGGTGATGATGTTCGCGAAGGCTTAACTGCGATCGTCTCGATTAAATTAGCCGATCCACAATTTGAGGGACAGACAAAGACCAAGTTAGGTAACTCTGAAGCAAAGACATTTACACAAAAGATTGTTAATGAAGAGCTCACAACTTGGTTTGAGCAAAACCCAGCAGAGGGCAAGGAGATTGTCCGCAAGAGTATTGATGCGGCGGCGGCACGGGTTGCAGCACGCAAAGCCCGTGATTTAAGCCGTAATCGAAAGGGTTTACTTGAAGGTCGCGGAATGCCCGGAAAGTTGGCGGATTGCCAATGGACAGATCCAATTAAGTGCGAGTTATATATCGTCGAGGGTGACTCTGCAGGTGGTTCAACAAAGGGTGGTCGCGATTCACGCAATCAAGCGGTTCTTCCAATTCGCGGAAAGATTTTAAATGTTGAGAAAGCTCGCATCGATCGGGTACTTCAAAACAATGAGGTGCAAGCGCTAATCACCGCACTTGGTACCGGTGTCCATGATGATTTTGACATCAATAAATTGAGATACCACAAGATTATTTTGATGGCAGATGCTGACGTTGATGGTCAACATATTCGCACACTTTTACTGACTTTATTGTTCCGCTTTATGCGCCCATTAATTGAGCAAGGTTATGTGTACTTTGCCCAACCTCCTTTGTATAAATTAAAGTGGGCGGGCAAAGAGCCAGTCGAATATGCATTTAGTGATCGTGAACGAGATGGAATGATCGAACTCGGTGTGGCCGCCGGGAAGCGTCTACCTAAAGATGACGGAATTCAACGCTTTAAAGGCTTGGGCGAGATGCCAGCAAAAGAGCTATGGGATACAACCATGGATCCAGAGCATCGGGTATTAGTTCGCGTCACCTTAGATGATGCTGCAGCTGCAGATGATCTGTTCTCGGTATTAATGGGTGAGGATGTAGAAAAACGTCGTGCATTTATTCAGCGCAACGCTAAGGATGTTAGGTTCTTGGATATCTAATGGATGATTTAAACCCAAACAACCTGGAAAACTTTGACAAGATCGAAACAGTCGATCTTCAAGTTGAGATGGCTCGTTCATACCTTGATTATGCGATGTCGGTTATCGTTGGGCGAGCATTACCAGATGTTCGAGATGGTTTAAAACCGGTACACCGTCGTGTTTTGTATGCGATGTATGACGCTGGTTATCGTCCAGATAAGGGTTATTACAAATCCTCACGCATCGTTGGTGATGTCATGGGTAATTACCACCCACACGGTGACACCGCTATCTATGACTCCGTTGTTCGATTAGCTCAACATTGGTCGCTTCGCTATTTATTAATCGATGGAAATGGAAACTTCGGCTCGCCCGGAAATGATCCAGCCGCAGCAATGCGTTACACAGAGGCTCGTTTATCCCCTATCGCAATGGAGATGATGCGGGATATCGATGAGGACACCGTTAATTTCATTCCAAATTACGATGGTCGCTCACAAGAGCCAACTGTTTTACCAAGCCGTCTACCCAACCTTTTAGTTAATGGCTCTGCGGGTATCGCAGTTGGTATGGCGACAAATATTCCTCCACATAATCTACGTGAAATCGGCGAAGCTGTTATTTACTCATTAGAACACCCTGAGATGAAGCAGGATGAACTGCTCAACAACTTAATTAAGATTGTTAAAGGCCCAGATTTTCCTACCAAGGGTTTGATCGTTGGTCGCACCGGAATTGAAGAGGCCTATCGCACAGGCCGTGGATCAATCACAATGCGCGCGGTTGTTCAGGTAGAAGAGATCAACAAGCGCACCTGTTTGGTTATAAGCGAGCTTCCTTACCAGGTTAATCCTGACAACCTTGCCTTAAAGATCGCAGAGCTTGTTAAGGATGGGAAGATCAAGGGAATCGCAGATGTGCGCGATGAGGGTAATGAGCGTTTAGGTCAACGCTTAGTAATTGTCCTGCAACAATCTGCAATTCCAAAGGTTGTTCTTAATAACCTGTACAAACAGACACAATTACAGGACACCTTCGGTGCAAATATGTTGGCACTTGTTGATGGAGTTCCACGCACCTTGCGCCTTGATGAGTTTATTCGTTACTACATCGAACACCAGATCGAAGTAGTTGTTCGTCGTACCAAGTACCGCTTGACTGAAAAGGAAAAGCGCGCGCATATCTTGCAGGGTTATCTCAAAGCACTTGATGCCTTAGATGCTGTTATCGCTTTAATTCGCGCCTCAACCACACCTGAAGAAGCCCGTACCGGTTTAATGAAGCTGCTAACTGTTGATGAGATTCAAGCAAACGCTATTTTGGATATGCAGCTGCGCCGAATTGCAGCGTTGGAGCGTCAAAAGATTAATGATGAGTATGACGGCCTAATGGCTGACATTGTTGAATTAAACAAAATCCTAGCAAGCCCAGAAAGACAACGGGAGATTGTTAAGACAGAGCTTGCTGATTTGGTTACTAAGTATGGCGATGAGCGACGCACACAGATTATTGCTAGCGAAGGTGATTTCAGCGCAGAGGATTTAATTCCAGATCAGGATGTTGTTGTAACTATTACTCGGGGTGGATACTCAAAACGTACTATGGCAGATCTTTATCGATCACAGCGCCGCGGTGGTCGCGGAGTTAAGGGTGCGGCGTTAAAAGAAGATGATGTTGTAGATCATTTCTTTGTGGCATCAACCCATGATTGGTTATTGTTTTTTACAAATCAAGGTCGCGTCTACCGGGCAAAGGTTCATGAACTTCCAGATGCAGGCCGCGATGCCCGCGGACAACATGTTGCAAACCTGATGGCATTCAAACCAGATGAGAAAATTGCTGAAGTTTTGTCATTAAAGGATTACACAATCACTCCTTACCTAGTTCTTGCAACCCGTAATGGTTTAGTGAAGAAGACACCATTGGTTGAGTATGACTCACCACGCACAGGTGGATTAATCGCAATTACATTAAAGCCAGGTGATGAGGTTGTCTCGGCATCCTTGATTAATACCGATGATGAATTACTTTTGGTCTCAACAAAGGGAATGTCGCTGCGCTTCACCGCAGATGACGAATCACTGCGTTCGATGGGTCGTTCAACAAGTGGTGTTATTGGAATGAAGTTCCGCACCGGTGATGATCTCTTAACCATGGCACGTGTTAATGCAGAGCTTGCAATGGATTCATTTGTATTTACCGCAACTAACGGTGGTTACGGAAAGAAAACTCCAATCGATGAGTATCGATTGCAGGGTCGCGGTGGAATCGGAATTAAAGCTGCCAAGATCGATGAGAGTTCACGCGGCTCCCTAGTTAGTGCGTTGGTTCTTCGTGATGAGGATGAGATCCTTGCGATTACATCGGCTGGAACTGTCATGAGAACCCCTGCAGCTGAGGTCCGTCAGACTGGCCGCGACAGCATGGGTGTGCGCTTGGTCAATCTCGATGAAGGTGTGAGCCTGTTGTCGGTAACCAAGAATGGCGAAGATGAGATTTCCGCCAAAAGTTAGTATGGTTCGCATTCTGAGTTAAAGGATATTAACCCCCGTTTTGGGAGTTAGTGGAGTTCAAGGTAATCTTGCACTTCTGCAATCAAGAGCGATCTTGTTGCGGGCCCATAGCTCAGCCTGGTTAGAGCGCTTCCCTGATAAGGAAGAGGTCGGTGGTTCAAGTCCACCTGGGCCCACCCGTTCTAATACGGGGACCTAGCTCAATTGGTAGAGCACCGCCTTTGCAAGGCGGGGGTTAGGGGTTCGATTCCCCTGGTCTCCACAGTAGTTTTCAGAACCATCTTCTACCTCGCTAATAGAAATGAGAAAGCCATGTCATCAACAGCAACCCTTCACACATCACTCGGTGACATTGTTATTGAGCTATTTCCTAACCACGCACCAAAGACAGTTGCAAACTTTGTAGAACTAGCAACGGGTGCAAAGGAGTGGACAGACCCACGCACTGGTGACAAGACAACTGCGAAGTTGTACGACGGAACGATTTTCCATCGTGTCATCGATGGCTTCATGATCCAAGGTGGAGATCCACTTGGTCGCGGAACAGGTGGACCGGGATACCGTTTCGCAGATGAGTTTCATGGCGAATTAACCTTTGATCGTCCATACATTCTTGCGATGGCGAACTCGGGACCCGGAACAAATGGTTCACAGTTCTTTATCACTGTGGCACCAACGACCTGGTTAAACCGCAAACACAGCATCTTTGGCGAGGTCAAGGATGCTGCAAGTCAAGCTGTTGTAGATGCGATTGCAACTGCAAAGACCGGTGCACAGGATAAACCGGCAACTGACATAACAATTAATAGCGTTACAGTTGCTTAAACGTTCTGCCACTTATTCGTTAATCGCAGTTATCTGCGGTGCTTATCTGCTGCAGATGGTAGTTCCATCGCTACAACGAGAGCTACTTCTTCCAAGTTTTGAGTACTTGCAGTTGACTAACGAGTGGTACCGGTTATTTACAGTTGCTCTTACTCATGGCGGATTTCTTCATCTTGGTTTTAATATGTACGCGCTGATGGTTTTGGGTAATCCCCTAGAAGATGCCTTCGGTAAACAAAAGCTTTTAACTGTATTTTTCATCTCGTTACTAACTGGATCTTTTACATCGGCATACTTTGCACCTATTTATGGAGCATCAGTGGGTGCATCGGGTGCGATCTTTGGATTGTTTGGCGCACTTGCAATTGTTGGCAAAAGAATTGGCGCAGATATTCGATCCATTGTTGTGATTATCGGAATCAACTTCGCCTTTGGCTTTGCCATAGGTGGCGTGGATTGGCGGGCACATCTTGGTGGATTAATCGGCGGGGTAGTAGCCGCCCAACTGGTTATGGCTCGTAGATAAGTTATCCACAGGGTTTACCCACAGTGTGGATCGAATTACACGGGTGTAATTAGAAGGATTAGCGCCAACGGGTAGCGAGGGAGAAGCCCACACCGATAAAGCTAAAGCCGATAATCATGTTCCATGCGCCAATTCCTGGCACTGGGTACAGGGTCTGGGTTACATAGAAGACCACGATCCAGAATAAGCCGATCAAAAAGGCGGCGACCATTGTTGGAGCAAGCCAGCGCGGGCTCTCTAATGGTTCATGAGGTGCTTCAATACCAACCTCTTGATTGTGAGCGCGCTGCTCAACGACCTTTTTACGTAGCTTTGATTTAGGCATACGCGAAAGATACACCATGAGACACAATGCTCCTATGGCCACCAAAATTCTCGTGATCGACAATTACGACTCCTTTGTCTTTAACTTGGTGCAGTACCTGCAGCAGTTAGGTGCAGAGTGCACCGTGGTTCGAAATGATGCGGTGGCGGTGGATGCGGCAGCTGATTACGACGGGGTCCTTATCTCTCCAGGCCCCGGAACCCCTGAAAAAGCGGGGATCTCAGTAGAGATGATCAAGTACTGCGCCGAGCACGCGATTCCATTGTTTGGGGTGTGTCTGGGGCATCAAGCGATCGGAGTTGCATTTGGTGCAACGGTTTCGCGCGCACCAGAACTATTACACGGAAAGACATCCCTTGTGTATCACAAACAAGAGGGTGTGTTGGCAGATCTGCCATCACCATTTACCGCAACCCGTTATCACTCTTTATGTGTTGAAAAAGATTCTGTTCCACACTCATTACATATCACCGGTTCAACAGATACAGGTTTAGTAATGTCAATGGAGCACACAACACTTCCAATTCAGGGTGTGCAGTTTCATCCAGAGTCTGTATTAACAGAGCATGGACATCACATGCTTGCTAACTGGTTGGTGATGTGTGGAGATAAAGGCGCTCGCGAACGTGCAGTCGGGTTATCTCCCGTAGTTTTTCGATAAGTTACGGCGCCTTATTAATTGTAATTGTTACTGACTTACCAATGGTTTGTGTAGTTCCACCATCTGGTGCTTGTCGGATAACAACACCAATCGGTTGATTAGCATCGTAACCCTCCACCTCACGCACGAAGAAACCTTCTTGCACCAAGATTGTCTTGGCTTGCAAAGCATCTGTACCAATCAATGATGGAACGGTAATTTCACCACTTGCGATTTGAAGAACTACACCACTGCCTGCGGTAATTGTTGAACCAGGTTCTGGGGTTACCTTCAAAACTGTTCCCTGTGGTTGATCAGATGGAACAGCCTCTGTTGAAGAGACCAATAAACCAACCGCAGCTAATGATCCACGCGCATCAATTAAAGACATTCCCACCAGATCAATAGGGACAACTGTATTTCCAGGTCCATCTGAAATCGTTAAAACAACACCAGAGCCTTTTTGTACTCGGGTGGTCGCTAAAGGAATCTGGCTTGCTACACGATCCTTCGGAATCCTTCCATCAAAGGCCCGCGAGATAGTAACGACATAATCTGAAAGCAAAGCCTGGGCTTCGGCTTGAGTTAAACCAACAACATTGGGAAGTTGTGGAAGATTGGTGGTTGCACCATCTGGACGGGTGAGAAACACCCCGCCGATAGCCACTCCGACCGCCACTATTGTACTAATCGCTCCAATCAGCACCTTACGGCGAGAAACAGGTTGCTTTACAACCTTGGTAGTTACAACCTGTCCGGCCTGAATTTTATAGAGATCATCCAACATTAAACCTGCCGATTGATAACGCTCATCTGGATTTTTCGCTAGAGCAACCGCTAACAAGGTATCAATTCCAGCCGGAAGTCCAGGAACAATTGAACTAGGTGTAGCTACAACTCCAGATACATGTTGATATGCAATCGATACCGGCGTTTCACCAGTAAATGGTGGTTTACCAGTCAACATTTCATACAACAAGCAACCAGTTGAGTAAATATCACTACGCAGATCTGCTATCTCACCTAATGCTTGTTCGGGTGATAAGTACTGTGCTGTACCTACAACATTCCAGGTACTTGTAAGGGTTGCACCTAAATCAGCCAGCGCACGTGCGATTCCAAAATCCATCACCTTTACATCACCATTATCTGTAATCATGATGTTTGCAGGTTTGATATCGCGGTGAACAATTCCACTGTGATGTGAGTATTCAAGCGCAGCCAGAATTCCCTCACCAATTTCAAGTGCGCGTTTTAAAGGAACACGTTCGCCTTTGTGAATCAATTCGCGCAGGGTGTGTCCTGAAATTAGCTCCATAACAATGTATGGCTCAGGTACCTCACCCGAGTCATAAACAGCAACAATTCCAGGATGGTTTAAGGCTGCAGCAGCTAATGCCTCTTTACGGAAGCGGGCCACAAAGGATGGATCTCTAGCTAAATCACTTCTCAATACCTTTACCGCAACCTGTCGTGCCAGGCGTGTGTCATCAGCGATATATACATCAGCCATTCCACCAGTGCCGATCATCTCGCCAAGTTTGTAGCGATCACCTAGGAGCGAATTAATCATGAGCTGCTCCTAACAATGATGTGGATGTATCTAATACCTCTGAAATATCTGCGATAAGTACGGTGACATTATCAGGTGCACCATTAACATATGTTGCATCAATTAAAAACTTAACCGCTTCCTCTTTCTCAGATTTCTTTAATCCGATCTTGATCTCTTTATCTGTCAAAACCCCCGATAAACCATCGGAACATAGCAAGTATCGATCACCCTTTTTAACCTCATACATTTGCAGAACCGGGGTTACATCCCCATCACCACGCAAGGCTTGGGTCAACATCGAACGCTGTGGGTGTTCTGCCGCTTCAGCCTCAGAGATCGCACCTTGATCAAGCAGCTCCTGAATAACGGTGTGATCATTGCTGAGTTGTTCTAAAACATTCCCGCGCAGGCGGTAACACCGCGAATCTCCAACATGAAGTAATGCAATGCGCTTATCTCGAATTAATAAAGCGGTCAGCGTTGTACCCATTCCACGTTTTTCAATATCTTCATGGGTAACTACAGAAATTTCAGAGTCGATACTGTGCAGCGAGTGCATTAATAGATCTTCAATCGAATCCTCATCGATCTCCGTTGAGATCAAAGCCGGTGTTAGAGATTGCAAAACCTTCACCGCAATGCGGGAAGCAACTTCTCCTGCAGCATGTCCACCCATACCATCGGCAACAGCGATTAACTGGGCGGAGGTAAAAGCTGAATCCTCATTGCCCTGCCGCACCAACCCAATAGCTGAACGCGCAGATGTATCAAAGAAGTGTGCGCTCATAGTTCTAAGAGTAACGGTGTAACCTTCAAAGGTGAAGATTTACGCCCACCGCGGATCCTCGATAAAACACCCAGAGTTAACAATGGATGCTTATAAAGCCGCTATTGATGATGGGGCCGATGGCTTTGAATGTGATATTCGAATCACAAAGGACAACCAACTGGTGTTGTGGCATGACGCTGATATGCAACGCATCTCAGGTGACTCTGCAGTAATAGCAAACTCAACCTTTTCTGAGATTAAACGGCTATACCCACAAGCGATTATTTTAGAGGAGTTGTTAGAACTAGCCCGCGATAACAAGAAAGAGTTAGCGATTGAAACCAAACACCCAGTACCAACCGGAAGTGCGGTAGAGCGAAAGATCGTAGAACTTCTTGGACAGGAAAAAGCGGTTGCAGATATTCACATCATGTCATTTTCCTGGCTTGCAATTGAAAAGTTGAGAAGCTTTAATCCAGAGTTGAGCACCGTGGCTTTATTACATGATTCTTATAGCTTTGCAATGCGTCGCTTTACTTCAGCACGAGCTATCGGGCCCGGGATTACCACATTGAGGAATAGACCCTATTTGCAAAGAGATCCACGCGATCTCTTTGTATGGACCGTTGATAACGCCGACGATATGCGTTTTTGTGCTGACAATGGCGTTGATGTGCTGATTACAAATACCCCGTCATATGCGAGGTCGGTACTCGGGTATCATTAGCAAGTGAGTACATACGCCTATCTCGGTCCCAAGGGAACATTTACAGAGGCGGCTCTTAAAAAGATCACCTCCTCAAATGATCGCCTTATGCCTTATGCCAACGTAACTGCAGCACTTGATGCGGTGCGTTTAGGGAAGGCCCACTTTGCATTGGTACCAATTGAAAACTCAGTCGAAGGTGTTGTTGCTCGAACACTTGATGAGCTTGCAACCGGTGAACCACTTGTAATTGTTGGTGAAGTAACTCTGCCCGTCTCATTTGCTTTAATGATTAAGGGTGATGAGAAAGAGATCCTACGTATTGCAACACACCCACATGCAGAGGCTCAGTGCCGTAACTATGTTGCAACTAATTATCCAGATGCTGAACTCATCTCAACGGCATCAACAGCTGCAGCCGCAGAGGCTATTGCACGTGGTGAGTTTGATGCAGCGATCGCAGCACCAGTTGCCGCGGCACATTATGGGTTACGTGTAATTGCAGACAACATCGGTGACAACATCGGCGCGATCACCCGCTTCATATTGGTTTCAAAACCAGGGTCAATTCCAAAGAGCACTGGCTGGGATCGAACATCCCTTGCCGTCTTTATCGGAATTGATCATGCCGGTGCCTTGCTCGACATTTTGACTGAGTTTGCCAAGCGAGATGTAAACCTCACCTTTATCCAGTCACGTCCAACCGGTTTGGAGCTTGGCCATTACCATTTCATTATTGATGCCGAGGGTCATGTCGCAGATACAGCGGTGAAGGAGGCGGTAGAAAGCCTTCGAGCAATCTGCGAAGACATTAGATTCCTTGGCTCATACCCACGAGAAAAGACAGGTAAATGATCGACATCAAGTATCTACGTGAAAACCCAGATGCGGTTCGCGCATCACAAAAGGGTCGTGGCGAGGATGCATCGATCGTTGACAAGGTTTTAGCTATTGATGAGGTTCGCAGAGCTGCGATTGAAAAGTTTGAGACATTACGCGCCGAACAAAACCTTTTATCTAAGTCTGTGGGCTCTGCAAAGGGTGATGATAAGGCTGCGCTACTTGAAAACGCCAAGGAGCTTGCAATAAAGGTAAAGGATGCTGATTCAAAGCGTGCAGAGGTAGAAGAGGAAAGTAAGCGTTTAATCATGCAGCTTTCAAATCTATTGGATCCTGATGCACCTATTGGCACGGAAGCAGATTTTGTAATTATCGAACATGTTGGAACCCCACGAAGCTTTGATTTCCAACCAAAGGACCATGTTGAGCTCGGTAAGTTACTTGGTGCAATTGACACCGAACGTGGTGCAAAGGTTGCAGGCTCTCGTTCTTACTACCTAACTGGTGTTGGCGCGATGCTTGAGTTTGCACTCGTTAACTACGCAATCTCATCTGCGCTAAAGGCTGGTTTTACTCCTGTGATTCCACCGGTGCTTGTAAATCCAGCGGCGATGGAGGGAACAGGTTTCCTTGGTCAAGCTGCAGAGAATGTTTACCATCTTGAAAAGGATGATGTTTATCTAGTTGGTACATCAGAGGTTCCTTTGGCAGCAATGCATATGGATGAGGTTTTACCAGCGGATAAATTACCAATCCGTTATGCAGGGTACTCATCATGTTTCCGCCGCGAAGCCGGAACATATGGCAAGGACACCCGCGGAATTATTCGTGTTCACCAGTTCGACAAGGTTGAAATGTTCTCTTTCTGTCATCCAGATCAAGCCAAGGAAGAGCACAAGCGTTTACTGCAATGGGAGAAGGATTTTCTCAATGCGATGGAGATTCCATATCGAGTCATCGATGTTGCATCGGGTGATCTGGGAGCTAGCGCCAACCGTAAGTTTGATATTGAAGCCTGGATCCCCACACAAGAGGCGTATCGCGAGGTTACAAGCACATCTAACTGCACCGAATTCCAAGCCCGCCGCTTAAATATTCGCTTCAAGGATGCTGATGGAACAAAGGCTGTTGCAACATTAAATGGCACATTAGTTGCTATTCCTCGCATGATTGTTGCAATTCTCGAGAACCACCAAAACGCTGATGGTTCGGTCAATGTTCCAGCAGCGCTACAACCCTTCTTAGGAACACAACGATTTGAGTTGGTGTGAATAAACGCCCAAAATTAATCGCTACAGATCTAGATGGAACAATTGTTTCACACAAAGGTGTAATTTCTCAGCGAACAATTGATGTCTTTACCCGCGCAAAAGATCTTGGTGTACATATCTTTTTTGTAACTGGCCGACCTCCACGATGGATGGGAGAGATTCGCGATGCCTTCGGTTTTGGCGAAGCGATCTGTTGCAACGGTGCGATGTTGTATGACTTGATTAATGACAAGGTTTTAGAGGAGTGGATGATTTCGATCGAAGATCAATTTGAACTTGTTCGCCGTATGCGAATCGCAATGCCTGAGATGTCATTTGCAGTTGAATCAAATGATCACTACCACCGTGAGATCGCGTATATTCCAAAGTGGGATGCTGGTTTAGATAATGTGGGTGTCAGCATAATCGAGGATGCGATCAATCGTCCCGCTCTAAAAGTTTTAGGCCGCTGTAGCAATCACGAGTTCACATCAGATGAGATGGTCGCGGTCGCTCATCGCGAATTACAAGACCTGGTAACCGTTACCCATTCAACTTCAAGAGACTCACTTATTGAAATATCAGCGCTCAATATTTCAAAGGGAAGCACCCTTGCAATGATGGCGGGACGACTTGGATTAACCGCTGATGATTGCGTTTCCTTCGGTGATAACCCCAATGATTTTTCAATGCTGGAATGGGCTTCACGATCGTATGCAATGTCGGATGGACACCCAGAAGCAGCAACCTTTGCCAAGGCGGTTGCAGAGCCTTGCCAAGCCGATGGTGTTGCAAAGATCATCGAAGAGCTATTAGATCTGCCCGCCTAAAGTAAGGCGTATTTTTTGCACCTGAGCCTTATTCAGGTAACCTCTCCCACGGAGGGCTCGCATAGCGGCCGAGTGCACCGGTCTTGAAAACCGGCAAACGAAAGTTTCGTGGGTTCAAATCCCACGCCCTCCGCCATTTTTCTCGACCAAGGCTTTTTCAGCCGTTGTGGTTGAGTTCATACCGCGCAAGCGCTCTTACGCCTAGCCACAATTAGGGCAAAAGAGGAGACTATTCCCAGTTATTTATAACCTAGGGGAGTTGTCAATGTCAGGTGTTTTCTCACCAACGCGCGCCAAAATCAAAGAGCGCACACTTCGCACAGACAAGTGGTGGGTAGAACCACTTTTAACTTTTAGCGTACTGATCTCATTTGTAATCTACGCAACCTTTCGCGCCTTTGAAAACAAGTACTACTTTAATAAAGAGAGTCACTTGATCTCACCCTTTTACTCTCCTTGTCTATCTGACAGCTGTGACCCAGGTGCGACAATCGCAAACTTCACGCCTGTAAGTTCTCAAGTTTTTAACTTTGCACTATCTCCAGCCTTAATCATTTTAATCTTCCCATTGGGTTTCCGAATGACCTGTTACTACTATCGCAAGTCGTATTACCGTTCATTTTGGATGTCACCACCTGCATGTGCAGTTGCAGAACCACACAAGACCTATACAGGTGAAACCCGTTTCCCGTTAATTATTCAAAACGCACACCGTTACTTCTTCTATGCAGGTTTGGTTTTCAATGTCATTTTGACTTATGACGCAATCATCTCTTACAGAAATACAGCGGGAGAATGGGGCCACGTAAGTGTGGGCTCACTTGTATTGACATTAAGTGCTGCAATGTTGTGGTTGTACTCGATGTCATGTCATACATGTCGCCACACAATTGGTGGGCGTTTAAAGAATTTCTCAAAGCACCCGGTCCGTTACAAGTTATGGTCATGGGTTTCAGTCCTTAACCATTCACATCAACGTTATGCATGGTTCTCACTAGCTGCCGTTGCATTCGCCGATATCTATGTTCGCCAAGTTTCATCTGGCGCATGGACTAACTTCTACTTCTTCTAAAAGGAAAATCGACTATGACACTAGAACGCCATAAATACGATGTCCTGGTAATTGGTGCCGGTGGCGCTGGATTACGTGCAGCTGTTGAAGCCCGCGAATCAGGGTTGCGCGTTGCAATCATCTGTAAATCCCTATTTGGCAAGGCCCACACAGTTATGGCAGAGGGTGGCGCTGCAGCATCAATGGGAAATGTAAATGACAAAGATAGTTGGATGGTTCACTTCCGCGACACAATGCGTGGCGGAAAGTTCCTTAACCACTTCCGCATGGCTGAACTTCACGCCAAAGAATCACCAGATCGCATCTGGGAGCTAGAGGTGTGGGGCGCGCTCTTTGATCGCACTAAAGAGGGAAAGATTTCACAACGCAACTTTGGTGGACATGAGTATCCACGACTTGCCCACGTTGGTGATCGCACAGGTCTAGAACTCATCCGCACAATGCAGCAGAAGATTGTTCAGCTGCAGCAAAAGGATGGTCGCGAAACCGGCGATATGGAGAGCGGAATCAAAGTCTTTGCAGAGTTAACTATCACCGACATCCTTAAAGAAGGGGGCAAGGTTGCCGGCGCATATGGTTACTGGCGCGAGAGTGGTGAAGAGGTTTTGTTTGAAGCACCTGCAGTTGTCATTGCAACTGGTGGAGTTGGAAAAACTTTTAAGATTACCTCCAACTCGTGGGAAGGTACCGGCGATGGACATGCACTTGCATTAAAGGCTGGTGCAAACCTGGTTGACATGGAGTTCCTGCAGTTCCACCCAACAGGAATGGTGTGGCCACCATCTGTTCGTGGAATCTTGGTAACTGAATCTGTTCGTGGTGAAGGTGGAGTTCTTACCAATAATCTTGGCGAACGTTTTATGTTCAAGTACATCCCAGATGTATTTAAAGACAAGTACGCAGATAATGAGGAGGAAGCAGATCGTTGGTATGTAGATCAGGACAACAACCGTCGTCCTCCAGAGCTACTTCCACGTGATGAGGTTGCACGCGCAATTAACAGCGAGGTTAAAGCTGGTCGCGGAACAGAACATGGTGGTGTATTCCTCGATGTTTCAAAGCGGTTATCTGCCGAAGTTATTAAGAAGCGCCTTCCATCTATGTGGCATCAGTTCTACGAGTTAGCAGGAGTAGATATCACCAAGGAGGCGATGGAGGTTGGTCCTACCTGCCACTATGTAATGGGTGGCGTTGAGGTAGAGCCAGATACAGCCGCCGCTGTCGGTGTTCCAGGGCTCTTTGCCGCAGGTGAAGTTGCTGGCGGAATGCATGGTTCCAACCGTCTTGGTGGAAACTCATTGTCAGATCTTTTGGTTTTTGGTCGTCGTGCCGGAATGGGCGCGGTTGAGTACTTAAAGAACAACCGCGCTAATCCTGTAAGTGATGAAACTATTCATGCAGCGGCTGCAAAGATTCAAGCCCCATTTGATCGTCAGGGTGGAGAAAACTCTTACTCGCTACACGCTGAGCTGCAAGAGGTGACACATAACCTTGTCGGAATCATTCGCACAGGTGCAGAGTTAAAGGAAGCGATTGTGAAAATTGCTGAGATTAGAAAACGCAGCGCAAATGTTGCAGTAACTGGTGGACGTAAGTTCAACCCAGGTTTCCACTTGGCATTTGATTTGGACAACATGTTATTAGTTGCAGAAAGCACAGCTAAATCCGCTGATTCCCGTGAAGAGTCACGCGGTGGTCACACACGTGATGACTTCCCAGGAATGGATAACAAGTGGCGTCAGGTTAACCACATCTCATCTTTTGATGGTGAAAAGGTAAATGTTCGCAAACAAGCCTTACCACCAATGCCAAAGGAGCTCTTTGAACTCTTTGACATTCACGAGTTGGAGAAGTACATGACACCGGAAGAAACCTCGAAGGGCGGTTCCAACTAATGGCGCGCAATATCAAACTTCGCATCTGGCGTGGAGATTCAACCGATGGCGGTCTCAAAGATGTTGTAGTTGAGGCTAACGAGGGTGAGGTAGTCCTTGATGTAATCCACCGTGTTCAAGCAACACAGATGGGTGACCTAGCGGTTCGCTGGAACTGTAAGGCTGGCAAGTGTGGATCTTGTTCTATGGAGATCAACGGAAAGCCACGTCTGGCATGTATGACACAGGTTGCATCATTTGGTGAAGAGGAAACAATCACAGTTACTCCACTTCGTGCATTTCCGATTATTAAAGATCTAGTTACAGATGTCGCCTTTAATTACAGAAAAGCTATGGAAGTTCCAGCTTATGAACATCCAAAAAACCTTGCCCCAGGTGAGGCACGCATGGAGCAGATCGATGTGGAGCGCTCACAAGAGTTCCGCAAGTGCATCGAATGCTTCCTCTGCCAAGATGTTTGCCACGTTGTGCGTGATCATGAAGAGAATAAAAAGTCTTTTGCTGGTCCACGTTTCTTTATCCGTATCGCAGAGTTAGATATGCACCCTCTGGATACCTTGAAGAATCGCAAGAAGGCGGCGCAAGAAGAGCATGGTCTTGGAATGTGTAACATCACCAAGTGCTGTACTGAAGTATGTCCAGAGCACATCAAGATCACTGATAACGCGATCATTCCTATGAAGGAGCGTGTTGCAGATATTAAGTATGATCCAGTTCGTTGGTTAGGATCAAAGATTCGCAAGCGCGAGGGCCTATAATCACTGCATGAAGTTATTGGTTCGTTGGGCGGCTTTAGCTCTATCTTTTTGGGTAGCAACTGCGCTGATTCCAGGAATCGATGTGCAAGGCGGATTTACAACTTATTTGTGGGTGGCACTTCTCTTTGGACTACTTAACGCAACCCTTGGCTCTTTGCTCAAACTACTAACTCTTCCTGCGGTGATTCTAACCTTAGGCTTATTCCTAGTTGTTGTTAACGCAGCGATCTTAATGTTGGTAGCGCGCTGGAGCGATAGTTTAGAGGTTAAGAGCTTTTGGTCTGCGATCTTTGCAGCGATAGTGATCTCGATAGTTACCAGGGTTGTCACCAGTATTAATAAGAAAACTGGACCATTCTGAACTCGCTGCTTTTAGTATCAATTGGTGGCGTTGCAGGAACTCTGACACGTTACGGAATCGGGGCAATCTTTTCGGATGATCGTCAAGGAACTCTGATCGCAAATATTGCAGGTGTGGCTTTAGCTTCAGCACTGCTAGTCCTGATGGAGCGCCGTGGGACCCTTCAATTACGCATACTTTTGTTGCCTGGCTTCTGCGCAGGATTTACTACCTTTTCAGCTATAACTGTGAACGCCCTAGAACCAAGAGGTGGTGGAGCCTATTTTCTTGCACAAAATATTCTCTTTTCGCTAATTGCTGTAATTATCATGTTGCCTTTGGCCCGTAAGTTAATTCCGGTGCGCTCATGAAGCTAGCGCTCATACTTTTAGGTGCTGCTATTGGTGGCCCCGCACGTTTTGTTATTGATCAAAAGATTCGCAGCTATACAACCAAACCATATGGAATCTTCGCAGTAAATATCATTGGATCCTTTCTTCTAGGCTTAACATTTGCAGGCAGTCAAGTAGGCCTTGGACTCTTTGTTTTAGGTTTTGCTGGCGCATTTACAACCTGGTCAACCTTTATGTTGGATATCTACCTTGCATACGAGTCAAAGAGATACAAGGAAGCGGCAACAAACCTATTTGTGTCCTTAGGTATTGGCTTACTTGCTGCGTGGATCGGTTTGCAGTTAGCGCAGTGATGCCATCCAGGCCTCAATCTCATCTGGGTGATGAGGAATATGCTCACTTAAGTTCAAGCAGCCATCTTCAGTAACAACAACATCATCTTCGATTCGAATACCAATTCCACGGTATTCAGCTGGAAATAGTTCATCATCAGGTTGGATGTAGAGACCAGGCTCAACTGTTAAACACATTCCAACCTCTAAGATGCCATCGCGATACTGCTCTGCGCGCGCATGGGCACAATCATGAACATCCATTCCAAGCATGTGGCTGACGCCATGCAGCGTCCACCGTTTATGTAATCCAACAGCTGGATCCATAATTTCATCTAGGCTCATTGTAAGAATTCCCATATCAATTAAACCTTGTGCCAAAACTGTGTGGCTTGCCCTGTTAATACTTAAAAACTTTTCACCAGGTTTAACCGCTGCTATTCCAGCCTTTTGGGCCTCGTAAACCAGCATGTATAAGGCACGTTGCGCAGGTGTGAACTTTCCACTTATTGGCAGGGTTCTAGTGATATCTGCTGTGTAGTACGAATCAAGTTCTACACCTGCATCTAAAAGAATTAGATCACCATTTCTTACATCGCCATCATTGCGGTTCCAATGAAGTACACAGGCATGAGAACCAGAGGCGGCGATTGTGTTGTAGCCAAGGTCATTACCTTCAATGCGTGCACGTCCAAAGAAGGCGGCCTCAACTACACGTTCTCCGCGCGGAGTCGCAACAGCGGCAGGCAGTGCGCGAATAACATCATTAAAGCCACGATGTGTTGCATCGACAGCCTTTTGCATCTCGGCAACTTCATACTCATCTTTGATCAAGCGAGCAACTGAGACAAACTCAACTAGCTCCGCAGCTCGTGGATGCTCCTTAACCGTTTCATCTACCAGTTCATCAAAACCATGCAGCGCGGCAGACTTCTTGTTCTTTAAAAACTTTTGAAGCTCTGCAACCTCACGGACCTCTATTCCATAACGCTGCGCTGCTTCATCGGTTGTAAAGCGACGGCCAACCCACAGTTCACCATTTTTTGCATCGGTATAAAAGGCTGAGGTATCACGGGTAGAGCGTGGATTGATAAACAAAATCGGAGTATGTCCACCATCAGCTGGATCCATGACAAGGACTGAATCAGGGTGCGCTTCCACACCTTGAACACCGGTGTAGTAAGCAAATGCTGTGTGCGGGCGATACAAGTAATCGGTGTCATTGCTGCGTTGCTTTGGTCCACCACTTGGAATTACTAGGCGAACACCGGTAAATGCTGCAGATAATTCGGCACGTCGACGAACACAATGAGAGACAACTTCATCTTGGGTAATTCCAGTTAAAGGTGTTGGTGCCCATCCGCTCTTCATAAACTCCGCGAACATCTCTGAAGGAGCCACGTCATAAACACGCTTTGCACCAGTATTTAACGCCTTATCTGAATTCTCCATATATCTAGCCTACAAGGCGGGGATGGCGCAGCCAAAGGGGTGCGCTAAACTAGCGCTGTAACAAGGAGACGTCGCATAGCCCGGTCGAGTGCGCCTCACTGCTAACGAGGTAAGGGGTTAAACCCTTCAGGAGTTCAAATCTCCTCGTCTCCGCTCAACAATTAAAGGAGTATGCGTGCCACATTTTAAGGTCGCAATTGTTGGCGCAGGTCCTGCCGGTTACTTTGCAGCACAAGCATTGCAAAATCTTGCTAATGAAGAGCAATCTTTTTCAATTGACATGATTGAACGCCTACCAACTCCTTGGGGATTGGTACGAAGTGGTGTGGCCCCGGATCATCCAAAGATTAAAACCGTTTCAAAGGTCTTTGAAAAGATCGCAAACCAGGAAAACTTTAGATTATTTGCAAATGTTGAAGTAGGCAGCGAGATTACTATTAATCAACTAAAAAGTAAGTATGACGCGGTCATTATTGCGACAGGCTCTTCACTCGGAAAGAAGTTAGGTATTCCGGGTGAGGATCTCCGCGGGTCCTTATCTGCAGCTGTCTTCGTGCCTTGGTATAACGCACACCCTGATTTTGTTGGAGTCGATACGCCATTAGATGCTGATACCGCAGTTGTTGTTGGTGCAGGAAATGTCGCGATGGATGTGGCCCGCATGTTGGCCTTGGAGCCATCTGAGTTAGATCCAACTGACACCGCAGAGCATGCGATAGATGCTTTCAAGAGTAGCAATATTCGCAAGGTATACATCAGCGCTCGCCGAGGTCCAGAACACGCTGCTTTTACATCGCCCGAACTACGCGAACTTCCAAAGCTAGAACACACAAATGTTGTAATAAATAAAGAGGATATAAAAGCTGCAATCCTTCGTGCAGGGGCAGAGCCTGAAAAGGATGTGAAGAGCAATCTAGATGCGATGTTGTTAATCGCTGAAAATCCAAAGAGTGAGCATGAACGCACTATGGAGTTCTTGTTCCAGCACACTCCCAAGGAGATCCTTGGTACAGATCGTGTAGAAGGTGTTGTGTACTCAACCCCTCACGGTGATGTAACTATTAAGTGTGGCCTTGTAATTACCGCTATTGGATACCAAGCCCAGGGCATTGACGGAGTTCCGTATGAAAATGGAAAGGTTGTTAACACCGATGGTCGTGTTGAAGAGAATCTTTACGTTGTTGGTTGGGCAAAGCGCGG
>ERZ888423.1020-NODE-1020-length-26327-cov-7.136990_pt1 | contig 26327 bp, 19 predicted proteins | sample MGYA00520523_ERZ888423 | MGnify/ENA primary metagenome ERZ888423 (study PRJEB32303, sample SAMEA104408611) | aquatic metagenome | biome: Brackish water; feature: Pelagic; material: water | place: Baltic Sea | collected 2014-06-08T10:24:00 | depth 30,27 m ...
GCCAAGCTTTTCCCTACACGCCTATTGCTAACCCCCGTTACCTTGTGCCTAATTGGACATTCGGTATTGATGACGAAAACATGCAAGCATCAGTTGATGCGGCGCGCGCCGAAGGTGCCCAAGTTGTGGTGGTATTGTCACACAATGGTATGGACGTTGACTTAAAAATGGCAACCCGTGTCACGGGTATCGACGCCATTATGGGTGGGCATACCCACGACGGCGTGCCTGCACCGGTTAAGGTTAAAAATGCGGGTGGTGTGACGTTGGTCACCAATGCCGGTTCAAATGGTAAGTTTTTAGCTGTTCTTGATTTTGATGTTAAAAATGGCAAAGTGTCAGACTTCCGTTACAAACTTTTACCGGTATTTTCTGATTTGATTAAAGCTGACCCAGGTATGGACGCACTGGTTACAAAAATACGTGCGCCTTATGAAGCTAAACTTGCTGAAAAATTGGCGACAACTGAAGGTACGTTGTATCGTCGCGGTAACTTTAACGGTACGTTTGATCAAGTGATTATTGATGGTTTGATGCAAATGAAAAATGCAGAAATTGCATTTTCACCGGGTTTCCGTTGGGGTACATCGTTACTGCCTGGCCAAGCCATCACGATGGAGCACCTGCTTGATCAAACCGCTATTACTTATCCATACACAACCGTCACACCGATGACAGGTGAGACGATAAAAGTAGTGTTGGAAGACGTGGCTGATAATTTGTTTAACCCTGACCCATACTATCAACAAGGTGGTGATATGGTGCGAGTGGGCGGTATGCAATACACCATTGATCCAACCGCTTCAGCGGGAAATCGTATTTCAAATATGATGCTCAATGGTAAGCCTATAGACGCCAGCAAAAGCTATAAAGTGGCGGGTTGGGCGCCTGTTTCCGAACAGGCAAAAGAAGCCGGTGGCGAACCCATCTGGGACGTCATGGCCGCCTATTTGCGCGACGTCAAAACCATTCCTGCTAAAGCACCGAACACGCCTATTATTAAAGGTGCAGAGGGCAACCCAGGATACGCACCTTAACATTCGCTTGGGTTGAGTCTCACGATGTGAAGTGAACATAAATATGACGTGTATAAAACTTAATTTTCACATTGTTAGACAAACAGTCTTATTGTTTTTAATGGTATTCAGTTTGAGTGTTTCTTATGCAAATGAAACAGTCATGAAACTGATTCAGGTAGCCCCTCAATCTTATTATGTTGAGGGGGCATCAGCGCTTGGTTCGCAAGAAAACAAAAACTTTATTTCTAATGCAGGCGTTGTGATTGCACCAGAAGGTGTGGTGGTAATTGATGCACTGGGTTCACCTGCTTTAGCTGAAATGTTGGTTGCTGAAATCAAGAAATTAACACCTAAAACGATTCAGCACGTCATTGTTACGCATTATCATGCAGACCATGTCTATGGTTTGCAAGTCTTTGCAGATTTGGGTGCAAAAATAATTGCCCAAGAAAATGGCCGTCAATATTTAAATTCTGATACGGCTAAGTTTCGTCTGCAAGCATCAAAAGAAGAGCTTGCACCATGGGTGAACGAACAGACCCGTTTGGTTGAAGCGACGCGATGGGTCAACCAAGACGAAACCTTGCAACTCAGTGGTATGACGTTTCAGTTGTTAATGATGGGACCGGCTCATACGCCTGATGATTTGGCTGTTTTTGTACCAGAACAAAATGTATTATTTGCGGGCGACTTAGTCTTTAGAGGGCGTATACCGTTTGTGGGTACCGCCGACAGTGCTGGGTGGATCAAGTCGCTTGATCGCTTGCTAAGCGTTGAGGCAAAAACAATCGTACCGGGTCATGGTCCCTCTTCAAATGAAGCCAAGCAAGACTTGATTTTTACTAAAGATTACTTGGTATTTTTAAGAAAATCACTATACCAAGGGGCGCGAGACTTAGAGCCGTTTAACGAGGTTTACAACACGGTTGATTGGTCAACGTACCAGTCGGTGCCATTATTTAAAGCAGCCAACCGAATGAATGCATATAACGTTTATTTGTCGATTCAAAGTGAGTAAGTTTTTAGTCGTTATTTTTTGCCGTAATCTGCCAAGTCAAATACATCTAAATCTATCATTTCGCCATAATCTTTTTGTAGCACTTTGCCCGTTGGGTCAATGACATATAACTCAGGTATGCCGCGACGCTTGCCAATTGCCTTTGACAATTCAGGTGTCATCATCGCGTTGGGGAAGTTGATTTTATTTTTCTCAACGTACGCCACGACATCTGTCTGTTTTTTGTCAATAGATAAACCAATGACTTGTAGGGGTATGCCTTGTGTCATCTTGACCAGTTCAACTAAGTTTTGATTTTGTCGATGACAAAACGGGCACCATGTGGCCCACACTTCCACGATGACGTACTTACCTTTTAACTCTTGGGCCGTGATGACGTGGCCGTCAATTGTGGTGACTTCTTCAATGATTAAGGTGTCACCCACCTCAATTGCTTGTGCTGAAATTGACGTGAATACGAGACAGAAAACGACGCAGAATTTAGTCCAAAAATTTACGCCGGCTTGAACCCATTTTGCTGCGGTTTTCATCATGTCTTAACCCAATAAATTATTATGTTTTATTGTATAGCGAGTCGTCGCGTATGGTTCGTTAAAAATACACCGGTCACCACAATGATGCCGCCTAGCAACATGGATGGCAAAATAGGCTCAGACAAAATCAGTGCACCGAATATGACCCCAAATACGGGCACTAAATTTGTAAAAACAACCGTTCGGGCAGGGCCAATGGTTTTGACGCCTTCGCTATACCAAATAAAAGCGACAGCCGTACCAAATACACCTAAATAAAGAATAGCACCTATATTTGTTAAGTTAAACATCGAAGCGGTGAGTTGTGGTATTTCGAACAAGGCCCCAACTGAAAGGAACAAGGCGCCAAATAAGGTCGCATAGGTGGTGGCCGCAATGGGGCTAAGCCCCTTTAACGCGAATCGACTGGTGATGGTGTATGCCACCCAACTGCACACGGCTAGTAGCATAAAGCCTTCGCCCAGTTCAAAGGTTTGGCTAATGGCTTGCCAGCCATTTAAGAGTTGGCCTTGCGTCACAATAATGCTGACGCCAACTAATGCCATGCAAATACCTGTCCAACGTTTGACACCGAGTTTTTCTCTCAAAATAAACGCCACAATTAAGGCTGTCAAAATAGGGCTTAGTGAAACAATTAACGCTGTTTTGCCTGCAGGAATGCGTTCAAGTGCCGCTAAAAAAAATATATTGTAGGCAAACACACCGGTTAGCCCTAAACCGATGGTGACCAAAAGTTGTCTACGGTTAAGTTTGGGTAACCCCCCTTCAAAGCGCCAAGCAATCGTCATCAAAATCATGAAGGCAGTGATAAACCTTAGAGCTGAAATCGTTAGGTGGGGCATGGCTTGTGCCAATACCCGGCCAGAGATAAACGTGCCCCCCCAAAAGGCTGCCACGCACACCAACTTTAATTGCGGTAACACCCTTGAAAAGGTCGATAAGGGTGTCACATGATTCACAGTTTTAACTGACAACATGAATCGGTTTTTCTTGAAAATAGGCTTCTAAGTTATCAGATACGCCGCGAGCCAGATTAAATAACCCTGACTGAGCCGCCCAAGCAATATGGGGTGTTATCAGTAGGTTAGGGTGGTCGAGTGTGAGTAACGGGTGGTCAACTGCTGGGGGCTCTTCAGTTAAAACATCAAGCGCTGCGCCACCTAAGTGACCCGTTTGCAAACCATCTAAGATGGCGGTTTCATTGACCAGGGGGCCACGGGCTGAATTAATAATGAACGCACCAGGTTTCATGTGCGCCACTTCTGCCTGACTGATCATATGTCGCGTGGTTTCATTTAAAGGGCAGTGCAGGGTGATGACATCACTTTGTGCAATAACAGTCTCAAATCGGGTATAGCCTTCTCGTATTGTGGGCCGGTTACGGTGTTCTGCAAAGAGTATGTTCATGCCCATGGCTTGGGCCCGTTGTGCAACGGCTTGCCCGATTGCACCATTTCCAAAAATACCGAGTGTGGCGCCTTGAATGTTTAAAATAGGGCGTTGATGCACACAAAAATGTTGAGAATCAGGCCAGTCAGCCCGACCGAGCTTGGTATAGCTGGGTAGAGAGCGCATCATGGCAAATAAACAAGTCATCACGTGTTCAGAAACACTTTGAGCGGAATACCCTGGTACGTTTGATACGATAACTCCCTGTTCACGCGCGGCACGCAAATCAATGCAGTCGAAGCCAGTCGCGGCAACACAAATGAACTTGAGTTTGGGGCATTGTGCCAAAATGGCAGGTGTAATTTTGATTTTGTTGGTGATACATATTTCAGCATTGACTAAAGCCTTCACAACCGCTTCAGTAGTTTGCTCTGTAGTTGGATTTTGTACCCATTCAGTTACCCAAGAAGGTTGCTCTATGGGGTAAGGTAGCGTATCGCTATCAAGAAATACCAGTTTCATCTGCTTTGAGCCTATGTTTTAAAGTTTGTGTATAGATACTGATCCACATGTCTAGGTTGTGCCCAGTAAGGTAATGCTTATGAATGGCTTGGTCAGTTGTTTTCATAGAAGATTGTTCGTATTAAATCATGCGATAACTCCGTTCAGTGAGGTACTTGGTGGTTAAGTCTATTTTTCACGCTATTCAAGTCTTTCGACGATCGAATTTTGGTGTAACCAAGCACATATTAGGTTTTCGTCTAACAAGGTCAAACGCTCGTGTGGCATTGATTTGCGTGTTGATAGGCTTAGGTTTTAGTCTGAGTACTGGTGTTTTGGCTCAGCCTACACAAGCTACCCAAGCTATTCAAGCCAGCCCACTTACGGCAAAGCATTCTTACACCATTACCGGAAAAGTTATTCGAGTAGCAGATGGCGATACGCTTACGATTCGCAACACAGAAAACCAAAAAATAAGACTTGCCAGCATTGATGCGCCAGAGAAAAAAAGCAGCTCAAAGCGTCTCGGTCAGCCCTACAGTGAACCTTCTCGTTTATTTCTGTCCAATCTCGTAGCGGGCAAAACCGTAACAGTGCTGTGTTTTGAAACAGATCGTTATGGCCGTCATATTTGTGACATACCCGTTAATGAGACCACTGCAAATCGCTTGCTGGTTGAGGCGGGTTTGGCCTGGGCTAATCAACAGGCAGGTGGAAAATATTTACGTGATAACGAATTGTTGGTGTTTGAGCAACAAGCACGGGATGCGAAGCGCGGACTATGGGTTGAACCTCAGGCTGTCGCACCTTGGGTTTGGCGAATATCATGCTGGCAAAAGGGGCAGTGTTCATAATGGTGGGTAAGTTCATTCTTGCATGTGATCGTGCGTTAACGTTAATGCAGGGTTTGTCGGCCCTGTTGATGCTTGGCCTAGCGTTAGCGTTTTGTAATGCTCAGGCTGAAACCATTAATAGCCCGCATGCTGAGGGTGCTGAAAAAACTAACACTTTATTTACGGCTTTTGCGCAACGTTCACCTAAATTTCTTGACCCAGCACGCTCTTATTCAACTGATGAAACCCCTTTTACCTACAATATTTATGAACCGCTTTATGGCTACCATTATTTAAAACGCCCTTATGAGTTGATTCCTCGTGCCGCTGAAAAAGTTGTGGCACCTGTTTTTCTGTCAAAACAAGGCGAGGTCCTAGGGGTAACCGCTGCGCCCGAAGACATTGCATTTAGTGTGTACGACGTTCCCATTCGTCGAGGTGTTATGTTCGCGCCGCACCCCGCGTTTGCCCGTGAACCCGATGGTACTTATGCCTATTGGCCAATTAAGCCCGGGTTTTTGCAAGATAAATATTCGCTCACCGACTTTAAGCAAACCGGTACCCGTGAACTCACTGCTCACGATTATGTTTATGCCTTTCGGCGTTTGGCCAGCCCAAAAGTAGCCTCACCTATTTATTCAACATTGGCACAGCATGTGGTTGATTTTGGGGCTTATGGCGAACGCTTGCGATTGACACTCAAGCAACAAGAGCAAGCGCAAAAGCAAGCATCAGCGGCTTCAACGGCTAACGTATCTAACCTAGACTGGCTTGATCTCAGGCAAACCGGTTTTGAAGGCGTTGAGGCGATTGACGACTACACCCTTCGTATTCGAGTCAAAGGGCCATATCCACAGTTTCAGTACTGGTTAGCCATGACATTTACAGCCCCCATGGCGTGGGAAGTTGATCGTTTCTATGCGCAACAGGGTATGGCTCAACACAACCTGTCTATCAATACGTGGCCAGCGGGTACCGGCCCTTACATGATGGTTGAGTCGATTCAAAATCGTCGTCATGTGCTCGCTAAAAACCCAAATTTCAGAGGTGAACCATACCCCTGTGAAGGTGAGCCCGAAGACCGCTTGAAAGGGTTGTTGGCCGATTGTGGCAAACCTACCCCGTTCATTGACCGCATTGTGTTTGACCTTGAAAAAGAGGCCATTCCCCTGCAAGGCAAATTTATGCAGGGCTATTACGATATTCCGCAAGTTGATCGGGGTGATTATGGTGTGGCGATGATTGTGGCGGCAGGCGATTCACAAGAAAAGGCAGCTTTGTATGCTGAGCGCGGTATTCAGCTGCCCTCTACAGTTGAAGCACAAATGCAGTACCTTGGTTTTAATTGGTTAGACCCGGTCGTTGGGCGGGGCGATACGTTTGAGCAGCAGCTAAAAAATCGAAAGCTCAGGCAAGCGTTAAGTATTGCGTTTAATTGGGAAGTTTATATCTCTATTTTTCAAAATGATCAGGCCCAGGCGGCTTTCGGGCCCGTGCCGCCAGGCATTCTAGGTTACCAACCGCCACCCCAAGGTATCAACCGGTCGGTGTATGACGTCGTCGAGGGCCAAGCGGTTCGCAAGTCTCTTGATGTTGCGCGACAATTGTTGGCCGAGGCCGGCTACCCCAACGGTCGGCATGTTCAAACGGGTGCACCTTTAGTTCTATATTTTGATTCGGCGGCAGGCGGTGGCACCAACCCCACATTGGAATGGATGCGGCGTCAATTTGCTCAAATTGGTGTGCAGCTCGATATTCGTGCGACTGACTACAACCGTTTTCAAGAAAAAATGTCACGAGGTGTGGCGCAAATGTTCATGTGGGGTTGGGTAGCCGATTACCCCGATGCAGAAAACTTTTTATTCTTGCTCTATGGGCAACAAGCCAAAGCAAGCAAAGGGGGTGAAAATGCCTCAAACTATCAAAACAACGAATACGACAAGCTATTTTTAAGTATGCGTGATTTACCTGATAGCCCAGAGAAAGAGGCCATCATTGCCCGTATGATTGAAATTGTGCAAACCGATGCACCATGGATGTTCGGTCTTTTTCCGAAGTCTGCCGGTGCTTATCAGCAATGGGTAGGCAATGCTAAACCAACTCAAATGGTACGAAACACGCTTCAGTACCTGAAACTTGATACGACCCTCAGATACGAAAAAATTAATACCTGGAATCAACCCATTTGGTGGCCATTGATTGCACTGATAGCATTCATTGCATTATTGATTTGGCCAGCCTGGCGAATGTTGCGCCAGCAGCAGGTTCGTACGGCAATGGGTGAAGCCGCGGCACCTCTTTCTACAAAATCGCGAGACAACTAAACATGGCCCGCTACGTCTTACGTCGAATTCTGTACGGTTTTTTGATACTCATTGGTGTTAATTTATTGACCTTTGTTTTATTTTTTGCAGTTAATACGCCTGATGATATGGCACGCTTAGCCATTGGTGGTCAACGTGTCAGTGCTGATGCAGTTGAAAAGTGGAAAGTCGAGCGGGGTTATAACAAGCCGTTGTTTTTTAACGAACAAGCAAAAGGTATGAGGCAAATAACCGATACGATCTTTTATCAACGCTCCGTTCCGTTATTGCGTTTTGACTTTGGTGAGTCAGATGGGGGGCGTCAAATCGGTTGGGAAATAAAAAATCGTATGGGGCCAAGTTTGGCTTTGGCGATTCCAAGCTTTATTTTGGGGCTTATTGCTAGTGTGGCGTTTGCTTTGGTTTTAGTGTTCTTTAGAACCACTCCGCTTGATTTTTGGGGAGTCGTGCTGTGCGTGTTGTTACTGTCTATTTCGGGTCTGTTCTACATCATTGCAGGTCAATGGTTATTTGCAAAGGTATTGCGTTGGGTGCCCTACTCGGGGTTTGCAGGGGGGCTAGATTTAATTAAATTTATGGCCTTGCCAGTATTTGTGGCAGTGATTTCAAGAGTTGGGCCCGAAGCACGTTTTTATCGCAGCTTATTTCTTGAAGAAATGGGTAAAGATTATGTGCGTACCGCTCGGGCGAAAGGTTTGGCTGAACGCATTGTTTTGTTTAGGCATGTTTTACGTAATGCGATGTTGCCGATCTTGACTGGAACCGTGTCGGCCTTACCGTTACTTTTTATGGGTAGTCTGATCGCGGAATCGTTCTTTGGTATTCCAGGTTTGGGTAGCTACACCATTGATGCCATCAATGCTCAAGACTTCTCTGTGGTGCGTGCGATGGTTTTTCTTGGTTCTGCTCTCTACATTGTTGGTCTAATTTTGGCAGACTTATCTTACACATGGGCAGACCCCCGCGTGAGGTTTGAATGATGATGATGCCTAAATTCATATTGCTTTGGACAGATCTGGCCTTGTTTGCCTTGGTCGCGCTGTGTGTCGTTTACGCGTGGCATGTCCGTCGCACCCCTGCATCACGGGCAACTTGGTCACGTGTGGCCAAACATACGCCAGCCATGTGTTCGGCGGTGGTGTTAAGTTTGTTTGTTTTAATTGGGCTGCTCGATTCGGTACATTTTCAACCCCGCTTGCCCGCGGCTCCCGGGGCGTTACCCACTGCACCAGTGGTCTATGCACCTAAGGTGGTTTCTCTTCTTGACGTGCTGTTATCAGATACGGCTTTGGTTTCACCTGAAAAAACCTATTCTGCCCCATTGGCATGGAAACAGTTCACCAAAGAGTCGATTTTGCAAGAGGGTGGGGCGTCAGTTCGCGATTTTCCTCGTCTGCGTTTTGGTGGTAAGCACTTAGAAGACCCTGAGGTGCAATGGTTGTCTGATGTCAGTTTCAGAGCCAGTATGGGCGCTCTAGCCGGGCTGCTTTTTACAGTTGTCGTGGCAGGTATTGTCTGGCTGGTTAGGGCTAGACCACCTCAAGCACCGCCGTCTGGCGTGCCTTGGCGCGCCATGTTGATCACCTTTGGCATCATGAGTGTGTTCCTTGGCGTGACCATTGCCTTGGCCTCGGGCTATCACGTATTGGGTACTGACCGCACGGGTAACGATGTACTTTGGCAAGCCCTAAAAAGTATTCGAACGGCTTGGGTGATTGGCACGCTCACCACGGTTGCCATGTTGCCACCGGCTATTATTTTTGGTTTAAGTGCGGGTTATTTTAAAGGTTGGGTTGATGACCTCATTCAATATCTCTACACCACGCTGACTTCTGTACCCGGTGTGTTGCTGATTGCAGCCTGTGTATTGATGATGCAGGTTTATATTGATACGCACCCTGATTTATTCCCCACCTCGGCACAACGAGCCGATATTCGTTTGTTTCTGCTTTGTTTAATTTTAGGTTTGACCGGCTGGGCTGGCTTGTGTCGGCTGTTGCGGGCTGAGGCTTTAAAGTTACGTGAGCTTGAGTACGTGCAAGCGGCGAGAGCGTTTGGGTTGTCACCGTGGTCGATTCTGTATCGCCATGTCATGCCTAACGTCATGCATATTATTCTGATCACGCTGGTGCTAGAGTTTTCGGGTTTGGTGTTATATGAGGCGGTATTGTCTTACTTAGGAATTGGTGTTGACCCCAGTATGAACTCTTTTGGCACCATGATTGACGCCTCGCGGCTTGATATGTCACGCGACCCGATGGTTTGGTGGACATTGCTTGCAGCGTTCATGTTTATGTTAGCGATGGTGTTGCCCGCTAATTTGTTTGCGGATGGGGTGCGCGATGCCTTTGACCCTCGAGGCGGTTTGATGAATGTACCTAAACGCCGTGCAGCATGGGCGAAAAGATTGAAAGGGGGTGTCTCGTGACGGTTCCTATCATATCGGTTGACGGCTTAGAAGTGGTGATTGATCGGGGTGACGAATGGGCGCACGCGGTGAAGTCATTGGCTTTAACGGTACAGCGGGGTGAAACTTTCGCATTGGTGGGCGAATCGGGTTCGGGTAAAAGTATGACCGCTTTTGCGTTGATGCGTTTGTTACCCGATGCGCTACACGTGGCAGCTGGTTCAATTGAGTTTGAAGGTCGTGACCTCAATCAGCTGCCTGAACAAGCCATGCAGTCGATCAGAGGGCGGCGCATTGGCATGATTTTTCAAGAGCCTAGTACAAGTCTCAACCCAGTTATGCGCATCAGCGATCAACTGCTTGAAGTGATTGTGGCGCATACGCCGCTCCGAGGTAAATTAGCGCGTGAGCGGGCAATTGATTGGTTAGACCGCGTGGGGTTGCCAGACCCCGCTCAACGTATTGACGATTACCCTTTTCAGTTTTCTGGTGGGCAAAAGCAGCGCATCATGATTGCGATTGCATTGGCCGCAGAGCCTGCATTGTTGATTGCAGATGAGCCCACTACGGCGCTTGATGTAACGGTTCAAGCGCAAATCCTTGATTTGCTTGCTGACATTCAAAAACAATTAGGCATGGCTGTTTTATTAATTACCCATGACTTAGCCGTGGTGCGAAAAGTAGCAGATACCGTAGCATTAATGCGCCATGGGGAAATCGTTGAATTAGCCTCTGCCGATGATTTTTTTAATCAACCCAAACACCCCTATGCCCGCGAGTTGTTTGATGCCATACCAACCTTTGCCAAACGGGGTCGACGTTTATCGGCTGTTTCGTCAGTTGAACCTTTATCTCACTCAGCTTCGATTCAAACAGATCCGCTTGCTGCTGCTGAACATAAGGCAGGCAACCATGTCTTAGCGCCCCTGTTTGACTCAACCCAAGTGGTGCTTTCGGTTCAAGATTTGTGTGTTACTTATCGTGGCCAAGGGGGTTTATTTCAACGTAAAAAGCTGGGTAACCCAGTTGTAACAGGGGTGGGGTTTGACCTGCGTGCTGGCCAAACTCTGGCTTTGTTGGGCGGGTCTGGCTGTGGTAAAACCACAGTGGCTAAAACCATTATGCGGTTAATCGATGATGTGACACAAGTTTCAGGCCAAATTGATTTGTTAGGCCAGCCTTTACTCAGCGCTTCAGGTTCAGCGCTTCGCAAACTTAGGCAACATGTTCAAATTGTTTTTCAAGACCCTTTTGCATCGCTTGACCCGCGAATGCGTGTGGGTGATATTTTAAAAGAAGGCGTCGCCGCGCTATTGCCACAACAGTCGGCCTCTGAGAGAGAAGACCGTGTAATGGCCTTATTGCAACGAGTGGGCTTGCCTCACGATGCCGCCAGCCGATACCCGCATGAGTTTTCAGGAGGGCAACGCCAACGCATTGCCATTGCCCGTGCGTTAGCGGTTTCACCTCGTATGCTAATACTTGATGAACCGACATCAGCGCTTGATGTGTCGGTGCAGGCGCAAATTTTAGATTTGTTAACAGATGTGCAGCGTGAGACAGGCCTGGCGTATTTATTTATTACACACAACTTTAGTGTGGTTGAATTCTTTGCTGATCAAGTTGCGGTCATGCATGAGGGTAAAATTGTGGAATGGGGTGGGGCTGAGGCTGTGCTGATGAATCCAACCCACGATGTAACTCGAGCTTTACTCAATGCGGTACCTAGGCTAGAAGTTTAAATTATCACTCATATTTCATCCACTTTTATATTATTCATTTTAGTTATCAATTTTTATATATGGCCTTAAAAGTATTCGACTTGCAGTGCGAGCAGGGCCATCTGTTTGAGGGCTGGTTTGGTTCGCATGAAGATTACGATAGTCAACATGCTCGTGGCCTAATTACTTGCCCGGTTTGTGACAGTGCTCATACACAAAAAATGCTGTCAGCCCCACGTTTAAATTTGTCACATCCAATGGGGTCAGGGCTGGCGGGGGCGCGGCCCAAAAATACAAATATGGGGGGCCAATTTGAAGCTCAAAAAATGGCACTAGATGCACCTCAAAACCCGAATCAATTATTAGCCAAGCAGGGTCAGCTGCCTGACTTTGTTACCCCTGAAATGAGAAAAATTCAGGCTCAACTGATGACGCGTATGCGAGAAATGGTTCAGGCCACTGAAAACGTAGGGGTTCGTTTTGCGCAAGAAGCGCGGGCCATTCATGAAGGCGAGTCACCCGATCGTGCGATACGAGGGATGACCACACTTGATGAACGACAGGCTTTGGCCGAAGATGGCATCACTGTTGTGACATTACCTGACTTTTTAGATTCGTCTAAGTTGCAGTAACAGGATTGGTGCTAGTCATTGAAAGTTTAACGTATACACATGACATGCAAATTAAAAGGCTACCTAAGTAGCCTTTTAATGGTGCAGCATTAATGAACTTTACAAAACACGACTGCGATACTCACCTGTGCGGGTATCGATTTCAATTTTGTCGCCAATGTCGCAAAACAATGGCACAGGCAATTCATGCCCAGTGGCAAGCTTTGCTGGTTTCATGACTTTACCTGAAGTGTCACCGCGAACGGCAGGTTCGGTGTAAATGATTTCACGAACCAACATGTTGGGTAATTCAAGTGAAATGGCACGGCCTTCATAAAACACGACTTCAACAGCCATGCCTTCTTCCAGGTAAAACAAAGCATCACCCATGCTGTCAGCTTCGATTTCTAATTGGTTGTATTCGTCGTCCATAAACACATACATAGGGTCTGCGAAGTAAGAGTAGGTGCACTCTTTACGATCAAGCATGACCAATGTAAATTTTTCGTCAGCTTTATAAACTGATTCGCTAGCTGAACCAGTCAACAAGTTTTTAAGCTTGAGTTTGACTACAGCTGAATTACGGCCAGACTTGTTGAATTCTGCACGTTGAACAACTAAGGGCTCATTGCCCACCATGATGACATTGCCGACGCGTAATTCTTGTGCGTTTTTCATACTATAAAGCTCCGTTAGGGGGTGCCCCGTGCCTCAATAGCCAGAGCCAATATGATGTAAAGCCTATCATTCTAGCCTGACTAAGTGTTTTTCGTCTTTTCATGGCAAAAATGAGTAAGTTTTGTGGCTAAATCGGGCAAAATAGCCAATTTTTGTACGTATTGAATTGTAGTTTGTTGCCAATTGAACCAGTTTTCAGCGCTTAGGGCATCAAGCAGTGCTGTTTCAAGTTGATCTAACTGGTTGGCTGATGACCACGCTAACATGGCCTCTTTGACAGGTTGGGGCAACTCAGTGCTAGCCAACCAAGCATTGAGTTTGGTCAGGTGGGTATTTTCTGTTTGGCGATAAATATGCCAGATGAGGGGTTTACCAGCCCATAACGCACGCACAAAAGAATCTTCACCGCGCACCACATTCAAGTTCATCGACCACAACAATTTATCATAATCAGCTTGCGTTAAAAAAGGAATGCGTTGCCACGTCACACTGGGTGACGTGATCAAGTTACCAGGCAAACTCACCCCCTCAGGAATAAGAACATGAATATTTTTTTGTTGCTGTGTTTCAGTTTGTGTTGAGTCTAATATGCAAGAAGATTGTAGGGTGTGATGAAGATGAGAGGCTTGCGAAGCGTTCCATTTAGATAAGCGGTTTAAAGCATTAAAAAATGATTGAAAGGGGGCCTGAGGGTAAGCAAATAATGATACATAAAAAGGACGAGGTGCATGGGGGTTAATAGGCACCCCAATATGCTCCAAAAAATGATTTTGCTGCGCCATGTCAGCTTGCCAACCATCACGCTCTTGAATGATGTTTCGCTCTCGAATTAAGCCCGCAGTTAGGTTGGTGAAGCCTGGGTAAAAAAAAGTAGGGTTCAACCCATCTGATCGTTTTGAGCTTAAACCGTGATGCGACTCAACCCATGGTTCGGCACTTAAATACTCAAGCTCAACCCAGCATGGGTTTGATTCAGCAGACATACGTTTAAGCCAATCGGCTCCTAAAGGGCAGCAAAAGCTGCTGATCACAATAGGGTAGGGCTTTGGGGGCGCTGTATCTTTGACCCATCGACGAATATCAATCTGGTCGATCGTTTGCTGATCAGCTTGCGCGATGATACGAGGCTCAATGCGTGCAAAAACATTTAAATCATCAACCCATAAACGAAGCGAGATACCGTGTTCTTTATTAAGCTGTTTGGCTAAGCGCCAAGTGACCCCAATGTCACCATAATGGTCAATCACTTGACAAAAAAGATCAGCCTGCATCGTTTAAATTAATGGAACCTAACAGGCGTTTCATCAATGTCATCAGGTAGTTCTGCGTGAACCAATTCACCAAGGGGGTTGGGAAAATGTGGCGCACCGCAATCTTCGCAATATTCTAAGTTCATCAAGGCAGGTAAACGTCGTACTTCCATGACTCCACTTTCTTGCAAAACAGCTACGATTTTTTCTATGGTGTTGAGTTTGTTGTCTTCGAGCTCGGCACTAATCAAGTCTTCAAATAAAAACATGGGCCAAACGATGCCATATAAAACAGTATTGTGACCTTTTTCAGTCACACTTAAGCGATACTCTTCAACTCTGTGTTCACCAAAACCTGCAATAACAGCTCGAAAGGTTTCGGGTTTTTTATTCATCACCAAGCACAACCAATTGATGGCCGCTTTAATCGTTAAGGGTCTAAGGCGTTTGTCGGCTTCACGTAAATTGACGTAATAGGCGTCAGGCAGCACGGTGTCAAACTCGCAACCAGGTAGTAACGGTGTCAAACTGCTGGCCATAGCCTTAGACCATTTGGGTGAACACTTTTCACGACGATCTTCAGTGTTTTCTTGCCACTTAAAGATGGGTGCGTTGATTGGGGCAACAACGGCCATCACAATGTATCGTGAGTCGGCTAACATACCAATGTGTTCGGGCTCATCGTTGAGTTTCGGCAACTTACCTTCTTCGGAAATGGCTAATTGCGCCATCTGTTGCGTCCAATGAAACGTTTCTGAAAATGACTGAGACATTTGATCAAGACTAATAAGTTGAGGCACGATCGTTAAGGTCAAGTTGCTGGCTAATACCTGCTCATGCATGGCTTGTGTAAGCGTCTGTAATTGACTGGTGTTTAGGGTATGGTTTGGTATTTGGTATCGTGTCCAGCATACGACGGGCGCCGATATCAAGAGCACTTGCCAGCGTTCCCCCTCAATTTCAATGATGCATGAGCTTGATAGGTTTTCAGCCAGTTCAATTAACGCCTCGAAGCCGCCATGGTGGTGTTCAGACAAATACTCAAGCGCTGTTTCAAGGGGTTTTTCTTTGCCTGATTTTAGAATTTTTTCCAGGGCTTCAATTATCTTGATTTCCCAAAACTGATCTTCTAAACGGCAACCCGATTGATCAAGCGCGATGCACCAATCAATGAGGCGTTTAGCTTCTCGGCCTAGGCGAGGTGAAGCAGGCTTGTGGGGTTTAAGCATAATCAATCTTAAATCAATCTATTCTAACGTGCTTAGCCGTTAAGTGTCGTTCATTAAACGTCTAGTCTTGGGCCAGTAAGTCGCGCAGTACAAAGGGCAAAATACCACCATGGTTGTAGTAGTTGACCTCAATGGGGGTATCAATACGTAATAAAACTGCGACGCGCAGATCGGCTTGGCCGTTTCGATGAATGACTAGCGTGACATCTTGTTGTGGGGTAATGCCGTGTTCAAGCCCTTCAACGCTCAAACGCTCATGGCCTTCAATTTTAAGCGTACCCACGCTGTCAGCCCCTTTAAATTGAAGGGGTAACACACCCATACCTACTAAGTTGCTACGGTGAATGCGTTCAAAACTACGGGCAATCACCGCTTTAACTCCTAACAGTTGCGTGCCTTTTGCTGCCCAGTCACGTGATGAACCGGTGCCATACTCTTCACCAGCTAATATGACGGTTTGAACGTTTTTGGCTTGATAGGCCATCGCTGCATCGTAAATTGACATGCGTTCACCATCGGGTTGAAAAAGGGTTTCGCCCCCTTCAAAGCGACTGCCATCAGCATTGGCTGGAATCATTAAGTTTTTGATACGAACATTTGCGAAGGTGCCACGCATCATGATTTCGTGATTACCGCGACGTGAACCATAACTGTTAAAGTCGGCCTGTTGAACGCCATGTTCAAGCAACCAACGCCCCGCGGGTGATTCAGCTTTAATGTTACCAGCAGGTGAGATATGGTCGGTGGTAACGGAATCACCAAAAACACCCAATATACGGGCTTCTTTAACGGGTGGCATGGGGTTGGCTATCATGCCAAAGTCATCAAAGAAAGGTGGCTCTGCAATGTAGGTTGATTTAGGCCAGTTGTAGGCTGCACCCGTGACGCCTTTAATTTTTTCCCAGAGTTTGCCTGGGTTAAGTTTGACGTTGCTATAGTTACCTCTAAACACATGAGGGTCCATCGCAAAGGTTAGTAAATCGTTAATTTCGTCTGTGGAGGGCCAAATATCGCCTAACCAGACGTCACCTTTTGTACCTTGACCAACGGGTTCGGTCATCAGATTTTTGGTCATGTTGCCAGCTATGGCGTAGGCCACGACTAGGGGGGGCGACGCCAAATAGTTGGCTTTCACATTAGGGTGAATACGCGCCTCAAAATTGCGATTGCCAGACAGTATGGCGGTACAGATTAAATCGCCCGATGTGATGGCTTGATTGATGTCGGGCGTTAAATCGCCTGAGTTACCAATACAGGTGGTGCAGCCATAGGCTACGACGTTAAAGCCCAGTTTATTTAAGTAGGGCAGCAAACCTGTTTTGGTTAAGTACTCAGTCACCACACGTGAGCCTGGGGCCAGCGATGTTTTGACATGAGTCGAAATGGTTAAGCCTGCTTCAACCGCTTTTTTTGCCAACAGGCCTGCAGCCAGCATGACGCTAGGGTTTGAGGTGTTGGTGCAAGAGGTAATGGCAGCTATGACAATGTCACCGTGGTGTAACGGTTGACCCGATTCGGTTTGCACTGATTTTTGACGGTTGCTAACTGGTTGATTAAAACCATTTTGTGCGGAAGGTGCAGAAAACAGGGTGTCAAAGTTTTCTTTCACATGACCGATTTCGATACGATCTTGTGGCCGCTTAGGGCCCGCTAATGAAGGTGCAACAGTGGCTAAATCAAGGGTGAGTAATTGTGAGAAGTCGATATCTTGGGCATTGGGAACCCCAAACATACCTTGTGCTTTAAAGTAAGCGGCCAAGGCGTTTATTTCATCTTTAGTGCGACCTGTACCTTCAAAATATTCAAGGGTGCGCTCATCGACCGGGAAAAACCCCATCGTGGCACCATACTCAGGCGCCATGTTGGCGATGGTGGCACGGTCGGTAACCGATAAGCTTTTTGTCCCTGGGCCGCAAAACTCAACAAACTTACCCACCACTTTGGCGTTTCGTAACAGCTCAGTTAGCGTGAGCACCAAGTCGGTAGCAGTTACCCCGCCTCTTAACTGCCCTTTCAACTCAACACCTACCACGTCAGGCGTGAGAAGATAAACGGGTTGACCCAACATGCCCGCTTCGGCTTCAATGCCACCAACGCCCCAACCGACCACGCCAATGCCATTGATCATGGTGGTATGGCTATCGGTGCCCACTAAGGTATCGGGGTAATAGACGTTGGTTTGAGCGTTGTGGTGCACCCCTCGTGCTAAGTACTCTAAATTTACTTGATGCACAATACCAAAGCCAGGTGGCACCACACTAAAGGTGTTGAAGGCTTGCATACCCCACTTTAAAAATTGGTAACGTTCGCGGTTGCGTTCAAACTCAACTTTCATGTTCAAGTCGAGTGCTTGTTGCGAGCCAAAATAATCAATCATGACCGAGTGATCGACCACGAGGTCAACGGGTACCAATGGTTCTATATTTTTGGGGTTTTTATTCATGCTTTTAGCTACGCTGCGCATCGCAGCGAGGTCAGCTAATAAGGGCACGCCGGTAAAGTCTTGTAAAACCACCCGCGACACGACAAAAGGAATTTCTGCTGTACGGTGCGCTTTCGGCTGCCAACTGGCCAGTTCACGAACGTGCGCCTCAGAGACCTTTTTACCGTCTACGTTTCGCAGTACCGCTTCAAGTACCACCCGTAAAGAAACTGGAAGGCGACTGATTTTTTCACCAAGCGATTTTTCAAGCGCGGGTAAAGAATAAAAGTAACCTTTTTGCTTGCCCGCTTTAAACGACTTAAGCGTTTTAAAGGTGTTGTGAAGCACGTGCTTGGTTTGGTGAGCAGAAGTCATGACGATTATTCCCTAAAGGTGAAGCCTATGAATAGCTTAATACTTTCTGGGCAGAAAACCAAAGAAACAATTTACAAATAATTATTTAAAGACGATTATTATTTATATCAGATAAATAGAGATAATCACAAGATGCTGCGGGGTTCTCCTTTGGCTTCCAAGTGAACGCCGTTCTCAACCCTTCGCGGGGGCAGTTTCTTAAGAGTATTAGCCAATAGGGGCTGATTTTTTTTGTTGAAAATATGAAGCGCTCGCGCAATTCAACGGCATTAGATCCGAACATGGCAATCCCAATTTTCAGCACAGATCGGCATGGCGCAAGAAACTCGAGTATTGTTGCAATGCTAAACGTATGGACTACTCATCAAGGTTGTACAGGTGCCTACACACAACCTTGATGAGTTAAAAACAGATGCTTAATTACCTACTGAATCAGCAACGTCTTTATAGTCTGCCATTTTGTCAAAACTTAAGTACTGGTAAATCTTGTCGCTGTTCTGATCGATGACACCCATGTCGGCCATGTACTCTTCACGAGTAGGAATTTTACCCAAACGTGAACAAATAGCGGCCAACTCAGCTGAACCTAAATACACATTGGCATTTTTACCTAAGCGATTGGGGAAATTACGGGTACTGGTTGACATCACTGTGGCGCCCTCGCGAACTTGGGCTTGGTTGCCCATACACAACGAACAACCCGGCATTTCGGTGCGTGCACCCGCCGTGCCAAATACGCCGTAGTGGCCTTCTTCGCTCAACTGTTGGGCATCCATTTTGGTTGGGGGGGCAACCCACAACTTAACAGGAATGTCACGCTTACCTTCAAGTAACTTTGATGCGGCGCGGAAGTGACCAATATTGGTCATGCAACTGCCGATAAACACTTCGTCGATTTTGACACCGGCCACTTCAGACAACGTTTTCACGTCATCTGGGTCGTTGGGGCAAGCCAAAATCGGCTCAACGATATCGCTCATGTCAATTTCGATGACCGTGTTGTACTCGGCGTCAGCATCAGGGGCCAACAGTTTAGGATCAGCTAACCACTGCTCCATTGCGTGAATACGGCGCATCATGCTGCGCTCGTCTTCGTAACCGTTGGCGATCATCCATTTAAGCATCACAATATTGCTGTTTAAATATTCAATGATGGGTTCTTTGTTCAAATGCACGGTGCAACCCGCAGCTGAACGCTCGGCTGACGCATCAGACAACTCAAATGCTTGCTCAACTTTTAGGTCGGGTAAGCCTTCGATTTCTAAAATGCGACCTGAAAAAATGTTTTTCTTGCCTTGCTTTTCAACGGTTAACAAACCAGCCTTAATCGCGTAAAGCGGAATGGAATTGACCAAGTCACGCAAGGTCACGCCAGGCTGCATTTTGCCTTTGAAACGCACTAAAACTGACTCGGGCATATCAAGCGGCATCACACCGGTTGCAGCAGCAAACGCCACCAAGCCTGACCCGGCGGGAAAACTGATGCCAATCGGGAAGCGGGTGTGTGAATCGCCACCGGTACCGACTGTATCGGGTAACAACATACGGTTGAGCCATGAGTGAATGACACCGTCACCAGGGCGTAATGAAATGCCACCACGAGTGCTAATGAACTCTGGCAAAGTGTGGTGTGTTTTGACGTCAACAGGCTTAGGGTAGGCAGCCGTGTGGCAGAACGATTGCATCACTAAGTCTGAAGAAAAGCCTAAACAAGCCAAGTCTTTCAACTCGTCACGTGTCATCGGGCCCGTGGTGTCTTGGCTACCAACAGACGTCATGTGAGGCTCGCAATACGTGCCAGGACGAACGCCTTGACCTTCAAGTAGACCACAGGCGCGGCCGACCATTTTTTGAGCCAAAGTGAAACCTTTGCCGCTGTCAACAGGGTCTTGTGGCAAACGGAATAAGGTTGAAGGGGGTAAGCCCAATACTTGACGTGCTTTTGTCGTGAGGCCGCGACCAATGATGAGGGGAATACGGCCGCCCGCACGCACTTCGTCAAACAACACATCTGATTTGACTTTGAATTCAGCAATCACTTTGCCATCTTTTAAAGCTTTGCCTTCATAAGCACGCAATTCAATGACGTCACCCATATTCATGTCTGACACATCAAGTTCGATTGGCAAGGCGCCGGCATCTTCCATGGTGTTGTAAAAAATGGGGGCAATTTTGCTACCTAAACATACACCACCAAAACGCTTGTTCGGCACAAACGGAATGTCTTCACCGGTGAACCACAATACTGAGTTGGTGGCTGACTTACGTGAAGAACCTGTTCCGACCACATCGCCCACATAAGCAATGAGGTTGCCTTTTTCTTTCAGGCTTTCCAGTAACTTGATGGGGCCGATTTTGCCCGCATCGTCAGGCTCGTTACCTGGGCGCGGGTTTTTCAACATCGCTAAAGCATGAAGGGGAATGTCAGGCCGTGTCCAGGCGTCAGGGGCAGGTGACAAATCGTCTGTATTGGTTTCGCCCGTGACCTTGAATACAGTGAGTTTGATTGACTCAGGGAATTCAGGGCGGCTGGTGAACCACTCGGCATCAGCCCAGCTTTGCATGACGCCTTTGGCGTTGGCGCTACCTTTCTTGGCTTTTTCTTGTACGTCGTGAAAGGCGTCAAACATGAGCAAGGTTTTCTTTAAACTTTCGGCGGCAATGCTACCTACCACTTCGTCGTCAATTAACTCGACGAGCGCTGAAATATTGAAGCCACCCAGCATGGTGCCTAACAGTTCTGTGGCTTTTTCTCGGCTGATGAGTGAACACTTTTCTGTGCCGTGTGCCACGGCAGCCAAGTAAGATGCCTTCACTTTCGCGGCATCGTCAACACCAGCAGGTACACGGTTAATAATTAAGTCGACTAAAAATTCAGCCTCGCCAGCTGGAGGTGATTTGAGCAACTCAATTAATTCAGCGGTTTGCTGAGCTGTAAGCGGGAGGGGAGGAATACCTAAGCTCGCGCGTTCAGCAACGTGGTCACGATACTCTTTCAACATGATGGTTAACCTTTACAAAAAATATTAAAAAAAACAATCTAAACGCTTCATCGGGCTTGCGTACTCACGAACCCACGACTAAGTCTTGGTAACTAGGATGGCGATCGATATAAAGAGCTGAGTAAGAACACATCGGAACAATCGACCAGCCTTCTAGACGTGCATGATCTAATGCAAAGCGCGTTAAAGCGCCGGCTAAACCACGACCACCGACTGCCTCGGGCACGCCTGTATGTGTAATGGTCATGGTTTGACCGTTAAGGTGATAGTCGAGCACACAGGCATGGCCATCAACTTCACAAGTAAAGCGGTGCTCTTGGGGGCGATGAATAATGGCTTCTGTCATCTTAAATCACGTACATGTCAACGTATTCATGAACGGGCATCGTTTCAAGTGCTTTTTGATCAAGCGAAACCTGCAAAATACGAGCTTGTTGCTTGGTGGGGAACATACGCGCTAAGTTTGTACGGAATTTCGCTTCAAGCAAGGGAATGCCGTCGGTACGACGGCTCTTATGGCCGATTGGGTATTCGCAAACGATTTCATCAAGCTTTGTGCCATCGTTAAACTCAACCGTTAAAGCATTGGCAATCGAGCGCTTTTCAGGGTCGTGATAGTCTTTCGTGAACTGCGTGTCTTCAACGCATTCCATCTTGTCACGTAAAACATCAATGCGGGGGTCAGAGGCAATATTGTCTTCATAATCTGAAGCAGTTAAACGGCCCATCAAGATGGGTAAGGCAACCATGTATTGAATGCAGTGGTCACGATCTGCTGGGTTATTCAATGGGCCTTTTTTATCAATGATACGAATACATGCTTCATGCGTGCGAATCGTAATCTTTTTGATGTCTTCTGGCGTTTTGCCTGCAGCGGCTAATTTGTGATGAATGTCCATCGCACATTCAACGGCTGTTTGCGAATGGAATTCAGCTGGGAACGAAATTTTAAATAAGACGTTTTCCATCACATAGCTGCCGTATGGGCGTTGAAACTTAAAGGGCTGGCCTTTGAATAAGACGTCGTAAAATCCCCAAGTTTTAGCAGATAGCACCGATGGGTAACCCATTTCACCCGTTTTAGCGATTAAGGCTAAACGAACGGCACGGCTAGTGGCATCGCCTGCAGCCCAACTTTTACGGCTACCCGTGTTAGGGCTGTGCCGATAGGTACGTAAGCTTTGACCGTCAACCCAGGCCAATGACACAGCGTTTAAGACTTCGTCACGGTTTAAACCCAACATTTGGGCAACCACTGCAGTCGATGCCACTTTAACTAACACGACGTGATCAAGACCTACTTTGTTAAATGAATTTTCTAGGGCAATGCAACCTTGAATTTCGTGGGCTTTAATCATGCCAGTTAACACATCGCGCATGGTTAAGGGTGATTTGCCTGCTGCAACCGCATTGCGTGATAACCAATCGGCTGTGGCTAAAATACCGCCTAAATTGTCTGATGGGTGACCCCATTCAGCCGCTAACCACGTGTCATTAAAATCTAACCAACGAATCATGGTGCCAATATTAAAGGCTGCTTGCACGGGGTCAAGTTGAAATTGTGTGCCAGGTACTTTGGCTCCGTTGGGTACGACAGTACCGGGAACGATCGGGCCCATTAATTTTTTGCATGCAGGGTACTCGAGCGCTTCGAGGCCACAACCCAGCGTATCAATTAAGCAGTTACGTGCTGTTTCATAAGCAACATCGCTTTTGATTTCGTAATTTAAAACATAATCAACGATATCAACTAAAACTTGATCGGGTTCAGGGCGAACATTAGAAATGTGAGCAGACATTTATTTTTCCAGATAAAAGATAGGTCGTTTAAAGTGAGGCGGCCAATAAAAAAATTAACGGCGGCGATTAATCGGTACAAACTTCAAGTTTTCAGGGCCAACATAATTCGCGGTTGGGCGAATAATTTTGTTGTCAACGCGTTGTTCAAGAACATGAGCTGCCCAACCGGCTGTTCGGGCAATTACAAACAACGGTGTAAACATTGCGGTGGGAACGCCCATCATGTGATAAGAGACAGCTGAGAACCAATCAAGATTTGGAAACATTTTTTTGACGTCCCACATGACAGTTTCTAGGCGATTGGCAATGTCAAACATTTTGGCATTGCCCATTTTTTTAGACAAGCGATGCGCCACGTCTTTAATGACTTTATTGCGGGGGTCTGAAATGGTGTAAACGGGGTGCCCAAAGCCAATCACGACCTCTTTGTTTTCAACTCGAACACGAATATCTGCTTCGGCTTGATCAGGCGTGTCGTAACGTTTTTGTATTTCGAAAGCGGCTTCGTTTGCACCACCATGTTTGGGGCCGCGTAATGCACCAATGGCACCCGTTATCGCGGAGAACATATCTGAGCCAGTGCCAGCAATCACACGAGCCGTGAAGGTAGAAGCATTGAACTCGTGTTCTGCATATAAATTTAATGACGTGTGCATGGCGTGTACCCATTCAGCATCGGGTTTACGGCCATGTAAAAGATGCAAGAAGTGACCACCAATGCTGTCATCATCTGTTTGTACGTCAATTATGCGACCGTTGTGACTGAAATGATACCAATACAGCAATGCAGAACCCAGGCTGGCAATGAGGCGATCGGCAATATCTCGCGCCTCAGGTGCGTTGTGGTTATCTTTTTCAGGCAATACACAACCTAAAACTGAGGTTGCGGTTCGCATGACGTCCATGGGGTGGCTGGCAGCGGGGAGGGCCTCAAGTGCAGTTTGTAATTGTGCCGGTAAGCCACGCAGGCTTTTTAGTTTGGTTTTGTAAGCAACCAGTTCATTTTTGTTGGGCAGTTTGCCATGAATCAGTAAGTGAGCAATTTCTTCAAACTCACAGCGGTCGGCAAAATCAAGCACATCATAGCCACAGTAATGAAGATCGTTACCTGTGCGGCCAACGGTACATAGGGATGTATTGCCTGCAATAACACCTGAAAGTGCGACTGATTTTTTTACCTTTGGGGCTGCAGGTGCTGTAACGGCAGCAGCAGGTTTGACAGCTTGTTTGGTTGCTTTGGTGACCATATTTAAAACTCCTTTGGGTGAAAACCTCGCACCGGTCGATCAATAAAAATTTATTTGCCTTGCATAAATAAAGTATCTAGCTTCTTTTCAAACTCGTGATAACCAATACGTTCGTATAATTCTTCACGTGTTTGCATCGTGTGCAAGACACTCTTTTGTGTGCCTTCTTTACGAATGGCTTCGTAAACGGCTTCAGCCGCTTTATTCATGGCCCTAAATGCTGAAAGAGGGTAGAGCACCATGGCAACGTGTACTGATCTTAACTCTTCAACTGTAAACAATGGGGTGGCGCCAAACTCGGTAATGTTGGCTAAAACCGGTACGTTAACGGCTTTCACAAAACGTTCATAAGTAGGCAGATCGTAAGCCGCTTCAGCAAAAATGGCATCGGCGCCAGCCTCAACACAAGCCAGCGCGCGCTCAATGGCGGCATCTACCCCTAGAACGGCGATGGCATCGGTGCGCGCAATGATGTAGAACGCGTCATCAGTTCTGGCATCGGCCGCAGCCTTGACGCGGTCTGCCATTTCGCCGGTGGTAACAATTTCTTTACCAGGGCGGTGACCGCAACGTTTGGCACCGACTTGGTCTTCAATGTGGCAAGCTGCCGCACCAAATTTAATGAGGCTTTTTACCGTTCGAGCAATGTTAAAAGCGGAAGGGCCAAAACCGGTATCAATATCAACTAAAAGGGGTACATCACAGACGTCGGTAATACGACGAATATCAGTGAGGACATCATCAAGCGTATTGATGCCTAAGTCTGGCAAACCCAATGAACCTGCAGCAACCCCACCACCGGAAAGGTAAATGGCTTTGTACCCGCTACGTTTTGCCAATAAGGCATGGTTGGCGTTAATAGCACCAATAATTTGAAGAGGAGATTCTTCAGCAAGCGCATTTCTAAAGCGCTGACCAGCAGATTGTGGTTGAGTCATGTTTAAGATTCCGAAAGATCAAGACAAAAGATCAATAAAAAAGGCCTGTCATGCAGGCCCCTGTCAACATTACTTCAATAATGCTGCGACACCTTCGCGCTCTTCGAGCAACTCTTTCAAGGTGAAGTCCATTCTTTCACGTGAGAACGCATCAATTTCTAAGTCAGTTACACGGTGATATTGGCCGCCTTCGCAGATGACCGGTACGCCGTACATAATGCCTTCTGGAATGCCGTAAGAGCCGTCTGACGGAATACCCATTGTGACCCATTTGCCAGCTGAACCCAAGACCCAGTCATGTATATGATCAATCGCAGCATTTGCGGCTGATGCTGCAGAAGATAAACCGCGCGCTTCAATAATGGCTGCGCCGCGTTTGCCGACCGTTGGTAAAAATGTGTCACGATTCCAGACGTCGTCATTTATGAGTTTGACAACACTTTGGCCGCCAATGGTGGCAAAACGGTAGTCAGGGTACATCGTGGGCGAGTGGTTGCCCCAAACTGCCAGTTTTTGAATATCTGCAACAGGGCGATTCATTTTTGAAGCCAACTGTGACAAAGCACGGTTATGGTCTAAACGCAACATAGCTGTAAAGTTATGTGCCGGTAAGTCTGGTGCTGATTTCATAGCAATGTATGCGTTAGTGTTGGCAGGGTTGCCCACAACCAACACTCGAACGTTGCGACTTGCGACGTCGTTAAGCGCTTTACCTTGAACTTTAAAAATTTCAGCATTAACCGTTAACAAATCTTTGCGTTCCATACCTGGTCCGCGGGGGCGTGAACCAACTAACAAGGCCACATCAACATCTTTGAATGCTTCGCGGGGGTCACTGTGCGCGCTCATGCTTTGCAATAAGGGGAACGCGCAGTCGTCAAGTTCCATCATGACGCCCTTCAGTGCTTTTTGTGCCTTTTCATCAGGTATTTCAAGTAACTGCAAAATGACAGGCTGATCTTTACCGAGCATCTCACCAGACGCGATACGAAATAAAAGGGCGTAGCCAATTTGACCAGCGGCGCCTGTA